>ERZ1740072.100-NODE-100-length-45302-cov-15.637390_pt1 | contig 45302 bp, 41 predicted proteins | sample MGYA00581733_ERZ1740072 | MGnify/ENA primary metagenome ERZ1740072 (study PRJEB43018, sample SAMN04849741) | marine metagenome | isolation source: floating plastic debris | place: Pacific Ocean | collected 2008-08-30 | study: EMG produced TPA metagenomics...
TTATTGTCTGCTAATGCTCGCCCAACAGAAGCCGTCAGAGGCCGTTGTGGGGCGAATTTAGGACTCTGCGTCATAGTTCGAATTCAACTTTGGGATGTCGAATTCAGCAAGACATGCAAAGTGAGATGCGCCTAGAGTGGGCCTCTGTATTCTTGGGGTGCCGATGCCAAAGCAAAAAAATTTATCGCAGTACGAACAGCGTTTGCTTCGAGTCTTGTCTTACATTTACGAGAATTTGGATGGCGATCTCAGTCTCGACACCTTAGCAGCAGTGGCCAACATGTCGCGTTTCCATTGGCACAGGGTCTTTTCAGCGATGACTGGTGAGACGGTCTCGGATCTGATCAAACGTCTTCGATTAAACCGTGCTGCAAACATTTTGGTTTTGGATGATTACCCCGTTTCCGAAGTCGCCAAACAGGTCGGATATCGCAATATTTCAGGATTCTCGCGGGCATTCAGACACGCGCATGGAATGCCCCCGGCGGAGTTTAGAACCAGGGGCAAGCGGGTTTCCAATCAACTGCTCAACAGTTCCGCAAAACCAACTCCGTTCCCGGTTGTAATGTCGAGGCGAATACCCAAAATGGCAGCGGGCGTGCTACACCAAGGCTCTTATGTAAAAATTGGCGCTGCTTTCCAGAAACTGGGAGGTATTCTGGCATCGCATTCCTTGTTTGAACATGTGTCTGGATTGTTCGTGATCTATCACGACGCACCTGGTTCGAAAGCACCATCAGAAATGTCCGCCCACGTCGCTGTCGAAATTGGCGATTGCTTCCCAGACAATTTGGATGAGTTAGACTACTTCGAAGTAGCTGGCGGAATCTATGCCACGATGGAGCACCAAGGATCATACGCGACACTGAAGGCTGCCTACACTTGGTTATACGGCACATGGCTGCCTGGATCTGGTCATGAAGCCAGAGATGCCCCGCCAATCGAGTTCTACGTGAACGACCCAAAGACGACGCCAACAGCGGAACTTCGCACTGACATACTTGTTCCTCTTGAGTGAGCGAACCAACAAGTATGTTGAACTAATCCGAGTGTCCTTTTTAGGTTGTGGTCTCAATGGGTCGTCGCAACACTTTGGTTTTTAGCAACTGGAGTGAAGCAGATGAGACCTCGGATATATTATTCAGCTGAGCAGCGCGCTGAGATTTGGGATCGATGGAAACGCGGCGAGTCGATGCACGAGATTGGTTGAGCATTCGATCGCGGTCATTCTTCCATCTGGAAGATATTGATGGTGACGGGCGGTATTTGCCCTGCAGTTCGCAAGCGATCTCGACTGGCCCTTTCTCTAGCCGAGCGTGAAGAAATATCACGCGGGCTTGTGGCGGGCTTTTCGCTTCGATCGATTGCGGAACGATTGATGCGTTCGCCATCCACGGTCAGTCGTGAGATCAATCATAATGGTGGTCGCCGCGGCTATCGAGCTGTCAAAGCTGACAAGCGTGCCTGGGAGCAAGCCTTGCGCCCAAAGGCTTGCAAACTGGTGCTCAATGATCGTTTGCGACAAGCTGTGATCCGCAAGCTCAAACACTATTGGTCACCCCAGCAGATTGCCGGTTGGCTGAAGCGAGCATACGCAAACAGCAAGGCGATGAACGTGTCTCATGAAACCATCTATCGAAGTCTGTATGTGCAGGCACGCGGCGCGCTCAAGAAAGAGCTGATCTCGCGTATCTACGCCAGAAACGGATGATCCGTAGGTCTCGCTACGCACGACAGCCGACAGATAAACGTGGTCAGATCAAAGATGCTGTCTCAATCAGCGAGCGCCCTGCATCCGTGGAAGATCGCGCCGTACCAGGTCATTGGGAAGGCGATCTTCTCTGCGGCTCAAACAATAGCTTCATCGCCACACTGGTGGAGCGACACACACGCTTTGTGATGCTTGCGAAACTGCCCAGTCGTCACACAGAAGCCGTCGTGGATGCGCTCATCAAACAATCAAAGCGGTTGCCAACTGAACTCTACAAAACGCTCACTTTGGATCGTGGTCTTGAAATGGCGGATCATAAGCGGTTCAGCATGGAAACGAAGATCGATGTCTACTTCTGTGACCCCAAGAGCCCCTGGCAACGTGGATTGAACGAGAACACAAACAGACTCCTGCGTCAGTTCCTTCATCGACGAACTGACCTGTCGAAGTATACCCAGGCCGAACTCAACAATATCGCCAGGTTACTGAATAAGCGCCCCAGAAAAACACTGGACTATCACAGCCCAGCTGAGCGATTAGAGGAGTGTGTTGCGTCGATCGGTTGAATCGGCAGGCGTTCTAGGTCGTTCCAAGAAAAACAACGTTCTTAGTCCCGGCTTCTAGGCTCTCGGTCTTTGATAGGGCGATTAAGGACATCCAAGTAAGCTGTTATCTTAATATGCGCCAGAATAAGCCTGGTGCGCGCACAGGAGGGCCAATAAAATGAGCGCAACGCCTGCAAGCATGAATGCACTAAGTCCGGACCGATCTGCCTGTTGCAATGAGCGCAGTCCCAATTGAGGAACGAGCACGCTGACGCCCACCTTCAACATCAACAGATGACCATAGACGGTGATTAAAACGTTCGGCCAACTCCAGTCCTGGTGAAAGGAAACGATTAGGATGGCTGGCCAAAGTTCAAGCATGAACGTTCGCCACATCACACCTGCGTGGCCTTTAGCGGCCAGTCCTTCAAAAAAATCCAGCCACATCTGCTTTTGAAGAATGTGACTCATTCCTAAGAGAAGGAGCGGCAGCGCGAGCACTCCTTGAATTATGATTTTGGATTCTTCAGTCGTAAACATCGTACTCAGATATACGGTTCGGTCTTATTGGGCTACAGGCTCGAATGGACAAGACTGTACGGATTTTATACGTCGCGCATCGCAACACATGCGAGCATATTTGAGATCTATCTTAGCCGTCTTCGAAGCATCCAAGCCAAGTGGAGCAAGACTGCTGCAGCGCCTGCGATCAAAGAACCAGCGATCGCTCCAAAGGGCGAAAACAACATGGTATATGTGATCGGAGTCAATCCAAGGGGCACTTCAACTTCTGCATACTGAGGATTGTTCGCAAAGTACTGATCGTGAAAGGCGATCTGGGTCCAAATAGCGACGAACACCACAGCGAAACCTGCGCTGAACGCCGTGGCTAGCTTTCTTTCTGTACTCGTTAGGTAGGCCGTCACCCCGACAATTATGATTATCGATAGAGCTATGCGGTGCTCTAGCCCTACGATGAGCGAGAAGACAGTCAAAAGTGCATAAACCACACCGAGCATTGAAAGGGCGATTATCGTTTTTGGGTTCGGGATCATTTTAAAACCTTTTGATTTTGTCGACTGTCATCAGCAAAGGAAACCCGCTCTTCAGAAGCGTGCGTTCGAGCTCGTCTCAATGTGTGTAATAATAGGGTGTTGATCTCTCGATATGTTTCTGGCACCCACTGTATGACTAAATTTGATTATTAGTCAAATAGGATATGAGTCATGAGAGTTTTGTTTTTCCTTCTCCTCTTGCTGGCAGCCGAGATCAGCTTTTCGCAATCTGCGAGCGGTCAGTCGCCATTGAAAGAAAAACGCATATGGGAACGTTTGATTGGCGAGTGGCGATCCGAAGATGCTTCTCACCTTGGTCCTTCTAACGCCGTATTGAAAGTTGAGAAAACGCTCGACGGTAATTTGCTTAAGCTCACCTACCAACTCTCTTCAATTGCTGACGAAACCAACAACGAGATGTTTGCCGGTGTGGCTTACTACTCGATCAGCCAAGGCAAAGTCGGACCGGGATTTTGGGCCGATTCCATAGGCAATTTGTTTTCGATATCGCCGGAAATAACGAAGCACAAACTAACTGCAAGATGGGAACGGGCATCGAACCCTGTCGGCAGGACTGTTTATGAGCTTGAAACGGACGGAAAACTAACAATCACCGACCACGTCCTTCGGGACGGAGAATGGTTGCAATTCAATCATATGAGATTCGTACGTTCAGACGAAGACACGGAGGTCAAAGAAATGGAGAAACATGTTCTTGGAATTGGGGGGCTCTTTTTCAGAGGAGACGATCCGACATCACTGAGCAACTGGTATGAGGAAAAGCTGGCTGTCATCCCGCCTCCACAGAGCTATGATCAACGCCCATGGACACAGGAAGCAGGGTGTACCGTCTTCGCTCCTTTTGAAACAGACACGGACTATTTCGGGACGCGCTCACAACAATGGATGGTGAACTTCCGCGTGCGTGATTTGGACGGGTTGATCGAAAAACTGCGGAACTCTGGAGAAGATGTTTCAGACCCAATCCTACTGCCGAATGGCCGATTCGCCCGTTTGATGGACCCTGAAGGAAATCCAATAGAATTGTGGGAGCCTTCTGAATGAGGGGCATATCAGTCGAAAAAGCACGCAGCTAAACTCTTAACAACCATGGATTCAGCATGGGGGTAGAGCCTTTCGCCAAGCATGACGGTGTTCGTCTGTATCATCAGGAGCATAGCAAAATGGACGCTTACTTTCGCTCGCGCAGGCGGTTCGGGTTTGGTGTTCCAACGTTCTATCACAGCTGTGATGAACGCCGCATCCTTCTGTTCATTCTCAAGCGCTAGATGCGGAGACAGTTTCTTTGTCAGCTTATGAAGCAGCTTCGGGTCATTGAGTGAATGAAGCATTTTATGCGCTGCGAGCCGGTCGATTGTCTGCCCTATCGCTTGCAAGAATTCGGCTTTTGAAGACGAGAGAGAGTTTGAACGGTGGTTCAGTAACGGGTCACGTACATCATCCTGAAGCTTCAACAGGATCGAAAAAAATAAATCCTCTTTCGAGGAGAAAAACCTGTAGAAGGAGCCTTTCGCTATCCCGACACGCATCGTGATTTCGTCAATGCTAACGCCGCTAAATCCGAGTTTAGGGAAAAGATCCTGCGCCTGCGTTAGGATCGCGTTTTTCAGAGCTTCGAATTCAGTTTCGGAGAAAGCGCGCGGCAATTGGGTTTCCTAAAGTCTTTTTCGATTGCAGACGTGGTCGCGAGCGTTCGGGTTTTGAGGCCAAGACGCTGAAATTAGTTGTGATAATGGAGAGTCTTCGATGACACTAGATCTATGGGCGGTTGTTGGTACGTTATTTCTCGCTATGGCACAGATCGGCATGCAAAGCATAGCTACCGTCATGCAAGCTGGTGGTGCCTGGGTGGCAGGACCGCGGGATAATCACTTTGAAGTCACCGGCATGACTGGAAGAATTGTTAGAGCCCATCGAAATCTGCTCGAGATAATTCCGCAGTTCTTTGCCGCTATATTTATTGTCCATTTAGCGGACGTTAACGCGGTGTTGACCGTGGTAGGCGCCTGGACTTTCCTCATTGCTCGTATCCTCTATGTCCCCGCTTATCTATGGGCGCCTATGGGCGTTCGACCGATTTTTTGGCAAGTCGCCCAGCTTGGTATTCTGATCATCCTCGCGGATATTTTCTATTAGATGGAAAACAAAAAAAGAGGATATGGTGCGGCGAGGAGGCAAATCTATACCCAATTTCAATGAAACGCGAACATCAGACATACTCTTGCTTTTTTGGTGCGTTACGAAGTTCGAGCGTAACAATAAGGTTCGATGAACGGCTGTTTTAGGGCGATGGTGTTGAAAAAGTCTCCGCTTATTTGGGTAGTTCTTTGAGCTGGCGCTCCATAAGAGCCTATTTCTATTGGGTGTTCGCTCTTGTTGCTCTTTCTGAGCGGCGTTTTGGATAGGAAGAGACGGTTTCGAGGCGTATTTGGCGAGTTTTCTGAGGTTTTGGGTTGTTGCGGCGAGGAGAAATTCGTCATTGGCTCCAGTGGGGCCTCGCAGCCTTAATCGGCGGAAGCCGTGCTGGCATTTCAAGTGTGCGAAGCTCATTTTGACCTTCTTTCGATCTCGTTTGGATTGTTCGTACTCCTCGGTTCCTTGGAGCTTTCTCACTTCATCGCCGGCATGTTCATAGATGGAACGGCCAACGCGTCTGGACCGGGCATTGAGACAACATTTCTGTTTTAGTGGACAAATGGCGCAGTCTGAGCTGAGGGCTCTATACATCCGCTTCTTATCTTTGGTCACGCCAGACCGAGGAACTTTATAGTTGCGGCGCTGATGGCACAGCTCCTTGGCGTTCGGGCAGATATAAAGATCGCGCTCCTTATCATAGACGAAGTCCTTGATGGTGAAGTTCTTCGTTGGTGGTCCAGGTACATCCATCAGGGCGACATGCGGTGCTATCTTTTTCTTATCGACCATCCAGCCCAGCATTTCCGCTGAGCCGTAAGCGGCATCTCCCATCAGGCGTTTCGGCTTGAGCCCAAATCGGTCCTCGGTTCGATTGATCATTGTCTTGGCGGCTTCAACCTCGGCGTTACGATAAGCTTGAGTTGGTTCGACATCGACAATGACGGATGTCTCGACATCCAAGAGATAGTTGGTGGCCCAGGTAAACCGGGCCTGTCCGCCGATTGCAGCCGTCCAACGCGCAGTTGGATCGGTCAGCGAGATCTTCTTGCGAGGAGCACGATCCTGATCGATCGCGTCGAGATATTCGCTAACCGGTCGCGATGCGATCTTCGGATCAGACCAGTCAACTGCCTCACCACCTTCGACGGCATTATCCTCACCTGCATCCGCGCGGATCATGCTCGCATCAACCGCAAACCCTTCGCCTTTGACGAGACCCTCGGACATGCAGCTCAGCACCACTTGTTCGAACAGCTTCCGAAAGAGGTCGCTCTCACGGAAGCGGCCATGACGGGCCTTAGAAAACGTCGAGTGGTTCGGGACCCTGTCTTCAATGCCCAACTTACAAAACCATCGATAGGCCAGGTTCAAATGAACCTCTTCGCACAACCGGCGCTCTGAACGGATGCCGTAACAATATCCCACGATCAGCATCCGGCACATCAGTTCCGGATCAACCGATGGTCGACCTGTGTGACTGTAGAACGGCTTTAGGTGCGCTCGGATGTCATCGAAGTCGAGGAACCGATCAATCTTCCGGAGCAAGTGATCCGCCGGAACCATCTTATCCAGTGAGAACTCATAGAAGAGCTTTGCAGCGTCTTCTTCCAATCGTCCCATCATCGCGCATCTCCTCGATCTGCACGAAAATCACTGAATCAGAATTCGGGCGTTTTGACTCGGAGTTTTTCAACAGTATCGGGCGACTTAAGCCTCTGAGCTAATGTCTTGTCTCGCTCACTTTTCAGCAACTGAGAGCGGCCGACTTTTAGCTAGTTTAAGCAGCTCAGTTGAACGCAAATCTTTTGAGTCGCTATATCGTCGATTTCTGCAACAACTAACGATGGAGTAGTTTCCGAGCAATATAACGATGAGGCGTTCAGGCCACAGTTTTCGGCGAATTTGCTCTCTAAGAATTTGTAGATTTACCAGTTCAGTCGCAAACTTGCCAAAACGGTGCGCTCCAACCCGGGGGCACAATTTCCAAACGAACAGTTGAAAGCCTCATTATCGAACACGTTCGTTGCGTTGATACCAATGCGCCATTTATCGAAGGAATACCCGATATGAGCGTCAGCAAACACTTCTTCAGAATTTGTTACAGAATTGTCGACGCTTGCGAAGCTCTCACCGACATAGCGCGCACCGCCGCCGATTTCCAAACCTTTGAACGCCCCAGTCTGAACGATATAGTTCGCAAAGGCTGTTACTTTGTGGTCTGGCTGCAACTGGCGTGATCTACCGTCATCAGTACCGTTGCTCTCTATCTCGGTGTCCAGATAGGCATAGCTTAAAGCGAGATCTAATCCTTCGATGGGCCGTGCCGCCAGTTCCGCTTCAACGCCGTTCGCATTGACCTTACCTGATTGCACAAAGAAGCCGACATTAACTGGGTCTGTTGTTCTAACATTTGTTTGCTCGATATCGAATACAGACAGGGTCGCGAAGGCTGGGAAAGATGAGAATTCATACTTCACCCCGGCCTCTAGCTGCTTGCCTTCGGAGGGCTGAAATGCATTGCCATTTGCATCGACGCCCGCTGTCAGCTGGAACGAGGTGGAATAGCTGATATAAGGTGCAAGGCCTGAATCAGATAAGTATGTGCCTGCTGCTCTGTACGTGACTGCTGAGTCTGAGACTTCGGAAGGTGTGTTGGGGGGCGCACCAACAAAATTAATGACGGTTTCGGTACTTGCATCATCATAGCGAAGTCCGAGGGTGCCGACGAATTTTCCGACTTTAATCTGATCCTGAACATAAAAACCGTATTGCTCTGAATCTTGCTCGCTAAAAGCGAAGGGAGGGGGTGCAGTAAACGTACGGCCATAGTCTGGCGTTACGACAGACAGAAAGTTGTCCGCGAAGTTTAGCGCAACATCGAATTCGTAGCCTGAGTCAGAGACGTCAATACCAAAAAGGAGATTGTGCTCTACACCGCCGAAGCTCAGACGACCCAGAAGCTGATTGTCGACCACGAGACCGGCGGAGTCTTCGTTTAGAATACCGCGGCCACGGACAACGCTCGAGCTTGCGGCATCGAAACCCGCAATGAATTGATAGAGTTGATCAAGATTGATTTCGCCGTATCGCAAGTTTTGGCGAACGCGCCAGTCCTCAGAAAAACGATGCTCAAATTCATACCCAAAAACGACTTGCTCTTGCGCAAATGAATCCCAGTTGAAGTCGGCGATATAAACATCAGTCACTTCACCATCAATCGTAACGTAGTTTGGCGTTGCAGAGGTTTCATCTTCAAGATAATTCGCGCGCAGCGTCAGCTCGGTGTTCGGGCTCAGATCGAACCTCACCGTCGGTGCGATATAACGCCGATTGTCGACACTGCCTGGAATTTGGCCGTCGCTGTCCCGATAAACACCGGTGAGGCGCCAATCCATGTTCAATGATTCAACGCTGTCACCTATATCCGCCTGGACGCCGACGCGGTCAAAATTGCCGGCATTAAGCTGCAATTCTCGAATGGGCGTGTCGCTCGGTGCTTTTGAAATGGCATTGATCAAACCACCTGGTGCGTTTTGGCCGTAAAGCACTGAGCTTGGGCCTCTGAACACTTCGAGTGCTTGTAACCCGTATGGTTCAGTTCGAAAGAAGGCGCCGTTTCCCGAGACCTGTTTCAAACCATCTCTGAAATCACCGAAAAAAGTAGCCGCAAACCCTCGGATGCTGCTTTGTTCATATCTTGGATCATAGCCGAACTCGTCAACCGTTACACCCGGCGTGTATCGCAGCGCCTCCTCGAGTCCTTGAACGTTCCTAATTGCAAGATTCTCCGCAGAGATAAGGGAAATCGACTGCGGCGTTTCAATCAATGGCGTATCGGTTTTTGTCGCTGAACGACTGGTCTGGCGACCCGTCACGACCACAATTTCCATTTGTCGTTCTCGGCTGGCCGCGTCATCCGCATCGACTTTATCCTGCGCCATGGCGCCTTGGGGTAGAAATAGCGCCATTGCCGACGCCGTGCCCCACAAAACAGTGTTCAGATGTTTCGCCATGATCGATCTCCCTTGGTTTATGATGCAACAAATATGAGCTGGGAGATTGGAGCTGCTTGACAGTTCAGGTTTGAGACTGTGCAGGTTGGCGAGCGCAATACAATGCTAGTGATCTGAGTACGTTACCTAAGGTGAACGTTTCCCCGATGACTGATCATTTTCCGGCTTACCTACAGTGAGAAATCCAAGTTCGAATCGCGCTGGCATCTCTCAGTTCAATCTCGGGCACAACCGCCCCCATGCGTGCCCTGTTACTGTCACCTTTCATATGGAGATCGAGAAATCTTCGTATTGTTGTGTTTAAGGCCTCCACGGCGATCTCAGGCTTGGTGCTGCCCAGCACCTCGGCGTGCTCTTCAGCCGAAGAAAGCAAAGGAAGGTCGGTGAAGCCCATATGTTTGATATCGTTGACGCGCATGCGAACGATGTTCGGATTTAACCCAGCGGATGCGTGCGTTTCGTAAAAATAATCATTGAGCAGTGCATCAGTCGTTCCGAAGCAATGAAATGGTTCATCGGCCTGTACTTGCGGTCTGTCGGCATTGACCAATAAAAGCGGTCGGTCAAAATTCTGATTGAAGAATGTCGCATCGAACTGCAATCCATCAAGATTGAAAGCCGCTTTGCACTTTGATCTTTGGGCGCAGGCTGAAACGGCTGTGGCTCCGCCAAAGGACATGCCGCCAAACGCGACAGTACCGAAATCCATCGCAGGAATGATATCAGCTAGCGGCCCGTCTGGTCGCCCATTCTGCAAATCATCGAATACAGCTAATGCATCTCGGACCCATATATGATGGCTCTTAGTGACCCGATGATCGGCAATTTCAGCCTGAAACGCTGGAAACAATGCAATCCGCTCAGCATGTGTTGTCGCCGCAAAAAAGGCGGTCTCAGCTGCACTCGTTTCGCCGCTGTGTTGTACGGTTTCCTGTACTGATCCATCCGAGAAATGAACCGGCATCGAGTCTTTCGGGTGCGCAACGCTCACCACGATGTAACCGTGAGATGCAAGTTGCTCCATCAGCGCCGTATTTTGTGAAATGTAAAACCAAAACCCGTGGCCAAACATGACAAGCGGGAATTGTCCCATGTCTGTCTTCGCAATCGCAGCACCTGAAATAGAGCGCGTTTTAACGAGTTTCAGTGTGTCAAAACTGCCGTCGTCAAAGCCCAGCGTCGTCTCGATCGCACGGATCGTACCTGGCGCCTCAGCATCGCTGAAATACGGCGCGACTTCGCCAGGTTGAGCGGTTTCAGCAGGATACCAGACTTTGACTTTGAGCCTTTTGGGTGAGTCAGGGAAAGCATGCTCCCAATCAGTTTCAACAACACCCACGCCAAACGCCCCATCGAGTGGTGGTGTTTGGGTTTGGATTTGCGCTACGCATCCCCCCTGGGACATCAGACCGACAGAGGAAGCTATCAAGATCAGGCTTTTCAAGAGCGCTCTCGAGCCGGTCATTGGGTCTCCAAATCACTGGAAGCAACCGGCAACGGAGAAGGAACATTACGCCATTTTTTTTCAACAAATGGTGTCGCCTGATCATCGAAATGGACACTCTCTTTTCGCCCTAACGCTGAACCATATTGGTGGAAACCATGCACAAATTGTTCGCCGTCGCGTGTCCACTCGATGAGGAATGTCATCCCGTCTCCATAATTCGCGCGTCGTCGACCATTCCCAACATCTACGCTCCTTATCATTCGGAGTGTATCGTCGCCGCCGCCGAGTGGCAGATCAACCGCGCCGCGCATGTGCCTGACAACATCTCCGAGCACCGGATCGATTTGGCTATAACGCTCCTTCATCGAATCGATGATGCTTCGGGTGTGGTCTTTCAATTCCGGTACTTCGCCCCCCCACCAGCTTGCGGCGTGATATGCATTAAACAATTCGTGCGCAAAAAGAGACGCTCGGCTATCGGCGGATGAGATCAAATCCCAGCCTGACAGGAGTGATACAGCCTCACTGAATTCAGGATCGTTTTCTAGAGCTTGAATCGTATCCCGGACAAAGACGGCCATCGCTGATTGACTTGAGTAAGCTTCGTCAAATTTAAGCTGGCGTAAGTATGACCTGGAGAAAGGAGCTGCGTCATCAGACAGCAGTTCAGATAACCGGCGCGCCCGATTGGTTAGACGGTCGTCAATACCGATATTGATGGGATAAGTCTCTTTGTCGGGGTTATCATCGTCTCGACTGACATAGAAGGGAGAGGCGTTCGCCGAAAAAACCCAACCAGAATTTGGGTTTAACACGCGAGGATTAGCGGTCAGCGGCAGCAAGCCCGACCATAATAGGTCGGATTGATCTCCTCGAACGCAGTCTACACCAGAAACACCCTCAGCTCGATTTGGCAGGTTGGCATTGTAAATAAAGCCAATGTCTCCAGCTCGATCCGCGAAGACAAAGTTGAAAGATGGCACCGCTCGCATTTCCAGTGCTTCAAGAAATCCAATGACTGAGCGAGATTTCCCCATCTGATAATACTGCTCGGACATTTTTAACGCCGTTTCCGGGGCATGATAGTCGGGATAAGACATCGCGACCCAGCCAGAAGGTGTCTCGAAGGCTGGCCCATGCACAGAATATTTGAGGGTACGGCTAACCGGGATTGCGATTGGGCCCCATTTAACTTTCAGTTTGATCTTCTCGATACGAAAATCCGTCCATGTGCCATCCAGAAAGTATTGATTGGGTCGGTCATCGCTCGTCGTCAGCAGAAAATAGTCTATTAGGTCAGGTCGGTTTACAGTCGGCGCATAAGCGAATGCATCTGTGTAAACCGCTCCACTCGGAAATGGCGTTCCACTCAGCATGCCGCCAGCGACACGCCAGCCTTGTTCTGAATGAACACGCCCCTCATACCAACTAAGTGGACCATCCCATGGATTGTGGGGGTTCATCAGCAAATATGTAGAGCCATTCTCGGCCGCTTTCGGAGCGACCGCGAATGCGTTCGAGCCGCGGAAATGGTCGCTTTTTGCGATGTCTCCAGAACACGGATCTAGGGTGCCGGCCGCCAGTCCACCCACCGCACTGTCAACTCCATAAAATAGCGGAGAAAACAGAAGGTAAGTCTGGGCAACATCCTTCCCCGAGAGAGGCCAAATGCCTTTCTCAACTTCTTTGGGATGCTGCATTGCGTAGGCATTCAAACCGTCCGCATATGCCTCCAGAAGAGCTTTCACGTCTGCGGACAGCGCCTGTTCGTAATACGTGTCGACACGTGTTTGGACTTCGAACAAATGATATAGGAAATCTGATCCGGCTCCCTCGCGGCCATTCAACAGCCCCGCTTTGCCATTGGCCGCGAAGTAAACACCCTGGATCGACTCAAAGTCATCTTCGGCATGTGCGATGGCGAGCGCATAAGCTGCATCAGCATCTGTCTCGCCTTTTCCGGTCGGTATGCCCCACTCATCACGGTCAATAACCCAATCATAAGCAGGCGCATTCGCGACATCCGTTTTGAGGGCATCGGATCCCGCACATCCAGATAATGCCAGCATCGCTGAAATCAGTCCGGTTACATACATCTTCATAGCGTACCCCGACGAGCATTTTTAAGCCCTTCATCTAAGGAGACCAGGATACACTGGCTTAGCATTTTGCGTCGCCCTTTAAACACTTTGGCCGCGATCTGAAATGCGCAGCCCGGAACCGTTTTTGTCAAGCGTGCTGGCTCCATCGTGCGATCAGTAAAGAAATGGAGGAGTAAATTATGCACCTCAAACACTCTACCTGGCCAGCGATCGAAGCGTATCTAAAGCGCTCCACATTGATTATTATCCCTGTTGGATCGATTGAACAACACGGGCCCACCGGACTCTTAGGCACCGATGCAATTTGCCCTGAGCAGATTGCGGCGCACGCGGCATCTGATGACATCCTCGTCGCACCGACTTTCAGCGTCGGTATTGCAGAGCATCATATGGCCTTTCCCGGCACGATCACCTTGCGTGCTTCAACGATGCGAGCCGCCATGGCCGACTGGATGGGGAGTTTGTATCGGCATGGATTTCGTCATTTCATTTGGTTCAATGGACACGGAGGCAATATCGATACCTTGCATGCCGGCGCATCCGACTTCACTCAGAGCATAGAGTGCGATCCCAAAAAAGACGATCAAGCGGTCTGTCTAATCCGGAACTGGTGGGACTACCGCTCGGTTAAACAGTTTTGTTCACAAGCCTATCCCGTAGGTGACGGAATGCATGCGACAGCATCAGAGATCTCTGTCACGCGCGCGGCCTATCCTCATCTCTCAACAGATCAGAATCTAGAGCCAAAAATAGCGCCGCCCTTCGAACCGTTTCGAGATGCGAAAGACTATCGCCGAAAATTTCCAGATGGGCGGGTCGGGTCGGACCCAAGTCTGTCAAACAGCGCAGATGGTGCTGAAATTATAAGACTTTCAAGCGCTGCGCTGAGCGAAGAAGCGGCAAGCTTATTAGCGTGAAATTCTCGGAGCTTATGATAATGAAAATATCAAAAACCTGTCTCGCGATTGGTGCGGTTTGCTGCGCTTGGAGTACGTCGCCGTCTGCACTCGCGTCCCCTCCCGTGATGGAGGCGATTGAATCGTCTCAAGAAGATCAACTGAATTTCCTTATCGAAACCGTAAACATCAACTCTGGCACCCACAATATTGAGGGCGTCAGACGCGTTGGCGCAATGTATGCGCAAAGACTAGAGGATATTGGGTTCACAACCGAGTGGGTTGATATGCCGCCCGAGATGGGAAGAGCCGGCCACCTCTTGGCCACGCGTAGCTTTGGCGATGGACCGAACATCCTATTGATTGGCCACATAGACACTGTTTTCTCGCCTGAAAGTGAATTTCAAAGGGCGGAGCGGACCGATGATGGAATACGCGGGCCTGGTATCGTCGATATGAAGGGCGGTATCACGACCATTATTTATTCGCTCGAAGCTCTCGTGAAGGCTGATGCGCTCAAAAAGGGTCGTATCACAATCTTCCTTGCGGGCGATGAGGAAGATATTGGACAGCCTATCTCACAATCCAGGCATAAGCTTCGAGAGCTCAGCAAGACGACTGATTATGCGCTGGGATTTGAGGATGGCGCGGCATCGGAAATCGTTGTTGGCCGGCGCGGCATTTCTGGTTGGTCGCTTCATGTCAGTGGGGTTCAGGCCCATTCGTCTAGGATATTTGGCGATCAGGTTGGGGCCGGTGCAAGCTTCGAAATGGCGAGGGTTCTGAGCCGGTTCTATAAAGAAGTACGTGGCCCATCTGGGCTGACCTTCAATCCCGGAATCCTCATTTCAGGCTCTTCGATCCTATCAGATGCAGACATGAAATGGGATTTACGGGTTCAGGGAAAATCCAATGTCGTAACCGACGAGGGGCGGGCATTTGGCGCCATCCGGTTCATGTCCGACGAGCAGTATGAGCGCGCGAAACAACAAATGTCGCAGATCGTTGCAGACAGCTTACCGAACACATCTTCACAAATCAGTTTCGAGGATGCTTATCCAGCTATGAACGACGTGGCGGGCAACTACCAGCTCCTCGGTTTTGTAAAATCAATTCATGAAGCTCTGGGGTTAGCACCGGCGTCCCCTGCAAACCCTGTTGAGCGCGGCGCGGCAGATATAAGCTTTGTTGAAGCTCGTTTCGGCGCTCTGGATGGATTAGGAGTGACTGGTCCTGGGCGCCATTCAGAAAACGAAGTTCTGAAAGTCGAATCTTTGGCATCATCAACAAAGCGAGCGGCGCTGTTAGTCTTAGCGCTTGTGGATATGCCGCTGCCTCAATCTGCTGAGCCTGAAGCTCGAGATTAACGGGGTTGAGCTTGAGCGATCACAATCACATCTCTCGGCCCGATTGGGCACATCCGAAATTCTCGGACGTTTCCATTCGAGAGTTGAAATCGGCGATGGTCAAACAGCCATTGGTCTGGATGAATGGTCTCAACTCTCAGGCCTTAGACTTCACGCTGATACCTGTGCGCGTAGGTTTCGGCTCCGGTGCTGATCGTCTGCAGATTTACGGGCACTTCGCTAGGAGAAACCCATTGGCCGAAGCGCTGTTGAGCAACGCTCATGCGGTGATCTTATGGCGCGCGGAAAACGGCTATATGTCCCCCACATCATTGTCAGACCGAACCCAAGCACCGACGTGGCTTTATGCTTCAGCCCGATTTTCGGTGAAAGTGCGCTTGTATGGCGACCAACACAGCGTGAACAAAGAGCTGCAACAGATCGTTTCCGATATGGAGCGGCACCACTCAGGGAATTGGGCAACCTCCGAGATGGGGGCAAGATACGACAAACTCGCTCGCGGCGTCATTGCGTTCGAGGCAGATATCGTCGACTTGCAGATCAAGTTCAAACTGGCTCAGGATGAGCGCTCTGATGTGCGCTCAGATCTGGAACGCGCGCTGAGCGTCGACCACCCTGAACTTGCGAAGCTCGTCCAAAAGCACAATCAAGAGATTTTTTAGGCAAGATCACTCTTTTGCTAATCCGCGCGATCGATTGGCAAAGTGACGCTCGGCAAAACATTCAAGAAGACCTCTCAAACTGGAGTGAGTTTGGGAGTTAAACAGAATGAATGAAACGGTTTTGAGCTACCAGGCTGGCTCGCAAGAGCGCAGTGAACTGCTCTCGGCTCTTAGTGAGGTCGCCCCCATCAGTATGCCGATGATTATCGGTGGGCGTCGCCAAGAGAGCCCAGCGCAGATCGAAACGATTTGCCCGCACGATTTCGGACTCAGGCTGGGAAACGCACATTTGGCAAGCGATGCTGATATACATCTCGCGATTACTTCTTGCATCGAAGCCCGACGAGACTGGCAAAGCTTTAGCCAATCTGAGAGGATCTCTATCTTTCGAAAAGCGGCAGACCTCCTTGCGGGGCCTTGGCGACAACGCTTCAACGCAGTTGTGATGGCAGAGCTGTCCAAGACGGTCTATCAAGCTGAGATTGATACGGTCGAGTTGATCGACTTCTGGCGTTTTAACGCATTGTTTCTCGAGCAGATTTACGATATTCAACCTTACTCGCCTCGAGGCGTTCGCAATCAAGTCGAATACAGGCCTCTCGAAGGTTTCGTTTACGCCGTAACACCCTTCAACTTTGCAGCCATCGCTGGCAACCTCGCAACAGCTCCAGCAATGGCTGGGAATTGCGTTGTTTGGAAACCTTCACCATCGGCCATGCGATGCGCGCAGCTCATAATGAATCTATTAGCTGAAGCTGGCCTCCCGGATGGCGTGATTAATCTTGTCTACGGGGATGCCGAGCAGATTACGGATCTCGTCCTGTCCGATGACCGTCTCGCCGGAGTGCATTTCACGGGATCGACCAAAGTCTTTCAGGCGCTGAACCGGAAAATCGCTGAACGCTCCTACCGAACCTATCCTCGTTTGGTTGGCGAAACAGGCGGTAAGAACTTCATTTTGGCCCACGCTAGCGCCGATCCGGCCGCCCTAAGTACTGCGATCATACGAGGCGCTTTCGAGTATCAAGGCCAAAAATGCTCCGCCGCTTCGCGCGTTTATGTCCCACAGGCGATGTGGTCCGCGATCGAACCAGGCTTGCTTGAAGTCGTAGATACGTTGGCTATGGGCAATGTCTTTGATCTCCACAATTTCATGGGAAGCGTGATCAACAAGCCATCGTTCGAGCGCCTCACACGTGTCATTGCAGACGCCGCAGAAGATCCGGCAGCGACTCTGCTAACCAAGAGAAAACCGGAAAGCGAGATCGGCTATTTCGTCCCGCCTTTAATCTATGAGTCGAGTGAGATTTCGGGGCCATTTCACAGCACCGAGTTCTTCGGTCCGATATGCGCCATTCACCCTTACGCTGAGGAGGACTTTGACGCCCTGTTCAGCCAAATAGACCGCACCAGCGATTATGGACTTACAGGTGCTGTTTTTGCGTTGGATCGAAGCTTCATAAAAAAAGCTCTTAGCGCGCTCACACACAGCGCAGGAAATTTCTACATTAACGATAAACCAACCGGAGCAATCGTTGGGCAGCAGCCTTTCGGCGGCGGGCGGCTATCTGGTACGAATGATAAAGCTGGATCGATGCTAAACATGCTGCGCTGGTTGTCTCCGCGGACCATTAAGGAAACGTACGTCCCCCCCAAAAATCATGTCTATCCGTCAATGCTATGATTGAGATAAACGCCTCTATTGAACGATGGGGTCTTTCTGCTCCCTTTCGGATTAGTGGAAATACTTTCTACCGCTGTGAGATGCTGATCGTTGAGTTGATTGAAGATGGGCTCGTCGGACGCGGCGAGGCGACAGGCGTAGGCTATTTGGGCGAGTCTGCTGAAACCATACTGAGTGACGTTGTTAGGTTTCGCAGTCACTGTCCGAGTCAGTTCGATCAACAACAGCTGAATCATTTGCTTCCACCAGGCGGCGCGCGAAACGCCCTCGACTGTGCTCTCTGGGAGTTGGATGCCAAGAAACAAAAGCAAAGCGTCTGTGAGTTGGCCGGGATCCAAAAGCCTAAGCCGCTGAAAACCAACTTGACCATCGGGGCCGGCACACCACAACGGATGCGTGAGAAGGCCCTGGAATATGCAGACGCGCCATTCTTGAAACTAAAACTCACAGGTGATGCGCCGCTCGATGCGGACCGTCTACGTGCAGTTCGAGAGAGCCGTCCGGCCGCGATCCTCAGTGTTGACGCAAATTGCGGCTACGATTTGCAGCGCTTCGTGGAGCTCTCACCGATCCTAGCCGCACTTGGAATTCGAACGGTCGAGCAACCGTTCGCTATCGGACAAGAACCGGACCGCAAAGAGCTTCCCGAAGAGTTTATCTTCATTGGCGACGAAAGCGTACAGACGATCGAAGATCTGGACCGAGCGAGGCAATGCTTTGATGGCGTCAATATCAAACTGGATAAAACTGGCGGTCTTACTCACGCATTGAAAATGGCCAAAGCGGCAAGAGATCTCGGCCTACAAACCATGGTTGGTAACATGGTGGGGACATCGTGGTCCCAGGCGGCTGGTTTTGTCGTCGGCCAGGTTTGCGATCTCGTCGACCTGGATGGCGTCACCTTTCTAAAACAGGATCGAGACCCCGGCGGGAGTATCAATGCCGGGCGGGTTTGGTTTGGAGACGACGTATGGGGACCAGCATCTCCGAACCATAGGGAATGAAATATGTATAAGTTTGAGCCTCCATACCTCCTGTTCCTTGGCGACGCACAAGAACCGGAAGCGATTAAAACAGCTGCGGGCATTGCGCACTGGCGCCCTGGAAGTGTCGCGGGACAATACCGTCTTGACGAGTGCGGCGTTACGTTGGGGTTGCCCAATCTTTCCCCCTCCGACGCCGCCTCACGGGGCGCTAAAACCCTTGTGGTCGGGCTTGCCATGGCCGGCGGCAGCATTCCTGATGCGTGGCGTGCTGCGATACTTGACGCTCTAAGGGCCGGTCTGGATGTCGCGGCAGGGCTGCACACGCGCTTGGCATCTATTCCAGAGATTGCAGAGCTGGCGAACAAACTTGGACGCCGTCTCATAGATGTGCGTCACACCGATCAGATATTTCCCGTTGGCACCGGAGAACCGCGTTCGGGTCGACGTTTGCTAACCGTTGGCACCGATTGTGCGGTCGGTAAGAAGTACACGGCGCTCGCATTATGCGATGAGCTGAAAAAGCTTGGAGTTGATGCTGAGTTTCGGGCCACAGGACAAACAGGGATTATGATCTCCGGCGGCGGAATACCTATGGATTCAGTTATCTCTGACTTTTTGTCAGGCGCTGCTGAGCAGCTCACACCTGACAATCATGCAGATCATTGGGATATCGTGGAAGGACAAGGTAGTCTTCTGCATCCCGCCTATGCTGCCGTCACCTTAGGCCTGCTTCACGGCACCCAGCCGGACGCCCTGATCATGTGTCACAAGCCCGGCCGCCAAACGATGATTGGTTTCGATTTTCCGGCACCGGACATTAGACAATGTATCGATCAATACCTTACAGCAGGATCGCTTACGAATCCCGATTGCCGTTTCATCGGCGTTAGTATGAATACGCAGGGGCTTTCAGCTGATCTGGCGGCACAAGAGATCTCAAAGATGCGTGAATTGACAGGCCTACCTTGCGCAGATCCGATACGGACCGGCCTGAGTGAGATTGCAGAACAGCTTCTCTGACCTCTCGAAGTGTTTAGGGTTAGGACCAATGCGCACAGCGCTTCGCCTGGTCCCAAAGTAGCCGTTGAGAAAGCAAACGGTTTCTGGCGATTACGCATGAGTTTTGATTCATCGCATACTTCAAACGAAGAAATGAGCCTCGCTACGGCGAATGCAATCGGCATGCTGGATTGTCATGCTCAAATTGCGCTTGTGAAAGCCGGTGAGATCGCTCAGTCAGATCTCGAAAGATCGGCCCGCCTTCGTATTGAATCATTGAACCCGGTATTGAATGCCGTAGTCCATGTATCGGCCTCGTTTGAAAGCGAAAGAGATGAGACCGCTGCGATGGCGGGCCTGCCTTGGCTGCTAAAAGACGGCTTAGACTATGCTGGACTTCCTAAACATTGCGGATCCAGAGCACTGGCCAACAGAAAGCCTGATGGACTTGCGTTTCCATTTACCGAGCGCTTTGATGCTAAGGGCTTGGTGGTGCTTGGCAAAACCAACGTTCCCGAGTTTGCCCTTCTTCCAACAACAGAATCTATTCTCTATGGACCTGCCATCAACCCTTGGGACTCGATACGATCTCCAGGGGGATCAAGCGGCGGAAGTGCTGCAGCTGTCGCATCAGGAATGGTGCCTATCGCACATGCCGCTGACGGAGGAGGATCAACTCGAATTCCAGCATCTTGTTGCGGGCTTGTTGGTTTAAAGACCGGGCGCGGCGCCAATGTCCGTGCTCGCCCCCCGCATTTGATCGAGGATCTGCTGACCAGTGATAGCGTTTTTACGCGGACAGTTAGAGACGCCGCTTGGGCTTTCGCGGCAGCACATCCGGAGCCACGGAAGTCGATTGAGCGGCCATTGTCTCAGCAATTGCGCATTGCTGTAACTGAAATCGGATTAAGCGGCAAGTCTCCGACACAAGAAGTCTCCGCAGTTTTGCGCCAGACAGCCTTCTTATGCGAGCAGCTTGGTCATCATGTTGAATTTATAAAGAGCCCGAGCAACGGACGTGATGTCATTGATGCCTTTAAAACCATTTGGGGCCTCCTGGCGAATGACTGCATCACCTCAACACTCGGCGACGCCGATCGTGCCTTGAGCCTTGACCAATTATACGAGCCGTGGACCCAAGAGCTCGCTGCATGGGGCAAAACACTCAGTGTCTACGACATTGAGAGGCTATATCTTCAAGTATCGTTGGCACAACAAAAGTTCCAGAGTCTATTCGATTCCTATGACTGTGTGCTTTCGCCGGTCCTGTCCTCATTGCCCTTAAAACTCGGTGAGCTGGACCCAACCGGCAGCTTCGAGGACAACATGGAGCTGATGTTTAACTATATCGCATACACGCCCCTCCATAATCTCACGGGTCACCCCGCCATTTCTTTACCATTGTTCCGATCGCCAAGTGGATGCCCGGTCGGCAGTATGTTCGCGGCCGCGCGTGGGCAGGAAGAGCTTCTTCTTTCGCTAGCTTTAGAGTTGGAAACTGCCAATCCCTGGGCAGATGTCTGGCCTTCGCTTTCCATCGCAAGCAAAAAACCAGAGCAACGATAGAGAATGAGGCGCCAAACATGGGGCAGCTAAAAACGAACCCGCAGACCAGAAGCCGAGGAAAGCAGGCATTGCGGCGAAAGTCTATTTCGGAGCTCCAAAAAGACGGTGAAACGTCCGGCTTGGACCGAAAGCTCGGCGCGCTGAATATTGCCTTCCTGGGTGTGGGTTGCATTGTTGGCGCTGGAATCTTTGTCCTGACTGGGACAGCAGCCGCGAATTATGCGGGGCCAGCGGTCATTATATCATTTCTGCTCGCAGCTCTAGCATGCGGTTTAACGGGCCTGTGTTACGCTGAGCTCGCAAGCATCATTCCAGTTTCAGGATCGAGTTACAATTATTGCTATGCCTCGCTCGGCGAGGGTGTTGCGTGGCTCTTAGCTTGGATACTGATTTTCGACTACACGCTGGCACAAGCGCTCGTGGGCGGCGGATTTGCGGCTTACCTCACTAGCTTTCTGAGCGATTTCGATATTCATGTTGCCAGCCAATTTGCGACATCTACAATCGAAGCGTCGAAGTCGGGTGGCAGAACGACCTTTGCGACATCGCAAAGCACTAATCTTATTGCAGTGATTGCAATCATGATCGCCGCTTTGCTGCTGACACGAGGGCTCTCAACCTCAACGCGCGTCAACAACGCACTCGTCGTCGTGAAAGTATTCGTGCTCGTGTTGTTCGTTCTCGTCGGCTTAACCTCGCTCAACCCGGACAACTGGCAGCCATTTATTCCCGAAAATCAAGGCGGCTTCTCATATGGTTGGGAGGGTGTGTTTAGGGCCGCTTCTATTTTGTTTTTCGCGTATTTGGGCTTTGAAACAATCTCGACTGCGGCTGGAGAAGCGCGCAACCCTCAAACCGATATGCCGTTCGGTATTATGGGAGCGCTTGGCCTTGTGACCGTTATCTATATTGCAGTTGCAGTGGTACTGACAGGCATCGTCAGCTATACTGAGTTGTCGACACCCGATCCGATCGCTGTTGCGCTAGACAGTATCGGTAGAAGCTCGTTTGGACTGATTATCAAAGCCGGTGCCATTCTCGGGCTTGGTTCCGTTTTGTTGGTAAATGCCTATGGTCAATCACGGATCTGTTTTGCTGTTTCAAAAGACGGACTATTGCCATCGCTCTTCTCAAAACTTCACACCAAGCATGCATCGCCAGCATTGGGGGTGATTGCACTCGGCATACTATCTGCAATTCTTGCGGCCTTTTTGCCGATCACCATTCTGGGCGATCTTATTAGCATCGGAACTGGATTCGCATTTTCGATAGTTTGTTTAAGTGTCATATATCTGAGAACCAAAAGCCCAGAAACGGAGCGGAAATTTCGGGTCCCGTTTGGCGGCGTAAGGGTGAATGGAGTCTGGCTGGGATTTGTCCCCGTCGCCGCCATTGTCTTGTGCTGGGTGATGATCATTCCTGTTCTGATAGATATCGTCGGACAGGCGAGATCTGGACATGCTTTACCAATCGTCATTTTAACGCTTTGGATCATCCTTGGCACACTCATATATATCTTGTACGGGCTTCGAGGCAGTCGGCGACACATAGTCATTGCGTCATCCTCAAACACGGATTCCTAACGTGCGTGCATCGAATCTCATCCACATCAATGAGCTTATTGCTTCGGTCAGCGACTTGGCAGATCCTGGCGCCAAAGTAAGGCTCGATAATGGATGGCGGACGCAAATTCCAGGTGGATATGGCTTTCGACATGAATATGAAGAAACGACCGCCCGCGGCGCATGGGAATTTCGGCTTTTGCGTCCCGGTCTATCAATTGCCATCGTCAACTACGCTGTGCTCGAAGAGGCGCGCCGCCGTCACATCATGGAAAACTATTTGGTGCTGTCGTCGGTCCTGTCAGGGCAAAGCTCGATTACCGACAAATTGGGCACGGAAGGCGAGCTGACGAAAGGTTATTGTACGGTCTACGGCCACGTGGCCGGACAAGCGATTGAGACCCTTTACAGTCCTGACCAGCCGCTGAAGTGGGTGTCGATATTTATTGATCGCAATGTATTTAACAAAGTCGTCTCGATTGAGCCAGATGAGTTGCCCCGCCCGGTTCAAGAGTTTATTGCATCGAACCGTTCGATGACACCGAGAAACATACCCCTTTCGACAGCTGCCCTCTCCGCGACCAATGACATTCTACATTGCGAGTTTGAAGGCGGCTATGCGCAGACTTATCTGCATGCGAAAGCTGTCGAATTGGCGTGTTCAATATTGCATGTGCAGCGCGTGACCGAAGACGAAAGTTATTCGGAGTCTGCGTTTTCGGGTCAGCATATCCGAAAGCTCAAGATTGCGAGACGGCGACTAGAAGAACGACTGGATGATCCACTCAATATTTCTGAGTTATCCGATTATGTCGGCCTGACGCGCCAGCAGCTTCAAGCCGGATTTCGACTGCTTTTTGATAATACTGCTGGCCGGCTTCGTGACAAGATCAGAATGAAGCGCGCCAATGAACTTATACAATTCACGGACATTCCAATCATTCAGGTTGCTTTAGAAGTCGGCTATGATCATCACTCCAGCTTCAGCCGCGCATTTCGCAATGAATTTGGCATATCACCAACAGATTTGAGACTCGCCGCGCAACGCGAACAAACGCGCGAAGAGGTCGTTTCAGTTCACGTTAAGTCTGAGTGAGTCGATCACAAATGGACCTGATGTTAGATGCTGCATATTCGTTCGAAGGCTACCGTTGCGCTGTTGGCAGATCATATGCAGAGGATTCGAACAATGCTCCTCGCTAAGTGCGCCTAACAACTGGCGCGATTAACAAACCGCGATTCCGTGCAAGCCTTCGCTAGCTCGAATAGCGATTGAATTCGGGTGCCTGAGGCCGTTAAGGTAATGTCTGCTGTTGCTCGCTTTTCAGAACGTGCGAGCGACTGTTTTAGGGTGTGGTCTCAATGGGTCGTCGCAACACTTTGGTTTTTAGCAACTGGAGTGAAGCAGATGAGACCTCGGATATATTATTCAGCTAGCGCCTCGGTCGGAGAAACAGTTTACCCGCATCCAAAGATCATTCTTGTTTCATCTTACGAATAGACAAATCGCATGATCTTTCAGAGGACATCGAATGTACAAGTTCATCCAGAGCCTGCTCGCCGCGCTAATGACGAGCGCCATTGCGAGTTGCGATACTAAGCCAGCAACATCCAGCCCACCGATAGTCGCGCCTCTCTCTCACGCTGTCGCGATGGGGTTCACACCATGGCCAGCCGATTTAACCGCGGCCGGTGTCGATCGAACCTATGCGTACATCCATGATCACGCCAATCTGATGGCGCATCATTTTGATGGTGGGATCCCGTGGGATGAGGCATTGGAGAGCGCGCCGTTTCCGAAACACTTGCGCGATGACTGGGCGGTGCGCAAATCTCGAACCCCAGGACACTTCCAGACCTTTGTCGCTGTCACCCCTTTGGATTTCGATCGCACCGGATTGGCGCTTGCATGGACCGATGCCGGGGATAACAAAGCTCTTTCGTCGTCCTGGTCCCAAAAACCCCTCAATCACCCGGATGTAAAACGCGCTTATCTAAACTATGTCGAACGCGTCATCGCGTATTTCCAACCGGATTATCTGGCGATTGGAATCGAAGCGAACATCATGGTGTCGAAGTCGCCCTCCGATTGGAGCACATATCTTGACCTCAACCAACACACCTACAACGCGATCAAGACAACACACCCGAACCTCCCCGTTTTCACCAGCGTTCAATATGAGCATCTTCGAGGCATCGAAGACGACTCAAAGAGACATGCCGATAAGCAATTTGCCGCGGTGAAGGCGCTTATGAAACACAGTGATCTGATGGCCCTGAGCACATACAAGTTCGGACAGCTTCACCCCAATCCCATGCGCGCAGGTTACTTTGAGAGTGCTGAGACTTTTGGCAAACCCATCGCAATCGCAGAGTCTGGAGCGATGTCTGCCCCGGTTAAAATTTTTGGAACCCGGCTGCCTGCCGACGAAGCAGGACAAGCGCGATTTGTCTCCGGCGTCTTGGATTATGCCGTTCAAACTCAAGTTCCCTTCGTAGTCAATTGGGTGGCGGTGGACTTCGATCCGATGATTAAGAAATTGCCATCACCGATGGGCGAAATTGCCAAAGCCTGGGTTCATACAGGTTTGCAAGATGCCGATGGCGACGACAAAGCCGCAGCAAGTGTCTGGAACTCGTACTTGGCCGCGCATCAAACGGAATAGTCTGTCAAAGACCAAGGATCGATGCCTGGAATGGCTGTTCTCGGGCGCTTTGCGAGATTGGCTCAGAGGCTGTTGTGGGGCGAATTTAAGACTCTCACAATGCAAAACGCTTCTGACTAATACGAGCGCCATTCCATCGGGGTGACGCCGAAAACACCTCTAAATGCGGCAGCGAACTTCGAGGGATTAGAGTAGCCAAGCTCAAGCGCGATATCGATGATGCTTTGGTTCGAATATCTCAACCGTTCTACGGCCGCACGCATCTTGATCAAGCGAACATATGTCGCCGGCGCCATACCGACCCTGGCGTGGAACGCTTTGGAAAAGTGAGCGCGGCTGAGAACACAGATCTGCGCGAGATCTGCTACAGAAACAGGTACCCCTATGCTGTCATTGATACGGTCTCGGACCCGCCGCCATTGCATCACGGATAAGGGCTGTTCACGTCGGTCCGCATGGTGCTGCGCCCGCCCGTCGTCATCGAATAGAGTTTCAACTAAATCTGAGGTGGCTTGTTCTAAGTCAATCTGATCCGTTACGGAGGATTCTATTACCCGTTTTAGCGCGAGGAACGAACGCCTTACATCTGCAGTATCTAATACAGAACTCGCAATATACTCCAATCGACCAGCAGGATCTTCGGGTCGTTCAGACAGATGCTTCTGGAACTCGGTTTGCGAAATTCCGATTTGAAGAAGTGTGGCGTCTGGCCATTCCGACTGCGCCGCCGCATTGGGAAGCCGTAATCCAATTTGCCCAGGGCATAGCGTTCGGCATAGCGAAACGCCGTCATACTCGAACTTGAATTGGCCGTGACCTTCGAGAACCATGATGATTTGTGGATCTTCCGGCCCAGGCGCATCGCCGCAATACTCTTCAAAGCCCCATTTTGTTGTCCAAAGCGTCTCACTATGGCTTTGATGCCGCTCGAGAAGTTTGCCTCCACGATCAGCGAGGGCCGATAAGACATCTTGCACGTCTACTCCTCTCAAGCCGCATATTATAAGTCTAAGATCATCACACAAATGGAGCGGACGGCCACTGCCTGGCGACTATAGCGGGGTGAGAACAATTCGCAACAAGGCGTTCCTCCATGATTTCCAACCCCCTCTTGAGCGTAAGCGTTTCATGCATCGCTCTCTCTCTGACCGCTACCCTTTCTGGAACGGCGCTCGCGCAATCTGCTGAAGAGCTTAGCGATGACATCGTGCTCGACACAATCATTGTGACCGGCCAGCAAGTTGATCGCGCGCTAGAGGACACAAATGCCAGCGTGCTTGTCTTTGATCCGCAAGCCAGCCGCGACGGCTCAACAGGCTCAATTCTCTCAGTCACAGAACGGCTGCCCAACGTCGCGACTTTTGCGGGCGATCGCGGCGTTGCCATTCGCGGCGTCGGGCAAACCGGCTTTGGCTTTGGCGCAACGAACTTCCCGGCCACACGATCCCCTGGCGATCTCGTCACGACCTATTTGAACGGTATCCCTGTGTCTGTGTTCGCCGGTCCCAAGAGTTTTTGGGATGTCGAACAGGTGGAAGTATTCAGAGGCACACAGAGCACGACATTCGGACGCGGCGCGCCCGCCGGAGCCGTTGTCATCGAGACCGTTTCGCCTGAACGCAGTTCGGTGCATGGTTCGGCTCGCGCCACAGTCGGAACGGAGAACACGCAAGGGGCGTCGGTCGCGCTTGGGTCTGGTCTGGGGAACTTTGCCGCCTTTAGGTTCTCCCTCGATTACGCTGAAACAGACGGGTTCAATGAGAATCTCACAACAGGAGACGCCGAGTCCGCTGATCGGCTTTGGCAAATGGGCGGAAAGCTCGAACTTCAGCCATCGGAACGCTTTAACATCTTAATTTCAGCCCTGGCTTGGGATCGTCAAGTCGGAACGCAGTTCGTAGATGGCGGTCTATACCCCGACCAAAGGGCCGTCCTATCTGATGTGCCCGATATCACCGACAATTTCGGAGGCGGGCTTTCGGCACGGCTGAGCTATAAACTCAATGACATGACAAGACTTGAATCCAGCACGGTGTTCGCCAGCGAGAATGCTGAACGCATCTTCGATATCGATCAATTGGCTTTGCCGATCGCATCGGCGCGATTTGATGACGACATTGAAACGATAAGCCAAGAAGTACGCCTGCACCTCGAGCCGACCCCGCAAATGTCTAGCTTTATTGGTCTTTATGCTGAGCAGTTTAAAGGTGAAGCAGTGGTTGACGCTGGCCCGTTCGGCATCACAGCTCAAGACGTAGACTCCACAACGTATGCGATTTTCGGACAAACAGAGTTCCAAGTCACCGGAGCGTTGCAGGCAACACTCGGCGCTCGGTTTCAAACAGAAGAGAGTGATATTGATGTGAGCGATCGGGCGACCTTGGTTTCAGGCACCGCCGATTCTGATGCGTTTTTACCGAAGCTTGCTCTACAACTCGAAATCGCACCTGAGGTTAGTCTGTTCGCAAAAGCTGAGCGAGGATTCCGTGCCGGCGGCGCTGGCGGTAGCATTCTATCGGGCCAGGCGTTTGAATTTGTGCCAGAAAAGACATGGAATTACGATATCGGTATTCGCGCCAGCTTTGCAGACGGTCGAGGGCGCTTAGGCGCGACGGCTTTCTTTGTTGATTACACAGATCAGCAAATTGAAATTCCGTCTGGCAGGGGTCTGCCAGGGGATACCATTATAGCCAATGTCGGATCCTCGGAACAGAGTGGCCTTGAGTTTGAGGTCGATTTTCAGCCGACCCAAAGTCTACTCCTCTTTGGTCGTTTAGGTCTGCTCGACACTGAGTTTACCTCCAAAAACCCAAACGCCAGCTTCCTTCTCGGGCAATCGTTTTCTTATGCCCCTGAAGCGCAGTTGACCATCGGAGCCGACTATCAACATGCTTCCGGACTGTTCGCGGCAGGATCCCTAGCGCATTCTTCCGGCTACTTCTCAGACCCGCAAAACCAGGCAATTGACGAGGTGGGCGCTCGAACGCTCGTCGACATCGGTCTTGGATACAGAAACGAGGATTGGACCCTCGCGCTTACCGCGAGCAACCTCTTTGATGATGAGTACTTGCTGCAATCCAGTCGGGCCATTGTATTGCTCAATCCCGGCGGCTCAGTTGCGCCTGGCGCCGAGCAGCAGGTCCGGCTCGCGATCACCCGCAATTTTTAGATTTTTGATCGAGCCTCACCCAAGACATGTCAGCTACATCGAAAAGCAATCGTAGCCTCAAAGCCTGGTACAGCGTGCACAAATGGTCGAGTCTCATCTGCACGCTGTTTATCCTCGTCGCTTGCGTCACGGGGCTACCCCTGATTTTTCATTCCGAGATTGAATCCGCGATTGAACCGGCAAGCTCCTTTTCGACAGCAAAGTCTTTGGACTTTGACGCCTTGCTGGCAAAAGCCGAGCAGGCAAGCCCAGGGAAAGCTGTCCAATTTGTGTTGAGGGAGCCGAGCAGCCCCGGCGTCACGGCCATCGGGCTTGGCGAGACGGTTGGCGCACCGATTGGGGCTTCGGAAATCATCCTGGTGGAAAACGCGACTGGAGAAATTCAAGGTTCGCAAGTCATCTATGAAGGCGTGCTAGGTTTCTTCGCGCAACTGCATATCGAACTGTTCGCTGGCCAGTTCGGCACGCTTTTTTTGGGCTTAATGACCTTATTCTTCATTGTCTCCATAATCAGTGGCATTGTCGTGTATGCACCATTTATGAAGCACCGGTCGTTTCAATTTTCCCCCACAGGAAAGAACACGAAACGTCGCTGGTTTGATCTTCATAACTCACTGGGAATGGTCCTGGGCGTTTGGCTTCTGGTCGTGTCCATCACGGGCGCAATTAACACCGTTGGCGCGCCATTGATCCAGCTTTGGCTCATGACGGATATGCAGCAAGAAGTCTCGGCAGAGATGGACACGCCTTTACCAGACAATTGGCAGCGGACGAGCTTTGAAGCGGCCTATCAGCAGGCCCGCACGGAGCTCCCTGATAGCCAATTCTATTTCGCGATGTTTCCCGGTACTGAGCTCTCAAGCGATCGGCATTATTTGGTCTTTAGCACAGGGACAGCTCCGGTCACTTCTCGACTGTTTCAACCCACTATCGTAAATGCGTATACCGGCGCGTTTGTCTCTGCTCCTGAGTTTCCAACCTATATGAAAGTCTTCTTGCTGTCGCAGCCACTTCACTTTGGCGACTATGGCGGGTGGCCACTCAAGGTCGCTTGGGCTCTATTGGATATCGGTGCGATAATCTTGCTCTGTAGCGGCCTTGTTTTGTGGTGGCGGCGCAGAAAGTCTGTCCCAAAGTTCGGGCGTGCGCCAACTGCTTCGGAGGACCCCCAAATTGGATAAATCTGTATTCTCACGCCTGTGGAAATGGCCGCTTATTCTTGCCTTTATGAGCACGACCGCATTGGTGGGCGCGCTTCTTGTAAGTGGGCCTTTAGACTATCTGTTCGGCGCCATTCTCTTAATTGTCGCCGGGGTTGGAGCGTCAATCGCCTTTAAGGCCTTAGCCTAGCTTGCCGGTTCATTTGAAGGGTTCAGAAGTTTTAAACAACTTTGAAGAATGAGTGTTTAGCAACCGGCCAACTTTGTGCTGTTGGCGATTCTGAAGGCTCGCTCCCTAGACATAAAGAGACTTCTTAACGTCTAATTTAGGGCGCTTCCCGCCTCTGGTTCAGCGACTGATGTGGGGCGAGTTTAGGACGCTGAAAGAGGAGCAGCCTGCGCCTGCGCATAGTTGCAAGACCGTCAGGTTCGTTTAATTTAAAAGCCCTACTCCACTAACCACGAATTATTGGTCGAGAGGTCATTAATGGAACTGCTATCCGAAGCTCAAGTCTGGGAACTCGCGGGCGAAACCAACCCTCCCGTCTTGTTCAAGCAAGAAAACGAGACAACTGAATCAGCCGTGTGTTTGAAACAGTTTCCGTCATGCCTGATCTTAGGCGTAAGCTCTGACGTGATTGATAGAGCCGAATTTTACAAGTTTCACGATAAAACCGCCGCAGTCCAAGCCTACGAGAGATTTGTATCTTTCATGGAAAAGAGCAGCTTTCCGTTTGAATCTGACCCATAGAAACAGCGCTGGCGAAAGACGTTTGCAGGCACTTCGGGCTATTAACTCGCCCCAAGTGGCTGCTGCTCGCTCAACGTCCGACTTAGGGCGTCTTAAGTCGCTTGCCTTCGTTGGTTTGCACGGTGCGCAAACGCCTCGTAATTCAAAATTATGGATTACGTTGTTCGTCAATGGTTCTTATCCGACACTGTGCATTTTGTGTCGCTATGGTTTCGGACTATAAACCGGACATGAAATCACCTATATTGGCTAGTGAAATCTTTATAAAATCCTTTTATTGTTGGTAGTATAGAGATTTTCAAACCTGACTTTGAAGCGGACATACAAGTGGTCGAAGATAGAAATGAACCTCTCGGGGCAATGGAGCCCATGCTGGTCAGTTCGTCCAGTCCTAAACGAGATGGACTGGCGGATAAAGCACTCGAGCTGGCAGAGCGGTCTGCCGGCTTCAGGCGCAGCTTGCCTGATGGCATCGTAGACGCTCTATCTGACCTCGTGCGCGCCATGAACTGTTACTACAGCAATCTCATCGAAGGCCACGATACCCATCCCGTTGATATCGAGCGCGCGCTCAATGAAGAATTTAGCAATGACCCAGAACAACGTGACCTACAGCTAGAGGCCAAAGCCCACATCGAGGTTCAAGCCTGGATCGATGAAGGCGGTCTGGAAGGCGCCGCTGCACGCAGCGATGCTATCATCGAGATCCACAGACGGTTTTGTGAAAAACTGCCCGATGATTTGCTTTGGGTTGAAAACCCAGATTCCGAAGAGCGCGTCAGAGTTGTCGCGGGAGAATTGCGTGACCGCGATGTCCGCGTCGGTCAGCACGTCGCCATCAGTCCAGGCGCTGTTCCACGGTTTCTGACGCGTTTTGAAGAGGCATATCGCAATTTAGGGCGCGTAGACCGCGTTCTGGCGGCCGCAGCCGCGCATCATCGCCTTTTGTGGATCCACCCATTCGTGGATGGCAACGGACGCGTTGTGCGCCTCATGTCATATGCCATGCTTCGCGAAGCGCTCGACACAGGCGGTATTTGGTCGGTGGCGCGCGGACTGGCGCGCAGAGAAGCAGAGTATAAACGCCTCCTTCAAGCATGCGATGGCCCGCGCCGCGGGGATAGAGACGGCCGCGGAACGCTCAGCGAAGCTGCGCTCGCTACGTTCGTGGGCTTCTTCTTGGACGTCTGCCTCGACCAAATAAACTTCATGGAAGAACTGGTGGAACCCGACAGATTACGGGACCGAATGTTGATCTGGGCTGAAGAAGAGATCCGGGGCGATCGCCTGCCACCAAAATCAGGATTGGTCCTAGAAGCGATCCTCTATCGTGGCACACTTCCAAGAAAAGATGTCGCTGACCTACTATCGGTCGGAGATCGTCAGGCGAGGCGGATTACATCGGCGTTGATCAATAGCGGGGCGGTGACGTCACCAACCAGCCGAGCTGACCTAAAACTCGCTTTTCCAGCTGCTTTGGCGGCGAGATGGCTACCTGGGCTCTTTCCTGAGCAAAAATGATCCGCAGATGTCGGAAGGTTTTGAGTCTCTTTCGGCATTTCAAACACCGTCTCTAGGTTGAAGCGGCCAACGCGCTTCGCGCGCTGACTTGGTTTAGCTTTCCCCAGCAGTCGGGCTGAGGCGGGCGACGTGTCTGCCAGCGCGCAGTCCACCCGCAAGGCTGCGGAATTTTTATTCGTCTTTGTATCTTGAGGCGTACGACCTGGCCGCCTTGCGCGCGACCCTTATGCGCCCTGCCTGACACTTCTCCTCGCCGCCTCACCCCGCCTGCCGGGGAAAGAATGACAGGGGCGGGAAGGAGACCAGATCAATGACCAACTCGCAAACCGCAGCACTTCTTGTCGCTAAGACCGTAGATACACCTCGTATCTATCTGGCCTGTTTGGCTGCCTATAATGAGACTGGAATGTCATCAGTCCGGGGGACTGATGATCAGCCGAATGGGCGATTGCACGGGGCTTGGGTGGACGCAGATAAAGGCACCGATCATGTTTGGGACGAATTGCGCAAGATGTTACGCGCCTCGCCTGAGCCTGGCGCAGAAGAATGGGCCATTCATGATTATAACGGCTTCGAAAGCGCCCATTTCCCAGAATATGCGAGCTTTGAAAAAGTCTGCGAGCTCGCTGAATTTATCGCTGAGCATGGAGAGCTCGGCGCGCAAGTCTATTCCATATTCAGTGAGGAGCTCAGCCAAGCGAAAAATGCTTTCGATGACTATGCTGGCGAGTTCACCAATGTCGCAGAGTTCGCTGAGCAGTTTCATGAAGACATCGGCACGCACATCCCTGAACCCATAAAATTCTATATCGATTGGGCCTCTCTCGGACGCGATCTTGAGCTGAATGGCGACATTTTCACCGTTCAACTCAGTCTCGAAGAAACTCACGTGTTTTGGGCGCGGTGATCAATATGGATTGCCACCGTCTTCCAAGCCTTGGCGCAATCCCGCGCCGGCTCTCGCACCTCGAACAACAGATCGGGCCTCGACCCGTCATGACGCTGGTCATCGAGGACCTGTTTGTTCGCGAGATTTGGGTGGGTCGGCGCGCACCGATCATTCGCATTCACGATTACGATTGGGGTCAAACAGATCCCACACCCGTCATCGATTGCGACGGTTGCGCCTACTCCCCAATCAACTGGAACGGCCCAGCATGGACGCTCGGCCTTTCCCTCCACCCGCCAGAAAAGGAGGCCTAAAGCCATGGCGAATACTCTCGTAAAATCTATCCCAGTGTCTGACCTAAAAGTCAGTACGCTCAATATGCGCCACGCCCGCACGAAACCGGATGTCTCAGATATCCTGCCATCGATCCGCGTTCATGGGGTCCGCCAATCGCTCCTCATGCGCGCAGAAGGCACCAAGTTTGGTGTCATTGCTGGGCGCCGCCGATTGTTCGCCCTCAAGCAGGTGGCAAAAGAGACCGGCAAAGACATGAAAACGCCCTATATCGTGATGAAGAGCGCGAGCGAGGCGGACGCCATTGAAGCGTCGCTCATCGAGAATGTCGCGCGCGTCCCAGCCACAGAAATGGAGCAATACATCGCTTTCAATCAGTTGCACGGGGCAGGGCGAACAATCGAAGAGATTGCAGAATACTATGGGGTTACCGCACTGACGGTAAAGCGGGTGCTAGCGCTCGCCACAGAAGATCAGCAAACCGAATGGCTCAGCCTGTTCGAGGGAGATGGCCACGCGCCGCGAGGCCGTGCTTGCCGGGCATGGATCACCGGCGGAGACGTGATCTCGACCGATAAGGCACTATTCGACTTAGATGCCTATGACGGCACTATTGTTACTGATCTGTTCGGCGATCATGGTTCTTTCGCTAACGCAGAGACGTTCTGGCTGCTCAAACACTTGCAGTCTCAGCCAAGATAGATGCCTATATCCGATCCGTTCGCGCGTTAAGCCGATATGCCCTTTTGCTCGTCTTAGGCCATCAGATCTAGACCGTTGAGGGCGGCCATGAAATCGGCGGTTCGAAGAATTTTCCCCGCCGCTTCGCGGCTCCTCGCGCAGCAAAATTCGTCTCCCCACCAATGCTCCACTGACGTTCCGCCCGCAGAACGGTTCATGCCCGCCCTCAACGGTCTAACCGGTCTGGCGTCGACGGGGCAAAGGGCCACCGCGGCGTTTTAAAACGAAAGGAAGTACGAAAATGGCAAATGCAATTGGATACGTGAACGAGACCGAGAATGGTTACGAAGGCGCCTTGGCCATGGTGAACCTGTCCATGCCGATCCGTTTCAGAAAGAACGGAGATAAAAGCTTAGACGGCCAACCTGATTACCGCATCTATGCGGGCGAAACCGATACAGAAATCGGCGGAGGTTGGATCAAAACGGCCAAAGGTTCAGGCCGAGAATATGTTTCAATCACTCTCGCCGATCCACAAATCGGTCCGAGCCGGATTTACGCAAATTTGGCTCCGGTGAAAGGTCATGATGGCCGTCACGTCATCCTGTGGAATCCTAGCCAATAAACTTAAGGTTAGTCGACGAATTACAGCGCGCCGGGATCAACTACGGCGCGCTTCCTCGTCCTAATAAATTGTGCCAGGACCGCGTAGTTACGACCTGCCGCAATGAGGGCTCGCTAAGGCGGGCGACTCGCGGAATATCATATCATTATGTCGGTTTCAGACCCCTTCCAACTCACAGAAGAAGACGTCTCTCGCGCTGCCCTTAACACGGCAGATATCGGGCTTTGGTGTATTGTCGTGAAAGGGTGCTATCACCTGTTCAATTCCGAGCATCAGGCGCGCTTTGCACATGCCAAATTTGTCGCCGGAGAGATGGTTCGCTGAAGGGATAGCGCCAGGCCAAATTCGGTCAGTGTATTTGCAATTCGTGGCGTTCTTAATGTGGATGAAATCCATGGGCGATGCTTTCAGCCCAGGCTCTCGTCGCTGACGCGATCAAAGCTCCGTCATTTATGGATCTTTGCCCGTCCGGTGAACGATCCCTATCGCAGGATTGATTAGAGGATCTAATCAAAAAATAGGTCCGCATAAGGTCAGGCCAGTCGAATTCGATTGCCATGTTTTTTGACGCCATCTTTAGCGCCGGAGAGATGGTGGAATGAGATCGCCATCAGGCTCAAACGAACGGAACACTGGCGGAAAATAGAGCGATCAAACCCCCCCTCGAGTTCCCCATATGCCGGCTCGCGTTTCGTTGGAGGTCGCCATCCGTCTGTATTCAATGAACCCTCGATGCGGGTACAATTCGAAGCTTGGGCAATTAAGGACGTGAGGTGGCGATTACATCGCCGCAAAGGTATCGAATTCGCCCAGACGAGCTGACCCAGGTTGGGCCCATCGAGTGTGCTAAGGCTTGACAGTTTCAATGCGTTGGGCATTTTTATCCATGCTGACGTCGTAGTTTCCTCGTCCGGTTCTTTGAGAAGAAAGAACCGAAGATGAGACCAAAAATTTCCATTCATAACTTTGAGCTAAACGTTCGAAATCGATCTGTTCGGTCGTTAGAATTTGCCAATCTATTTAGTTTCCGCCTTCGCGGTGTCTGGCGGTATGCACAAGACACAGTGCCCATTCGGGCCTGTTTATTCAATAAAATCAGAAGGTTGTGCAGATTGTGCATCGTCGACCTGTGGGCGACAGAAAACCGGTTCCAAAAAATTACCAATAAAATCAATGTGCGGGGCGGCTAATGGAGAAGGCTTATCCACCCCGTAAGTTCGACAAACGGATCATGTTCCGGCCTTCGCCGCACACATTTGCAGCGTTAAGCGCCCTAGGCGAGCGGCAGGGCATTTCTGCGTCCGTCGCGGCGCGGCGAATTCTCGAAGAAACCGTAGACGCTGGTCCCGTGCGGCAATCCCTAGACCTCTTAGTCGATCGGGTCCTGGTGCTGGATGAGCTTGTACGCATCATGCTTTCAGACGTCGAAGCCGAACGCGTCGGAGAGGCGGAATATTTCGCACGTCTGCGAGCGATTGCGATGAGAGAAGGAGACAGCCGATGAGCAGTCGCAATTCTCCACGCCATGACTCCAACAACAATTGGATGCGCACACCCATGGATCGGTTTGTGCGCGGCGGTCAGACTATCAATCTGCAAGTGCGCGAAACGATCCACCTCATCAAGATCATGCTCCTGGTGTCAGTTGGGATTGGTTTTGTGGTGTTTATCGCTTGGATGCTTTCGACCACGACTAGTGTTGAACGGGATAGCTTTCTGAGCTTCACACATATCAAGATATTGGAGGCGATGAACGCTAATCCAGATCAGATTTTCTCTTGTCCCAAACCAGATGGAACGCGCATCAATATCGAACTTAAATGGTGTTTGGCAGATCCATCAGTGAGCGCAGGTTGGCGCGCGGTCGCCAGCGCAGCAACGGACGCGGCTTGGGTTTCTGGTGCGATCTCGCTGATCGCTATGATCATCCTCTTTGTTTGGTTTAAGCGTTTCGGTCAGGACCTGATTAAAGAACGTCGCACGCGTGGTGCCGAAGTGGTGAGCGCCAGCGATCTAAATCACCTCGTGGATCGCTCCAATATAAAGCGTAAAAAGAATCCGTTTTTTGCCGCTTACAAACCATACAAATTGGCCGGCGTTTCGATGCCGCTCGGAGCGCACAATCGGCATGTTATGGTGGCGGGCACGACCGGCACGGGCAAGAGCCAATTTCTATTCGATCTAATGGCGCAAATCCGCGCCAATGGTGACCGCGCGATCATCTTCGACAAGACCGGAGCCTTTATCGAACGGTTCTATTCAGAGGCGTCAGGCGACCGTATTCTAAACCCGCTCGATGCGAGATGCGCGCCCTGGTCAATGATGGCCGAAGCCAGCAACGATACCGACTTCGATACGATGGCTCATGCGCTCATTCCTGATGAGAAAAGCCAGGATCGATTTTGGCCCGATAGCGCGCGCTCAGTTCTTGCAACAGCGCTTTCAAAATTCAAAGCGAAAGGGATCTTAGAGACACGAACCGTCGTTGATTTCTTGCTGACCGCAAAACAAGGACAGCTCAATAATTTCTTCTCCGGCACACTGGCCGCGAGATCGATCTCTTCGGAGCTTGGCAAGACGAGCGGGAATATCATGGCTGTGCTGGCGCCAGCGATCCGGCCCCTTACTTTGTTGCCCGCGACAAATGCCAATCCATTCTCGATCCGAGATTGGGTAGGTGACGATAAAGCGAACAACTGCCTCTTTCTGTCGGCTCGCTCAGACCAGATCAAGGCGATGCGCGGGTTGATCACGCTCTGGTTTGATACTGCGATCAAGTCGCTTCTTTCTTTGGAGCGTAAACCCGGCCGGACGATTTGGTTTATCCTGGACGAGTTTGCTGCTTTGAACGCGATCCCGTCCCTTGTCGAAGGCTTGCAAGAGTCGCGGCAATATGGCGGGGCATTTGTTCTAGGCGTTCAGGACCCGGCGCTCGTGCGAGATCGATACGGAGCGGACCTTACGCAGGCCATCACGGGTCTCTGCCGAACGGAAGTGATTTACGGGACTGGCAATTATCACAATGCGAGAGACTGCGCAGATTGGATCGGGCAAGCTGAAACACTGCGCGCTGAACAATCGATGACGTATGGACCAAATGATGTCCGTGACGCGATTGGTGTACACTCTCGCACAGAACTTACCCACATCGTTCTGCCCGAACAGATCTTCAAATTAGAAGACTTGCACGGGTTTCTCTCCTACCCAGAGGCGTTCCCCGTGGCTTCGATCAGAACGGTGACTTTCGAGGGCGAGCGGCGTGCACGAGGGTTTGTGCTCAGGGAAGAGGCTGTGCCGTCTGCGCCGCCGGGCAATCCGTTCGAGATCGACGAGAACGGTTCGATCAACATCCCAAACGACGCGATTAACGAGCCGAAATCGGCGCAGGCAATATCACAGCGCGCTAGCGTGACAGGCGCGCCCCGTTCGCGCTCGACCGCACCACCTCGTGAACCCGACCCAGAGGGGCTCGATCCTGCTTCAGCGGCGATCTTAGCGCATGAGGCCATCGATAGACGCCGTTTGGAGCGTTTGAAGGGGGCAGGGAAACGTTCGAAAGCTTCAGATGTGCAGTCCGACCTATTTTCCAGTCCTGCCAATGCTGCGGCATCTGGAGGCAATGAAGAAGACACCGAACCGAAAGGTGGGCGAACACGGAACCTGAGCGATGGGTTGGCTCTAACCGGAGATCAACAAATCCTCGCCACGATCCTGGAAGAAGATGAAGCGGTCGAGCGCAAGCGACGCGAGGTGCACGATGCGAGATTAGAGCGCGAACGCGAGACGATGTCGGCGCGACGTATGCGAGATAGCGTGCGTCGTGACCAGATTGATATCGCGCTTGATTCAGATGATGCGGGGCTCTGATGTTCAACATCGTTCAGGTTAAAGGAGATGATGCCGGAGGCTATTATGGTAACCAGGCGAACTACTATCTCGGCGGAGAAGCCCCGTCACGATGGGTTGGAAAAGGCGCCAAAGAGATCGGGTATGTTGGCGAAGTTGATCCAGAGAAATTCACCCAGCTAATGAATGGCGAAGTTTCGCGCGACGGGGATGCACCGGAGCGCGTGCTCTCAGGGGTTCGTAAAGGTTGGGATATGACGATCTCGGCGCCAAAGTGGGCGTCTGTCATGATCACCCTCGGCGGCGACAAACGGCTTTCAACGCACTGGCAAAATGCCGCCCAGAAGGTGTTCGAATATGTCGAGCAGTTCGCGACGTATCGCCAAACTATAAAGGGACGGACAAGGGAAATTGTTGGCGCGAAGCTTATTGGTGGAGCCTTCCTTCACGACGCCAACCGCAACAATGAACCATCTATACACGTGCACGTGGTGGCCTCCGCGATTGGCGTGACAAAAGAGGGTAAGCTGCGCGCTGTGGATCTGCAGCATGCTTACAAGCATGCCAAACTGATTGGGCAATATGTCCACGCTCAGTTTGCGCATACAGCTAAGCGAGATGGCTACCAGATTGGGCTAGATGACAATGGCATGGCAGTGCTGGAAAATGCTCCAGCGCAGCTTCATGACGTCGCCGAAGCTCTTTCGACACGCCGGGATGAAGTCCGTGCGGAAATCGACCGATTAGGCGTTGCAACGCGGCAGGGTGAAGTGGCCGTGGTGCGCGCCACACGAGACATCAAGTCCGATGACACCGACTTATTGTTGGATCAGGCGCGTGCAATCTCTAAACATAAAGGCTTTGGTCCCGAAAAAATTCGGGCGCTGATCCCGGAGAAGCAGCTCCCAGCAAACCACGCTCTTTCCTCAGAGAATGATGGACGATTGCCAGCTTTCATCGAACAGCAATTGTCTGAGCACCAACCTTCGATCCCTTCACGAACACGGTCCTCGGATGCTGGTATGGATGGAAGTATTCTGGATCGTATCGTTCAAGGCGCTGGCGAGCTTTTGAAGGGTCTTTGGGGGGCCTTGAATGACCACCTAAAAGGCCGATACAGCCAATCATCGTCATCGTTTCCGGCGCCAACTTTGAAGTCAAATGTCGAGGCTCTTGATGCCTTTGAACCTCCGAAAGACTATCCTGTAGAGCGGCTCGCGGCGCGGCATGAGCTCGGATATCAAATTCGGCGCGTTTCTGAGCGCCAAGCTGCTTTTACCCTTCACGAAGTTATTCTGCCGACGATCATATCGGGCCTGGAAAACAACCTACCTGGCGTAGGGCGCGCACAGGTTATTGGTGCGGCGCGTGATCTTGTGCGCGAGGGAGTGTTGAACGTCGGGCGGGACCGCAAATCACTATTCACGGCAACTGGACTTGAGCTTGAGCGCGAGCAACGCATTCACGCGTTCACTCAGCAAGGTAAAGGGCAGGGCACACCCGTGTTGACCAGCGTCGCCGCTGCTAACGCCATTCAAAAATACGAAGAAACCTCGCACGTGCTAACATCTGGCCAACGAGACCTGGTGCGCGCGCTCCTTGCGTCGAAGGATCGCTTTGTATCGGTTCAAGGATTTGCGGGCACAGGCAAAACGACCGCAATTCGCGCCGCTAATACCATTCTGGATGATCCGAAACTAAATGGCGATGGCGTCCGATTGTACGGTATTGCGAATACCAAATCAGCGACGAAAGAAATCCGCGCTCAAGGCATCGAAGTACGAACGACAGCATCCTTCCTGACGCGTTTCACCAATTTCTTTCATCATGATGTATTGCCAGCCGGAGAAGAGAAGCGGGTCTGGGAAAATACGATCATACTCTTCGACGAAGCTTCCTTTGCCGGCAATGCCGATATGGAAGCGGCGATGGCAATTGCTGACAAACTTGGCGTCAGAGGTTTCGTCGCCCAAGGGGACCGCGATCAACTCCCGGCAATTCCAGCTGGTAATGTCCCGGACCTAATTGCAAAACTCAATCGCAAATACTCTGTCACGCTTCCAGATATCGTACGCCAAACCAATCCCGACCTGCGAGAAGCCATTGAACATCTGGTAGGCATTACGAAAGGTGAAAAAGAAGGCGACGGTTATCGCCCAATCGCTGGAGCGCGAGATGTGCGTACGCGATTGAGCGCCGCAGTGCAGGCTTGGTCGCGCGTTGAAGCGTTTACTGATCTCGGGCTCGAAAAAGCCAGAGATCAGGACGGTCGCCAGGGCCAATTGCAAGATATCGCAGCGACGGCGGCGAACGAATGGAGCGCTTTGACACCGGAAGAGCGAAAGGAAACGCTCGTTGTCTTTCCCACTCACCAATTGCGAGGTCTCTTTCATTCGGGGGTGCGAGAAACGCTCCGACAAGAAGGCGTCATCACCGGCGCGGATATAGAGCGTTCTGTCTTGCGCCCCAAGCCATTGGGGAATGCGGAAAAAGATCGTGCGAGCAATTATCAAGCCGGAGATGTAATCATCTTCGCGCAGCAGGTAAGACGCCTTGGGGCGCGAAAGGGCGCGAGGTATTCTGTTGTTAGAGTGGACCACAATGCCAACACGATTGAGATAAAAGATGCCTCCGGCGTGTCTCAAACACTCAATCTGACCGACGGCCGAAGCAAACTTCCGCGGTTTGAGGTATTTCGAGAGGCGAAGGCTTCATTTGCGGTCGGAGATCGCATTTGTATTCTGCCTGGAGACCCACGTAACCTCGCTGAAGGGCTGACCGATTTAGAAATCACCAAACAGGATGGTCGCGGACTCCACGTAACCGGGTTTGCACCAGCCGATGATGGCGGCGAACGAGGTGAACCTCGATCTATAGAACTCCGAAACGGGTCGACCACCGCTATGATGATCGACCACGACTATTCCCGTACCGTCTACGCGTCTCAAGGATTGAGCGCGCTTCGCGTATTGGCGGGGTTTCACAGCCAGTCGATCATGACGTCATTTGCAAATCTCTATGTGATTGGGTCTAGGGCCCGCGAAGCGCTGAGCATCATTACAGATAGTCTAGATCGCGCTGTTGAAGCGGTCGCGCATAATCCCGGAATTGAGATGAGTGCCCACACCGCCATGGATCACATTGATATCGAACACTTCCTTGATCGTTCAAAGAGCGAAATTGAAGTTGCTCGGTTACTCGCGGATAGCGACATCGAAAAGGCGGGAACCTCTGAGAAATCTACTGACCTCGCGATGTCTGAGTCTGGACCTTCAGACTTGGAGCGGGACCGAACTTTGGATCTGGAGGACAATTTGAGGCCAGGTCTCTCTCCCGAGCGCGAGATTGGGGACTGATGATGCGATCCTCTTGCTTTGTTATTTTCGTTCTCGCTTTCCACAGCTCAGCAATCGCAGAAAGGCCGTGGTGGGTCGAAGGTTCATTTGCGCCCATCGAAATTGATATTCCAGATAAAGCCGTCGCTCCACTATCCAAGTCATGGGAACGGCTACCTTCTGTTCTGACTCTCATTCAAACCGCCGCCGAAAGGCATGATATCGACCCAGACTTGCTGCGCGCGTTGGTGGCGCAAGAAAGTTCATACGATCCCGGCGCAGTGTCTGAAGACGGTGCCATCGGATTGGGGCAGCTCATGCCGATTGTCGCCAATTGGTGCGGTGCGAAAAACCGGTTTCACCGCGTCGATAATATCAACTGCGCCGCGCGGCATTTGCGTGTTTTGCTCTCAAAGTATGACGGAGACGAACGGCTCGCGCTTGCGGCCTATAATGCTGGAGAGCCAGCGGTGGATAAATGCCGCTGCATTCCGAACTATCCCGAAACTCAAAACTATGTCGCGCGCATAATGGTGCTGCGAGGCTACGATACGGAAGAGGCGTCCTGACCATGTGTGCTAAATCAGACCAAGTCACACCAGTGAATTTGCGAGGCAGAAATGGTTGATCAATCGAGCGAGCAAATCCGTCCTTTGTCGACTGTGAAATCGATAACCACTTACGTCGCACGGTGGCCTCTCCGGCATGTCTATGGTGGTCAATGGCTTACCGATCATTTTGATCGAACAATCAATCAAATAGGTCGGCGTGCCATCTTGAAGATTTATGGGCTGGAATTTCGCGATAGCGCTACGCCGCCTCGAATTCATGACCTTTTTCTGGTTTCAGTGATGCAAGCTTTCATTCTTCTCAGCTTGATTGCGTTGTCCTGGTGGGTATGGAAGGCTACTAATGACTATGTCCTTCCAGCGTTCGTGGTATTCAGCGTCTTTCATGTCATTCCGTCTGATCGAGATTTCCTGACCAGCGGTGATCTGGCGGAGCGGGTTCCCGACTGGCTAGCCCCTTTTACGAGTGCGCTTTCATTTGTCGTTTCCTTGCCAGCTATGTTGGTCGCTTTGCCGGCGTCAATCGCTTGGGGATTGATCGGATGGGTGAAGTATAAAGTGTCAAATTCGGAGATGAGTTGATGCCTGGATTTATTGTTGCCAGTGCGCTCGTTTCTGCTGTTTGTGAAGAGGCGATACGTTCCAGTTATCTCTACTACTTCAGCGATCGCGGCGCGCGTCGACTTACCGTAATCTCCATTGGCGCGGTTTTTGTCGTAGGTGAAGTCGTCTACGATATTCCGCTGTTTCCTGGCGCGATAAAACAGTACGGGTTCAGCGCCGCGCTGCCGCTTTTCATAACCGCTATAATAACGGGTGTTTTCCTGCACGTTGCTCTCACTTTTTGGACAGCTTGCAAGCAAGCGATGGGAACAGCTCCCTTTAGAATATTCGTGATGGCGTTGATGTTTCACGCTGCTTTCAATCTTGTGGCCATTTTGGCGATGGAGAGCTTGTTATGACATCTGATCCGAACGCTCACGGCAATGATGATAAAGTGAGATTGCAATGCTCCGAAAGGCTTCTAGCAATCACAATTCCTCTGCTTTTATTGGCGGGTGCTTCAGGATATCACTTCGTCGCAGAAAGTGGCCGGCACCGGGCGCTATTCGCTTACGCAGCCACTTTATCTCTCTCCGTTTTAACTCTTTCTGAGAGAAGATCGACCCACCTTCTAGGTCGGCTTGGATCGATTCCTGCGACTCCGGTGGCGGCCCGTGATCAAATCGTATCAGAAGATGTAGGGCTGGAGGACCGCTCGGTGCGCAGGGTTAGAGCAACGAGCATAATGGCAACGGAAAGCCGCAAAGTGGAGCAGGGGAGATTCGATTTTGACGGGATAGAGGATTTACGGAAGCTCGAGCACATCTCGGGTGGGTGGTTAGTCTCAGAGGCAAGCGATCGCGTCTCTGCACTGATCCGGCAAGCCTGCGTCGCGCACCATGCGGGCAATGAAGCAGAAATCTCAAGAATTCAGCGCTGGCTGGACATCTCGGACTGTTTGCGATCTATCGAATGTCGCGCGCAACCCAAGGCTGAAGCACGTCGCGCATACGTTGCAGAGCTCTGCGGCGTCAGTAACGAGCAAGTTCGGCAAATCGACCAAGGTCGTTACGCTCCACTCAATAAATTGCTTCACCAACTCGATCCAAGTGCGCTCGCAGACGATCATTAGCTATGGCCATTTATAGACTTACCCGCGAATTACCCACATGGTTCGCCGAATTACCGCGACTTTCGAAATATCATTCATCAGCTTTGGATCATGCAGAATGGAGAAGAACTATGGATGAAACAACAAAACTGATTACTGTGAAAGAAGTCCTGCAGATCACGGGTTACAAAAGCCGTACGACTTTGTGGCGTAGAGTTCGGGCGGGAGAGTTTCCGAAACCGATCGCGCTAAGCCAACATGCCACGCGTTGGAAAAAGCACGAGATCGAGGAGTGGATAAGCGCTTTGCCAGGGTTGAGTTATGGCGGCGATAGCGGGCTCAACTAACGCTATCTTGCGAGTAAGCAGGGCCGCTTGTTCCTAATTTCGGACATTCGGGAAGCACTCATTGCGGCCAAGCTTTCAATCGGCCGTCATCGCCCGAGGCGCGACCTGGCTCAGCAATTGCCGTGTTCGATGCACATTTGCTCTCCCGAAACAGAGTTGCGGCGCACGAGCGGGTGATACAGCTTATAGGCGATATCCCGCCGTCCCGGTTTCAGCTCCACTTGCATGCTAGGTGACAAGCGTTGCGCATTGGTCTCGATAAAGGCATCGCGCAGATGCGGACAATAGCTATCGATCGCGATGCCCGTTTCGTCACTGAGTTGATTGATTAGTGTGCGATAGACTTCGGTCGGCAGTTTCTCGCCATGCGCCTTTTGGCACTCGGCTGCAACTTCCCGGTTCGACGTTTCGGGTGCGACGCCAAAATACATGCCGCCTCGCGAACTGCCGATCGCTGGGCCATAGCGCTCCAAAAGAGCGTCATTCGTCTCCCCTGCCACAACCCGCTCCTCGCCCTCAAAAGGGACATTCAGTGAGATCGTATGCGCTCGCGCTGCTTCATTGTCCCAGCCGTCAATCGGGGTCGCGAAGTCGACTTTGATCTGCAGCGTCTTGTTACGCATCCGTTTGACAGCATAGATCCCAGCCTGACTGTCGAGCGACGCATTAAACGGCACGCCCAAAGCCTCTGTGGCGGCAAAGGCCTCATCCCGGCGCATTCCAGGATAGAAGCCGAGTACATCGTATTGCTTAGCATCGAAGGCCTCGACCCGCTGGATGATTTCGTTCTTGAAACCGTTTGGTGCCGCCGCGTTAGCTGAGTTCGACTCATCTTGCGGTTCAGCGGCAGCGCAAGCCACGCTCAACGCCGCCGCCGCTATCAAAACAAAAGACTGTTTCCAACTGGACATAAATCTTCCCCACACTTTCTGGCCGCGTCGCCCATAGCAGATGTCGTACGGTGACCTAAAATCAAAACGAGTACAAGTTTATCTCAGAAGTAGATATTAGCTGCGCAACCGGAACTTCCTAAAACCGGACAT
>ERZ1740072.101-NODE-101-length-45290-cov-6.118028_pt1 | contig 45290 bp, 35 predicted proteins | sample MGYA00581733_ERZ1740072 | MGnify/ENA primary metagenome ERZ1740072 (study PRJEB43018, sample SAMN04849741) | marine metagenome | isolation source: floating plastic debris | place: Pacific Ocean | collected 2008-08-30 | study: EMG produced TPA metagenomics assembly...
ACTCTAACAGCCCGGGTCCTGATCCCCCGATTCCATCTTTACTTGTGGTTCCTAATTGCCCGAATGTTCCCCATGGTTCCTGAAACCCCGAATCTACTGGATCAGCTCCTGCCAGACCGCCACCCGCAGGCGGATTTCTTCATCTGCGATGTGGCAGATGCGGTGCTGAAGGATCTTATTCCGCAGATGGAACATCCGTTTTATGTGCTGTCGAAAAAGCCCGAAACGGCTGTGCGGCGCTATGAACATGACGGCAAATGGCTGGAGGTGATCCCGTCGGCCAAGGGCCAGGCGACCATCTATGACAAGGACATCCTGATCTATGTGGTCAGCCAGATCATGCACCGGCTGAACCGGGGGGAGCAGGTGGAGCGGCGCATCCAGTTCAATCCGCGCGATCTGCTGATCTTTGTGAACCGCGGCACCGGCGGCAAGGATTATGAGGCGTTCTGCGAAGCGCTGGACCGCCTGATGGGCACAGTGATCAAAACCAACATCACCACCGAAGGGGAGGGGCCTGATCCGGTGCCTGTGGGCGATGAGGAACGGCTGGGCTGGTTCCACTTGATTGAAAGCGCGCATATCAACCGCAAGAACGGGGAGGAAAAGGGCCGCATCCTGTCGGCAGAGATCCAGATCTCCGAATGGATCTTCAACTCCATCCGGCGCAAATCCGTCCTCACCCTGCACCGCGATTATTTCCGCCTGCGCAAACCCATTGAGCGCCGCGTCTATGAGATTGCCCGCAAGATGTGCGGTGCGCGGCCTGAGTTCGAGATTGGTCTGGAGAAGTTGCTCAAACGCACAGGGGCCCGTACGGAGCTGAAACGCTTTCGCCATACGTTACGTGATATTGCCACCCACAATCATCTGCCCGATTACACCGTCGCCTATGATGAGGCGCGCGATATGGTGATTTTCCGGGGCAGGGGGACGGTGGTGGCGGTTGATCCGGTCTCCAAGGTGCATATCCCGCCCTTGCAGGCAGAGACCTATGCCCATGCGCGCCGCGCGGCCCCGGGGTGGGACGTGCATATGCTGGAACAGCAATGGCGCAGCTGGACGGATACAGCGCCCAAGAATGCCGATGCGGCCTTTATCGGGTTTTGCCGTAAACGGTTTGAAACCCCGCTTAGTTAAGCGGGGGCCGAAGACGTCAGGTGGCGCTGCGTTGGGCTGCGAATGCCACGGTCACGAAGGTCACCGGCCAGAAAGCGCAGGCCAGAAAGCCCAAGGATTTCAGCAGCATACTGCGAGCCCCGGTCTGTTGTTGTTCCACATAGGTCATCACCGCTGCCAGCAGTGCGACCAAAAGATAAGAAGCTGTCAAAAAGCCAATCACAAACATTCCCTGTTCGGTCCTTTCCGATTGCCCAAAAGAGGTCTTCGTGGCTTTGAAAGATAAGGTGGACGGGGGGGCTGTCCAGTCCAAAGCCACACGTCAAAGTGGTAGGGCAACGTGGTTAAAATGGTCTTAACGCACTTTTTTATCCGTCGTGTTGGGGAGGCAAAACGTTCAAATCTTGTGAATCAACACGGTATTTCAAAGCCTTGGGCGGTGTTAATTTTGGCCATATCTCTGCCCGTCAGGCCTGTGTTTTGCGCGAAAGCGGGCTGTGGACAGATGGCATAAATGCGCCGATGCGGATTTATTTTGGCATGTATCCGCGCAGGAGGTTGGTGCAGGGTCCGATCCGCGCTCAGGCGCGGGTCTGCACAAGCTGCGGCTCACTCTGTTGTTCCTGACGCATCAGGACAATCAGCAAGGTGCTCAGGAAGCCGAAAAAGCCTCCCAGCATGTAAAACCCCAGTGCGGCCCACAGGCCATAGCCCAGCACCACAGAGGCCACCGCAGCGCCACAGGCGGCGATGAGGCTTAGGATTAAAATGCCAACACTCATAAACAGGCTCCTGGTTTTTACCCTGCGCCAGTTAAGCCGCCAAATATGGCCAAATTAGGAAACCCCCGCTGCAGGGCCGGTCTGAAGCGGGGTGTGGTTAATGCTTTGGGGCGGCTTGCCCGGTCCGGGGCGGGGTGATCAGCGCCAGCACCGCACCGGTGACAAAGCCCCCCGCATGGGCCTGCCAGGCCACCGGGCTGCCCAGAGCCAGCTGGCTCAGCACATCACACAAGACCAGCGCCAATGTGGCCCCCACCAGCCGGGCGATCTGGGGCGGTGCAGGCTCTCCCTGCGGGCTTTGGGGGGTGAAGAAGCCTGCATCGGCGGCATAGACCCCCAAAAGCCCAAAGAGCGCCCCAGAAGCGCCCACCATCGTATCGCCAGCGGGGCCCAGCAGGGCAAAGGCCTCCGCCGCGCCGATCATCGACATCAGGTAGAGCAGCACAAAGGTCCCCGGCTGCCGCCGCGCCAGGATGAGCCTGCCCAGTACCCACAGGCCTGCCGCATTGATCGCCAGGTGCAAAAGCCCGGTGTGCAAAAACCCGTAGGTGAAGAACATCGTCAGGGTCTGAAAGGGAAAGAACGGACCGGGGCCCGCGTGCAGATCAGGCTGAAAAGCCCCCAGCAGATAGGCCAGCCTGCGCAGAAACCGCGGCCCCAGCAGGCCTGCGTCTGCCAGCTGCAACAACAGCTCCGGCAGCAGGGTCAGCGCCAGCAGCAGCACCAGCACCCACAGCCCGCTGTCAGCACGTGGAGAGGGGGCAGGGGGCGGGTGGTCCATGGGCCTGTTGTGGCGCAAGCGGTGGCGTCAAGGCAAGGGGCGGCGTGGGTCCGTAGGGTGCGCATTCACTGCGCACCATCCCCATGACCCACACACCAGGCCCGCGGCCACTCCGCGCGCACCATGACGCCCGTGATTTATTCCGGGATATACCGGGGCAGGCGGGGCAGCAGATCAGCCATGAAGCCTTGCATCCGTGCATCGGCCGCAGCCTCACTCTCACCCTGCAGAATGGGCGTGACAAAGCGCACCATGGCCCCATCCGTGCGCCCGATGGTCAGGCTGTCATAGACCACATCGATCTTGGCCAGATAATCATTGGTCATCCGCGCGCCGCGCTGTTCAAACCAGTAATACACCAGCTGGCGGCTCAGGCCCTTTTCGATCACCGCCCGGTTGACCTGAAAATCTCCGTAAACCGTATCCGGAAAAGACACCGGTGTGGGGTCGATGGAGAAGACCTCCCAACCGCCCACGGGCAGGCAGACCTCGGGGGAGTGGATGCCCGAGCCTTCGGTCTGTTTGTCATAATAGGCGGCAAAGAAGTTCACATAGGTGTCGGTGTTGCCATCCTTGGTGAAGACCGCGTTGATGTAATCAGTGGCGCCCAGCACCTGTGCCACTTCCGGCTCCAGCGGGATGGTGTAGGAGCGCCAATCGCCCACGCTGCGTGGGAAGAGCGCGAAAGTATCGCGGTCCGGCACCACCCGGTCGGGGGCAGGGGTCAGCACAAAGGCTGCCGTGATCGCCGCAGACAGCGCCGCGCCAATCATTACCCCGCGCGAGGTGGCAACTGACAGAAACTGTGCGGCTTCATGGCCCAGCCCTTCGGTGTCCATATCGATGGTGTCGCGCAGGCCCAGCGGGCTGGGCGTCAGGCGCTGCAACAGCACCGCCATCAAAAACAGCATCCCGATGCAGGCGCCAAAGATCACCCAGCCTTCAAAGAAGTGCAAAAAGCCCTCCGCATGGCTGATCCCGTAGCTGTTGACCAGCACGCCAATCACCCCGATGCGGAAGGAATTCATGAACACCGTCAGCGGGGCCGCGGCCAGAAACATCACCGCTTTGTGCCAGAACGGCCCGCGGTAGAGGATCGCAAAGAGGTAGGAAAAGCTCAGGATCGGGAAGAGATAGCGCAGCCCCGAACAGGCTTCGGCCACCTGCAGCTTGTAGACGCCCAGATCAATCACATTGCCTTCCAGAAACACCGGCACGCCGGCCAGCTGGATGAACCATACGCCCAGTTCCGAGGAGATCAGCTGCAGCACAATCGTCAGCTTCCAGTAGACGAATTGCGGCAGGGGCAGCATGAAAATCAGATGCAGGACGGGCAATTGGTGCTTCTTGCCCCGGTCCCAGCCAAAGCCTGTCAGCACCACGCCGCCGGTCCAGATGATCAGCGCATAGGTGACGATGTCAGGGATCTGCACCAGATTGCCAAAGATCCCCAGGGCCAGCCCCGCCATCATCACGATGATGCCCGGGAGGCGGTTGACCTTTGCGCTGCGGTCAACGGGTGGTGCCTGGCGCAGCTCACGCAGGAAAAGGTATAGCGAAATCAGCGGGATAAGTGGCCCGTGGCTGTACTCCGGTGTCATCCAGGCCGCCCCAAGCGAGCGCAGCCCCAGCCAGAAGATCGGCAGCGCCACCACGATCATCGCAACAAACCAGATCAACCCCGTTGGATTGACCGCATATTGGCCCAGAAAGGGCAGGCGCATTGATGTGGTGGTCTGTGAAGACAGATCTGACATGGGTGACATCCGGGTACTTGCTAAAAGAAGGCCCAAACAGGGCCAGGGGGCTCCATAGCAAGGTTAGACCTGAAAATCACGCGGTTTTGAGGCAGATAACGCGGTGTTTATGTGGCAGGGGCGGGGATGTTTTCGTGACCTTGCCGCGTGCAGCGCTTATGAGGCATCTGAACCCCAAGGCGCCACCGGAGACCGCCATGCCCGCTTCACCCGCTCTGCCGATCTCGGTGGTGCACCCGCCTCTCAACCAGCCTGACTTTCTAGCGCAGTGTTTGCAGTCCTTGCAGGCGGGGGCTGTGCAGCCTGCGCAGATCATTGTGGTCGACAACGGATCAGCTCAGATGCCGGAGGCCATCTGCGCGCAGTTTGAAGGTGTGCGCCTGCTGCGCGAAGACACACCCGGTCCGGGGCCTGCGCGCAATCTCGGTGTGGCCCACAGCAGCGGCGAGGTGCTGGCGTTCATTGATGCCGATTGTCTGGCGGATCTTGGGTGGCTGGCGGCCGCCGCAGAGCAGATGGCCGATCCCGAGGCGCAGGTGCTGGGCGGCGATGTGCGCATCGCCTACACCGATCCCGCACGGCTGACGGCACTGGAGGCGTATGAAAGCATCTACGCCTACCGCATGGACCGCTATATCGCGCGTGAAGGCTTTACCGGCACCGGCAATCTGGTGGTGCGCCGCAGGGTGCTGGAAGATGTGGGTCCCTTTGCCGGGCTGTCGGTAGCCGAAGACCGCGACTGGGGCCGCCGGGCGACTGCAAAGGGCTATGCGATCCGCTATGTGGCGGGGATGAAGGTCTATCACCCGGCGCGGGCGCGGTTTGACGAGCTGAAACAGAAATGGGACCGGCAGATGGCCCATGATTTTACCGATGCGCAGACGCGGTCCGGGGGGCGGATGAAATTTGCGCTCAAGACGTTGGCGATGGGGGTCTCTCCGCTGGCGGAAGTGCCGCGCGTGCTGGGATCGGACCGTATCGAAGGGGCGCGCAACCGGGCGCTGGCCTTTGGCGCGCTGACGCGGATCCGGCTCTACCGGGCCGGACGCATGGCGCAGCTGGTGACGGGGGCGCTGGCTGCGGATGATCTGTCAGGGCGGTGGAACCGGGGATAAGCCATGTCCAATGGGCGCTTTCAAGGCTCCCCCCGCCGGTCCACCCAGCTGGCGCAGAACTTCAGGAAATGCTGGCCCGGGCTGTGCGGGCTCAGATCCTTCTCTGCACACCACGCGCGCCAGTCTGCTTCAATCGCATGCACGTCCCATCCGGGTGCGATCTGGCGAGCGGCGTCGAAGACTTCGCCGGGCAGGGGGGGCGGTGGTGTTGCGGTGGTGCCAAGCGTCTTCATGCTGCGCCGGTTGGTGAAGACAACCTTTTCCACATCATGGTCGCGTTCGACCAGAGTGACCGCGTAATCGGGCATGTGGTGGTGTTTGAGATCCTGGGTGACGATGGTTTTCACCAGCCGCCGGAATTCCTTGAGGGTGGAGTTGGAGCCGCATTTCTCCTTCAACCGGTCCAGCCCGATGGACCAGGTGGCCTGATGCCCGCAGTGTTTGCGCCCCAGCTCATACATCCGCCGCTCCAGCGGTTTGCGCAGACGAAAGTAATCGCGGTGCAGCGTCAGCACCTCGCGCGCTTCAATGGCGTTAAAGACCCAGTCTGACAGGATAATTTCCACCTCCTGCATGCGCCCGTCGCGGGTTTCGCGCACGATGCGGGCCCGTTCAATCAGGCCAAAGACATCCAGCGTTTCGGTCCCACCCGTCTTGATATTGGTGGAGATCGTGGTGCCCCGCAGCCGTTCCAGTGCGGCCTTGAGCCCCTCATAGGCCTGCCCGTTGGTCATCCGGTTGGTGGCTTTCAAAAGGTCATAAGCTTTGAGCCGCACCACCCGGTCCACCTGTTTGCCGTCGTTGAGCGCGGCAATGATCTGGCTGATGCAGTAAATCAGGATGTCGCGGTCATGCACCGTGGCCAGCCCTTTGACCGACGGGGCCACTTCAACAAAATGCGGGCCCTGTTCATAGCGCCGCAGCCGGGTGTCGGGCTTGGTCGACAGCGAAAAGATCGGATGCTCCATGGAGGCCAGATCGCCTTTGGGCACCGCATCAAAGACATCGCAGACAAAGACATCCGGTTCGGGATGGCGGTCCGGCAGCAGTGGCGGGCGTTCATGGTCCGTGCCGAAATGGGCCGTGTCTTTCGATATTTCACCCACGATGGCACCGTCCCTTTCGATATTTCACCCACTTGGGGCGACTTTTCGATATTTCACCCACGCAAGTCAAAGGATTTTCGATATTTCACCCACCTTTTTTCGATAGATCACACACCAATCTTCGATATTTCACCCACCACGTGAGCGAAAAAATCAAGACGCCCCAAAGGTTTAGGCGTTCTTTCAAAGCCTTAACACTTAATAACATCTATTTAACTCCTGCAGGAGACGCGCAGAAGCAGGGAGAGGGGCAGGCAACACCCGGTTGGATCACGCCAGAAGGCTGGCAAAGATCTCATCCATCTGTCGCATGTAGACGTCCTTGCGGAACTGGGTGTAGGCGCGCGTCCGGCCCGCCGTGCCCATCTTCTCTCTCAGGGCGGGATCGGCAATCAGCGCCTCCAGCTTTTCAACCATGACGTCCTGACCGGTAGACCCCACCGGGTAGAGAAACCCCTCAACCCCATCGTCAATGATCTCCAGCGTGCCGCCCGCCGCCGTGCCCATAACGGGCAGGCCAAAAGCCATGCCATGCACGGTGGCGCGCCCAAAGGTCTCCCCCCGGCCATCATCGCCCTGGGCGTTGATGATATGCGCGTCACTGGCCAGATAGAGCGCATCCACATGCGGGGTGAAAACATAGGCCCTTCGGCTGTCCAGAATCTGTCTGGTATCCTCATCAAGCGTGTCCAAAAGCGCGGCCTTCTCCGCGTCAGAGTGGAACCCCGCAAGCAGCAGTTTCACCGGCAGGTTGCGGGTGCGGGCGGCTTTTGTGAGGCTCTCCAGCAGCTGCTTTTGACCTTTCCTTTTGGAATAGCCGCCGACGGACAGCAAAAGGAAATCATCCTCTGCCACACCCAGTGCCGCGCGGATCTCTGCGCGGGAGAGCAGGCGGGGGTCGCGGGCGTGGACATCTGCCTGTGCATCATGAAACAGGTGCTGGCCCTGTGCCGCCTGATCAAAACTGGTCTGCTCCAGACCCGGGTGCACGACGTGGGCGCGTTCGGGCAGGTCGCTAATCTGCTGCCAGGCCGTCTTGCTGGCTTGGCTGCCAAAGGTGGTGGTGTGCACATGCGGGAGCATATCTGCAGCGGGCCTATAGGTCTCAATGTCAATTTCATGCACGCACCACAGGATCTTGCGCATCAGATCGGGGGCGGTTTTCAGGGCTGCCTCGATCCAGTCTCTGGTGCGGTAGTTGGTGGTGTTCACAACGATCAGATCGGCCTGTGCTGCATGTGCCATTGATGTCTCAGGCGGGACAACGGGGATGTTGAAATCGGCCGTGACATTGCCGCAAACCGCATCGTCATCCAGACCCACAGCGCGCACCTCTGCCCCGCTGCGGATCATGGCGCTGGCAAGTTCGCACAATTCAAGCGGCGCGCCCGACCGTGAAAACGCATGTGACACCAGCAATACCCGCTTGCCCGCCAGCGCAGGCAGTTTGATGGGGTACTGCCCTTGGTCCACGCGGGGCAGGGGCGCGCTCCATGTGAGGGCAGAAAGCGCGCCGGGTCTGTCGGTGTTGCCTTTGCCGCGTTGTCCCACGGTGATGAAAACATCGTCACCCTGCCGACCCATGATGGGCATTTTCAGATGACACGGCAGATATCCGGCAATCGACCAGCGGTTGGCCTTGGGGTCAAAGGCCTGAATGGCATCGGTCAGTCGCAGATAGAAATCCTGCGGATGTTTGAACGTCTGCCCGCCATAGAGATAGATCACCCCCTCAACGACCATGCAGGAGAAGTCGCAATGGGAGACGGCAATGGGCATGTCGGGGATCTGTGCCCAGGTGCCCCCCGGTTCATCCAGACGGAAGGCAGAGTGCAGATAGGTTTCCTGTGTCTCGCCAGTGCAGGTGTAGTGCGGGTCCCCGTCGATGGCTTTGAAGTCACCCTGTTGGCCGCCCAGCACATAGAGCTGATCGGCCACCACAGCTGAGGCCCGGTGCATGCCGCCTACAGGGATCGCAGTGTCGCGCTGCCATTCGGCTTCAAGCGCTTTGCCGTCTGAGACGCCCAGGCTCCAGTGATCCACCGTGGGGGTCCAGCGGTCCACATCCGCGCCGCCGACATAGTGCAGACGGCCGCGCCACAGCTGCATGGATCCGGCATAGCGCGGCGCAGGCAGGGCAGGCAGCGCATGCCAGGTCGCGGTCTGGGTATCCAGACAATAGACATGGGCAATCGCGGGCCTGCAATTGCCGCCCTGCTGACCGCCTGCCACATAGATATACCGCACCCCATCGGTGGCGACAGCGGCGTGTGAATGCGGGAATTCATCGGGCACCGGGATCGGGTCGCGCCATGTTTTGCGCGCCATGTCAAAGACGTTGATCTCGGTGCTGACGGTGGCGATGTCTTCAAAGCCGCAGATGACATACATCAGATCCCCGATCTGCGCGCCGCCGGGATCCAGCAGGGCTTTGGGGCAATCGGCAAGGCGGGTCCAGCCGGAATGCTCGGCAAAGGCCAGGTCGTCGGTGATTTCTGCATCTTCACGTCGGCGGATCAGCCTGCGCACGAATTGTGTTTGTTTGATCCAGGCCCGCAGGGGTTTGGGCAAACGTCGCGCGGTTGTGCGGGCGATGTCCAGTATGCGACGTTTGATCATGAGAAAACCTTTTATCCGTATGGTTTCAGACGAGATAGTCTAGGATGTCTTCTTGCGGTGTTTCCACCACAGACCGGCGGCGACAATCGGGTTCAGAACACCCGAAGACGGCAGGCAAAACGGACCATGGGCCCTGACATCAGCCCCGCCCATGCGGCTTTTGAACCGAAACCCGCCGGGATTTGTGTCCGGATCAACCCCGCCCAGATCGTACCACCGGCATCCCTGATCCTGTGCTGCCAGAATGGCCTGCCATTGGATCCAATATCCCGCCTTGGTCGCCCTGCCGATCTCATTTGAAGCGCCAAACAGATAGACAGCCGTATCCCCCAGACAGCTGAGCAGATGCACAGCGGCATCCTTGCCGTCCTTTGTGGCGATCAGGATCTGTAGGCCAAGCGCCTGAGCGGGCAGGTCAAAGAACTTTTCTGGCCCCAGAGCAAGGTCCAGTTCCTTGGTGTCCACCATCGTCTCATAGACCTGCATGAAACGGTCCTGAAACGCCGGTGATGATCCGGTTTCGAGCTGCAAATCAGATTTGAGGGACGTGTTCAAATCGCGCCGCCACTTGGCTGCAAAACCCGTCCTGATCGCGTCAGGGTCCTGCGCGATATCAAGCAGGATCGTTCTGTACGTTCGGGCATATTGCGTTGGCTGGAAACCGGCATCACCATAGTTTTGCGCCACCTCCTGCACCAGCCCTGATGGTATCGGCTCGCGCACGATGGTGGTGTGCTTTTGCGCCTTGAGATAGGTTGCGAGCCGCTCAAGGACGTATTTGTGGCGGTCCAGAAAGGGCAGATCGGGGGTGTCGCTGATCAAGATCCCCCCGGTGATATAGGCAATCCCGCGTCCGCAGCCGGGCAGCGTTTTGATCCGCACGCTGGCCCCCCCAAGACAGGCGTCCGGCGTTTTGACAACAAGGTAGGCCGCCCGCCCACCAATCGATTTGGCCATGGCTTCGGTATATGCGGCGGATTGTTCAAAATTGTAGCTGGGAAAGGCCGATACAACGTCGTTCCATTCAGTCTGCGTGACGGAAACAGTTTCTGCATGCGCAGGCATCATATCAGGCGCCTTTTTGTCATATGCGATCTGTAAACAGCTTATCGGATGGGTTTGAAACGCTTTTCACGGGAGATCAGCTCAAACCCCGCGTTCTGAAGCTGCTTTTTCGAGGCGAGATTGGCCATGTTGCAATCGCAATAATACTTGCCCCCCGCACTGGATTCAGCGCGGTAGGCGGCTGCAATGATCTTCCCATGCAGGCGCAGCCCCCGAAAAGCGGGGGGCGTATAGCCTGAAAACATCACGAAGTCTTCAGGGCCGATTGCATACCACCACCCCTTCAGATTGCGTCCTGACACAGCCCAGACCAGCGATCCGATCTTGCCATCGACATCGTAGACATAACAGCGACAGCCATCCTCAAAGAGTTTGTTGGCGCTGTCTTCATAGTCTGGACCCAGGAGGCTTTTCAGCTCATCCCAGCGCGCCGGAGGGATTTCCTCCGCCTGTGTGTAGACAACAACCGTGCCCCCTTCGACAGGTTCGAAGTTCAGTTTTTCCACATCTTTGAGGACAAACACATAGTGATCACGCAGCACAATCCGGCCGTAGCGCGAGAACGCGCGCATCAGGAAATGCTTGATGGGAAGAAGGCCTACCGCCATGATTTATAACACTTTAACAACAGACGTTTGACCCTATCTTGCAGCGCAGGTTTATGCAAATTCTTTTGGATGGCCTGGCCGTCTTCCCAATCGAACTGAAGGGTCTGCCGGGCCTGCATCCAGGCCTGTGAAGACGCCCTGCCACCGTCGGATGTAAACACCGTGCGATATTTTTCACGCCGCAGGGCTGCAAGCACGCGCCGGTCATAGCTTCCAAAAGGGATCGCGAAGGTATCGACCGTCCTTTGGCAGACATCCTCAAGCACTTTTCGCGAGGTACCGGCCTCCCGCGCAAGATCGGCCTGCGCGATGTGTCGCAAATTGACATGGTCCACACCATGGCTTCCGATCTCCATGCCGCTTTGCAACAGTTCCTGAAGGGCAGGGCCATCCAGATAATGATCCAGCCCGATCCGTCCGGAGCACACAAAAAACGCCGCCTGCATGTCTCGTTTCAAAAGCTCGGGCAGGGCGAGGGTCAGATCACTCAGGTTGCCATCATCAAAGGTGATGGAGACGTTCTGACCGGTGTGGGACGTCACCTCCTGGATCGCATCAAGCGCCCGGCGGTAGGCCTCCAGGCTCAGCCAATATCTGGCTTCTGACGGGTCAACATGGGGATGTGGCTCTCCGACGCCGTGGAAATTGAGGATGATATGGGTCATTTGGCGCGGTGCTCCCAGCCCTCAAAACCTTTGATCCAAAAACGGCGCTGGTCCCAGACCTCTTGCCACAAGGACCGGCTGGCGGTCTGGCCCGAGCGCCGCGCGAGGAGTGTTGCGCCCACAAGCCGGACCCAGACATGAAGCTTGAGGATCATCCGCCCGAGAATTGCTGAGACAGGCCCCCAGTTCTTGCGGATGTATTCACTGCGCCCGGCCAGCAGCAGACAGCGTTTACGAGAGGCCACCTGTTTGGTTGCCCCGTCAAGATGCACAATGGTTGCCGCGGGCGTGAACACAAGCCGGCCTCCCAGTTTATGGGTGCGGTAGCACAAATCCGCTTCTTCGGAATACATGAAGAAATCTTCGTCGAACCCGCCAAGGGTGTGCCAGAACGCTTTGGTTGTCAGCAAAAAGCAGCCCGTCACGATATCAACGTCCCGAACCGTATCGCGGTCCCACTTGGGGTAGGGTTCAGGATTGAAGAACGCGACGGTGGGAAACACCCGGTGCAGCCCCAAAGCCTGCGACAGCATCGACCAGTTGGTCGGGAACCGCCAGACGCAGGTCGGGTTCAGCGTTCCATCAAGATTGACCGTGCGCCCGCCCCAGATTTTGGCATCAGGGGTCGCAACGGCAAAGTCGAAGAGCCTTTTGACCGCATTGTCCAAAACGATGGTATCAGGGTTCAGCAGCAGGATGTATTCACCCGACGCATGGTTGGAGGCTGCATTGTTGGCACGCCCAAACCCCAGGTTTTCCGGACCCCGTATCAGATTGACCTGAGGAAAGTCGCGGGCAATGGCATCGGCAGATCCGTCTGTGGATGCGTTGTCATAGACGATGACATCAAAGGTCAGGCTTTGGGTTTGTTCAAAGATCGACTGCAAACAGGCCAGTGTCTGGTCTTTGGTGTTAAAGCTCACCACGATGATTGAAACGCAGGCCACCACTTATTCTCTTCCTTCAACAGGCATAAACACATGCCCAAACGCGTATGATCTTAGCATGGCCAGATGCCTGACCCAGCCCATGGCCCGGTCGTGGATGGCACCGTCAGCTTTCATGGCCTGCTGCCTGAAGGTCATAGGGCCTAGATCCTCGATGGTCGAGTGTCCACGTGGGGCGGTGTTCAGGGCGTACAGAGGGCGGCGCAGACCAAGGGTAGGGCCAGAGGAGAGGATCGGAAGACAGGCTGTTATGCCTTGAAATTTATCTTCTTTTCCCTAACGTGCGCGCAGATTCTGTGAGGGTCTCTTCTCCTTAAAAATCCCTTGTCACATTCGAAGGCGACACATGAGCGATACCACGTACCGCCCCGAAATTGACGGGCTTCGCGCCTTGGCTGTCAGTGCGGTTTTGGCAAACCACTTCTTCGCTGCGTCTTTCCCAAACGGCTACCTGGGCGTTGACGTCTTCTTTGTGATTTCAGGATTTGTCATCACCGCATCGCTGCAAAGCAGGTCCCGGGATCAGGGCGTGCTGGATTTTCTGCTCACCTTTTCTATCCGCCGTATCAAACGGTTGGTGCCTGCGCTGGCGGTTTGCATCATGGTCACATCGGTGCTGATCTGCATGGTCAATCCAAACGCCACAAAATACCTGATCATGGGGATATGGTCGCTTTTTGGCCTGGGGAATATCTATCTCTGGCGTGAGGCGAATGATTACTTCGGGGAATCCGCTGAGCTTAACCCGTTCACCCACACATGGTCGCTTGGCGTCGAAGAGCAGTTCTATTTCATCTATCCGTTGTTGTTCTGGATCGCAGTGACGCTACTGACAAACCGCGCGGCGGTTGTGGGGCTTGCCGGGCTGGTGCTGGCCTCGGCCCTGGCTTGGGGGGTGATGCAGGCCCAGGATCCTCTGACGGCGTTTTACATCGTCCTGTTTCGGTTCTGGCAGATCGGACTGGGCGCGCTGGCCTGGGTGGTGCAGGACAGATGGACCCCCCGTCAGACATGGGCCACGGGCTGCAAATGGGCGGTTCTGCTGGCGGTGACGGGCGTGCTGATTGTGCCAGTCACAGCGCCGCTTGCATCGGCAACCCCCGCGGTTGTTCTGGGCACGGCGGTATTTCTGATGTTGACCAGGTCTTCCTATCGCCCGGTTGCGGTGCTGATGTGGCGGCCGGTTCAATACACAGGCCGGATTTCCTATTCGCTCTACCTTTGGCACTGGCCGGTTGCGGTGCTGCTGAAATGGACCTTCAAGCTCACGCCTGTCACGAGCGCTGTCGGCATTCTGGTGTCGCTGATCCTGGCATATCTGTCCTATCGTTTTGTCGAAAAGCCCCTGCGCCATGCCCGCTGGGCCGGCAGGCAGGGGTATGAGCTGCTTGTTGGCGTGACCGGGATGGTCGCCGTTGCGGGCCTTTTGGTGGTGAATGGGGAATATCTGCGGCACAGCCTGTTTCTCGGGGCGTCGCCGGGGTTGGTTGCGCAGGGCATCGAAACGCTGGCAGATCCCTACAAATCAGACGGCGGGGCTGTGTGGAGCGGTGACGATTGCGTCTTGTCCTCCAACGACCAGGTCGGAAAACAGATCGAGGCGGCTGCCTGCACCATCGGCCTGCCGCTCGACAAATCCCAGCGGCGCGTTCTGGTCATCGGCAACAGCTATGCGGCAGCATTGGTTGCGGCCTTCGATCTGGAAGTGGCTGCGGATGATCCTGCGACCTCCTTTGTACTGGTATCCTCCTGGGCCACACCCATGGTGCCGGAAGTCACAGAGCGAAACCGCTGGTCGCAGGCCAATGACGATTATCTGAATCGGGTCGTGCCGGCGATGATCTCCGAATTGTCGCCAGGTGATCGCGTGTTGATTGCAAGCGACCTTGAGGGGCTCTCACCCAGTGGTTTTGACCCGATATTGGATCGCACCTTTGGTGAGTTGGACACTGGGTTGCGCAGATTGTCTTCCGAGCTTGCCGCGCGGGGTGTTGACTTATCCCTGATTGGCCCACTGCCTTTTGCCCGCGAAGCCAGCTGCGATCCCGCGTCTGCCATTCCCCAGTGGTATGCCCCCAATGGTGGGCCGTGCCGGTATTATACAAGGGAAGAGACACTGCTGCGTATGAGCCGCGCTACCGCCTTCCTTGACGGTTTGTCCAAGGAGGGTGTTCTGCAGGTGGTTGATGTCTTCGATGTGTTCTGTCCCGCAGAGATCTGCAGTTACCTGCGCCCAGATGGGGTGGTGCTCTACCGTGATGTCTGGTCTCATCCGAGTGTGGAGGCTGCACAGCTTATGCGTCCGCACATCGGGGATTGGCTGCGGGCGTCGACGTCGACAAGATAGCGCGCACCGGTGTGATAAGCGCCCACATATAATCGGGGTTATGTTACCTCTTCAGCCCAAGCCTTCGTAGGATACCCCCGAGCACAGGCCTGGTGGGATCATTCCGCTGCTTCCCACCCACATTGGCGTGCATAGACCTTGGGATCCACAGAGGTGTCTCCAGCGATAGCCTTCCGTTTCAACATGCCGCGCCAGCCCCGGAACCGGTGCCGTACCAACCCAAACCCCCATTTCGTCACCCACAACACCGGCGTCCGCAGCGGCATCACCGCCCGCCATTTGCGCCGCACAAAGGCGTAGCTTTCGGTGAAATCCGCGCCCAAAGCGGCTTTGAAGTCATCGTTGTGCACCACCGGCATCGACGCCACATAGGCGCCTTTGCCCGCCGCCCAGGCCATCTGCACCAGATCGGTGCCATAGAGGTGATAGCGCGGCAGTGCGGGATCAAACCGCAGGCCAGAGGCGCGGCGCAGCACGATCACCAGCTCATCCACGCTTTGCACCGCGCGCGGTGCCGTGACCTGTTCGCCCACCCGGCGGCTGATGCCCGTGGACCAGACATCGCCGATATGGGCGTTGGTCTTGGCACACATGCCAAAAGGGGCCAGCACCGCCCAGTTGGGGTCGATCTGTTCCACCTCTGCGATGGCGCGGGCCAGATGCACATGCCAGTCGGGTGGGAAATAGACATCCTGATGGGCCAGCACCACAAATTCGGCCGTGGTGGCGTCCAATCCGGCGTTATAGCCGATGGAGGCCGAAGCCGCCCCCCGTTCGACGTGCAAAGGCACGCCGTGGCGGGTCAGCAGGTCAGAGGGTTGGAGGTTATGCGCAAGGCTCGCATCATCATTTACAAGGGCGATCACACACAGATCGGCCAGAACATCATCAGGGTCGCGCACATCGCTCTTTCTTAGCTGCGGTCCAGACTGCTGTCGGACAAAGCCCAGCGATAGCCGGGAGGGCCCATGATAGCGGCCATCTGCGACTTGATCCAGCCTTTGAGCGGGGAAGGATGGCGCCGGGCGGCTTGCCATAACAGCGCGCGGGCGGCCTTTGGATCACGGCTGTGCAGAGCCTGCGCGAGGCGGAACTCTGCCCCCGACAGGCGTTTGTCGGCCAGCACGCGGTGGGCCGGGCTCAGAGGCCGGGCTGCCAATGCGGCCAGCCCGCGCACATGCATCTGGCGGGCATAGACCGCGTTCTTGCGGTGCAGGCTGGTGAGGGCGCTGTCATCTCCGGGCAATCTGCGGATCTCTGCCAGCGTCCGACCGGTGACCGCAAAGGGGCCTTCCAGCGCCAATTGGCAAAAGAACGCGGTGTCCGACAGCATCCGCATGGCCGTATCAAAGCCACCCAGCCGGGCAAAGACATCGCGCCGGATCGCCGCCCCCTGCAGGGTCATGCCCGAGATCACCAGCGGCAGCGGGTCTTCGAGGCGCGCGGCGCGGTCCTGCGGGAAGGTCCGGTTTTTGATCGCAAACAGCGCTTCGGTATAGCCTGCCCCGGTATAGGTCACATCCCCCAGATGCGCGACGGTATCCGCGGGCGCTCCGGTCAGATCGCGCATCACGGTGGCCAGATGATCCCGGCTCCACAGATCATCGCTGTCCTGAAACGCAAGCCAGCCCCCCCGGGCCGCAGCCGCCCCGGTGTTGCGTGCCGCGGCCACCCCTGCGTTGGGCTGACGGATCAGGCGAATATCAGCCCTATAGGGGGCCAGGGCCGTTTCCAGATCATCGCTGGATCCATCATCGACCACGATGATCTCATCCGCCGGGTGGGTCTGGTCCAGCACCGATTGCAACGCCTCTGCGATGCTGTGCGCCCGGTTGTAGACCGGCAGGATGACCGACAGGCGGACAGGCCCCCCTTGCCCGGCAGCGGTTTTGATTTTGAGGTCAGGGTGGTGGATGGGATCATGCAACATGGCGGTGGTCCTGCTGTTGTGTGGGGGAAAGGCTGTCCAGAAAGGCCAGGGCCCGGGGGCATAGCAGCTGGTCGACCCTGGCCCGCTCTGCCGCGGTCAGGGCGCTGTGCCATTTGGAACAAGCAGGCTGGACCGGGGCGGCCAGTGCCGCGGCTTTCCACGGCTCCACTGCGGTGGCGATCTGGGGCTGGCCTGAGGGCGCCAAAGCAAGCGGCAGGCCAATGGTCCGGCTGATCCTGTCCAGTGCGGCTTGGGGATACTTCGTAAACTGCTGATAGGACAGGAAGATCTGCCGGGGCCGTCCCCGCATCGCGGCAGACGCCCGGGTGGCGGCGTTCCATTTGTCCACGGCGCGCTCAATCCGGTCATAGATCACACCCCAGGGGTCATCATAGCGTTGTGCTGCATCCCAGATGGAGGCGACCGTATCGCGCGGGTCGCGGATCAGGTGGACCATCCAGGCCTCCGGCACCAGCTGGTGGATGTCAGAGGCGTAATGGGTGTGAGAGGGGGATTTCTCCAGCCAGCCGACGTGCCCGTCGGCCACAGCCGCGCGGTCCAGCTGCGCCACGAATTGCGCCGTGCGGTGCTGCACCCGCGCCCATTTGCGTGCCCGCGGCAGGGTGATGCCTTCAAGGCTGATATGTTCACGCCCGGTGCTGCGCCCGAGCTTTTCGCGCAGGGCTGAGGTAAACACCCGCACGGGCGGGCGGTGCCGGGCTGTTGTGGGAAACAACCGCGCCTCGGCGTTGCCCAGAAGGTTGGAGAAGAACCGCGTCTCCGGCAGGGTGTAGAGGTTCAGCGCCGCCGCCAGCTTGCGCTGCACAATGGTGGTCCCCCCGCGTGAGCAGCCCATCACAAAGATCCGGTGATCTGTTTGTTGCGTCATACCGACGTCCCCTTGCCAAGTCGCCGGGAGGGTGTTTCAAGCGGCATATATGCTGCGTGATGCCCTCCCGCGTTTCGGGATCACCAGACGTGGTTATGGTTAACAAAGGGTTCACAACCCGGCGGGACACGAGGAAAAGACCCCGATGAGCGACCCGTCAGACAGGTCCAAGCCAATGGCTTCGTTCCGCCGCCGCGTCAGTGGCAACTTTGGCATCCGGATTGCGGGTCTTGGTCTGCAGTTTCTGGGCTCGGTGCTGATTGCGCGGCTTTTGGGGGTCGAGGCGCTTGGCGTTTACACCTTTGCCTTCACCTGTGTGGTGATCACCGGGATCCTGATGAGCCTGGGGATGGAGCAGCTCTCCGTACGCGAGCTGCCACGGTTCATTGCCCGCGGTCAGACCGGCTTGCTGCGCGGCTTCCTGACGCTGCAATTTGCGTTGATCACGTTGATCAGTGTGATCATCGCTTCGGTATTGTTGTGGCTGGAAGGCAGCGGGCGCATGGTGTTTCCGATTGCGGCGGGCTGGATCGTGGCGGGGATGGTGGTCCATGCGCTGATCCTGAATGTCGCGGCGGTCTTGGCGGGGTTTCAGCGGGTGGTGCAATCGCAGCTGATGGAAACCTTGCTGCGACAGGTATTGTTCCTGAGCGTTCTGGGGCTGGCGGTCTATCTGGGGTTTGAGCTGGGCGCTCCGGAGGTTTTTGGCCTGTCGGTGATGGTTGGCCTGATGGTGCTGGTGTGCATGGTGATACTGGCATGGCGGGTACTGGCTGAACTCCCCCCCGACCAACATCAATCTGGGCAGGCTCAGAACCGCAGGCAGCTGATCCCACGGGTGTGGCTGGCCGCCTCATTGCCGTTGCTGGTCATGGCTTTTGCCAACCAGATGCAGACCAATCTGGATGTCTTGATGCTGGGGGTACTGGCAGAAGCGGCAGATGTTGGCCGCTACCGCGTGGCATCGCGCGGAGCGGACCTGATGCTGATCGCCAACGGCGTGGCCGTGCAGGTATTGGGGCCGATGCTGGCGCGTGCCCTGGCACATGAGAGCGCGGAAAAAGGGCGCATGGAAGGACAGCAGTTGATCACGCAAAGCGCGCAGCTGGCCGCGCTGCTGGGCGGAGGTGTCTTTGCGGTCCTGACGCTGGGGGCGGGATATTACATGGCGATCTTCGGCGCTGATTTCCTGTCCGCTGCCCCGGCCCTCCGGATTTTGGTCGCCGCGCAGATGGTTGGCATCCTGTGCGGCCCGGGGAGTGTGATCCTGGTGACAATGGGGCGTGAGCGTCTGGTGCTGCTGGTGGCCCTGACCGCTTTGGCGGTGAATGTCGTGCTCAATCTGACTTTGATCCCAGTGTTTGGGATCATGGGCGCGGCCAGCGCCACCTTTGTGGCCGTTATCTTTTTACAAGGTATGTTGATGGTGTGCGTGTTGCGGACATCCGGTTTTGATCCGACCTTGCTGGCGCTGTGGCGGCGCCGTGGGGCGCCGCGGCACCAGGGCTGACACCCGAGCTGGCCCCGCCGCGGCCTTTGGGTAACGTGGCAGGGGAGCGGGTCTTTGTCCCCTGCTCTTCTTGTGGGGTGTCAGACATCCACGCCCCCGCCCCCAGCGTGAACATGAGAAACACAAACGTCGCATTCCACAGGTGCACGGTAATGATCGCAACCCCAAGCCCGATCAGTGAAAACACCAAAGCGCGTCGGTGGGTTTGCACAGAGGCCTGAGACGGCTTGGTGCGCATCAGTGTTGTCATCACCGCAACATAGGCTCCTGTGATCAGCAGAAAGCCGGGAATGCCATGGCGCATCGCCATCAGCAGCCAGAAGTTGTCGACGCTGGAGCTGTACATGAAATAGGGGCGGAACCAATCGCCCAGCCCAATGCCGAAAATCGGATTGGCCCAGACATTCTGAATCCCAAAGGTGAAAATGAGCACCCGCCAATAGGCCGTATGCGCATCAAAGACCAGATAACTGATGAAGACTTCGAAGGGATTACGGTTCGACAGGACATCGACAAAAACATACGCAAACAGGATCAATCCTGACAGAATGTACCACCGCGCTGTCAGCTTGCGCATGACAAACGCCCAACCGATCAGCATGAACTGAACGATCAACCCAAGGTATGCGCCCATTGAAAGCGCAAAGAAGGTGGCAACAGGCACCGGCAGTGCCATCATGAAGGCCTTCACTGGCGACATGCGCAGGCGCAGAGAAAAATAGACCGGCGAAAACAAAAAGGCTGTGAAGCACCCAAAAAGGATCGGATGTTCAAAGCCCGTATGGGTCCGGATCATGTTCCACCTCATGTTTGACCCATAGGGGAACGTTGAAAAGAACGGATCAAACAACAGGTGCAGGGCCCGGATGCCCGTCGTGGCCTCAATGGCCGCAATCGGCGCAAGCACCACGGCAATCCAATACAGATGACGGATCAATGTTTGGTATTGTTTTTCGGTCCGGATCAAGCAGCGGGCCATCAGATACGGACCCAGCATCTCAACCCCCGTAATTCCTGCTGTTTCGATCAAGGGCACGCCGCCATAAATGATCAACGTGATGGTCATCCAAAGGCTGCTGAAAATCACCAGAATATCCGCCACCCGGATGCGCCCCGCAGCCCCCATCAGCCACATGATCACCAAGGGCACGACAGTCAGGAGCAGAATGATACGGTTCGGACTGAGCCGCAAAGGCCCCAGGTTCACGATCACCGGCAGGATCAGGCTCCACATCAACAAGGGCACCAGCCAGTTTAGCGATTTCTCCTGAAGCTCTGGCAGCGCGCGCAGGCCTGCCTGTGCGGCAGCACTCGGGGTGTCGGCCTGCACCGGCGCCTGCTCGGGAGCAGGTGCTGTTTCAGGCGCCGAGGGGCCTTTGGGAGGAAACCGTGTATAGGGGGGCATGATGCCTTTCCGCATGATCCGACAGTTTGCTATGCCACATCCCGCGCGCGCATTCTATGGGCGCGCGACGGGCATGGGCTGATTGCAGCCCGCTTGCCATTAGGCATGGAAAATGCGGTTAATCCGGGGTGGTTTCGCGGCCTTTTGCCGGAAGGAAAAGAAGATGCGCAGGTTCAGACAGATATCCTGGGGTCAAAGGCTGGCCGTGATGGGGCTGGCATGCCTGTGCCTGCTGCCTGCGCGCGGATCCTGGGCGGCGGTGCATGAGGTGGCCCCGCAGGGGGCAGCCGTTCAAGACGGTGTCTGGCCGTCCTTGGGGGCGCTGTTGCAGGCGGGTGTCGTCTCTGCCGGGGATGAGATCGTCCTGCAGCCCGGAAACCATGGGGCGATCACCATCAAGGGCGCGTGGTTCAACCGCCCGGTGACCATTCGCCCCGCAAAAGGCACGCAAGCCAGAGTGACCGGGCTGGTCGTGGATCAGAGCCAGCACCTGATCTTCGAGGGGCTGCAGGTCTGGCCAGACCAAACCGGAGAGAAAGGCCATCTGATCCGCACCACGCCCAGCACGCAACAGATCGTCTTTCGCAACCTGGATCTGCGCAGCCGCGCGGATGCCGCCAGCTACCCACGTTGGTCGCGCCAGACATGGCTCAAGGTGCGGCGGTCCGGCATCCTGCTGCGCGGCGCGCAGAGTGCCGTGCTCAGCAGTAGATTTACCGGTGTCGGCAGCGGCCTTGGGGTGACCGGCAAAGACGCCCGCATCGAAGGCAATGTGATCCGCGGGTTCAGCCAGGACGGCATTCAGATCCCCGCAGACAACGCAACAGTCCGGGGCAACCGGATCGAGGATTGCGTCAGAGTTGATGACCACCACGACGATGGCATTCAGGCCTGGTCACTGGGACCCGATAACCGCCCCGGCAAAGGCACGCTGAAAAACCTGACCATCGAGAACAACATCATTCTGGAATGGCGCGGGCGCAATCCCTCTGCGCTGGTCTGTGATCTGCAGGGCATTGGCCTGTTTGATGGCACCTTTGAAGGGCTGCGCATCACCAATAATCTGGTGATGGTTTCGGCCTATCACGGCATTGCAGCTTACGGGGCCATCAACAGCGTGATCGCCAACAACACCGTGCTGCACCGCACCGATGCCGGTGTAGACCGGCCCTGGATCGGCGTGTTCAGCCACAAAGACAAGCGCCCCTCGCGCCGGGTGGTGGTGGCCAACAACATCGCGCCCAAGTTCAGCCTTGCCAAGGAAAGCCAGGCGCTGACCAACAGCCAGAACCTTGTCGAACGCTACCCCGCGCGCCGTCTTGAAGCGCCTTATGATGGGGATTTCACCCCCCGCGCCGATGGCGGGCTGGTGGGAGCGGCGATGCGCACCCATGCGCCGCGCCATGATCTCTTTGGCCGCCCGCGCGGTGCCAACCCCGATCTGGGGGCCATCGAGCGGCCCTGAACATCTTCTGCGCGCAGCGTTCTTTCCGCGCGCAACAGGCAACATCCCCAAAGCTGGCGTATAGTCCGCCGCTCTGATCCGAGCCTTGGTGCCCCTGCGCCCCCGGCCCCCGGATCGTTTGAGCCAAAGGGATACGCCATGATCGGGATCGGAATGTCTATGAACCAGCGGCAGCGTGGCGTGGCAGGCAATGGGCCGCCGCCCCCACCGCCGCCGCCCACATCGCATGTTTTTGTGGTTGCTGGGCAATCCAACAGTGTGGGCCGGGCCGCCGATGACGGCGCTGATTTCCCCGTAGGCGTGATGGAATGGCGCAGCGATGACACCTGGGGGGCGGTCGGATCACGTCTGTCCCATGGCCCTGCCGAAGTGGAAGCCATCGCGCGGCCCACCGCAGGGGCCAATTTTGGCTTTGTGCGCGCCTTTGCCGCCAGCTATCTGGCCGAAAACCCCGGCGTGACCCTGCGCCTGATCGGCGCTGGCCGCGGGGGCACCGGGTTTGACGATGATGAATGGAACCCCGGTGATGCGATCTATGCCCAGGCTGTGAGCCGGGTGAACGCGGCCCTGGCCGCCGCCCCGGCAGGATCGGTGCTGAAAGGCATCCTGTGGCATCAGGGCGAAGCTGATGCCAAGACCCCCGCCGCCCGCGCCGGTTATGCCAGCGCTTTGAACAGCTTTGTCACTGCGTTTCGCAATGACATCACCTGGGCCACCGCCAGCACCCCGGTTGTGCTGGGCGGGCATTTCCTCAATGTCAGTGGCACCTATGACACCAGCGCCATTCAAAACGCGGTGCAGGCGATGCCCAACACCCTGCCCTTCACCGGCTATGCCGATCCCTCCAGCCCGCAGGAAGCCACGCTGTCGGACGGGCTGCATCTGGATGCGGTTTCTGCCACGCGGTTCGGGGGGCAGTATCACACCGGGTTCAAAGCGGCAGAGGCCAACACCAGCCTCAGCCCCACAGGGGCCATCACCACAGGCACGCCAGTGCAGCATGATCTGCCCGCCAGCCTGACCTCACAGGTCAATGCGGTGGCTCTGGGCACCCCGGCCCCGGACCGTCTGATTGTGCTGGCGCTGGTGGTGCGCGGCAACTTTGGACCCCAGCCTCTGTCGATGACTGTGGGCGGTGTGGACATGACCCGCATGGGCTTTCCCAGCGCTGGCAACAGCATGTGCGGCTTGACCCTGTTCACCGGCCGGGTGCCGGAGGGCACCACTGGCGATGTGGCCGTGACCTTTGACAGCATCCCGCGCAACGGCCAGCTGGGGTTTACCCTGTTGCCCACCTATGGCGCGCGCGCCGCATTGGCCAACCCCGCAGGTTTTGCCCGCAGGCTGGAGCCCGGCACCGGCCACACCGCCTTGAGCGTCGATGTGCAAGCCGCCGCCGGCGATCTGGTCTTTGCCGCGTCAGGCAGCCTGTCGGGCCCGGCCACCACCGGCAGCTTTGATCTGGGCAGCCAGACCACCACCGCAATTGCCGGGGGCAATGTGGCCATACACACGGGATGGTCTGTGCAGCCTGCGGCCCAGCCCGCACTGCGCACAATCACCTGCAGCTACGGCGCGCCGGTGCAGGTGCCCAGCCTGCAGGCGCTTGTATTGCGTCCGACATAAGGCGCCAAACCCCTGATTTAAGGACAGTTTATAAGCGGATTTTAGCCAATTTTATAGGCAGGGGTCCGCAAATTGCCACGGTTCGGCCCCAAGACAACCACGAAAAACCAGCACTCAGGACGCTGGTAACCCGCTCCCCTGGCCCTCTGCGTTTGTGTGCAGAGGGATGGGTGAGGGTGGGAGGTAACACGTGGAATTGTAGGCAAGCTGAATGCAGGAGCATACTCAATGACGACCTTTACTGTGCGGTCAAACGCCGAGCTGACGGATATTCTGAGCCGCATTGACGGGCTTGGCGGTGGCTCCATCAAGCTGGAAGCCGATGGCGGCCCCTATCAGATCAGCGCACGTGATTTGGGCAGCGCAGGCGGGCCGGTGACGATCACGGCCGCAGACCCATCGGCCCCACCGGTGGTGGACCGGGTCGATCTGCGGGATAGTGCGTTTATCACCATCGACGGGCTGCACATCCAAGGCAAGGAAGCGGGCAATCCGCATGCCATCTATGTCAGCGGGTCCAATGATATCACCCTGACCAACAACACCATGAAGGGTGTGGCAGAGGGATTTGTCAGCGAGACAAACGGCGCGATTGAATCCAACAGTGCAATGCTGCTGCGCGATTCCCAAAACATCACTGTTTCAGACAACACGATCTCTCATTTCGGCACCGCCCTTGGGATTCTCGAATTGGACGGGCTGATCGTTAGCAATAATGATATCAGCCAGTTACAGCATGACGGCATTCAAGGCGCTGGCATCCGGAACGCGGAAATTACAGACAACCATTTCCACGACTTTTTTGGCTCATCCCAAACCATCAATCATGACGACATGATCCAGATCTGGGGGACCAACGCCAACAGCGTGACCGCCAATCTCACAATTTCAGGCAACTTCCTGGATGCAGGGGACAGTGGCATCTCCCAGGGTATTTTCATCCGCAACGAAGAGTTCGGAAAAGATGGCACACCCACCAGCGGATATTTTCAGAACATCACCATCACGGACAATGTGATCCACAACGGTGCGTTTCATGGCATCTCGGTGTCGGATACAAATGGTGTCACCATCACATCCAACACAATCTTGAAAAACGAAGTGAGCGGTCTGTTCAACGCAGATGGCAGCACAATCACGGCGACTGAACCTTGGTACAATGTCTCCAACGCCCAGAACGTTGCGGTGACAGGGAACCTGGGCAGCAGATATATTGGTCAGGCCGATAGCGCGGGCAACACCGTTCTGGTCTATGACAACACATCGGATCCGATGTATGTCGGCAACCACATCGTGAACCTATCTGGTCAGGGCGACATCGGCCTTGGGGATATGCAGATCCGCACCGACAGCCCGCTGTGGGGCACCACCGGGGCGCCCATGAGCTCGCTTTCAGGCGCGGACGCCAGCAATCTGGGCCCGATGATCACCGCCACCAAAGTCACTGAAAACGCCCTGGCCCGTGACTTGGATGCCGGTGCCTCTACCCTGCCCGAAGGTGCCAGCGCCGCCTGGCACTTTGCCGATGGCAACGTGACCCAAGGCACCGCCATCACCCATGTCTTCGACACGCCGGGGCTGCATGAGGTCACGCTGGTCATCACCAACGCCGATGGCACCAGCCTGAGCACCACCCGCAGCATCGAGATTGATGATCCCTATCTCTTTGCCTTTGACTTCGCCAATGGCGCCGAAGACATCACCACGCGCGGGATTGAGGCGCAAGTCACCGGCACCGCCGCACAGGCCTTCGTCAACACGGTCGAAGACAAGGGGTTTTACCTCAACGGCAACACCGGCCTGTCGCTGGGGCGTGAAAACACCCAGCTCTTTGGCCGGGATGCCTTCAACATCGACCTGCGGTTCAAACAGACTGACGCCATGAAAGACGGCGGTCTGCTGGGCATTCACACGGTGTTCAAGCTGGACATCGAACCCGATGGTGCCCTGTCGTTCTGGCTGCGCACCTCGGATGGGGAGTTCAAGATCACCACGGATGCCGGTGTGATGGACACCACCGACTGGCAGGACATTGGCGTGCGCTATGACGGCGACGCAGGCACGCTGGCGCTGGTGGTGGACGGCACAGTTATGGCCAGCGGGGCGGCCAGCGGTGCCACCACCGGACCTTTGTCCTGGGGCCTGCAATTGGGCAGCCCCTGGGGTGACGATGCGACCGGCGTGTTTGAAAGCGTCTCCATGAGCCTGCCCCATGATGCAAATCCCGCATCCGGAACCCCCGAGACACCTGTTGTCACGCCCGTGGTACCTGAGGTGCCAGCCACACCCGTGGAGCCTGAACCCCCGCAAGAGCCGGAAGAGCCACAGGCTGTTACCCCGGCGACCCCCGCGCCTGCCCCTGCACCTGCCCCGGAAACGCCAGACACGCCCACCGCCAATCTGCTGCTGGACATCGACTTTTCCGACGGCGGCAAAGACGCCTCCGCCTATGCCGCCGAGATGATCGACGAAACCGGCGGCGCGGGGTTCACCACCGGCAAGGACGGCGCAGGTTTCCAGCTGGGCGGGCATGCGCGCTTCAGCATCGACAATGCCAACAGCCAGCTCTTTGGACTGGCCGCCTTCAACATCGGCTTTGACCTGCGCAAGGACAGTGCGGATGCCCAGGGCGGGATCCTCAATCAGCATACGATCCTGGATCTGTCGGCGCGGGCGGATGGCGGGCTGACGCTGTCGCTCAACACCGATGAAGGATCAGTCTATCTCACCACCGACGCAGGTGTGCTGGCCGATACCAACTGGCACAAGGTCAATGTGGCTTATGACAGTGACAAAGGTCAGGTGGAGATCCTGATCGACGGCACCAGCATCGCCTCGGCTGCGCTGACCGGGCGCACCGCAGAAGCCAAATACTGGGATTTTGTGGTGGGCGATCCCTGGCAGGACAGCCTGCCTGCGGTCATCGATAATCTGCAGATCACCCTGTCAGAGGATGAAACCCCCGCCGCACCACAGACCCCGACTGAGCAGCAATCGGCCCAGAACCCCGAACCTGTGACCGAGCCGGAACCAGCGCCCGACCCGGGGCCCGAAAGCCACCCCCAGCCCAGCCATGTGGATGTGGATTTCTCAAACGGCGGCCGGGATGCCTCTGCCTATGGATCAACCCTCAATGACGTGACCAATGGCGCGCATTTCACCGCCGGCAAGGAAGGCGACGGGTTCCACATCACCGCAGACACCAACTTTTACATCGACAACAGCGCCACCCAGATCTTCGGGCTGGAGGCCTTTGATATCGGCTTTGACATCCGCAAGGATGAGGACGACAGCTTTGGCGGATTGCTCAACCAGCAACAGGTGCTGGATCTGACCGTGCGGGCCAATGGTGCGCTGCGGCTGAAGCTGAAAACCGATGAAGGCTCGATCAAGCTGCGCACCGAAAAGGACGTGTTGCAAGACACCGACTGGCACCGGATCAACGTGACCTATGACAGCGACAAGGGGCTGGCGCAGATCCTCGTCGACGGCGAGGTCATGGCCTCTGGCGCATTGACCGGCCGCACCGCTGAGGCGGGCCGGCGTGACTTTGTGGTGGGCGATCCCTGGCACGAATCCGTTGCCGCCACGATCGACAATCTGCAAATCACCCGCCCGGCCACGGCTGAGGAAATTGCCGCCGCAACGCCCAGCTCTGCTTCTGTCTCCAACAGCGCTTTGGCACCGCTGTTTGATGCCCTGTCGGAGGACAATGGCGCGGTCAATGCGCCCGCCAGCAGCCTGGCACAGGCCTGGGATCAGGGGCAGATTGATGCGCTGTCAGACGGCGGAGTGATCCCGGATCCGCTGATACAGATCTGATCCCATCCCCCGCGTTTGCCGGGGGTCCGGTCAGGGCCGGGCGGCCAGCCGCCGGTCCACACGTCCCTGTTTCACCGCCGCCACGGCCGCGGCTGCAATCAGGCGGGCGGCCTGCGCGGAGGGATGATCATCATCGGTATAGAAAACCTTGCCACCTTGGGCGTTCACACAGCGCCCGGCAATCTGCGCGTCACAAAACAGCGGGGCCAGTGGCACCACGGTTACGCCCTGATCCGCCAGCCGCGCCATCAAAGCCTCTGCCGGGGCCATGCGCCGGGTCTGAACCGCCAGCGCCGTTGACAGCACCGGCGTCTCTCCGGCGCCAAAGAGCACCATTTTGGCCAACCGCTCCGGCACATGCCAGCCCGCTTCGGGAAAAGGGCCCAGCACCACCACCGGATGCCGGGGCGTCAGCCCGGCCAGCAGGCGCTGGGTCTGGCCCGGCACGGTGCCCAACCCGGTCACCGTGGTCTGCACCGGCGCGCCATGCTCCTGACCGCCTTCGCCATTGTCAAACCGCGTGCCCTGCAGGGTCAGGCTCCAGCGTGCGAAGACCATCACCGGGGTCCCCTGCAGGCGGGCCAGCGTCTGCCAGGCCTGCGCGCGCAACGCATGGCAACTGCCCTGCCCTGCGGCAGGCACCCGGCTGGTGCCGGGGATCGGATAGCAGCCCACATGGGCAAAGCTGATCAGCACCTGATCTTCCTGCGCCAGCGCCGCCCGCAGCGCGGCAGAGACCGCCATGGCGTGGGAATCGCCAATCAGCACCACTTTGGAACGTCCCTCTGCCAGTGCCAGACAGCGGGCGATCTGATCCTGTGACACCTGCGTGTGCAGCGCGCAGGCGTGATCATCCCGCGCCATCTGCGGAGCCGGTCCAAGACCCGCAGGCAAGCCGCGGTCCAGATGCGGCAGCGCCAGTCCCAATGCCACAAAACCAGCCAGCACCGCGCCTGACAGGCGCAGCACCGGGGCCGGTCCGGGGCGGCGGCAGGGTTGCTCCACATAGCGCCAGGTCAGCCAGGCCAGCCCCAGCGCCGCCCCGGCCAACAGGGCCATCAACAGCGGGGGCGGCGCATCCAGCGTCCGCAGCCGGGCAAAGGCAAACAGCGGTTGGTGCCACAGATAGGCGCTGTAGCTGATTAAGCCGATGCCCACCAAAGGCCGCCATGACAGCAGTGCCGCCGCATAGGTGCCCGCCCGCGCATAGCGGATCACCAGCACGGTGCCTGCCACCGGCAGCAGCGTCCAGGCAGAGGGGAACGGGGTCTGTGCATCATAGAAAAGCAGGGCTGCAAGGATCATCATCAGCCCCAACAGCGCGAGACTGTCACGCGCGGGCGCAGGACGGTGCTGCGCCAAGAGCGCAGCCAGCGATCCGGCCAGCAGCTCCCAGGCGCGGGTGGGGGCCAGATAAAACGCCGCTTCAGGCCGGGGGCCGACACTGATCACCGCCAGCGCAAAACTGCCCAAAGCCAGCCCCACCAACACCGCCACAAGATGCCGCCGCGCGCGCCGCCACAGCAGCGCCAGCAGCGGCGGGAACAACAGGTAATATTGCTCTTCCACGGCCAGTGACCAGGTGTGCAGCAGTGGTTTGGCTTCCGCGGCGGTGGCGAAATAACCGCCCTCCTGCCAGAACAGGATGTTGGCGGCAAACAGCCCCACCGCCAGAACCGAACGGGCAAAACTGTCAAACGCCGCAGGTCCCATCCAGACCCAGGCAAAGGGCACACAGGCCAGCACCACCACAGCAAGTGCCGGCAGCAAGCGCCGCGCGCGGCGGGTGTAGAAATCAAGGAGGCAATAGCGGTCCTGCCTCAGCCCCTCCAGCAGGACCCTGGTGATCAGATAACCCGACAGGACAAAGAACACATCCACCCCGGCAAAGCCGCCTGTGAACACAGGCAGGCCTGCGTGAAAGGCAATCACCGGCAGCACTGCCACAGCGCGCAGCCCGTCAATCTCAGAGCGGTAGTTCATCAGGCCCCCGTGCCGCGGCCCGGATCATCTGGGCCGCGACAAGGGTTAGAAAGGTTTGGTTAACGAGGTGTTAAAGCGTTTCCAGTTTTTAGCGGTGCCAGACAAACGGGAAACGCTCTAACGCGCTTCAGCTCAAGCCGACAATCCCCGTGGCCGAGGTGCCGGTGGCCATCACCTGATCAATGCGCAGCGGATAGATCATACCGCCCTGGGCATTGGCAAAATCCACCACATCACCGGACACCATACGCACACGAATGGCACCACCGCCACCCACATAGATCGCACGCACAGCCTCTGCCAGAGGGGCCCCATCGCTGGGGGTGATGGCCGTGGCCGCGCGCGCAGGCGAGGTCAGGCCGGTGGCATGGGAAGAAAAGTCATCAGACATCATACGTCTCCTTGCAAGGACCCGCCGGATCGGCGGGCAGAGACGGTGAGGCATAGGGCAGGCAGGTTAAGGGAGGTGTGGAGGAGCGTTCGGGAGGGGGGCAACGGGAGGGCCACCCCGGCGCACCCCTCAGGCCCCGGCAGGCGGCGCGCCAAGGATCGCAATCTCCTGCGTTTCGCTGATCTCCCTGAGGTCATCGATCACCCGGTCCTGCGCCTGTGTGGCCGCCTGCGCGGTGGCCTGCAGGGTCTTATGCGCAGCCGCCGCAACCTCCCCGTCCAGATCATCGCGCCAGACCACATAGGCAGGATAGGGAAAGCGCGGCGCATCCGGGACAAGATGCAATTGCCCGGCATCCAGATACTGCTTGATGTAGCGCGCGGGCAGATAGCCTGCATACTGCCGGTTGACGATGAACTCCGCCGCCAGCGCCCCAAGCGAGAACGTCAGACCGGGGTTGGTCAGATCCGGCAAGGCCATCGCATGGGCCTGCACAAACTCCGGCCCCCAGTCGACAAAGACATACCGCCCCTTCAGATCAAGCGTCGGGTTGGGCCAGGCGGCCACCAGCACCAGTTCCTCGTCACTGATTTTGGACACCGACAGGCCCGCGCGCAGCTGCGGGTTGTACATCAGACAGGCCTGCACCACCCCTTCGATCAGAAACCGGGTCAGCCGGTCCGGCATGCCCAGCTCGGTGCGGATGTTGAGCGCGGGCATCTCGGCGCGCAGCGCGTCGATCCAGCGAAACCCCAGCCGCGGCCACAGGGAGTATTGCGCGCCAATGGTCAGGCTTTTGGTGAAGCCTTCGGGGATGGCCACCTGCTGGCGGGCCTCTTCCCAAAGTTTGATCATGCCCAAGGCGTAGCGTTCGAATTCCTGCCCAGCAGGGGTCATTTCCGCCCCGGCTTTTGAGCGGGTGAACAGCGGCCGGCCCAGACTGTCTTCCAGCCGCTGGATGCGCAGGCTGACCGCAGACTGGGTCACAAACAACCGATCCGAAGCCGCCACAAAAGACCCCGTCGCTGCAACTTCCAGAAAGGTTTTGATCAGGGCAATGTCCATTCTCTATCCATAAGCAAAACTGCCTTCATACACAATTCGTATTCGTTATTATTTTGTATGGAGAGCCGCTAAACAGCGCCCATGACGTCGGGTGGATGTGACCACTTTCCAAACCCGGTGTGGTTCAGGGGCTGTCGCTCCCAACGGCCACAGGCTCCGCCCCCGGCGTCACAGTTGGAAACCGCGACACGAGATGTTGGAGAATGACGATGATGACTTCAAACAAAACCCTGCTTGCCGCTGTTCTTGGTGCGGCTGTTGCCCTGTCCGCCTGCACAACCGATCAGGTGATCGACAACAGTGTTGGCGTGGCAGCCGGTGCAACCAAAGTTGTGGCAAAAGGCGCCGTTGGTGCCACCAAGCTGGCCTATAAAGGCGTGAAAAAAGCGGCCGGGGCGGGCCAGTGATCCGGCACTTCGCTGCCAGGATCATGCCAAAGCCGGCCCGGGTCACACCGGGCCGACTTTTTTGCTGATATCGCGGGCGGTGCGCTATAAAGGCCCCGCCCTATGGTCTGTCACGTCACTCCCGGAAGGCCCGGCGTAGATGGGTGGTGACGGGATGCAACAGATAGGCCAGCACGGTACGATCACCGGTGTGCAGATAGGCCTCCACCGGCATGCCGGGGATCAGATCCACATCCCCTGCCCGCGCCAGTTCCGCTTCGGGCACTTCCAGGGCCACGCGGTAAAACTCCTGACCGGTCTTGGGGTCCGTCACCGCCGCAGCAGAGACCGATGTCACCTCGCCTTTCAGCTGCGGGGTGCTTTGCGGATCAAACGACGCCAGCACCAGCTCTGCCGATTGGCCCGGGTGCACCTGATCCACAGAGCGTGGATCGACGCGCAATTCAAAATCCAGACCCCGGTCCAGCGGGATCACCTGCAGGATCGTGCCACCGGGGGGCACAACGCCGCCTTTGGTGGCCACCTGCATTTCATGCACGATGCCGCCTGTGGGGGCGCGGATGTCGATCCGCGCCAGCTGGGCGGTGCGGGTGACGATCTCCAGCGTCAATTCCTCAACCTGGGCGGTGGCTTCGCGCAGGGTGGTGATCACCTCTTCGCGGAACGCATGTTCGGCCTGGCGCAGCTCAATCTGCGCATCGCGCCCGGCAATCTCCAGCCGCGACAGCGTGGCGTGCAAGCCGGCCATCTCACCGGTCAGCTGGGCGCGGGCGCGCTGCAGCTGCGACAGCTGGCTTTGCCGCACCAGCCCCTGTTTGGAGAGCTTGCGCAGCCCGTCCAGATCGCCATCCAGTGAGGCAGCCTGTTCTTGCACCGCCGCCATCTGGCCCTGGGTGCCTTTGCGCTGGGTGTCCAGCTGATGGAGGGTCTCGGCCAATTGGTCGCGCTGACCTTGGAGGGTATCGGCGCGGGTTTTGAAAATGGCCAATTCGCGGGCCATGGGTTCAGAAATATCCGGCGCCACAAAAGGCAGATCGGGCAGCGTGAAATCAGGCGTCTCCAGCCCCAGCTGTTCGGCGCGCAGCCGCGCCTGACGGGCCAGAGCCGCCGCAAGCCGGCCACGGGAGATGTCCAGATTGACCTGCAACAGCGTTGGATCCAGCTGCATCAGCAGATCATTGGCCCCCACCCGGTCCCCGTCCTTGACGTGAATGGCCGACACCACGCCACCATCCAGACTTTGTACCACCTGCGGTTTGCCCGGCACCACCGCCTGACCACTGGCCACAACAGCGCCGCCAATCACCGTGGTCGCGGCCCAGCCGCCCACCGCGCCAAAGAGCGCGACAAAACCGATGGCCCCCAGCCATATCGTCCGGCGCAGGCCGCAGTGCGGCGCAAGGCTCTCCGGGGGGGTGGAGGTTTGGTTGGTCAACAGCTTCATGCTTGATACCTCTGGGTGGCGATGTCTTCGCCAGCTTCGTCTACATAATCCGCGGTGCGCACATCCGCCTGGGAAATGCGGCGGGTGATCATCACCGGGGGTTTGGCCGCCTTGGGGGTGGCTGCTGCAGCCGCGGCGGCCTCAGCAGCCTCTGCTTCACGCTGGCGGCGGGCGCGGGCTTCGGCCAGCGCCAGCACCGGAATGCTCATGGAGGCAGGCGGGGTGTCGCCTTCAAAACTGGCGTCCGGGCCATTGCCGTCATCATCTTTCAGATCGGCCGGGGCCTCCGCGCGTGCAGATGGGGCAGGTACACCCGGCGGGGTGATCTCTGCCGGTTTGGCGGCGGCGGCTTCAATCACCGGACGGGCGCGGTCCGCGGCATCCAGCGATGTCTCCGACGGGCTGACCACTTTGAAGTCTTCCGCCAGCACCTCATCCTTGTCGCCAAAGACGCGGATCATCCCGGCATCCAGCACCATCAGCTTGTTGACCGCCGCCAACACGCTGGGCCGGTGCGCCATGACCACCACGGTAGAGCCTGCCGCGCGCAGGGCAGCAATGGTCTGCGTCAGGGCCGCATCACCGGCCATGTCGAGGTTGGAATTCGGCTCATCCAGCACCACGCTGCGCGGCATGCCGTGCACGGCGCGGGCCAGTCCCAGCCGCTGCATCTGGCCCCCTGACAGGGGCACCGGAGCGGCAGGATCACACAGCTGCGTGCCATAGCCCTTGGGCAGTTTCAGGATCATGTCGTGAATGCCGGTCAGCTTGGCGGCAGCCATGACGCTGTCATCATCAGCTGCGGGATCAAAACGTGCGATGTTGTCGCGGATTGAGCCCGGCAGCATCTCCAGCACCTGCGGCAGATAGCCGATGTTGCGGCCCAGACGCGCGGGGTCCCATTGGTCCGGGCGCGCGCCGTCAAAGCGGATCTCGCCCGCGTCGCCCTGCATGGCGCCCACCAGCAGGCGGGCCAGCGTGGATTTGCCACTGGCAGAGCTGCCAATGACCCCCAGACCGTCGCCGGGGACCAGTTCAAAATCAATGCCGGACAGGATGCGCGGGGCATCGGTGGCCCCCACAGGCGCGCCGGGCACCAGTTTGGTCAAAGCGCGCACGCTGATGGTGCCGGTGGGATCGGGCAGATCGACCCGTTCGGGGATCTCTTCTGCGGTGCTGAAATTCTGGGACAACCGGCGGTGCGCGGCCAGCCCCTGCCCGATGGCGCGCCATTGGCCGATCAGCTGATCAACCGGGGCCAAAGCCCGGCCCGACAGGATGGAGGCGGCAATGATCATGCCTGCCGAAATCTGTGATTGCAGCACCAGCAAAGCGCCCAGCGTCAGGATGGCCGATTGCAACAGCATCCGAAACGCGCGGCTGGTGGCCGCCAGCGCCTCTGACGGGTCCCCGCCCTTTTGTGCGGAAACCAGCACCTTGTGGTGCAGATCGCGCCAGCGTGTGGCAATGGCCCCATACATGCCCATGGCAAAGATCGCCTCGGCATTGCGGCGGCTGCGGTCGGTGAAGTCCCGCTCCACCCCTTCAAAGCCGCCGGCGTTCTGAATGGCCCCTTTGGTCAGCGCACGGTTGATCAGCGCAATCAGCGCCGCCACCCCGGCCCCGGCCACCGTCAGCCAGCCCAGCCAGGGGTGGATCAAAAACAGCACCGCCAGAAACAGCGGCACAAACGGCAGATCGGCCAGGGCGGTGACTGCCGGGCTGGAGAGAAACCCCCGCAGCATGCCCAGATCCTGCAGCGCCGTGCCTGCCTCTGCGGTGGGTGTGTCGCCTGCCTGTGCCGCGTCACCGGGCAGGCCTGCGCGCACCCATCGGTTGAAGGCCGGCACGCCCAAGGCCCGGTCCAGCCGCATGGCCGACCGCGACAACAGCCGCACCCGCAAAAAGTCGTAAAACCCCAGAAAGGCAAAGAGGATCACCACCACCGTAAACAGCCCCATCAAGGTGGAGACAGACCCGCTCGACAGCACCCGGTCATAGATCTGCAGCATGTAGATGGAGCCTGTGAGCATCAGCACATTGATCAGGGCCGAAATGCCCAGCACCGCCCAGACCGCGCCGCGCAATGCTTTCAGCGCGGTGCGGTAGGTGGCGGTGGCTGGATCAGATCCTGCCGGGGATCCGCTGGAGGGCTGTGTCTGGCTGTTGCCGCGCCGAAACATGGGCGAACCTTTCAGAAAGAGGTGTTTCTTTCTGTCTGGTCAGGCAACGCGGCATAATCATGGCAACAGTCAGGCTGCAATTGGATTATCGTTTCAGATTAGGCAACATTTCGCCGGGGTTGCGAAAGTCTGCCTCTGCCCGCGGGCGCCTCTGGCTATTCGTAATAGCCGTAATCGTATCCCGCGCCCATGTAGCGGCATTTGTTCAGGACCACGCCCATGACGTTAGTCTGGCTGGCAAGCTCTTGTTCACACAGGTCAATTTCCTTGACGCTGGTGGATTCAGCGCCGGCCACCAGCAGCACGCAATCCACATGGCGGGCGAAAGCCATCATGTCATCGGTGACCAGCATCGGCGGGGTGTCAAAGATCATGATGTCAGGCGCGTAGTCCGCTTCGATCCGGGCCAGGCTCTGCGGCACCTTGGGGCTGCCCAGAAGCTCAGCGGCGTCTGACAGCGGGGTCTGGTTGCTGGCAATCGCCAGATTGTCCCCATAGCGCAGGGCGTTGTCGGCAAAAGCCGCCTCACCACCCAGCACCTTGCCGAACTGCAGCTGGTTGTCGATCTCCAGCATCCGGCTGATCGAGGGGCGGCGCCAGTCCAGCTCCAGCAGCATGGTGCGCAGATCGGGCTGGCGCTGCAGGCTCATCGCCAGGTTCATCGCAATGGTGCTTTTGCCGCAGGCCGCCGTGGGCGAGGTGATGGCCAGCCGCCGCCAGCCATTGTCGCGCATCTGCTGCAAGACGCGCGTGCGCATCATGTCGATCCCGGTGGCATCGCGCCCGCCGCTGAGCGCCACAATGCGGTTGCGCTTGATGGTGCGCGGGCTCAGCGTCAGCTCCGCCAGTTCGGCCCAGGCGTCCTGCACCTCTGCCTGCGGTCCGGGCTGGGACGCCACCGCCGCGGCGACAGCGGCCCGGTCAAGCGTGGGGGCCGCGGCCCGGTCAGACGCAGGCGTGGCACTGCCACGTTCAGCGCGGGCTTTGGCAAGAGCGGATTGTATCTTTTCCATGGCGCGTTCCTCAGACCGGGCTGCGGGGAGACAGAGGCAACCATCCAGCAAGGCCAACCTGGCCTGCAAGTCGGTCCATCACGTCATCCAGCGGCATGATATAGGTATCAATGGCCCACAGCCCCGCCGGGATGCCAATCAGGAAAAATCCCAGAATGCCAAAGATGATCAGGCGGCGGCGGATGCGTTCGGCGCGGGTGCGGTAATAGGGCAAGGTGGCAAAAGGCGTGATCCCCAGCGCATTGGTCAGATCCGCCGGGCGGCGGATGCCCTTGTTTGTCAGCTCCAGCAGGAACACCATGCCCAGCCCCAGCAGAATGCCGCCACTGACACCGCCTGCGGCGATCAGCATGCGGTTGGGCTTTTCCGGCTCGGCGGGGACCACGGCCTGTTCCACGATGGAAATCCGCTGGCCCTGACGCAGGGCTTCGATGATGTCGCCGGTCTCGGCGCGGGCCTTGTTGGCCACGGCCTGATCGTATTGCACGCGCACGTTGGCGTAATCACGCTCCAGCGTTTCCAGCGTGATCGAATTGCCCGGCGTTTCCTCAATGGAGCTGCGCAGATCGCTCAGCGTGTCGGTGATCACCTTCTTCTGATCGGCCAGAAACTCCAGCTCGCCGTCGATCTCGGCCAGTTCCACCTCATAGGCGGTCAGCGGCTGGCCCCCGGCGGTGACCCCGGCAGAGCGCGCGGCCTGGGTGTTGACAACTTCGCGCAGGGCTTCGATGCGCGCCTCCAGCAGTTTGATCCGCGGGTTTTCCGGGGACAGCACGGACAGCTGCCCGGCCAGCTGGTTTTCCAGCTCCTGCAGCTGCGCCTGTTCTGCGGTCAGGGCAGGCTCCGGGGTGGTGGCATTGGGGCCAAAGGCCTCATGCAGGCGCACCATGCGGTTGCGCCGGTCAATCAAGGCCGCTTCCTGACGTTCGACCTGCAACAGACGTTCCTGATTGGCGGCCTGCTGGGTGCGGCGGAATTCCAGACTGTCCGGCAGGGCTTCCTGGTTTTCTTCCTTGAAAGACAGGATCACAGCGCCCAGGTCGGCCAGTTCCTTGTCAAGCCGGTCCACTTCCTGCTCAAAGAACTCCAGCGTCTGGCGGGCCACCCGGGTCCGCATGGAGACGTCTTCGCGCAAAATCAGCGTGACCAGCTCATTGGTGACCGTGGCTGCCAGCTGGGCTGAGGGCGCTTCAAAGCTGACCCCCATCAGCGTGGCGCGCACCAGCCCGCGCTGGGTGCCGCCGCCGGTGGTCAGGATGCTGATGCGGTCGCGCATGTCCTCAACCAGCTTGTCGGTGTCATCGGGCGGGCGCGCCTGTCCGGGGTCCTCGCCGTAGATCTCCAGCCGGTTGGCCATATCCACCAGCGTGTCGCGGGTCAGGATGCGCTGCTGGATGATCTCGATCTGCTCACTGGCCTGGGTGCGCACGGTGGAGGAGGCCAGATCGCCGGGGATCTGCTCGGATTCCACCAGCAACCGCGCCTCGGAGACATAGACCGCAGGCAACACCTTGGCCAAGGTCAGACCAATCGCCGAGCCGATGATCAAAAACAGCAAAAACCAGTGCAGACGCCGTAAAAACAGCATGAAATAAAACCGGAAATCCATGATCAGTCGGCCTTTTTCTTCTGGTGGGATTCAAGCACCAGCACCGAATTGTCATGCGATTGCACCGCCTGCGCAGGATCTGGCGCAGGCGTGGCCGCGGCGGTGTCTTCCAGCGTGCTGACAAAGAACACGCCATCGTCCAGCACCTGCTGCACGGTCAGACGTGTGACGGTCTTGTTTTCCTTGGTGAAGGCATAGACCATCGCCAGATCAGACAGCTGATTGACCAGCCGGGGCACGCCGCCGGTGGCTTCAAAGATCAGATCGCGCGCGGACAGATGAAAAATCTCTGAGGTGGCACCGGCCACCTTGAGGCGGTGCGAAATATAGCTGCGCACCGTGCGCAGATCCATCGCTTCGAGATGAAAGGCCGAGGACACGCGCTGTGCAAACTGGCGCAGATCAGGACGGCGCACCATGTCGCGCAGCTCCGGCTGGCCCACCAGCACCAGCTGCAACAGCTCATCCTTGTTGGAATTGATGTTGGTGAACATGCGCAGCTCTTCCAGGCTCTCGCGGCTCAGGTTCTGCGCCTCGTCAAAGATCAGCACCACGCGGCGGCCATGGGCGTATTGATCAATCAGATAGTCCTGAAAGCGGCCAAACAGATCCACATAGGTCTCATGGGCCTGCGCGTCCTGCCCCAGCGCCAGCAGCACCCAACGCAACAGCTCGCCGCGGTCGCCATGGGCGTTGGCAATCAGCCCCACCTGCACCTCTTCGCCCACAGAGCGCAGCAGATGATGCATCAAGGTGGTCTTGCCCGCCCCCACTTCGCCGGTGATCAGCGTGATCGGCGCGCAGGTGACAATGCCGTATTCCAGCATGGCATAGGCCCGCTTGTGCGCAGGCGACCAGAACAGAAAGTCGGGATCGGGCACCAACGAGAAGGGGCGCTCGGTCAATCCGAAAAAGCCTGTGTAAATATCAATGGTGCTGTTCATGCCAACTCTTGAATACTACGAAACAGAGGCTGTGCACCACGAAACTGGCCAAAACATGACCAAATGCCACAACCTGTCTTAACTTGGGCACGCCCTAGCGCGAAAGCAACACTCGGGGCAAGATCAACCCGCCAACAGCCTGCCGCACACCCGCAAAAAGCACATGCCTTAAAAAGTGGCGACAGTATGCAGGGCAATTGTGTCAAAATTCTGCTAAATTGCCAAATTTCTTTCACAGTTGTGCGAAAAGCTTTATGTAACGCGCATGGTTATCGACTCGTGCTGCCTTCCGCATGCGTCTTTGCAGGCCAACCAGAACCGGCAGTATCAGAGCCTTGTGTACTGGTTTTAAAGGTTTTTTGGTTCTCTTATGACACTTCACTATCGCGATGATGCCTTGCAGGCGGACACGTCTGCAACGACCCGCCCCGCTGGGAAAACCCTGTACCGGCGTGGTGTAAAACGCGCGCTGGATGTTGTGCTGTGCCTGATGATGCTGCCGATTGTCGGGCTGATTGTGCTGATGCTGGCCGGGCTTGTGGCGCTCAACGGCGGCCAGCCGTTTTATTCACAACTGCGCGTGGGCCGCGGTGGACGGCTTTACCGGATGTGGAAACTGCGCAGCATGGTGGTGGATGCAGATGCCCGGCTGGAAGCCTGTCTGGCCGACTGCGCGCACGCCCGGGCGGAATGGACCACCACGCAAAAGCTCAAGAACGATCCGCGCATCACACCCCTGGGGCAGCTGCTGCGCCGCGCGTCACTTGATGAGCTGCCACAGCTGTGGAATGTGCTGCGCGGTGACATGAGCCTGGTGGGCCCGCGGCCGATGCTGCCCGAACAACAGGCGCTTTACCCCGGTCAGGCCTATTACAACCTGCGCCCCGGCATCACCGGCATCTGGCAGGTCTCCAAACGCAACGATTCCAGCTTTGCCGACCGCGCGGTGTTTGATGCGCGCTATGATGCGGATCTGTCCTTTGGGCTGGATCTGCGCCTGATGCTGGCCACCGTGCGTGTGGTGCTGCGCGGCACCGGGTACTAAACGCCAGCCCCTGCCGCCTGTCTTCTGCCCTCTGCTGCGTGGCAACACCCGGCTCTGACCGGTCTGCCAGGCGGCCTCAGCGGTTTTACGGCTGTCTTCACAGGTCTGTTTCCGCCCCGCCTATCGACACCACCGGCGCAGGATGGCATGGACAGACAAGAAGCCATCCACCCCCGATATCTTAATTCCACGAGGATCCCATGAAGCGTTTTCGTCTGGTACTGATTTCCCTTTTGACCGGCAGCCTGCTGGTGCTGGCGGGCTGTGAAAGCGATGATGAAAAAGCGGAACGGTTTTTCCAGTCCGGCCTTGCCCTGCTGGAAGCGGGGGACAAGGAACGCGCGCTGGTGGAGCTGCGCAATGTCTTCCAGCATGACGGTTTCCACAAGGAGGCCCGCACGCTCTATGCCGCCACCGTGCTGGAGATGGGCCGGACCCAGGAAGCCTACAGCCAGTACCTGCGGCTGGTGGAGCAATATCCCGACACGCTGGAGGCGCGGCTGGCGCTGACCCAGCTGGCCATCACCACCAGCAATTGGAGCGAGGTCGAACGCCACGGCAGTGCCGCGGTGGAACTGGCCCCCGACCGACTGGATGTGCAGGCGGTCGATCTGACCCTGAAGTACCGCCAGGCCGTGCAGGACCGGGATGCGCAGGCCCGCGCCGATCTGACCGATCAGGCCGAAGCGCTGCTGGCAGAGATGGACGCACAGGGCATCAGCGATGACGGCCTGCTGGTGCGCATCCTGATTGACTATGCCCTGCAGGGCGACACTCCCACAGAGGCCTTGCCGATCATCGACCGGGCGCTGGCGGATGATCCGGCAGCCGAAGACCTCAACATGCTCAAGGCGCAGCTGTTGAATGACAGCGGCGATGTGGAAGCCACCGGGGCGCATCTGCGCCGCATGGTGGATCTGTTCCCCGACAATGGCGACATCGCTCAGGCGCTGATCACCTGGTATCTGCAGCAAGAGGACCTTGATGGCGCCGAAGCCTTCCTGCGCGCACGCGCAGGCGAGGACACCGGGCCCACCCAGGGCCACATCAACGTGGTGCAGATGCTGCAAACCACCCGCGGCGATGACGCCGCACGGGCGGAACTGGAACGGCTGATTGCCGCCAATGCGCAGACCCAGAACGGCCCGCTTTACACCGCGATGCTGGCGGCGATTGATTTCCGTCTGGGCGATCTTGAGGGCGCCATTGCCAGCGTGCGCGGGGCAATTGACGCCTCGGAACCCGGTGCGCAGAAAAACCGCCTGCAGATCACGCTGGCACAGATGCTGGCGGCCACCGGGGCGCAGATTGATGCCGATGCGCTGGTGGATGTGGTGCTGGAAGATGATCCCAGCAACGTGCCGGCCCTGCGCCTGCGCGCCGCGCGCCTGATCCGCGAAGACCAGCCGGGGGCGGCAATTGTGGCCCTGCGCACCGCGCTGGATCAAAACCCGCGCGATTCCGAAACCCTGACCCTGATGGCCCAGGCCCATGAACGCGACGGTGACATCGACCTGATGGGCGAACGTCTGGCACTGGCGCTGGAGGTCTCTGACAACGCCGCCCCCGAGGCGATGCGCTATGCCCAGTTCCTGCTCAGCCAGGAGCGCCGCTCGATTGCGGTGGCGGTGCTGGAAGACGCGCTGCGGCGCAGCCCGGGCAACACCCAGGTGCTGCTGATGCTGGCCGATATCCATCTGGCCGCGCAGGACTGGACAGCCGCAGGCCAGCTCGCGGATCTGCTGCGCAGCATCGGCACGCCCGAAACCCAGCAACGCGCGCTGGAACTGGACGCCCGCATCCTGCAGGCCCAGGACCGCACCGATGAAAGCCTGGCCATCCTCGAAGGCCAGATCGACGACGGCGAGGACGACGGCAGCGTCCGGCCGATCATCCTGGTGATCCAGGCGCAAATCCGCAACGGCCGTCTGGATGCCGCCCGCGACACGCTCGATGACGCGCTGGCCGAAGACCCCGACAGCCCCGATCTGCTGCTGCTGGATGCCAGCATCCACGCCCTGACCGGCGATATCGCAGCCTCCGAGGCTGGCTACCGCGATCTGATCGCGCGCTTCCCGCAAAGCGAGCTGCCCGTGCGCCTGCTGATGAGCCTGCTCAACAGCGATGGAAGGCCGCAGGACGCCGAACAGGTGCTCAATGAAGCGCTTGAGGTGATGCCCGAACAGCCCAACCTGCTGTGGATCCGCGCCAGTGCGCTGGAACAGGACGGCAAATTCGAAGAGGCCATCGCGGTCTATGAAACGATCTATGCCAATGACACCTCCAGTGCGGTGGTGGCCAACAATCTGGCCAGCCTGATCACCACCCACCGCGATGATCCCGAAAGCCTGACACGGGCGGCAGGCATCGTGCGGCGCCTGCGCGGCACCGACGTGCCGGCCTTTCAGGACACCTATGGCTGGATCGCCTACCGCCGGGGCGATCTGGACGAAGCGCTGGAATATCTTGAACCCGCCGCTGAAGCACTGGAGGAAGACCCGCTGGCGCAATACCACCTGGGCATGACCTATGCGGCCCTGGGCCGGAATGCGGATGCCCGCACCACCCTGACCCGCGCGCTGGAGCTGGCCGGTGACAGCCCCCTGCCCCAGTTCGACACGGCCCGCGAAAAGCTGGAGGAGCTGGCGGCGGACGGCACGGATAATTAACGCGCCGACGCCGTGTTTCTGGGGTGATGCGCGCGTTGGGGGGGCGTGCATTTCGGAGGCTCTGCCTCCGGACCTCCGGGATATTTTTGGAGAAAAGATGATGGGGGTGCAATGAATGTCAACACGACCTAGGTTGGGGTTTTTTGTCTTGAGAGTTGGACGGCGAGGATGCCGAGGGCGATGATGATCACGCCCAGGATGTCGCGGGTGCCGAGGGGTTCGGAGAGCAGCAGGGCAGCGATGGCTACGCCGAAGAATGGGTTGATGAAGTGGAACGTGGCGGCCCGGGTGGCACCGATGCGGTTGACCAGCCAGAACCATGTCACCGTCGCCAGCAGACCCGGTACCAGACAGGTATAGGTGAAGGCCAGTGCCAGTGGCAGCGTGAAATTCACGCGTGGGGTTTCAAAGAGCAGTGCAGCGATGGAGAGGGCCACAAATCCTGCCAGCATCTGCAGGCCGACGATCATCAGGAAGTTGCCTCCGGATGTGGCGCCGCGCACCATCAGCGTTGCAGCTGTCAGGGCGACAAGGCCAATCACGCAATAGAACACACCCGTCAGATCCACACCGCCGCTGATGCGTGCGGCCATGATCAGATAGACACCGACCAGTCCTGCCAGCAGGCCCGCGATGGCCAGGGGTTTCAGTTTTTCCCGGAAGATCACCAGACTGGCGAAAGCCACCAGCAGCGGCATGGTCGAGGCGATGATCGCGGCCATGGAGGCCTGGACCGTTTGCATGGCCACGAAGTTGAAGCCCAGATAGACCGCGTTTTGCAGGATGCCGAAGATGATCGTAGCACGCCATTGCGCGGGGGTCAGGCGCCAGCTTTGCCCCAGCGCCCGTGCGATGGCGACGCCGAGCAGACCGGAGATGAGGTAGCGTGCCGACAGCGCCAGCAGCGGCGAGGCATCCGCCACGATGATCCGAGCCGAGGTGAAAGCGGAGGACCACATAAAGGCAAAGGCGAGGCCCATGAGGATGGCGCGGATGTCCATGATTGTGTGCTCGTTTGTTGTTTTGGCGACACTCCCGCAGCTGGGCCGCAGAGGCAAGGGGTCAGGACTCGGCGGCCTTCATGGCGTCGAGCACCTCCGACAAGCTGCGGATGGCACCGGTTTGCAGGTATTCCATGGCTTTCAGGGAGGCGGTGTGGGCCTCGATCCCGCTGCCCGCCACGCAGTCTTCGATCACCCGGCAGAAATAGTCATGCTGGTGGCCGTCGACAAAGGTGTACTGCACGCAGACATCTGTCAGCCCGCCCACAAGGATCAGCGTGTCGATCCCATAGCCTTTGAGCAGGATCTCCAGATCCGTGCCGAAGAAGGCGGAATACCTGCGTTTGCGGATCAGGTGATCGTGCGGGCGGAAATCCATTTGCTCAGCTGCAATGGCTGTGCCGGGCTGGTCTTCAAGGCAGTGGACGTCTTCGTCCCCGTCCAGCTCACGGCCGAAGTCGATTTTGGAGGGGTGGTGCACCTCTTGCACGAAGATCACTGGAATGGCGCTGGCGCGGGCCTGATCGCTCGCCTGACGGGCCAGCACCATACGCGCGGCGTATTCGGGCATGTTGGGGATTGCACGGGTGTCGCTGTGGTCGATGAAGGTGCTGGCTTGAATGTCGATGACAATCAGAGCGGCACGGCCTTCGATCAGGGCGCGTTGGGGCATGGGGGGCCTTTCACGAAAAAGGGCCGCCCGTGGGCGACCCTTGCACTCTCAAACGCAAAGCGACGGCTTAGCCGTTCACGCTGTCCTTGAGGGCTTTCGCAATGGTCATCTTGACCACTTTGTCGGCTTCTTTCTTGAACTGCTCACCCGTGGCAGGGTTGCGCACCATACGCTCAGGACGCTCGCGGCAGTAGATTTTGCCAACGCCGGGCAGGGTGACAGCACCGCCGCCGGACACTTCGCGGGTGATCAGGTTGCAGACCGCTTCCAGCGCTGCGCCTGCAGATTTCTTGTCTCCGCCCATTTCATCTGCCAGTGCGGCGACGAGCTGAGTCTTTGTCATTGGTTTGGTAGCCATGTTGTTATCTCCTTAGACTGCCCGGATGTAGGGCCTCATGCGCGGAATGTAGCGGCATGTTGTGGGTGAATACAACGAATAGTGGGGCGAAAACAGCGGATTTCTGCAGTTTTTAAGGGTTTTTTCGCCGATTGAGGGGGTCAGAGGAAGGCTGTCTCGTCAAAAGACCTCAATTTGCGGCTGTGGATACGCTCCAACGGGGTGCTGCGCAAGAGTTCCATGGCGCGGATTCCGATCATCAGATGGCGTGAAACCTGTGTGGTATAGAAGTCCGTGGCCATGCCGGGCAGCTTCAATTCGCCGTGCAGAGGTTTGTCAGAGACGCACAAAAGCGTGCCGTAGGGGACGCGGAAGCGATAGCCATTGGCGGCGATGGTGGCACTTTCCATGTCGAGGGCGACGGAGCGGGATTGGCTGAGCCGTTGCACCGGGCCGGGATGATCGCGCAGTTGACAGTTGCGGGTGTCGGCGGTGGGCGCGGTGGCGGTGCGATTGGTGCGCGTGCGCTCATACCCTAACAGCAGGGTGACCTGCGCCACCGCGGTTTCCAGCGCGATCTGGATTTCGGCAAGCGCGGGGATGGGCACCCAAACCGGCAGGTCGTCATCCAGCACGTGGTCTTCGCGCAGGTAGGCATGGGCGAGCACGAAGTCGCCCAACGCCTGCGAATTGCGCAGACCCGCGCAGTGGCCCACCATCAGCCAGGCATGGGGGCGGAGTACCGCGATATGATCGGTGGCGGGTTTGGCGTTTGAGGGGCCCACGCCGATGTTGACCAGCGTGATGCCGGAGCCATCCGCGCGTTTGAGGTGATAGGTTGGCATTTGCGGCATCTTGGGCACCGCAGCGATGGGGGTGTCGCCCGATGTGATCTCAACATTGCCGGTGGACACGAAGGACGTGTAGCCGCTGCCCGGGTCATCCAGCTGGGCGCGGGCATATTCCTC
>ERZ1740072.102-NODE-102-length-45163-cov-16.831338_pt1 | contig 45163 bp, 49 predicted proteins | sample MGYA00581733_ERZ1740072 | MGnify/ENA primary metagenome ERZ1740072 (study PRJEB43018, sample SAMN04849741) | marine metagenome | isolation source: floating plastic debris | place: Pacific Ocean | collected 2008-08-30 | study: EMG produced TPA metagenomics...
GGGGTGACTCGCGATCGCACCTATCAACCGGCCTTCTGGCAAGATCGCGACTTTATGGTGGTGGATACCGGTGGTCTGGTCTTTGATGACGACACTGAGTTCCTGCCCTTCATTCGTGAACAGGCTATGCTAGCCCTGGCCGAATCCAAGGCAGCCATTTTTGTGGTTGACGGTCAAGAAGGCCCCAACGAAAGCGATCGGGAAATTGCCTCTTGGCTACGGCAGCAGTCAGTGCCAGTACTGCTGGCGGTTAACAAATGTGAGTCAGAGGATCAGGGGTTGGTCCAGGCCGCTGACTTTTGGCAACTGGGCTTAGGGGAACCCTATGCGGTCTCAGGCATTCATGGCAATGGCACAGGGGATTTGCTCGATCAGCTGGTGACCCATTTGCCCTCTACCGACGAAATTGTCGAAGACGACGAAATTAAGGTGGCCATCGTGGGGCGGCCCAATGTCGGTAAATCTAGTTTACTCAATGCCTTTGTGGGTGAAAACCGAGCCATTGTCAGCAATGTTTCTGGCACTACCCGAGACACCATCGACATGGTGGTTCGCCGCAAAGAAACGGTTTATCGCCTCGTCGACACCGCTGGCATTCGTAAGAAAAAGAATGTCAACTACGGTCCCGAATTTTTTAGCATCAACCGGGCCTTTAAGGCCATTCGTCGTGCCGATGTGGTGCTGCTGGTGATTGACGCCCTCGATGGCATGACGGAGCAAGATCAAAAGCTGGCCGGACGGATTGAGGATGACGGTCGAGCTTGCATCATTGTGGTGAACAAGTGGGATGCCATCGAAAAAGATAGCCACACCATCTATGAGTACGACAAAAAGTTAGGGGGCAAGATTCACTTTTTAGATTGGGCCACCCGGATCTACGTCAGTGCCCTCACCGGTCAGCGAGTGCCCAATATCTTAGATTCCGTTGATGAAGCCGTGGTCCAACATCGCCGTCGTGTCAGCACCGCCGTGGTCAACGAAGTCCTCGAGGATGCCGTTAGCTGGCATTCACCACCGACCACGCGCCAAGGTAAGCAGGGGCGCATTTACTATGGCACCCAGGTGAGTGTGCGGCCCCCCACGTTTACCCTGTTTGTCAATGCGGGTAAGCTCTTTACCGATAACTATCGCCGCTATATCGAAGGTCAGTTTCGCAAAAACCTGGGTTACGAGGGGACCCCCATTCGCATTCTGTGGCGTGGCAAGAAGATTCGTGACATGGATCGTGACAGTGCAAACCGGGCCACCAAAGTTTAATCCTCCACCCTATGGATCTTCTCCGTTCTCTCCCGATAGGTTTGTATCTTGAGCAGCCGGTAACCTGGCTGCATCGGATTGATGCACGGGTAAAGCTGGCGTGGCTGCTGAGTTTTTTGCTGACCCCGGTGCTGGCGAGTATGGCTTGGCGGCTGGCCCTGGTGGCGATTCTCACATTGCTGACGCTGTCAGCCCGGATTCCCTGGCGGGTATGGCGACAGCAAATGGGGGGATTATTGATTTTGTTTACCCTGGCCTCGCTGCTGATTATGGTGATGCCCGATGGCATTGCGGTGGTTACCCAGCCTCGATGGCCGACACCGGATGCGATCGCAGATTTCGATCTAGAAGCCATCGGCACCCTACCCGAAACCTCCTACCGTTACGTCCTGGTCGACCTACACTGGGTGCAAATTACCCAAAAGTCCCTAAAGCTGGCGGTTAAGGTAGGCACCTTGCTCTTTACCCTGATCTACAGCACCAACCTATTTCTGTTGACCACGGCTCCAGAAGAAATCACCGCTGCCCTAGAAGAGCTCATGTCGCCGCTAAAGTGGTTTAAGCTACCGGTGACCGAAATTGCCCTTACCCTCACCCTGGCGCTGCGGTTTATTCCCCTAGTGTTAGAAGAAGTACAAAATCTCATCCGTTCCGTACGCACCCGAGCCATCAACTGGCGTAAGCTCGGTTGGCGTCATGCTAGCCAAATTTGGCTCATGGTGGCCGAGCGACTGCTTGATAACTTACTGTTACGGGCACAGCAAATTGCCGGTGCTATGAAAGTTCGCGGTTTTACCAGCCCAGAACGCCATCAGGTGCAGTGGCATCAGCTGCATTTACGCTGGTGGGATTGGCTCTTTCTCGTTAGCCTGATTTTCTTTTGGTGGGGCCGTTTTGCCTTTGGCAACCCAGTGTAGCCAGCCCCCGACCTGTTCGCCCCTATTCTTTTCTGACAGTCTTCGACTTGGTTCTTTCATCTCCACCATCGCTCTCCAGGCAAGATTGGGTTCCCAGATACTGGTCCCGCCTCAACCTTGAGTGCCGCAGTGGCGCTGATGTCTTTGAGGCGCTGTTCTCTGCATCGGCCATTGCCACCTTGTTAGAAAGCCCAGATCGGGTCGATGGGGCTCCCCAACAGCTGATTCGCTACTCCCTCTGTGCGGGGGCGCCTCGACACATTGCCGGTCAGCCTCAGCTGTTTACCCCGGCCATCGGGGATATTTTTCCCACCCTGGCTACCCTGCTCCAGACCAGCGGTTCTAAAGCCTCAGACTCCCAAGTCTCAGGCCCCCAAGCCTCAGACTGCAAGACTTTAGCCCCTGCCCCGTCTGCACCCTGGGTGGCAACAACTTCACCACATACTCCCCCCGACGATTTGCCCTTTATGGGGGGCTGGCTGGGGTGGTTAGGGTTTGATGCCGCTTGGGAAATTGAGACCTTACCCTATCTCAAGGAAGATTCTCTACCATTCCCAGTTGCCTATTGGTATGAGCCTGAGCAGTTTGCTGTGCTCGACCATCAACGGCAGCACCTGTGGCTGGCTGCCACAGCCCTAGACGGTCTCGAGGCCATGGTGCAACGTCTGGAAACCTACGGCCCTGTTCCCCATCCCCAGACAGATCCTGTTCCCCAGACAGTCACTCTCTCGTCCCAACAGGCCGAATTTGAAACAGCGGTGCAGAAAGCCAAAGATCATATTCGTGCAGGCGATGTGTTCCAGGTCAATCTCTCCCTTCGCTTTGAAACCCAGACCCGTCGTTCTCCCTGGCAGCTGTATCGCCAACTGCACCAGATCAATCCTTCCCCATTTGCCAGCTACTGGAAGACACCTTGGGGGCATGTGATTAGTTGTTCCCCCGAGCGGCTGGTGCAGCTGTCTGGCCAAACTGCCCAGACCCGTCCCATTGCCGGAACGCGCCCCCGTGGTCATACCCCCGCCGCCGATCACCAGTTTGCCAAAACCCTACAAGCCAACTGCAAAGAGCAAGCAGAACACATTATGTTGGTGGATCTAGAACGCAACGATCTCGGCCGAGTGTGTGCCTGGGGATCAATTCAAGTGGATGAGCTGATGGTGGTCGAGCGCTATAGCCATGTGATGCATCTGGTGAGTAATGTCGTCGGCACCCTCCGTGATGATCAAACTGTTATTGATCTGATGCGAGCCACCTTTCCTGGCGGTACCATTACCGGCTGCCCTAAGGTTCGCTGTATGGAAATCATTGAAACCTTAGAGCCTCTGCGCCGCAGCTTGTTCTATGGTTCCTGTGGTTATTTGGATGTTCGCGGCTACCTGGATCTCAATATTTTGATCCGTACCCTACTTTTGGCCCCCACAGAACACGGGGCATACAGCGTTTGGGGGCAAGTGGGAGCAGGCATTGTCGCCGATAGTAATCCCCATCAGGAATGGTTAGAGTCGTTGCAAAAGGCCCAGGCTCAGTTGCTCGCGCTTGGGGTTTCAATTTAATGCCGCTTTAAAACCAGCAGGATTCTATAGACCAGCAGCCTCAAAAGCGATGTTCTTGAAATTAGCAACGGCCAAAAGTCAGGTTGATTTTGACATCGGGCTGAGTTGCGTTTATGCTCCAGCCATTGGGCTTGACGGATAAATGCCTGATCGATAGTATAGTGAGCTACATTCAATAGACCCAAATAATAGAGCTAGATCCGCTGGGAACATTCTTGGGCTCAGTAGTGGTATAAATCCAATATCAATTTTTCATTTGTTCCCACATCTATCCCATGCACCCCTTGAATGAGCGCTGAAACTTATCTCAACCACCCTGACTTTGGGCTGTTGTTTCGGATTTGTCTGGTGGATGGCGATAAAGAGCTATTTACCACTCTCTATGCCCAAAGGTTATTTTTTCTGGCAAAAGTTGACCGTGCCGCTGGACTGCTTTTCGACCCCATTGGTCGTACAGAAGCCCGCATGATGCTTGAGCAACGTCTTCGAGTACTGCGTCAGTCTGGCCAGTATAGTGATTTCGAGAATTTGAATCAGGTGTATAAGCGAACGTTTCAATAACAATGATGAACGCCATGGGGGCTTCCCAAGGATCTGCTCACCACCCGAGCGATTGGCCGCATGCCAGCCAAACCATTGTTGAACGTGTTGAGACATTGGACTTACCTGCCCACGTTCGGCTAGTGGCCGTGAGCAAAACATTCCCTGCTGCTGCTATTCGTGCTGCCTACGCAGCGGGACTGCGGGACTTCGGTGAAAATAAAATTCAAGAGGCCATTGCTAAGCAAGCAGAACTGGCGGATCTCAACGATATTACCTGGCACTTTATTGGGCATCTCCAATCTAATAAAGCTCGTAAAGCCGTACAACACTTTGATTGGATTCATTCTGTAGATAGCCTGAAACTGGCTCGTCGCTTAGATCAAGCTGCCGCGGACCTGTCTCGTTCACCCATGTGTTGTTTGCAGGTAAAACTGTTAGCTGACCCCAATAAACATGGCTGGACAGAGTCGGATCTTTGGGCGGCACTGCCTGAATTAGCCCAGCTATCCCATCTCAATTTGGAGGGGATCATGGCAATTCCTCCCTATGGATTGTTGCTGACTGAAACCCAGTCATTTTTTGAGCAGGCTTATGGGTTGGGTCAGGCGATGGCAAATTATCAGGAAACGCCATTACCAATTCGTTACTTTTCTATGGGAATGTCCCAGGACTTTCCACTTGCGATCGCAGCAGGAGCCAACATCATTCGATTAGGAACTACCTTGTTTGGCTCCCGAAATTGAGGGTTTTGGCCCGTTGGGTGTGCCTTGTTTTTAGAAAAGATCAAGATATTTAGACCTATTTTTGAAAATGATGATTTTTTTTGAGCGATTCGTGTATACTGTGGCTCAAAGTTATACCCCAACAGTTGCACAAGGGTATTTTCAAATGTCGACTAAAGAGGTTTAATTCTTTAGGTTGATTTGCCATCGCAACGTACTCATGCCGTATGATGTTTGCCATTCCATTGCTGTTTGAACTGAAGGGGTCTAAAGTTATTCCTGGTCTTTAGTAATGGGATTAGAACTATCAGAAATCCTCGCAAGAGGACCCTGGTGTTTTAAGCCATCATCGGTTCACTTTATTCTCAACCACTCTCTCAATTCCTCTTAAGCCAGGTCTTTGGGAGTGTTCTTAGCCAAGTTAGTACTAGCCATGACGGAGTTTCAGCCGTGAGCACCATTTTTACTAAATTACGTGACTTTGTTGGCCTTAATGATCCGGCCGACTATGAGTATGAATATGACGAAATGGATGGTGAGGAGTATCAGAATCTCTACGAGCAAGAGAACTCAGCTCCTCAACCTCAACCTCAGCCAGTGACCGGAGTTGCGGCAGCAGACCCGGTTGAAGCCCGCGCGCCCCGTCGCCGCATCCGTGACCGAGTAATGTCCACCGATTCTGGAATGGTTTCCATGAATAATTCAATGAGTAGTGTCAACAACGTAAGTAATGTGATTGGTATGCCCGGTGCTATTAATGGTGTGTCTGAAGTGATTGTGATGGAGCCCCGCTCCTTTGAGGAAATGCCCCAGGCAATCCAAGCTCTGCGTGAGCGTAAGTCTGTGGTGCTAAACCTAACTATCATGGACCCAGACCAGGCTCAGCGTGCGGTTGACTTTGTTGCCGGTGGTACCTATGCCATGGACGGTCACCAGGAGCGCATTGGTGAGAGCATCTTCCTGTTTACTCCCAACTGTGTACAGGTCAGCATGCCCATTGATGGTGAAGAAAACCTATCTATGCATGAAGAGCCTGCAATGCCTTCTGCTGCTCCCACCCCGGCTTGGGCGACTGAGCAAGTGGCGCGCATGGCCTAAGGATGCATCGGCACAGTTAGCCTAGGGCGATCGCCGTCAGTCTGTCAGCGCTGAGCTTAAGACAGTCTTGTTCCCTTCAAAAATTGGCATCGTCCCTAGCTGCCGTTGTTAGTTCAACGGTTATGTGCACGTTTCACGGTATTCTTAGGGAGCTATCAGCTCATCGGGAGGCCTTAGATCGTTGCCTGCTAAACTCGGCATTATTGGTGGTGGGGTAATGGGCGAAGCCCTGTTATCCTGTCTGCTGTCTAAGGGTATGTATGCGCCAGACTCTGTTCTCGTGGCCGATCTGTCCCATGAGCGTCGCCAGTTACTGGCCGAGCAATACAGTATTCGCACCACCCATAGCAATCGTGAGGCAATCGTCCACGGTGACACTGTTATCCTAGCGATTAAACCCCAGGTCTTTGACACCGTTGCTAAGGATTTTGCCGGACTCAGTCTTAGTGATCCTCCCCTATTAATTTCTATTTTGGCGGGTGTCTCGCTGTCTCGCCTAGAAAAGGCGGCCCCTGGATGGCCTGTGATTCGAGCGATGCCTAATACTCCAGCGACAGTGGGGTTTGGTATGACTGCCGTTGCTGTTGGCAATCGGGCCATGGCGGAGCACATGGAACTCGCGTGTCAGATTTTTAGTGCTGTTGGGGATGTTGTGCAAGTGGCTGAAACATTGCTAGACGGCGTGACGGGGCTGTCTGGGTCTGGCCCTGCCTATGTTGCTATTGTGATTGAATCCTTGGCCGACGGGGGTGTGGCGGCTGGCTTGTCACGGGCAACGGCTAACAAGCTAGCTCTACAGACGGTGCTTGGTACCGCTCAGCTGCTGCAAAAGACCGGTATGCATCCTGCTGTGCTCAAAGACCGGGTGACGAGTCCCGGTGGAACCACAATTTCTGGCATTGCTTGCTTAGAGGAGCTGGGTCTGCGCTCGGCTTTAATCGAGGCGGTTAGAGCCGCTAGCAGCCGTTCACGGGAATTGGGTAATCAGTAGAGATTAGTCATTCCAAATCCGAATTCAGTAACCCCGATTAAAAATTAGCCAATCCTTTAGGGGCACTCCCTTGTGGATGCCCTTCGATACCGAGTGCTACCCGTTAGGATTTCGTATAAGCCAGGGGCCAAAGGCAACAAAAGGGGAGAACCTCGGTCAGCTGTTGCCTAATTTGGGTTCTGTCCCTGCCAGTAGCCTGGAAATATTGCTGCGATGGCGGATGATGACGTAGATGCCGCCCAACAGTACCAACAATACAAACGGCAGTGGCTGTTGCGTAAAGAACATTAAGGCTGGAGCTGCCATGGCAGCAGAAATTGAACCTAGGGATACTGTGCGTGAAAGACCAAACACCAGCCCAAAAACGGCGGCTGTTCCTAGACCTACTGGCCAAGCTAGGGCCAGGATCACCCCCAAGCCTGTGGCGGCTGATTTCCCGCCTGTGAAGTTTAACCACACGGAACGGCTGTGGCCCAAAATGGCCAAAAGCCCCGCAAATGTTTGAATCCAGGTAGAGAGACTCAGGCCGTCATCGGCAAACTGAGCCATGATAAATCGGGCGATTAGAACGGCGCTTAGCCCCTTAATGAGGTCAATTATCAGTACCGTAATACCTGCTTGTTTTCCCACGACTCGAAAAACATTCGTGGCTCCCGTATTGCCTGAGCCATGGTCACGAATATCAATCCCTTGGACTAGCTTTGCGATCGCAAATCCCGTGGGTAACGATCCCAGCAAATAGGCCAGTATCAGCAAACCACCTGAAATCCACCAAATCATGAGGTCATCACCCCTCCAAAACCAGTGCCGATTTTAGTTTAGGGGTATATGCGTCCCTTTGGAAAATCCCGCGTCTTTGTCAGGCAACCTTTAGGGGCGCGTTATCCCCACTGCCTTATCCCTGGTAATAATAATCATCCTGGGATGGATTGGCCGGGTCGGGGGCAAACACTAACCATAAGGGGAACTGCAGCGCCGCCAGCGGTAAGTTGTTCTCGGACTCATCAATGATCAGCATTGGCAAATAGCCATTGTCCATCAGCCGTTCTGCCCGCTGCACCATAGACTCTGGCGACTCAAAGAGCATAATGCCTCGGTTTGCGCCAAAGTCAGCCCGCGATATGCCCAAACAATCCTGGAGCCAACGCCGCCATTCCCCCAATCGTTCGGGGCTATTGGCCAGCACCATGTTACACAGCCGGTCACCATAGATGGCATAGAGAGCCGATATGGCCCCCGATGCCACCACCACATTTTGTAAGCGACTGCCCAAACTTTTCACCGCTCCCCGTCCCCCTTGGGTAAAAAACCAATTAGAGACTCGATCGGCATGAACCGTTTCAAAGGTGCGACGCATCTGCCAGGGAGGGCCGTAGTAATCGGGCCGAGTACGGTACTGATCAATCAGACTACGGACCCGCTCTCGCTGTTCTTCAAACCGTTGGATAGAGAACGCTGTGGTCGATATGTCTGGGGGCACTTCCTCAGGTTCAGGCCGTGAGGGACGACGTTGGCTCGTTGCGGCCGTTGGGGCGGGCGTTAGCTCCAACTGTTCAGCCGAGGTGGCCAGATCCTGCAAACTGCCCACCAGATACTCTTTAAAGCCTTGCAGGCGCACCGCTAACTCCTGGGAAGCCCCAGCAAAGGTGGTGCGCATTTCTGCTTTGATGCGATCGCGACGCCGTTCTAGCTGTTCGATCTCCTGTAGTAATGCCTGCCGACGGGTCTCTAGATCTTGTAAACCCGCCTGTACCAATTGAGCCACGGTGGCGTCCACGGTCTGACTCGATGAGCGTAGCGGCGGTAGCGGCATCTCGTTGGTTGGCTTGGACGCTGGATCAGAAAACTCTTCAGGCGGCATAGTATTTGTCGTGCTGGATGGGCGCTAGTCCATGGAGAGTCCATCGGAACCCTATGGTGGCAGAGAGCGGCAGAGAGATATCTATCTTATTGGGCGGCTGGGCCCAAATCTGCACAATGCTGTTCGAGCTGTAAACGCAGCTCTGCTGGGCTAAACAACATCGGCAAAAAATGAATGCTTTTAACTTCGCGAAAGTAGAACAAAATCGGCGTGGGTAGCCAAAAGATAGTCCAGATTTGCCATTCACTGTAGGGAAACTGCTTCAAAATGGTGGTCCCTCGACACACCTGGAGCTCTGTTTCAGTAAACGTCAGGCGGATAATAGTTGTTTGTACCACCAAAAATAAACCCAACAGCGCGATCGCTAAACCGACCCAAGTTTGGACAAACGTCAGGCAGATACCAATGAATAGAACTGACAGCGACAGACGATAGTCCGGACTTAATGTTGTCGTGGCCGATGGAGCTGAAGATAACGTTGCCATAGGAAAGCTGTAGTTAGAGGCAGAGTCTGGTCGGTGCTGATCCCTGCATTGGGCTTACTATCTATCCTACAGTTCGGCCCGGATCGTAAACGAATAATCCCCCCCCGGTTCTAGCTGATAGTCAAACCGTTCTAGAAAACGCCCCAGGGGTTCTTGAATTAAGGCTCTTCCTAGGGACGGTTCAACCGTCAGATGACCACCCCGAAACTTCCATTGAAACTGCCACTCAAATTCGTTGGCATTAACTTCGCCTTCCAGTTTGCCCTGTCTCCAGGAGTGGTAGGTAATGCGGACATGGGCTGTGGTTTCGGGTAAGCGTTGAGCAGTCACAGGTCAAATAATGCAAAGGGGTCTTTAGAGTTTAAGATAGCCAGCTCTTAGCCCGAGAGCTACCCCAATACCGTAGAAAAATTGAGGGTCCCCAGAACCAGACTGTTCAAGAAAGAGCTAAAGACGGTAGCCTAAAGGATATAGCTCAAGTCGGATACTGAACGTGCCCTCGGTTTCTAAAAACGTTCCCCCTCAACAAAGCCCTCCTGAAAAGATTGGCAAAAAGGTTGGCATCATATACAACGATGTCAAACCGGTCGCGTGTCAAGTTAGTCAGGAACTCACGGTTAAGCTTGAGGCACATGGTTGTCAGGTAGAGACGGCAACGGGGTTGGGGGGGCTCCTGGGCTATGCCAATGTGGAGAAACAGACAACCCTGACGCCAATTGAGTCTTTGGTTCCGGCCGCGTTTGATGATGCCATGGATTTTGCCATCGTGCTGGGGGGGGATGGCACAGTGCTATCGGCCTTTCGACAGGTGGCTCCGGTGGGTGTTCCCCTGTTGGCGGTCAATACAGGGCACATGGGTTTTTTGACCGAGACCTACCTCAATCAGCTGCCCCACGTGCTAGAGCAGGTATTGGTTGGTAACTATCAGATTGAAGAGCGGATTATGGTGGCGGTCCATCTAGTCCGTGATGGCAAGACCATTTGGGAGGCCCTCTGTCTGAATGAGGTGGTGCTTAATCGTGAGCCCCTAACCAGCATGTGCCATTTTGAGGTGACGATTGGCCGTCATGCCCCTGTGGATATTGCGGCGGACGGCATTATTATTTCCACACCGACGGGGTCTACGGCCTATTCCCTTTCGGCTGGCGGCCCGGTGATTACCCCCGGCGTATCGGTTTTACAGCTAATTCCCATTTGTCCCCATTCGTTAGCCGCCCGGGGGTTAGTATTTCCCAGTGCTGAAATGGTCAGTGTGTCTTCAGCAAATCCGGATCCGCTGGTGATGGTGGTGGATGGCAACGCAGGCTGTTATGTTGCCCCTGGCGATCGGGTGTGTTTACAGCAAGCAAAGTTTCCGGCAAAGTTTGTTCGTCTAAAAGATCCCGAGTTTTTTAAGGTCCTGCGGGAAAAATTGGGTTGGGGGTTACCCCATATTGCTAAACCCACATCGGTGGAGCTGCCGTAAGGACGCATATCCAGGCACTGTTGTTAGATTAGGAACGCGATAGTTGCTTCCTGTATCCCTAACAGTTCTCTTAGCTGTGATGTGTATGTCGCCTGAAAACGTTAATTCAGACAATAGTCGTGAGGCGGGTGGCGTTGGTCCTGGTTTGCGGCGGCACTCGTCGTCTAAGGAACTTCTCGGGCTGTGGTTTGGGGCCAACGTTTTGGGCTTTGCGATCGCAACCCCCCTGAGCTTTTTAACGACCCTGTCATATCAATATTTTGAGGCTCTGTACATTGCTGGACTGATCATTGGTGCTGTCGTGGGTCCATTACAGGCATGGGTCATACAACGTCAGCTGCCCCGACTCAGACTCTGGCAGTGGACTCTCGCCAATATTGTGGGTAGCTACATTGGCTCATGGGTTGGATTGTTTGCCGTTGGGCTACTGACGTTTATGGCTTACTCGATTAGCAACGCGTTTCAGCCCGATGGCATGGTGGGGGTCGTGCTCGGTATTGGCAGCTATGGGTTGGTGATCGGCATGGTGCTGGGGGTGGCCCAGATCTTCAGCCTGCCCAGTCAGGCTCAAAATGTACGTTACTGGTGGACGGCTAATGCTGTAGGCCGGTCTTTAGGCTGGCTCAGCGCTTCTTTACTGACGTGGATTCTGTCCAACGCCATGGATAATTTTCTAGATGCCCATATCAGCTGGTACATCCTGTTAGGAGCTGTGGGCGGTGCGGTCTATGCAGGGATGACGGTCAAAGCGTTATTTAATCTCAACCCCAACCAGCTGGCACCCTAAAAGCCGCTTCTGAACAAGGGGCTAACATCATACACTCGGACTTAGATAGCCGTAGGGACAATGACAAAATCCTTGGTGGACTGTATTGGCCAGACATTTATCCTTGCTTACCAAGAGAAGACGGAGCAGCTTGCCTCTTTTTTAAGGGCCGCTGGCTGCCATGTCGAGGTCCTACGGCAGGTCCATCGCTCAGAGTATAAACACTATTCCCGGAGCTATCTGTGTTTGCTCAATCACCGCAAAGCTTGGGAGCGGGCGCTGTTATCGGAGCGACCTACGCTGATTGTAGAAGCGGACTTTGTGCCGGTGGCCAACTTTGCCCAGCTGCCATCCCCCTATGATCCAACGGACGACCAGTTGGGAATCGCCTGGCTCTATACCTGTGCGGCGCAAATTTATAACATTACAGACCAGGGCCACGCCCAGGGCTACTCAACATCTATGGTGGCCTATGTGGTGACCCAACAGAGTGCCTGGCGACTGATTGAGCTAGCTGAGCGGGTGCAGGCTGACCCCGGTCCAGAAACCTATACCCCCTGGGATTCGGGCATTGACTATTATTTACGCGATCTCAACTTTCACAACTATGTCCCCTGGCGCAATTATGGAGAACACGGGGGCATTCCCAACCCGGAACATCGACAAAACCATCTCAGCACTACCCATCGGGCCGATGTGCTCTATGGTCCTCTAGCCTTTGCCCCACCCTACGGTGACGTGTTCAAAGAACGTGCCTACGGTCGCGTCAAAGGGTTAGGGCGTTTGTTGCTTAACAAATATTTGCGGGGTCCGGTCCTACGTGGGTCCCATCAGCCGATGAAGCTGCTCACGTTTGCCATTGGTCGGCAGCTCACCCACCGGCTTTGACTCAACTCCGGCTAAACCGTCGCATCTTGGCCAGATATTTTTTTGATGATGAGTTGCACCCCAAGTAAAAACAGACCCAGGGCGGCAATCCCAAATACCCCCGCACCCAGGGCAACCATGCCTACCACTAGGGTGCGAACAGCGGCGGAGAGGTTGATCACGGTCGGATTATCAGAGGTGACTGGTTTGTTGGCAAAGGTGGTTGCGATCGCAATCATCATGCGATACACCAAAATCGATAGCGTTCCTGCCATAAAGGCCCCGCTAAAGCAGCGTAGGGGCGACACTTTTTTTTCAGTTGCCTGCTGAGCAGATGTCTTGAGTGGGTCAGCCATAACCAAGATCCAAACCGGTGCCTTTAGTTTACTAGGACACCGCCAAGCTAGGATTGCCAGACGTCCATCGTTCGCCCATCGTTTATGCCCCCTGTGATCGCCGGACCCCCAAACGGTAAAATACGAGTCCCTTTTCCCTAACCTTTCCTATGCCCCGTCCCCGTAAACGGTTTGGCCAGCATTGGCTGCGCGACCCCCAGATTTTAAATCAGATTCTGGCGGCGGCGGAGCTGTCAATGGGCGACCGAGTGTTAGAGATTGGCCCAGGGCAAGGGGTGCTTACAAAAGGTATCGTGCCGTTCACCCAGGCCGTTGTCGCGGTGGAAGTAGATCGGGATCTTGTCCAGAAGCTGCGTCAACAGTTCCAGGCATCGGAACGATTACATTTAATAGAAGGGGATTTTTTAGATGTGGATTTGACGGCGGCCTTAGCGGACTATCCCAATTTTCAGTCTCTGAATAAGGTGGTCGCCAACATTCCTTACTACATCACAGGCCCGATTCTAGAAAAGCTGCTGGGGCGGATTCGTCAGCCTAATCCCCAACCCTATGAGTCAATTGTGCTGATGGTGCAAAAAGAAATAGCGGAGCGGCTCTATGCCCAACCCGGCACCAAAGCCTTTAACGGGTTGTCCGTGCGAGTACAATATTTGGCTGACTGCCAGCTGATCTGTCCCGTTCCGTCCTCGGCCTTTAAGCCTGCCCCCAAGGTCGAGTCGGCAGTCGTGCGCCTACGGCCTCGCCCTTTCCCCCAACAGGCCACCAACCCTAAATTGTTAGAAACCCTGGTCAAACAGGGGTTTTCTCAAAAGAGAAAGATGCTGCGCAACAATCTAAAAAGCCTGGTGGAGCGAGATCAGGTGACAGCTGTGCTAGAGTCCATGGCCATTAACCCCCAGGTGCGCCCAGAGCAGCTCAGTGTAGAAAACTGGATTGCCCTCAGCAATCGGGTGGCTGAGCACATGCCACCTGCCCCCCCAGTCAGTGAGTAATGGGGCTTATTTTTACGGCGTCTTTGGCCGCCTGTGTCGTTGATATTGATGCCGTTGATATTGAATATGTGTTGCACGGGTGACAGGTAATGGGATAGTAAATAGCGCTGGGATGAATCATCTCCCTGGCAAATGTTGGACTTGAGTGTGCCGGGATCATATGACGAGTTACACGCTGCTGTCGGCAGCAAAAATTAACCTGTATCTAGAAATCATTGGCCATCGGTCCGATGGATTTCATGAAATGGCGATGGTGATGCAGAGTATCGATTTGTGCGATCGCATCACCCTGACCAAAACATCCATGCCGGTACGTCGGCTGCAGTGTAATCATCCCCAGGTGCCCACCGACAGCTCGAACCTCGCCCTCAAAGCCGTTGACCTACTCACCGACAAGTTTCCAGAACTAGCCAATCGCGGTGTTGAAATCACCATCGAAAAAAATATTCCAGTGGGGGCGGGGTTGGCTGGAGGGTCTGGCAATGCCGCCGCCACGCTTGTCGGTCTCAATTTGCTGTGGCAGCTTGGGTTAACCCAAATTGAGCTAGAAGAACTCTCGGCCCAGCTGGGATCAGATATCCCGTTTTGCATTCGCGGCGGCACCGCCATTGCCACTGGTCGGGGCGAAGTCTTAGATCCAATTCCTAGCTTGACGGATTTATATGTTGTTCTGGCTAAATACGAAAGTATTTCCGTCTCTACTCCCTGGGCTTACAAAGCCTATCGGGCTGACTTTAGCGATCGCTATACCGATATTTCTAATACCGCCACCTTGCAAGAACGACAAAAGCGCGTCCATGCTGGCCCCATGGTGACGGCCATTAACCACAAGGATAGTGCTGCTATCGGCTCCCATCTCTACAATGACCTAGAGCGGGTGGTGCTGCCTGCCCACGAAAAAGTGATGCAGCTGCGCAACAGCATGGCCAGCCATGGTGGACTCGGTACTATGATGTCTGGTTCGGGTCCCACTGTCTTTACCTTGGCCGCAACCCAACAAGCGGCCGATGATATTATGACCAAAGTGCGGACAGACCTACCTGCCTCAGATTTAAAGCTATGGTCGGCCTGCTGTACAGCCACAGGAATTCGTTTAGAGTCTTAGAATAAAAGCCTGAACTTGCTCAGCCTTGCTTAACGGTTGCAAGGCGCTGCGATCAATCAGGTGCGTCCCATCTGGCACCACCATCACGAACTAGAGCACACTTCACTGAATGACCCTTGTCTTTCGCTCTATTGACCTTGCTGCTCACGCCGAACTATGTGTTCACTTTCGGCGTGATGCATTCGTATGTAGTTTTGACGATGGTGATAAGCGGTTTGCCCTAGAGAGTGGTGAACATGCCCAAGGCTATCTCAAGTGGCTGCGCAAGCGCATTACAGCCTGTCCAGAAAGCTGTGTCCATGTGTTTGATGGGCAAGAAATTATCGGTCAAATTGAAACGGAGCTGCGGGGCCAAGAAAAGCTGGGCTACGTATATCTGTTTTATTTGATCCCTAGTCGACGAGGGCAGGGGATCAGCGATCAGCTCCATGCCTATGTCATGCAGCTATTTCAAGAAGTGGGTGTGATCCGTGCCCAGCTATCCGTTAGCCCCACTAACCAGGCCGCTATTAGTTTTTATAAGCGTCACGGCTGGCAGGATCTGGGCACCCGGCCTGGTCATTCAGACATTAATCTGATGGAGCTTGCCATCGAAGCTGCCTAAGTTCAGGAGTGAGCTAGCGATAGTGCGTAGCTAATGTGACGAACGCAATGTGACGAACGCTTGCGCACCTGAGCTTTAAGGGGCAATACCGCTGACAATAAGGGTCTTCCGGTAATAATTTGGCAAATCCGATGGTCATGAACCGTTTATGGCCCACCCTGCTGCTAGGGCTTTGGTTGAGTGGTGGCCAAGCCGCTAAAGCTCAGCCTACAAGCCTTTCACAGCAAAATTTAGATGCGGTTGTTGGGTACCTGACCCGCACCATGGACACGACGGCCCAAGCCGAACGCAATCCCCGCTATGTAGGGGTGCAAATGACCACTTGCCCCATACAAATAAGGGGACAGGCTGCCCAGGATGGGGTTTACCTTTACCAAGAACAGGCTCTCTCAGATAGCTTAGAAAGCCCCTATCGGCAAAGGTTTTTGCACATTGCCCTCAGCACCGATGCGACCAGGGTAGAATCGCGTACCTTTAAACCCTCCATGCCTGATGTGTGGACCGGTCTCTGTCAGCAGGCTGAGCCGGTGGTTGATGCCATCGATCTGGGTGATTTGGTCTGTGTTGTAGGGCTCCGGCCGTCTGCCCTAGGGTATGTTGGCAGCACCCCAGAGGGCGGCTGTCCGGTAAATCTGCGGGGGGCTGTGCGACTGACCAATACGATTGTTTTGCATCAAGACGGCATGGATACCTGGGATCGCGGTTTTGATGTAAATGGTATTCAGGTTTGGGGGGCTCGAGCGGAGCCCTATCAATATCGCTGGCTAGAGGATCCCTGGCTGAAGGATGGCCAATAGGGCGTGTACGGCTCGAACCTGTCTAGCTTTATAAAGCAAATCTGAAGAATTGTTCTATGCCGTCTCGGATCTGAGAGCTTGCCTATAATTAATGTCAGCGCTTGGCGACATTAGCATTGCTGATTTCTGTCATTAGCGTTGCTGACTCTTGGCCGACTGTCTGGCTTGGCACATCGATACTTGATTGTGTTAGCCTGCTTGGGTGTACTAACTCGTGACTCGTCTAAATTCAGTTTAGATGTGGGTTTCAAGGCCATCTAACCAGCCACAGGTAAAGGTAGCCGCTCATGGATCCTTAAGGTAGTCTCACTCAGTGAGCCTGTTTTTAAGTTGGGTCTGGGCCTATCTGTGGATGATGTATCGGAAAGGCAACTTCTTGCATGATTAACCTAAAAAGTCGATTGATCTGGCTAACTGAAACAGTGGCAATTGGAACTGGACTGCTTGTTTTACTAGCTTGTGTCTTTGACTGGCTAATCTAAAATATTTTTTAACTAAATAGACTGTCATAAATTATGAGCTGGGTACTGAAGCTGTTTGCTTTTGGGCTTGAATCAACTCATGTTATCAATGGCAGATATGCATGAAATCGATGCTTCCCAGCAAGTCAGGTGCGATAGTCTGGCAGTGATATCAGTGCTTCTCCATACGGGCAGGCAATAGTTGCTATGAATCTGGGGAAAATTAAGCTATCACAATTGCGGGCGGTGGTTGCGATCGCAACCACTCAAAACTTTAGTGAAGCAGCCCTGGAGCTAAATCTTAGTCAGTCCACCATCAGCCACAGCATTGCCACCCTAGAGTCTGAGCTGGGTGTTATTTTGGTGAGTCGCGGTCGCCACGGAGCCACCCTCACGCCCCTTGGCGAAACGATCTGCACTAAAGCTCAGCAGATGCTCAATCAATTGGATGACATTGGTCAGCTAGCATCCCAGGCACGGGGCGTAGACGGCGGCCAAGTCCGCGTTGTGGCCTTTCGCAGCATGGCCAGTAATGTGCTGCCCAGCATGATTGCCAAACTCCACACCACCTACCCCAATATCCAAGTCACCATCGTCGAGATGCACGAGTTGCGGGATTTGCAGCAGGCACTGATGGAAGGTAAGGCCGATATTGCCGTGGCAGAATTATTGCCCGCCGCCGATTTTGACAGACTGCTGTTGTTTCAAGATCCCTGCATTGGGCTATTGCCTCCCGACTGTCCGATCACAACAGCCGATCTGGGTTGGGAGCACCTACATACCTACCCCCTAATTACATCGGTGCACGGCAGCTGCACGCTCCAACTGAATCGCGCCCTTAAGCAGGCGGTGCCGCCCATTGATGCCACTTATCGTGTCAGTACAGATACGACCATTGTAGGGATGGTGACCCAAGGGTTGGGCATTGGTCTGCTGCATCAGCTATCGGCTTACCCGATCCCTAAGGATGTGCGGGTAGTGCAGCTGCCGTTCCAACTTTTTCGCGACCTAGGGGTGTCTTGGCCAAAGGATGCACTACTGTCACCAGCGGTCTACGCGTTTTTAGACGTGGTTAAGACACTACAGGCAGAAACCTATCTGGCGACCGGTTGAGCCGGACTCACCAGATAGGTTTATTAGGCCTGTGGACGTCGTTGAGGTATGCGCAACCACATGAGTAAACCGGTAATAACCAGTGTCAATAGGCCCAGGGCATTGAGGATAGGGTAAACAAATTCTAAGTTGACGGTGCCAAACTTGCCGCGATGGAGATCGAGCAGCCAAATAAAATCTTGGGCGCGATTGGCGGCAACTGCAAACTGAAAGGCGGTTCCTGTGGTGAGGGTGAGCAACAACGGCAGCACCATAAAGGGGACTAGGGTGCGGTGCAGCTGACGGATTTTTTGAGCCTTCATGGGCGGTGTGGGAGATGAAGTTGCTTTTTAAGGGCGATCAATGCCCAGGGGAACACCACCATTAAACCGAATAGGAGGTCGCCTGGGCCGATGGGTAGGCTGTCTAGGCTTGGGGCGGTGGCAGACTGGTTAGCCTCTGGGACGGACTCTACCACGACGGGGGCGGGGCGATTATCTGAAGGATTGGTATCTGGATTGGTATTTGTAACGTCTGGTGCCGGTGTTTCTGGGGCGGCCTCTTGACCATGGAGTTCGCCGTTGTGGGCTAAGACCGGATGGGATAGCTGTAGGCCAATTGCCAGGGTACTGCCTGCTGTAAGGGTGGGATTAGCCGTGGCCATCGGTGATTTTTTGCGGTGAATAATGGGGATGCGATCGCCAGCGAGCCACGGGCACACATAACGACCTCAATTATCATAAACCCTATATTCGGCTGTAGGGTTTATGATCTGAGTGTTTCACTAGACAGAGCGATCATGGCTACCCAGCTCAGAATCGGTGAGGTTGCAAAACAGACAGGTCTTGCGGTAGGAGCCCTGCGATATTACGAAAGCCTGGGGTTACTCTCCTCGGAGCGAGGGGCAAATGGCTACCGCTATTACTCAACTGACGCTGTACACCAGGTGCAGTTCATTAAAAAAGCCCAGGCCATTGGTTTCTCCTTAGAAGAGATCGGCGAGGTGCTAAATCTTCATGAGAAAGGAGATACACCCTGTGGGTTAGTCCAGTCGCTGCTGCAAGAAAAAATTGACCAATTAGAGACGCAAATTCAGCAGATGGTCATGTTTAAATCTGAGCTAGAAGACTACCGCGATCAGTGGGCCTCTAACCAGCCACAGCCAGAGTCAGGCGACATCTGTCCTCTGATTGAAACAGTAAATTTAGTCTCGTAAAAGCTGTCTGTGTGAAGACAGGCAGGCGTATGTGGGATAGCCTCAATCACTGTGGTGGGATGGCGCTGTAATGTCGCTGGTTAACCCGTGGGCAACAGTATCTGTTTTTGCTGCCATGATGAAATCATTGCGATGGAGTCCATTGAGCGCATGGGTCCACCAGGTTACCGTAACCTTGCCCCATTCCGTTAGCAATGCAGGGTGGTGTTGGGCTGCTTCGGCTAACTCTCCCACATGGTTAGTAAATGCTATAGCGGTCTTAAAATCACTAAAGTTATACGCCCTTTTTAGCTGTTGTACCCCATCTACAGAGATAACGTCCCACTCTGGAATCTGTGGCTTGAGTTCCGCTACTTCCGCGTCACTCGCAGGTGGAACTTTTCCACTACAGGGAATACAGGTTTGTTCTGTTAGTAGCGTACCCATTTATTTCTCTCCTAGGCTCAGTGATAAGAACCGATAAAAGCAGTTTGTTGGCCCATAAACGGCTAACTTGCGGAGATAGCTTCTTGTTCTATTTTCTCTTCTTCATCTTTTGAGACCACACGTCCCTCATCTTCAAACCCTTTGATTTGGTCGAAGTTCAAGTAGCGATATAGCTCATCGGCAAAGGGATCAATCTTCTTAGCAACAACTTCTAAATATTCTTCCATGTTGGGCAGGCGTCCTAACAAAGCACAGGCTGCCGCTAGTTCGGCGGAGCCTAGATACACCTGAGCCCCTTTGCCCATGCGGTTGTTAAAGTTTCGAGTAGAGGTGGAGAAGACGGTTGCGCCATCTTCTACGCGGGCTTGATTCCCCATACAGAGAGAACACCCTGGCATTTCGGTGCGGGCTCCGGCGGCAGCAAAGGTACCGTAATAGCCCTCTTTGCGTAGCTGTTGCTCATCCATGCGGGTGGGTGGGCAAATCCACAAACGCCCCTTGACTGTACCTGCTCCTTCTAGCACTTTAGCTGAGGCTCGGTAGTGCCCAATGTTGGTCATACAAGAACCAATAAACACCTCATCAACTTTTTCATCAACCACATCTGAGAGAGTTTTGATATTATCGGGGTCGTTGGGGGCGGCTACTAGGGGTTCCTTAATGTCGTTCAGGTCAATTTCAATGATGTCAGCATACTCAGCATCATCGTCTGCCGACATTAGGCTAGGCTTTGCTAACCAGTCTTCCATAGCCGCAATCCGTCGCGCTAGGGTGCGGGCATCGGCATAGCCCCGCGCGATCATGTTTTTCATGAGGGCCACGTTGGAGCTGAGATATTCTGCTACGGTCTCTTCGCTCAGCTTGATGGTACAGCCCGCTGCAGAACGCTCTGCTGTAGCATCGGTTAGCTCAAACGCCTGCTCTAGCTTTAGATCGGGTAACCCTTCCATTTCAATGATGCGACCAGAGAAGACATTTTTCTTATTTTTCTTCTCAACGGTCAGGAGGCCTTTTTGAATGGCAACATAGGGAATGGCATTAACGATGTCTCGCAGGGTAATACCGGGCTGTAGTTCTCCTTTAAAGCGCACCAGCACCGATTCGGGCATATCCAGCGGCATCGCCCCGATGGCGGCCGCAAACGCAACTAGACCAGAGCCTGCTGGGAAAGAGATGCCCAAGGGAAAACGGGTATGGGAGTCACCGCCGGTGCCGACAGTATCGGGCATTAGCATGCGGTTAAGCCAGGAGTGGATAATGCCGTCACCCGGCTGTAGGGCGACGCCACCGCGCGAGGAGAAAAAGTCCGGCAAGGTGGCATGGGTTTCCACATCCACTGGTTTGGGATAGGCGGCTGTATGGCAGAAGGTTTGCAGTACCAGACCGGCACTAAAGCCGAGACAGGCGAGTTCCTTCATTTCATCGCGGGTCATGGGGCCAGTGGTGTCCTGGGACCCGACGGTAGTCATGAGGGGCTCACAGGACATACCAGGACGAACACCGGGCAGACCACAGGCTTTACCCACCATTTTTTGAGCGAGAGTATATCCTTTGCCCGTATCGGTTGGGATGGTAGGACGCACAAAGACGTCGCTTGGGTCTAACCCCAGGGCCGCTCGAGTTTTATCGGTCAGCGCCCGACCAATCATTAGGGGAATGCGACCGCCGGCACGAACTTCATCCAGTAGGGTGTCGGGGGTTAGGCTAAAGGTGGAAATGACGGCACCGTCTTTAGTAATTTCACCCTTATTGATGTGGACAGTAATGACGTCGCCGGTGTTTAGCTGGGAGACATCACACTCAATGGGCAGTGCGCCAGAATCTTCGGCTGTATTGAAGAAAATCGGGGCAATCTTGCCCCCTAAGATGTAGCCACCCGTGCGTTTATTAGGCACGTGGGGGATGTCCTCGCCCAGATGCCAGATGACGGAGTTCATGGCGGATTTACGGGAGGAGCCGGTGCCGACCACGTCGCCCACATAGGCAACCGGATGCCCTTTAGTTTTCAGTTCGGCAATGGTTTCCAGCGCATTGGGCATGCTGGACTCTAGCATTACCAGACCGTGTAGGGGAATGTCTGGACGGCTAGTGGCGTGGGGGGCTGGGGATAGATCGTCGGTATTCGTTTCGCCCGGCACCTTAAAGACGGTGATGGTGACGCTGTCGGGTACTTCGGGTTTGCTGGTAAACCATTCAGCGGCCGCCCAGGCGTCTACTACCTGGTGGGCATAGTCGCTGCCTTTGTTTTTACTTTTGGCCAGTTCGAGAACGTCATTAAAGGCGTCGTATACCAGCAGCGTTTTTTTCAGGGCGTCGGTGGCGGCTTGGGCGATGTCTGGCTGATCGGAGCTGAGCAGAGCTACCAGGGATTGGACGTTGTAGCCGCCGAGCATGGTGCCGAGGAGATGCACCGCTTTGAGGGGAGGGACTAAGGGGCTGGTGACTTCGCCTTTGGCAAGGGCGGTTAGAAACGATGCTTTTACATAGGAGGCTTGATCAACGCCGGGGGGGATGCGATCGCAAAGCAACTCCATCAAAAAGTCAGCTTCACCCTCGGGTGGTTTTTTCAGCAGCTCACATAGACTGGCAGTCTGCTCAGCATTCAGTGGTAGCGGAGGAATACCTAAGGCTGCTCTCTCGTCAAAGTGCTTGCGATATAACTCCAGCATCTAAACCCAAGAATTAGTTTTTGGATACTAATTCTATAACTAAAATCCACTATTCATCTATAGGGTTGGACACCTTTTCAAAAAAATCAGTCCAGACTAAACATCTGCATCCATTTGACGCTCAGCGCTAGAAAAATATGCAACACATCCTGAGAAATCGTATTAATAATTAACAAAAGTAAAAGGGGCTGGTATGAATTTACTGCCAGCCCCTTTTCGTTATTTTTAATGTTGTTTGCAATCAACGGGCTTGTACAAAAAAGTTCAGTCTTTTAAGCTGCCTGTTGATGTACGGTAAAGTGCTGCGCAGGAGCTGGGAATCCAGCTTGACCAAAGCCATCACGAATGACCTTATTGGTATCAAAGTAAACCTGCCAGTAATCGTTGTTATTGCAGTAAGGACGTACGGCCAATACAGGGCCCATGGGAGTGAACTCCAAAATCTCCACATCGGGAGCAGGCTCGCTCATCACATTGGGAATGGCTGCTAGTCGTTCCTTAAGCAAAGATATAGCCTGGCTTGGTTCTACCGTGTTGTCTAGCTGTGCCACTAGATCGACACGACGATAGGGATTAGTGGTGAAGTTTTGGATAGTATCCGAGAAAATGGTGTTGTTACCCACAATCGTCATCACATTGTCCATGGTGGTGATTTTGGTAACAAACAAACCAACCTCTTCAACAGTACCGGTTATACCAGCAGCCGTAATAAAGTCGCCAACCTTGAAGGGACGAAGAACAACCAAGAAAGCCCCAGCAGCAAAATGAGCTAATAATCCACTCCAAGCAGCCCCAATAGCTAAACCAGCTGCTGCCAAAATCGCCGCGAATGACGTGGTCTCAATGCCTAGAAACCCTAGGATAGCGACAACTAAAATAACATTTAGCAACACTCCAAGGGTGGATTTGAGATAGATGATCAGTGTCGGATCAATAGTGGTGTTTTTGAGGCTCCGCGTCACCAGCCCCATGGCGAATTTAATCAGCCAACGACCAATGATCCAAAAAAGGATTGCTCCAATGAGCTGGAGACCAACGGAGATCAGAATGCTAGTTGCGTTACTGGCTATGTTTGTGAGAAATGCTTCATTCATTGTGATTCTTCCAGCCAAAAAGTTGCATCTTATAGCTTGGCGCACATAGTTAAGGCCGTATATGATCCGTGCAAGCTTTTGGTGGCAACGGCTATGTACGCAGTAAGCTACTAAATATGCATTTAGCAGCTTGCTATAAGGCGAGATTACAATAGTGGCCAAAAGAGTAGGATTCTTCCTCTAAAACACTTAATCTTTCCAGCTGTTCAATGTCCTTTTTTGTCTGTTATTCGTCAATATCGGATGAATTAGATAGATAAGGGTGATGTCAGACTTTTATCCTGTGAAACCATCTTCACCCGACTATTTATTGCGTTTGCGGTTATATCTCAACCTTGTTCCCGTTTTGGGGATACCTGCGTCACTGTGGACTTTGTACGCCGATCCTAACCGACCTGACCTGCGGCTCAAACAAGTGAGTCGTCTAGCGATTGTCCTGGGGATGGGGTGGCTATTGGCAACCGTATTGCTCAGTGCCGGTGCCCACAGCGAATTTTCTCAGATGGCCACATTACGGTTTTGGGTCGCCAGCAGCTTTGTGGGCAGCGGTTACTTCATGACAAATCTTTGGCTAATGCTGCGAGTATCTAGGGGGCACTCGACTAAGCTACCGGGCATCACTCGTTTGAGTCGGCGCTTGCCAGACTAATGTTTCGTTTTGAAAAGATCCGTCTTTTCCTCAAAATATTGCTACCATGCTGCTAAAAATTGATAAGCCTGGGCAGCTCTAGGGTCAATAGCTCCATGCGGCGGGTTTAGAGGGTTTCTGCTGCTGCGCCATCATTCTCAGACTTTTAGGAGTTGCCCATTGCCTCTGACCAGAGGGCTACCGTTCTGTAGTAATGGGCTTTATCCTTAGCAATCGCACTAAGCTTTATCCTTAGCGGTCGCACCAAGTTTATGGGGTGAGCAGCTATTTAGGGCCAATAGTCGCTACACTAACGTCTACATAATTTTTCATCGTCTCAACGTTTTTAGCCAATATCCAGGTTCGAGGTCATTCTGTGTCCATGCCACACCGTAGCAAGCCGTCAGCCAAGCAGCCGAAGAAAGCCAACGCCACCCAATCGCGTCCGGGGCGAAGTTGGCTGGGAGTGCCTAAATGGGCCTGGATTACGGTAGCTCTGGCCAGTGTGGCCACGATTTCGGCGGGTACGGGGGCGTTGCTGGCTGTTTCCATGAACAGTAAGCCGTTACTGCAAAGCCAGCTTTCACCTGAGGAAGCGGCTGTGTTTAGCGAGGGGGACCCTATTCTCTCAAACAGCAGTTTGCGCTTGCCTCGTCTGACTAGACCGGTCAATATTTTGGTGCTAGGGGTCAAGGTGCTGACCTCCGATGTGGATGGCTCTGTTCCGGGGGCCGACGACTTGGGCTACCATGCCCTGGTCAACTCATTTGAAGGTCTGTCGGACACCATGTTGCTGCTGCGGTTTAATCCGCGGACGGGGCAGCTGGTGGTGATGTCGGTGCCACGGGATACCCGAGCCCTGGTCAATGGTTCCTTGACTAAAATTAATGAGGCGAATCTGGACGGTGGCCCCGCGATGACAGCCGAGTCCCTCAGTGATTTGTTGGGAGGCGTTGCCATCGATCGCTACGTTCGCATCAATGTGCAGGGGGTGGAAAAGTTAATTGATGCCCTGGGTGGGGTAACGGTTAACGTCCCTAAGGATATGAAATATCAGGACGATAGCCAGCATCTATATATCAACCTAAAAGCGGGTCGCCAAACCTTAGATGGCGATCAGGCACTTCAGTTTCTCCGATTTCGCTACGACGACAATGGCGATATTGGTCGGGTGCAGCGACAGCAGACCATGATGCGGGCGGTAATTGAGCAAACTTTAAACCCTGCTACCATCTCCCGGCTGCCTAAAATCCTATCGGTGATTCAGTCCCACGTGGATACGAACCTCTCGGTTGAGGAACTGGTGGCCTTAGTGGGCTATGGATCTCAAACCAGTCGCTCAGATGTCCAAATGTTGATGCTACCTGGCAACTTTAGCAGCCCTGAAGACTATGTCCTCAGCTACTGGCTCCCTAACTACGCCATGATCGATAGCATGGTAGAGCAGTACTTTGGGTTGGAATCAGCTCAGGTGATGGAAGCGACCAGTCCGTCATACCTGCGAGTGGTGATTGAGGATAGTACAGGTGATGATGTGGCGATTCAGTCTTTGATTGATGGCCTGTATGACAGTGGCTATCGTAATGTCAGCGTGGGGGATGACTTAAACGAGGTCCTCTCTGAGACTCGCATTGTGGCCCAGCGAGGTGACCGAGCCAGTGCGTCGATGCTGCAGCAGTTTTTACGCATCGGTGAGGTGCGGGTGGAAAGTACGGGCAACCTCAACTCAGATATTACGATTCAGCTGGGTGAGGATTGGCTGGATGAGCATGGAGCCAATCTTTGATGGCCAATGACCGGATCTATCAACTTAAGCTCACCCTTTCCGATAGTGACCCGCCGATCTGGCGGCGGTTATTAGTCAGTGCTGCTACAAGCCTAGAAGAGCTGCATCGCATCGTGCAGATTGCCATGGGCTGGCAAAATCTATCCAGTTATCACTATCGAATTGGTAAACAGCGTTCTGATACTGAGCCTGGTTTGTTACAGATGCCGCTCAATGAAATCGTCAGGGACGATTTGACGCGGTTTTGTTATGTGTATGACCTCCGTGATGGCTGGTTTCATACCCTCGAAGTGGAAATGGTCTTACCTGCCGATCCTGACGGCCACTATCCCCATTGCGTGACTGGAGAACTTCGCTGCCCGCCCGAAGGGTGTGGCGGTGTTTGGGGGTATAACGGGTTGTTGGAAACGTTGGATGACCCGGATGATCCACAACATTTAGCCAGCTGGGATGAAGTGGGTGGTGACTTTGACCCGGAGTATTTTGACTTGGGGTTGGTGAATATGCAGCTCCATGCGGGGTAGTTGGCATCGACGCTGATCACTTGTCCGGCGCAGACATTTGTTGAAAGCCTTGGGCCGCCTGTTGCCAGCCACGACGAATTTGTGGTCCTTGATAGTGAATAAACCACTGGGCCCGGGTAGCAAACAGGGCCAGTTCCATGGGTAAGGTGAACTGAATTAACCCCTTTTTCCGCAGGGTGCTGACATAAATATCAAACTGATGTCTTAACGCTCGTAGTTTCGTTAAGTACCAGTCAAGACTTGCCCGGCGTAACTTGGCAGACTTTTTAAGACGCTGAAGTTCGGTGGTGAAGGTGGTCAGTGATGCCATAAAGATCTGATCGCGCATCTGATCTTGAAGCATATATTGACTAAACAGGTGGTCATTATCCAAGGAGCTAGATTGCTCTTGGACAAGGCGCTGGGGATGATGGGAAAACTCTGACATGGTGGCAACAGCAGGCACACAATACCCGACTATTTTGAGGACGTATCCGACGGTGGCCAAATGTTAGCAAATTCGTTGGCAAGGCAGCGTTGCAGACTGTCTTGATGCCTAAAGGCTAGTTCCATGGTTAGGGCTTTTTCTAGGGGGAACCAGCCAACGTCGGTGACTTCCCCCTGGCTGACTTGAGGAACTAAGTTTGGTAACTCGGCCCCGGGCGAAAGGAACACCATCAGGGGATAGTGCATGGTGACATTTTGCAGGCGGCGGGGCTCGCTAAAAACGAGGCTAGGCTGATCGAGAGACCCGATCAGGCGATGGTTGGTCTGTAGTTCTAGAAGATCTAGACCCAGTTCTTCCCAAACTTCTCGCATCACGGCACCGCCGACGGTTTCGTCATAGTCTAAATATCCACCGGCTAAACACCACTTGCCGACCTCGGAGGGTAGGTCAGGTCCTCGTTTATTGAGGGGAACGTAGGCATTACCGTCGCAGATGACGATTAAAATAGCCAGCACGGTAATGCTACGGCTAATCCAAATCTCTTTGCCATCAACGAGGACGCATTGATTTGGAGTGCTGGTGAACTTAGCCATGGAATAACCTAAGGGATCCCTTAGTGACTTTGCTCTTGCAGATAGGCTGCGATCGCACTTTCTGCAATCTGGGCCATGCTCATGCCCTGGGCTTTTGAGGCGTCCTTGAGCTGTCGGTAAACATCAGCAGAGATGCCCACCCGGTGCTTCCGGCGACCCGATGCGCCCTTGGCGGGTACATAGGATTCTGAGAAGTTACGGAGGGCCTCAAACCCGATGCGATCGCAAAAGTCACCAAAGCTTTCCGATGCCTGACGCCCCTTCTTAAAGAAGGCAAACATGGGCTCTAGTGTGGTTTCTAGATCGTCAATGTTCATCTTCTGCATAAAGGGCTGCGCCAGCCGTGTCTGGTTGGGCGACCCTCCTAGCCATAGCTGATAGGAATTGGGCGCACTGCCCACAAACCCCAGCTCAGCCATGTAGGGCCGAGCACAGCCATTGGGGCAGCCGGTCATGCGAATGACAAAATGCTCTTGCTTTAAGCCCAGCTTATTCAGCAGCGTCTGGATGCGATCCAAAATACTGGGGATGGCCCGCTCTGACTCAGTCACGGCCAGGCCGCAGGTGGGTAGGGCGGGGCAGGCCATGGCGTAGCGGTGCAGCAGATTAATCTGGTCCTCTGCGTCAATGCCGTTGCTCCGGAGGATGTGATCAATTTCATCCTTATCGGCAGGCTCAATCTCGGTTAGCAATAGGCTCTGATTGCTGGTCAGGCTGATGGGTAGACGATAGCGCAGCTCAATTTCTTTTAGAGCTGACTTAATTTTGAACGTACCTCGATCATGGATGCGACCGTTCTCGATATGGACTCCGAGGAACAGCTTGCCATCCCCTTGTTCATGCCAGCCCAGGTAGTCATAGAATTTCCACTCGGGTAGCTCTCTGTAGGGCTGAATGCTCTTACCAAAGTACTCTTCAACCTTGGTTCGGAACCGCTCCACACCCCAGTCGTTAATCAGATACTTCATGCGGGCATTGCGGCGCTGTACACGGTCGCCATAGTCCCGCTGGGTGGCCACAATCGCCTTCATCAGGTCGTAGATGTCTTCCTTGTCGACGTAGCCGATTTCGTCCGCAACGCGGGCAAAGGTTTCTTCCTTGTTGTGGGTGCGGCCCATGCCGCCACCGGCAAGGACGTTAAAGCCCAGCAGCTCCTTATTGCCATCAACAATCACCACCAGGGTAACGTCCTGGGTATAGGCATCTACGGAGTTATCGCCAGGCACAGTCACCGAGCACTTAAACTTCCTTGGCATGTAATGGGTGCCGTAGATCGGCTCCACACTGTCATGGACGATGGTGCCATTGCCGTTGCGCTGACGGGCAGCTACCACATCTGGGTGCTCTTCACCGGTGACGGCCTTTTCGCCATCGAGCCAAATCTCGTAGTAGGCGGGGGTTTGGGGGGTGAGCAGGTCGGCAATCCGATTGGCATAGTCCCGAGCATACACATACTCAGGCTTGTTCTTGAAGGGAGCGGGGACCGCCATGACGTTGCGGTTCAGATCGCCGCAGGCCCCTAGGGTAGACCCCATGCTGCGAATGATCGCTGCCATGGTGGCCTTCAGATTTTTCTTGAGGATGCCATGGAGCTGAAAGGCTTGGCGTGTGGTGGCGCGAATATTGCCATAACCGTAGGTATCCGATAGCTCATCTAGCGTCAGATATAGCTCAGGTGACACCAGGCCTCCCGGATTACGGGTCCGCAACATCATGCGGTAGTCCTTTTCCTGTCCCCTTACCCGGTTATCCCGATTGTCCTGCTGATAGGAGCCGTGGAATTTTAGGATTTGAATACCGTCTTCGGTGAAGTGTTTCGTGTCTTGGGCTAGCTCAGTCGCTACTGGTTCCCTAAGAAACTGACTCCGCTCCTTAATACCTTCGAGCTTAGAAACTTTTTTGACTGTGGGAGTTAGGGGTTGACCTGCTGTGGCTTGCTTAGCAGGAGAGATTGGAGCTTGAACCATGGTGAAGCGGTCAGTAGCAGAACAGTGAACAAAATCCCGAAGGACGCTCAGGCATTAGAAATGGGGTGCCATGTCTGATTGAGAGGTGTCTGAAGCTAGACTAGGCAAGGCTAATTGTAGTCAGAGAGTCAATCAATAATGGTATTCCCAATTAAATCGTTAGATTTTATTGTCCGGTAACCCGAGCGGAATAGTGGTGTATGCCTAATGGTATCACTGCTCACTATTTTCTGAGCGGCTGCCCTGGGTTCAAATGTTATCTAATCCTTAAAAAGCCAGTCGAGTTCGGGGGCTATTTTTTCTGGGCTTAGCCCTTAGGATGAAGGGGGATTGGCCACTACAAAGGGAGTTGGGGCTATGGCAGATTCGACAATGTACAGCGAGGATATGTTTGTGCTGCTAGTTCCTGGCAGTGATGAAGTATTTCTGGAGCCCCACGAGCTTCTGGCAAAACTTAAGTCTATGTTGGAGCAATATCCTGGTACTTTGCCCAGAGACTTACAAAAAATTGACTTAATTGATCAGCAGGCTAAGCATCTTCGGGATACAGCCTGTGAGTTTGAGGTTACTCCAGGTGTTTCCTGGCAGTGGTACGCGGTGCGGCTGGAAAAGTAGTTTAAGAGCTGATACCTGGCTGTTTGACCGCCCGTTTTATCTGGGAACTAGGTAGAATAAGGCAAATTATGCTGTTGCTTGGAGCGATTAGCTGACCTGTGGATGAACTCAGGACGGGGTTAGAGTTAGCAACCCATGATGAACTAGCTGCACTGGCCGAGGTGCTGTTTCGACCAAAATTTAATCCATTAGACTACTGGTGCACGCCGTCGCCGCAGTTGGTGCAGCGATGCGATCGCAACCAGCGCTTAGCCCAGATCGAATCTCGGGTGCGCTATCTGGCGGCCGATGGTCTGACGGTGTTACGGCAAGACACGCAGCAGCTCAGCTATCGACAGATTTTGCTACAGCTTAGCCACCACCTCAAGCTACAGCTGCCTACCGGTCTATCCACCCTCGACCTAGAGGCCGAAATCTTTTTACAGCTGCTCGAAAAAACCTGGCGTCGGCTAACGCCACGCCAGCAGCGGCAGCTACAGCGACGGCTCACCAGTGAGCTGGCCCAGGCAGAGCAGTTTCAGCAGCTATCTCCTCAGCTCCAGAAGAACCCCATGGCGTTAGTGCTCAAAGGGAGCGGCGCTGTGGCCGTCAGCTCGGTGATTCGTCCCTGGTTAATGCAGCAAATTGCTAGGCAGTTTGCCCTCCAGCTAGCCCGCTATGAGGTGGCTAAGCAGACCTTGCGGGGAGCCGCCAGTTGGGGCGCTAAGGTTCAGGGCCGGACAGCTGCCCATTTGGCCTCTCGCGGTATGGCCATCAATGCCGCCCGCTATGGAGCCGTGCGCGGTGTGTTTGCCTTTATGGGGCCAGCCCTATGGACCTGGTTTTTAGTAGATCTTGGCTGGCGGGCCGTTGCGTCAAACTATACACGTGTGATTCCGGTTGTGTTTACCCTGGCCCAGATTCGACTTACCCGTGACGGCGTAAATGGGCCATGCCCCATGGAACTAGAGGCAGTGGCATAGCTTACGCAGATATGACAAACAGTGACGACAGTCCCAAAAATCATTACGAACTCCTGGGGGTAAAGCCAACGGCCTCGCCCCAGGACATTCGTCGCGCCTATCGGGAGTTGAGTAAGCTTTATCATCCTGATACGACGGAATTGGCCGGTGCGATCGCAACCCAAAAATTTCAAGCCCTCAACGAAGCCTATGGCATCCTCAGCAATCCCGAGCAACGTTTAACCTACGACGAAAAAATTGGCTACTCCCGGATCTACGTTAGCCAGTCCCCCAAGGATTTTAGAGATGGGACGCTCAAAGATCGTCCCTTTGAGTCTCGCTATAGCTACCTTGACCCCACCGATCGCCCCCTCTCAGCCGGGGAAATTTTTGCCCTGTTTATCCTGGGGCTTACCTTTGCGGCCTGTCTGGCTCTAGTATTTATTCTGGGCCTTGCCGACAGCGATTTGACCCGCTCTGTCCTATAGCTCCTGAAAATTAGTTTTTCGAGAAAATAACCATGGCCCTTCCCTCAGCCGATACTCCCCTCTACAACCACACCTTGCCCGATATCGAGCTATGGCTGACCCAGCAAGGTGGCCAGCAAGACAGCTCCGAACTCAACCGTTGGGAAATCACTAAAGTGGCTTGGCGTGCAGACCTGCTGCTAGAGACCGACTCAATCATTGTGCGCTATCTCGAAGCGGGCAGCGCTGGTGACAATATTCAGCGTGGCTTTAAGTACTCCCTCAGTCGTCAAGATTTAGAAGACGCTATTTTTGCTGGGCCGTAAGAAAATTAAACAGCGAGCATACAAAAACATCCTAAAAATATTGATCACATCGGTCTGACTTACAGACGCCATAGTCTGATTTGTAGGTAGAGGCACGGCGGCCAAACAGCCGATATCGGTTGTCTCGCACAAATGCGTATAGCCTATCCCCACTGCGCTTTAGACCCGGTAACCCGCGATAGGCCGCCACAAATAGCTGCCCTGTCGGCAGTCGCGCCCCAATCTCTTCGGCCGCATCACTTCCTTGCCATCGCTTGGTTGGGTTAGCTTCGTCAATCAGCAACATGCCCAGCTCGCAGTCAGCCGCCGTCACATTAAACTGCTTTAGCAGTTCGGTGTCTTGCATGGAGCCATAGCGAAATCGTTGCCCCCGATCCAGCCACTCTAGCCACTGCACTAGGGTTGTGCATAGGTTGCAGTCGCCGTCGTAGATAACAAAGTGCATGGTGCTGGGTGTCATAGGGTGGTTCAGTCAGCAGATGGATAGAGGTATAGAGGTACGGTAGCCAAGTTTGCTAAATCTAGGACTCTGCTTTCTTAAGCGGCAGCCTGGACATTCATGACTAGAATTGAGTTTTGTCGTGGCTTTCCATAGAGTAGGTCCGCCAGTAGGGCCGATTCGATGTCGTCTGTTTGCGATCCACTCTCCACCTCAGATCATAGACTGCGTCAGCCATTGAAGGGGCTTTGATGTAGTCTGCGATACATTAAGAACGTTGTCAAAGGCACAAATATACTGAATAAACCATGTTAGCTTAGGCACATTTTCAAATTTTTCTTAACCTAGCCTTTACCTTAGCTCGGTAGTTTTCACCAAGAATGTCTTTAGACATTGTTTGGTGAGGAGTTAAGTCTAAGCAATCATGGAATTTAAAGCACGAATCATGCGCTACGCATACTCAGCATCTTTGCTGGCTCTATTAACTGGCCTAGCTGCTTGCGGCGGTGGCACTACGACAGATACCGCTGATGCGCCTGCTGCTGGTACTGAAGCGGCGTCTGGTATCTCTGGCGACGTTCTAATCGATGGTTCTAGTACTGTATTCCCCATTGCAGAAGCAATGAGTGAGGAATTCAGCAATGCTAACCCTGACACCAACGTTACCGTTGGTGTTTCTGGTTCCGGTGGCGGTTTCAAGAAGTTCTGCGCTGGTGAAACTGATATTTCCAATGCGTCTCGTCCCATCAAAGACGAAGAAGTTGCCAGCTGTGAAGAAGCCGGCATCGCATTTATCGAAGTGCCTATCGCGTTTGATGGTCTGACAATTGTGACCAATCAGGCTAATGATTGGGCGGCATGCCTGACTGTAGACCAGCTAAACACCATGTGGTCTCCTGATTCTGAAGGTCAGGTTGATAACTGGAGTCAGGTGGATGCATCTTTCCCCGATCAGGCTCTAGGTCTATACGGACCTGGTACTGACTCTGGTACTTTCGACTACTTCACTGATGAAGTTAACGGCGAAGAGGGTGCTAGCCGTGGTGACTACACTGCCAGTGAAGACGACAACGTGATCGTTAATGGCGTCACTGGTGACGAGGGTGCGCTGGGTTACTTTGGCTATGCCTACTTTGAAGAGAACTCTGGCTCTTTGAGCGCAGTTGCAGTCGAAAACGAAGACGGCGATTGCGTCGCTCCTTCTACTGAGACTATTGCTGATGGGTCCTACAACCCCATGTCTCGGCCCCTGTTCTTCTACGTAAAGAAAGAAGCCTATGACACTAAGCCCCAGGTTAAGGGGTTTGTTGACTTCATGCTAGACCCTGCTAACGGTGAGCTAATCGCTGATGCTGGTTATGTCGCACTACCTGACAGCATTCTGGCTAACTCTAAGTCTCGTGTTGACGAAGCCAAGCTAGGTACCGATCCTACTAACCTGTAGGGTTTGAATCCGATCGACATTTTGTCTGATTGGGTGATGACAGCTGGGGAGAGCTAGTCTCTTCCCAGCTCTCTTAATACAAGTTTTCTTTGATAGACGTCATTCTGCACTATTTGCTGCGAATGCCTAAAAAATTTTGAAATAGTCTGTTTTCATATCCAACGCTCTTGTTCCCTTTGGGGAGGAATTGTACTCCCATTGCATTGGATTCATTTTGTAACGCCACGTCCAAAATGGTCGTTTTGACCCAGAGCTATGCAGGTGTCTGGATGTGGTTTAGCCCTAACCCGTGCTGAGGACTTTGTTCATGACAGCTGAGCTTCCCATTAATGATATTGCTCCAGATGTTTGGCGGCCGAATCGTAGTCGTTCGCAAGCCATTCAGCTGTTCGTCAAGATTATCTGTGGTTCATTTGCTGCGATTTCGATTTTTACCACCATTGGCATCATTGGAACGCTGATTTTTGAGGCCATTTCTTTCTTTGGAGATCTGCCAGCAGAGCTATCCAAGGATGGTGAGAGCGTATCCTACGTTCAGGGATTTATTCATTTTTTAACGGCTGGTCGTTGGACACCGTTGTTTGCGAGTAAGCAGTTTGGGATTTTTGTTCTCATTAGTGCCACGCTAATGATTACCTTTATCTCTATTTTGGTCGCTCTTCCCTTGGGCTTGCTGGCGGCTATCTGCCTGAGTGAGTATGCCAGTCCTAAGGTTCGACGCATCCTGAAGCCTGTTTTGGAAATTTTAGCTGGGGTGCCAACGGTTGTTTACGGTTATTTTGCACTGCTGACCGTAACACCATTTTTGCAGCTATTTTTGCCTCCTGTAGAAGGCTTTAATGCGCTGAGTGCGGGTATTGTTCTGGGAATTATGATCACGCCGATGATCGCGTCTCTGAGTGAAGATGCGATTTATTCGGTACCTCAGTCGTTGCGGGATGGTTCCTATGCGTTGGGGGCTACTAAGCGTGAAACAGTATGGTCTGTTGTGTTGCCTGCGGCACTGTCCGGTATTGTTTCGTCTCTAATTTTGGCAACGTCACGGGCTATTGGTGAGACCATGATTGTCACCTTGGCGGCAGGGGCAAACCCCACTTTGGGCTTTAATCCGTTTGTACCTGTGATGACCATGACGGCTTACATCGTGCAGGTTACTAAAGGGGATGCTCCCCACGGCACTATCGCATACGAGACTCTGTATGCGGTGGGTATGATGCTGTTCCTGATTACCCTGGCCTTGAATGTTTTCAGTTTCTGGTTTGTGCGTCGTTTTCGTCAAAAGTACGACTAAACATTTGATGCGTCTGCTCACAAATTTGGTTTAGGTCGTTTGGTTAACGATAGGGAAATTGTGCAAATAGGAATTTAGAGATATGACGGCTCAAGGAATTAAAGGAAAAGAGGGTGTGGTTGGTAGCTTTGACCAGAACTTATCGGGTCGCTATAACCGGGACAAAATTTTTGCGGCGGCGGCCTGGTCAGCGACCGTTGTTTCTGTTGTGGTGTTGGCCTGGCTGCTATTTACGATTTTGAAAGATGGCTTGGGAACTATCAACTTCAACTTTTTTAGTGCCTTTCCATCTCGAAAGCCTGAGCAAGCTGGGATTAAGCCCGCTTTCTTTGGCACGTTGTGGTTAATGATGGTTGTGGCGGCTACATCGTTTCCCATTGGTGTGGGCGCAGCTATCTATTTAGAAGAGTTTGCTGATGACAACTGGTTTACGCGCCTAGTGGAAATCAACATTGGTAATTTGGCGGGTGTGCCTTCCATTATCTATGGTTTGCTTGGCTTAGCTGTCTTTAAGCGCATTATGGAGCCAATTACAGGTGGTAATAGTGTGCTGTCGGGTGGCTTGACGCTGTCATTGCTGATTTTGCCCGTGATCATTGTGGCTACCCGAGAAGCCCTCAGGGCGGTGCCTACCAGCATGCGCTTGGCGGGGTTTGCTTTGGGAGCCAATCGGTGGCAGGTTGTTTGGAGCCATGTATTGCCCAGCGCTATGCCCGGTGTGTTGACTGGGGTGATTCTGGCATTGTCTCGTGCAATTGGAGAGACCGCACCCCTGATTGCCATTGGTGCAGTTGCGTTTATTCGCTCAACGCCTAGCAGTCTGCAAAGCCCGTTTACGGCGATGCCGATTCAAATTTACAACTGGGTGGGCCGTCCTCAAGCTGAGTTTCATCAAATTGCAGCATCTGGGATTATCGTGCTGATGGTGATGTTGCTTTTCATGAACGCCATCGCTATCTACTTCCGTAATCGCTTCCAGCAGACACGGTAACTGCCGTTAGAGACTTTTGTTCCACATTGGGTATTAGCAGGAATACTGAACTATGCAAGATACACGTCCTCAGACTATGACTGATGTAGCGCTAAAAGCTGAAAAAATTTCAGTCTATTACGGCTCTAACCTGGCGGTTAAAGACGTTTTCTTAGATATTCCCCGCAATCAAATTGTGGCCTTTATTGGTCCATCTGGATGTGGTAAAAGTACCGTGCTACGGTGCTTTAATCGGATGAACGATCTGATTCCTGCCGCCCGCGTAGATGGGAATATCTCGTTTAATGGTGAGGACATTAGTCGATTTGACCCGGTAGAGCTACGTCGTCGAGTGGGTATGGTGTTTCAGAAGCCTAACCCCTTCCCCAAGTCTATTTACGAGAATATTTCTTTTGGTGCACGCATCAATGGCTACCAGGGGGATATGGATGAGTTAGTGGAGCGCTCTTTGAAGGGTGCGGCGCTATGGGATGAGGTTAAAGATAAGCTCCAGGATAGTGGTCTGGGGCTATCGGGTGGTCAGCAGCAGCGTCTGTGTATTGCCCGTGCGATCGCAATTGAACCTGAAGTTATTCTGATGGACGAGCCTTGCTCTGCCCTAGACCCCATTTCCACCCTTAAGGTGGAAGAACTGATGCATGAGCTCAAGTCTCAATACACCATTGTGATTGTGACGCACAATATGCAGCAGGCATCCCGCGTATCTGATAAGACCGCGTTTTTCAATGCCCAGGCCACGGAAGCGGGTGGCAAGATGGGCTATCTGGTGGAATATGACGCCACCCAGACCATCTTTAGCAATCCTCGTGAAGAGTACACTCGCGATTATGTCTCTGGCCGATTTGGTTAAGGCTAGTTGCGATTAGAACGTTGTCTTGACGTTCAAAAATATCTCCGTAGGGGCTCTCTATTTCTAGGGTGCCCCGTTTTATTGGGTAGCGGCGTTCCATGGAACGCCGCTACTGGAACAACAAAATTCCGGCCTGCATTAGGCCAATGGTAAAACCTAGAATGCCACCCAGGTTGACAATGGCCTGGAGCTCATTGCGGACGATGCCTTGCACTGCCATTTCTAAGTTGCGTGGCGATGTGGCCTTTACCCGGTCCATAATTACCTGGTCAATATCTAAAATTGGGATGGCCTTGGCAACAATGTTTTCCAGGTCTTCTTCTAAATAGCGTTCTAAAATCAGGGCTAGCTCTTCACTGGCGGTGTCCAACGAGTCCATGACCACCGATGAACTCTGTAGCCGTTTGAGCAGTCGCTGGGCTACTTTTTCCCAATCAATAGAGTCACTCAGGCCCTTGAGTAGGGGGACCCCATCGGTTTGTAAATAGTTGCGAATGGTTTGACGTAGGGTAATGCGTAGCTGCTGCACCGTGGAGATCGGCAGCTCTTGTAGGGAGAAATTTTGCAACCATTCTTGAAACCGATTCTCTACCCGTAGGGCCGTAATCAGCTCGCCAATGCGATTGTTGCACTTGGTGGGTTCGTCCAGGCAATAGGTGCGTAGCCGGGTAAGGGCATTACGGACGCCAAAAATATTAGCCACCACCCAGTAGGTGCCACTGGTCTTTTCCCGTAGGGTTTCGTCAATGACCTTGATATTGCGATCGGTGAGAAAATCAATGATCAGCCGCCGCAGTCGGTCGGGGGGCAAAATTCCCTGACGTACCCATTTTGAGATTTGCTGAGCCTGACCTTCATTGAGTCGAAAGTCCAACAATACCTGATCAAAAATATGATCGATTTGGTCGGCCAGAAAGTCTTCATCTCGGGCCCATACCTTGAGCATTTTGGGTAGAGACTGGCCCAACATATCCTGGAGAATATTGCCGAGAATATGGGCTGTTTTATCTTGATTGGTGGTTTGAGTTTGGGTCAGGGCCAGGTCCAATAACCAGCGAATGGCCCCTTGCATACGCTCGGTCTTGAGTAATCGTTTGGCCAAGCGTTGCAGCTCTTCTGGCGTAAGCAGTGACCCCATAATGGTATCGGCAATCCGTTTGGCCAGACGGCTTTGATTACTGGGAATCAGCCCTGGGGTAAACGGTAGCTGTCGGCCAAATAGATGCAGGGGACGATAGGGCCGAAACAACATTTTGATGGCCAGATCATTGGTGAAATAGCCAATGATGCCACCGGCCACCGGTGGCACTACCAGGAGAAGGGGCGAAATCGTACTCATTTTTGGGCCACCAGGATGCCCATCATCCCCCCTGCTAGGGGATAATGCACCGCCTCGCTAAAACCGGCGGCGTGGGCCAGACTCACTTGCTCGTTGCCGATGGGGAAGCGCTCGACGCTCGGGCCGATGTAGGCATATTCTTCGCTCAGGCCAAAGCGCTCTGCTGCTGGTACCACAATAGTATCGAGATACCATTGCTGAAACTGCCCTACCCACTCAGAGCTGGGGCGATGAAAGTCTAGGACAGCGGCTTTGGCACCCGGTTTTAATACCCGGTGGAGCTCACTGAGACCTTGGGAAATATCGATCAGGTTGCGCAGACCGTACCCCATGGTGAGGGCGTCAAACTGTGCTGTTTCGAAGGGTAGTCTGAGGGCGTCGGCCTCAACCCAATGGGTTCGACTGGTGTAGCCTTTGGCCGCAGATCGTTGGGCTGCGATCGCAAGTTGCTCAACAGCAAAGTCTGCCCCAGTTACCTGACCTTGCTCTCCGACTCGCCGGGCCAGCAGCAGGGCCAAATCACCGCTACCGCAGCACACATCCAGCACGTTCATTCCCCGCTGGGCGCCGCTCCAATCCACCGCCATCTGTTTCCAAACCGTATGCAGACCAAAGCTAAGGGACTGGTTAAACTCGTCATAAACCGGTGCAATCCGGTCAAATAAATCGCGAATATAGGTGGCGTCGCGGGTGGCCTGAGCCATTAAGGTTTCGTTTCCTACCGACAAGGATGACCAGTTACCGCCGCACACCCATGCGACGGAAAACGGCCGACTCTTATCATACTGCTGCTAGTCTATGTCCGTCGCAGTTTTGTGGTTGTAGTTTTGTGATTACAGACCTCACGTGTTTCGACACTGGATTGCCACCAGAGCCTGGGCCAGTTGATAGCTAGCAATGGTGAGGATATTGCCCACATCATCTAAGGTGCGATAGCTGTGCCCCCACTGGAAAGAAACCACCGCCAAGAGACAGTCGCGGTACATGACTGGCAGCACCAAATGGGACTGGGTGGCGGTTGCTGCATAGAGGCTATCGGAGAGGTCGTTGGCGGCCACATTGGGTAGTGCCTGGGTCGTCCGGGTTGCGATCGCACGTTCCACCAGGGGGTTAGCCCGCAGGTTTTGACCCCGCAGATCGCCAAAGACAGCCATCGTCGTCTCGATGTCGTTTTCCCCCAGTGCTTGAATGACACATAGGTTAGCGGACAGGATTTGGCCCCAGCCATCGGCAATCAGTTGGAGCGCCTCGCTGACGTCTATGTCCATGGTTGCTAGCTGGGCCACTTGCTCTATCAGCTGGGCCTGTCGCTCAGCAACATAGAGGGCGTGGTTGCTTTGCTTGAGGAGCTCATAGGTGTGGGCGGCCTGGTGTACTAGCTGTCTGAGGGTACTGGGTTCCCAGGGCTTAGTAATGTAGCGATAAACCTGGCCATTATTAATGGCTTGCACCAAATCCTCAACGTCCGTAAAGCCTGTGAGAATAATCCGAACCGTATCTGGAAAGTCAGGTACCGTTTTACTCAGAAACTCAGTTCCTGTCATTTCAGGCATCCGCTGATCAGAAATAATGACGGCCACTTCACCGTCATCTTCCAATACCTCGAGGGCCTTTCTACCGCTTTCAGCCTTAATCACTTGGTAATCTCGACGAAAGGTACGGTAGAGCAACGCCAGGTTATCTGGCTCATCGTCTACTACTAAGAGTCGAGGCTTGCACCGAGTTAAAATTGGCACCCCATTTAAAGGACTAATGGTACTCATAGATTGGCGCAGAAATACACAAGGAAAAACGTGGTTAATACATAGCTGATACGTGTGAATACGTTATCAGCTATATCTTCTGTAGGTGCTTTTAGTAAGCCCAAGTTATTAGAAGAGTCACAGACATGAGCACTGATTAGATTGGTGGCATCCAGCGTGGGCTCGATACAATCGACACAATAACGTAACTACGTGAGAGATTAAAAAATGTTACAGGCTCTGCTGCATGCAGCTATTAATGTCTCAAATTTGGCGGCGGCGGAACATTTTTATGGAACAGTTCTGGGACTAACAAAGGTTGAACGCACTCTGAAATTTGCGGGGACCTGGTATCAGTTGGGTCCAATCCAAATTCATTTAATTGAAGCGGAGCGTCACTATGAGCGGCCAACTCCTGAGGAAAAGTGGGGACGTCGACCCCATTTAGCATTTGCGATCGCAGATTTAACAACCGTTAAACAGCAGTTAACCGAGGCTGCCATACCCATGCAGTCCAGTTCATCAGGCCGCACAGCTATATTCATTTGTGATCCAGACGGCCACATTATTGAGCTGACTCAGCTATAACGTGATTCGTTCCCACCAAACGTTTCCATACGTCTTTATAAGACGTTGTAAAAAGATGGGAACGGTAGTGTGAGCGGCAATTAATTTTTATCATTTCTTGACGAGGGCTATCCGTGAAGGTTGTTCTTTTAGGGTTATTTTTTTTACTTGCAGGTGTGCTCGTCGCAGAACTAACCCTGCGACTGTTCTTTGGTTTTGGCAATCCGCCCCTTTACACTGCTGATGATGACATTGGGTATTTACTGGCTCCAAATCAACGCATGCGTCGATTTGGAAATCTAATTGCCATTAACCATTACTCCATGCGCGCCCATGCCATTGAAAAATCTCCTGCCGCCAATACCCTGAGGGTTTTTCTAATTGGTGATTCCATCGTCAATGGCAACTGGTGGACCGATCAGTCGGAAATATTGTCGGCCCGCCTAGAGAATGCACTGTCTCAAAAGAGCGAACAATCAGATGCCGAAGTTCTTAATGCTTCCGCCAATTCTTGGGGGCCTCGTAACGAGCTAGCCTATTTAAAGCGGTTTGGCATCTTTGATTCGCAAATCGTGATGTTAGTTATTAACACGGATGACTTGTTTGGTACTCAACCGAGTCCTTTGCAGGTGGGCAAAGACCGGAGTTACCCCGATAAAAAACCTTTACTTGCCTTGTTAGAGCTGACCAATCGACTCAAGAAACAATCTCCCATCCCAGGACTGCAAGAGATTCAAAACGAAAAGGGCGATCGCATCGGCAAAAATTTAACTGCCATTAAAGAGATAAAGAAATATGTTGCTGACAGTGACGGTCAGCTGCTGTTGGCGATGACGCCTTTAAAGCGTGAAGTCCTGAATGGCCCCAGGGACTATGAAGAGGTAGCCCGCCAGCGAGTGGATGATCTGGTTATGCAGCAAGACATTCCCTACATTGATTTTCTGTCAGCATTTCAAGCGAGCCCTGACCCTGAAGGGCTCTATCGCGATCACATTCACCTGAGCCCTACTGGCAACAGTCTAGTTACCCAAGTGTTAACCGACCTAATAATTCTCCGGTCGTCTGAGTCGGCAATCAATTAGCCACCGCTACCCCTGTTTTAGGCTCTTCCCCAGGCATTTATCGCCTGTGGTAGTATCACTACACAGCTAGGGGTGCCCGCAAGGATGGGCTGAGATCATACCCTCGGAACCTGACTCTGGGTAATGCCAGCGTAGGAAAGCAGCCGATTTAGTATACTGCCACTGCTAATTCGTGTCCGTGGGAAATCTAAGGAGTGAGATCTGCTGACCACAGTGCTCAACTCATTGCTCCTAGTGATTTGTCCAACACGATGAGGAAGGGACTGTGTCCATAGGAGCAATTGCGCTACTAGTGACCCTGGTAACAACAGCGGCATTTACGTTATTGGGCGTGTTGTATGCCGGGCGTCAACAGATTGATTTAGAACGTTACATGGTCAACCGCAACCAGGTCGGTGGTTGGTCTGCCCTAGCGACAGTCACGGCGTCGGCACTGGGGGCTTGGATTTTGTTTAGTCCCCAAGAGGCAGGGTCTGCCTTTGGCGGCGTGTCGGCTATTTTGGGCTACTGTCTGGGATCTGCGGGGGCAGTGGCGCTATTTTTTGTGGTGGGGCCACGGTTGCGTCATCTCATGCCCGAGGGCCATTCCTTAAATGAATATGTAAAACACCGCTTTGGTGGTCCGATGTACTGGTTAGTGGAAGCCGTGATCGTTTTTTACATGTTCATTTATTTGACAGCGGAGCTAACGGCTATTGCCAAGGCACTGCAGCTAGTGGCCGATGTCCCCTTGGGCGTAACGGCCCTGGTTGTGATTACGGCAGTGTTTATTTACACCACTGTTGGCGGACTGGGGGCAACAATATTGACCGATATTATTCAGTTTGTGGTGATTGTTCCCCTGCTGTTGCTTTGCGCCGCTGTTGTGATTACGGCCTTGGGTGGAGCTGATGCCTTTAGCGCTGTGGCAGCTCAACAGCCAGAACTGTTATCCCTTGGTAATGGGGACGGTGTTCGCTTTGGTGCCACCTTAGTCATTGCGATTGTAGCGGCAGAAGTCTTTAACCAGGGCAACTGGCAGCGGGTCTATGCCTGCCGCGATAGCCAGACAGTGCGTCGAGCCTTTTTGGGGTCGGCGGTAATTGTCTTGCCGCTGATTTTTATTGCCGGTTTGTTGGGGGTGCTGGCGGTGCCTTTAGCTGAGGTTCAGCCCGATATTATTGGCGAGACCGCTTTATTTGGGTTGTTGAGCCAGTTGGCAATGCCTAGCTGGATATTGATAACCGTGATTGTCCTGGCGTTAGCGTTGGTGATGAGTAGTCTGGATACCATGCTCAATGGTCTCGTGAGTGTGTTTACCCTCGATTTGATGCGGCTATTGCCGGATCCATCCGCCAATAACGTGCTGAGGGTGTCACGGATTTTGACGGTCTTGGTAGGGGTACCTGCGATCGCAATTGCCGCTCAAGGCTATAGCGTTCTGTACCTGTTTTTTGTTGCCGATTTAATCTGTGCTGCAGTACTGTTTCCGATGCTATATGGCCTTTACAGTCGGCATCTGACTGGGGTTAACGCCTTTGTCAGTTCCCTCATCGGCATGGTGGCTGGGCTGTTGTTTTTCCAGAAGCCCGACTTCTCACCCCTGTTCCCAGCCGTACCTGGCAGCCCGGATCTACTCCTTAGCTTTGCCGCTGCCCTCATTACCTCGGCAATCATCACCCTGGTGTGGACTACCCTAGCCAAGCAACGGCAAACAGCTCACGTCTTTAACTATGACCAGCTACGGTCTAAAGCGTATTGAGTTCAGTCTGATGTGAGCTACCTCCACATTGCCCACATCAGTAAATCGTCACGTTCTTGTTAACCCATTCACTTCATTTTTAACCATGAGAACTAACTGGATTGCATCTCGTCGAGGACACGCTAACGTCAGCCAGATGCACTATGCGCGTCAGGGCATTATCACCGAAGAAATGACCTATGTCGCCCAGCGAGAAAATCTGCCAGCTGACCTGGTCAAAGAAGAGGTGGCTCGGGGGCGAATGATTATTCCAGCCAACATTAACCACCCCAATCTAGAGCCCATGGCCATTGGCATTGCCAGCAAATGTAAGGTTAATGCCAACATCGGTGCCTCGCCCAATTCGTCTGACATCAGTGAGGAGTTAGACAAGATGCTTCTCGCCGTAAAATACGGTGCCGATACCGTTATGGATCTCTCCACCGGGGGAGGCAACCTGGATGAAATCCGCACCGCCATTATTAACAAATCTCCCGTTCCCATCGGGACGGTACCCATTTACCAAGCGTTAGAGAGCGTCCACGGTAGCATTGAAAATCTCTCCGAAGACGATTTTCTCCACATCATCGAGAAACATGCCCAGCAAGGGGTGGACTACATGACGATCCATGCCGGGTTGCTGATCGAGTATCTACCCCTGGTAAAAAATCGGATTACGGGCATTGTGTCCCGTGGTGGCGGCATCATTGCCCAGTGGATGTTGCATCACCATAAGCAAAATCCCCTTTATACTCGCTTTGATGACATCATCGAGATTTTCAAAAAGTATGATGTTTCGTTTAGTCTGGGAGATTCCTTGCGCCCCGGCTGTCTGCACGACGCGTCCGATGAAGCCCAGCTATCGGAGCTAAAAACCCTTGGGCAGCTCACCCGTCGCGCCTGGGAGCATGACGTTCAGGTAATGGTAGAAGGTCCTGGCCATGTACCCATGGACCAAATTGAATTCAATGTGCGCAAACAGATGGAAGAGTGCTCAGAGGCTCCCTTCTATGTGTTGGGCCCGTTGGTCACCGATATTGCCCCTGGCTATGACCACATTACCTCCGCCATTGGAGCCGCCATGGCCGGTTGGTACGGTACTTCTATGCTCTGCTATGTCACCCCCAAGGAGCACCTGGGGTTGCCCAATGCAGAGGACGTGCGTAATGGACTGATCGCCTATAAGATTGCGGCCCATGCGGCTGACATTGCCCGCCATCGCCCCGGTGCCCGCGATCGCGACGATGAACTCTCCCATGCTCGTTATAACTTCGATTGGAACAAGCAGTTTGACCTGTCCCTAGATCCTGAGCGGGCCCGCGAGTATCACGATGAAACTCTCCCCGCCGATATCTATAAGACAGCTGAATTCTGTTCCATGTGTGGACCCAAGTTCTGCCCTATGCAGACCAAAGTTGATGCCGATAAACTCACTGAGCTAGAGAAGTTCTTGGCTCAGGAGGCGCTGGTCCAAGCCTAACCTCGCAAGGGTAGTCAGATAAAAATTGAAGGGACAGCTTTTTGAAGTCTGTCCCTTTTTGTTGCCATGACGCCAGAAAGCCGGGGGTTTAACAGAATAAACTCTTTAAACCTCCGGCTTAGGGAGTTTTATCTGAGATGTCTGGCCTTCGTTTTAACAGGATAGGTAATGACTTATCTTGTCGTTTGTTATAGGCTGCGACCCTATGTTATCCAAGTGCAGATGCTATAGGAGTCGATTCAGTAAAAGTAGACTGCTGAGAACAACAGCTAGTGTTAATAGCCATTTCCAAGGTTTGTCCAATCTTACCCAACTCTTATAAAACTCAATTAGGTCAGCATACAGACTTTTGTTATGAGGGTGAGTAAGCGGTGGATCTGTAACCTCAGGTGGAATAACCGGAGGCTTTGTCTCCTCGCAAGGAGGCGTTAGTTGTATCCGAACTTGTGGATAAGGTACAGAACCATAGGGCCTTGATGGACGACGTACAGACGCTACGGGAGCAAACTCTCCTCGATAGTGCTGTGTAGCCGCCCGCCCCCGCAGGGGCGGCTTTACCCTCAATGGACGACGGGGTAAACGGCTCATCGGTTACCAATCCTCACAA
>ERZ1740072.103-NODE-103-length-45025-cov-9.359217_pt1 | contig 45025 bp, 40 predicted proteins | sample MGYA00581733_ERZ1740072 | MGnify/ENA primary metagenome ERZ1740072 (study PRJEB43018, sample SAMN04849741) | marine metagenome | isolation source: floating plastic debris | place: Pacific Ocean | collected 2008-08-30 | study: EMG produced TPA metagenomics assembly...
CTATCTCAGTGACCTTGGAAAAACTCTCTATTTTTTAAGCCTAAGTAGTTACGAATAAAGTTAGGTAATGTTAACTTCGAGTAGGAACGCTCAATGGTATGCATGCCAGATAATACAGTCGCTATTGCAACAACAAAAATTGATGAATAGTACGCACTTAAGAATACTTAAAAAAGCTCTTTCTTTAGGTGTCGTATCTGTTGCTGGTGTCGGCCAATACCTTTTTTTATCTAAAAATAGGTGACTATTGCTAAGCGTTAAAAATGGCACTGTCTTTGTAGTATCTTGATTACTAATGCATTTTCAGTGCATTTACGTAGAGTTCTTGCTTGCTGTCGATGTTGGGTGTCTGATTTGCATACCGGTCTGGGGGACTCAGGTAGGCAGCTGTGGCCTGGAATGTCTTACTTATGGCATATGGGAAGCAGCACACAATCAGAACGCCGCAATATCGTTACTAAATCGCGTGTGCGTCACCATGTTCAATCAAACATATATCCATGAAAATCGTTGGTTAAAACCCATCGCATTAGGGCTTACCCTGGGAGCAGCGCTCCTGTGGTCCAGCAGTAGCTATGCCCTAGACAAAGAAGATTTGAAAGTAATTCCAGAGTCTGATTTGCCTCCCAAAGCTGAGGTGATGAAGCAGCTCAATCAGCAATTTCCATCTGAGGTAGTCATTCCCAGCTATGAGTCGCTGGTCGAGCAGATGGACACATTGGTCCAAGCAACCCAACGGTTTGAAACGCAGCCGACCGAGCAAAGTCTGTCGGCTGTCCATAGGGCATGGCTGGGGGCCGTTTCTAGCTGGGCTACTAGCAATGCGGTTGCCTTTGGGCCCGTACATTCTCTAGGCTACAGTACCTCGCTAGAATTTCCCACCGATGCGACTGGGATAGATACCCTGTTGGCAACTGAGGCTGAAAACTTTGATGGGATCGCTTTACTTCCCTCTCTGCAGGGATTTGAGGCTATGGCCTACGTCTTAGGGAGCGCTACAGATAAAACAGCAGCTGACTTTACTGAGCGAGAGCGGCGCTACTTGAGCGCCTTGGCGGTAAACGCCCATGCCGTGGCGGAGGATATCCTACAGGTGTGGCAGGTAGGGTGGAATAACAATCCTGCCTATGAGACCCTATTATCGACGGCGGGGCAGCCGGGTAATTCGGCCTATCTTTCTGTTGAAGCGGGGTCTGAGGAGATCGTGCGCGGCATCATCAATAGCTTAGACGTGGTTGCCGCTGAAGAACTGCCTCTGATTGTAGAATCTTTGGAAACCAACGCTGAAGTTCCTGACGAGGTGACGCTGCAGCTGCTCAACAGCAGCCTGTATGGGATTCAATCGGCCTACTTGGGAACGACCGTGGAACAGTCGGCTGAGACGGCGGTTGGTGTGAGTAAGCTGGTTGCGATCGCAAACGAAGATCTCAATCAACAAATTCAGACATCCCTGGTAGCAGCGATAGCGAGCCTGGAACAGGCCATGGCTGAGCCCACTAATGTGCAAGCGTTAGCCACAACCCAGCAGTCCCTAGAGACAGCCTTTACCCTGCTAGAAACCCAAGTTTTACCGCTGGTGCAGCGATAACTCTCTCTAAAAGATTCTCGACCCCATAGCGACGTCATAAGTGACGCTGCTGGTTTTGGCACAGCTCGATTCTGCAAAAGCAGTGCGCAGCGGGCCTCAACTCAGTAGCGGTCTGTTTCAACTGTGTAATCTACCAACAATCAAGATGCAATTTAGACGACCTTCTGGTGTTTTCTTCAAACACCTGCGGTTTAGTTTGGTCTCTCTGCTAACCGCATTTTTTACCATTGTGGCCGGTATCTTTCTATCTGCTTCTATCAGCGCCCAAACTCTGCCCGGAGCCTCAGCGGGCGACGCTACCACCTTTAACCGTACGTCCAGCGCCTACGAAGATGCGCCCCCCAATTTACTGGAATGGGAAAGTGCCGATCACGACCTGGGTGACGAAGCCTTTGAAGAAGCATTTGTCTCTACCCCCGATGCTGAAACTGCCGGACTGGGGCCCACCTTTAACAATGCGTCCTGCGTTAGCTGTCATATCCGTAATGGCCGTGGGATGCCAGAACCCGGTCAGCTTCTTCTGCGAGTAACCGATGGCAGTAAAATAAGTCAACACAAATCAGCCACCAGCCCGGTAGAAGCCCTTAACAATGCTCCTCCAGTAGACGGTTTGGGCAATCAAATTCAAGACTTTAGTATTGTAGGTGAGACTCCTGAAGCCAAAGTCGATATCCTCTGGAAAGAGACGGCTGGCACCTACGCCGACGGCACCCCCTATCGTTTACGGTCTCCCGAATTTAATGTGACGCTGGCCAGCGGAGAGCCGCTCCCCGATACGGTTCAAATTTCACCTCGGATTCCTCCCCACGTCTACGGTTTGGGCTTGCTTGAAGCCATTCCTGAAGCCGATATTCTAGCGCTGGCCGATCCAGACGATCGAGACGGAGATGGCATTTCCGGTCGCCCTAACCATGTCTGGGATGAACAAACAAACACCCTAGCCATGGGCCGTTTTGGATGGAAGGCTAATTCTCCTAACCTGCTTCAGCAGAGCGCCGATGCGTATCTCAATGACATGGGGATCACCAGTCCTCTTTTCCCAGCCGCCGATGGCAGCTCTGAAATTGATGAAACGACTCTAGTAGCCGCCGCCGCCTACGCCCAAACATTAGCGGCTCCAGCCCGGACGTTAATGGACGATCCCCAGGTACAGCAGGGAGAACGATTATTCTCAGAAGCTAGCTGTGTCGCTTGTCATACCGCTAGTTTTCAAACCGGTGCTCATAAGTACCCGGCTCTTGAAAATCAGGAGATTCATCCCTATACCGATATGTTGCTCCACGACATGGGGCCTGGGCTAGCAGACAATCGAGCTGATTTTGAAGCCAGCGGTCAAGAGTGGCGCACACCGTCTCTTTGGGGAGTAGGCTTAGCCCAAACGGTGCTGCCCTATTCTGGCTATCTGCACGACGGACGGGCTCGCACCTTTGAAGAAGCTATTCTCTGGCACGGTGGCGAAGCCGAAGTCTCTAAAGTCGCTTTTGAGACTCTCTCAGAAGATGATCGAGCAGCTCTAGTAAGGTTTCTACAGTCGCTATAGACAGAAATACAGCGGTTGGCTAATCTTTGTTAGCAATCTCTCACGTGCGCTCCAGTGAGCGCACGTTTCGTTGTGGACGTCTGGGTCAGCGATTATTATGAACTGTGAATATTCGGTTTTCCTCAATGGCTGTTCTAGATGGCTCGTCTAAAATGTAAATATAAAAACAACGAGATTGCTGTTCTTTGGAATGAGGTCAGAACGGAGAGATTGTCCCATAGCGGAGGCTTCAGATGGGCTCATACCTCAAATCAGCAGTCACCAGACGACGTTCATCCTTGTGTTCAAAACTTGAGCGTAAAGGACGGAAGTAGGGATAGTTTCCCGAAGGAACGCGCCTCTTAGATGCATCTTTTGAAGGAGGCGATTCTTATGGCATCTGACATTTTCACCGCAGCTGAATTGGTTGCAGTACTGACCGCTTATTGCATCGTATTTTGCCCGATTTTATGCTGGGCACTCAGTGGTTCTGTACCCGTCAAGCGTTCACCAGATAACCACTCCCACGCATAGTTTCCGTAAACTTCGCTGAGAAAGCGACGGTCGCTTAGATCAATAAGAGAGCCTTAACTCATGAAGTTAGGGCTCTCTTTTGCAATTTCATTGACAATGAATACGAGTGCTACGGACTTTTCTGATTCGATGCACCTAATACAGCATTGAGCGATCAAAATAGTCGCAGTTAACGATGCTGGCAATCGTTGGTACAGGCTGGTGGGTTTTAGCTGTAAACCCTTGATCTGTAACATTTGTTTTACTGCTTAAACAGACGTTACCGGTCACCACAAAAAATGTGCCTCCAGCCCTCTGGCCAATATCCTCGGGTGCGATCACAACAGGACCGCTGCAGGTGGTTGAAGGCATGACCAGATAGGCTGCAATATAGTTTTCTCCGCTTATTTCCATTGTGTTGAATCCTACGCTGGCGATATCTTGACCTTGATAGACCAAAGCCTCACACAGCTCACTGGCAAGCTCTCTATTGCCCCACCAGGGCTGATTTCTTAAAACTCGGTTCGTGGCGTTGGAATCTAGCTCGACGCTGTACGAGGAACCATAGGCATCGACTGTAATCGGCCCACCAGAAGAGGCGTGACTGGAACCAACTAGTGCAATGAGCGAGACAATCCCTAAAATGCCACCGGTAAAGAGCTTTGTTGCCATAATTTCCTTGGGTATCCCCGACACCTTTGTGTGTGAGATACGCTTTTTTAATAAGAATTAGAACTAAAACCAGGGCACTGCCGATCCTTTGGATGAGGTTATCTGTGAGAAATTGTCCAATAGTAGCGATCGCATAATCCTGATGCTTAAAGTGTTGCTCAATACATTGTTGCTTTAAGCAGAAAAGTGTGATTTTGCAACAATGCTTAATACCTGTTTACGTTATTGATTAGCAGAGGCGTGTTGGGACCACTTTTCCTGAGCCTGCGACCAGATATTGATCAGTCGTTTCGAGAAAAGCTGTAGACGTTCGACCTCGTCAAGAATTTTGGCATATTCTCCAGCACTTTGGAGATAGAGAAAAAGCTCTGCTTGAAATTCTTGGGAAATATTGCGGGATTGGACCCACATTTTTTGTGAGTTTGTTTGGCTAAGCAGGGTTGTTGAAAGCGTGGCTAAGCCACTAATAGAGAGAACAATCCAGTCCAGCGGGCCAAGTAGTTTACTGGCAGATAAAGTAGATAGAACAGTTGTACAGATAGCTAGAGCGATACTGGCAGTCTGTAGGCGTTTGTATCGGACCTTGTGACGGTCTGCTCGTTTGGAAAAATCTTTGATCAAATGCTCACACTGATAGAGAGCCTGTTGTCTTTTTTCTTCAAAGGTTTCAGCAGCCGCCAGTGGATTATATTTTTCCATAGAGTACCTCTACGAGCCTATTGATGATACCTGCAGCTGGCTTGATAGTAACTTGGCCACAGTAGAGAAACCACCGATGATGACCGGGCTGGGTGTGATATTCCAGCTCGTTTTTAATCTCGTTAAATTAACGTCAGAAAACACATTTTATCTGCACCTACAATCAAGAAAATTTGATATATCTGACTGTATCAATCCGGGCGTGCTTTCTGAGCAAAAAGTCTCTACGCTTATGCAATGGTTGCGGATAACCGCTGCCAGACAACAGAATTAAATAGACCTGGCGTCGTCAGTGAGTGCTGGAACCACCCACCGACGACTGACCCTCAAACTGAGCAAGCAATCTGCGGGCTAGGATGATTATGCCCTAGCTACCCCGATTTGCACTACATTTTGTGGGGTTGCAGGGCTTATTTAGTTCTGGTTTCACCCGCCCTGTGGCTTAGCCCATGGGGCATCTGTCCACTGTAAAAAATACAGAGAAACCAGAACTATGTTTAAAGAATCAATCGAAACGGCTGCTAGCACCCGGCCTGACTATCAGTTTGAGATCGTACGCCATATGCTGTTCGCTACACTGAGCGCCGTGCACGATACGGTCGCTCTGTGTAGCAAACTCAACTATGCCGAGCCGCATGATTGGAGTCACCCATTGCCTACCGGGCGACCGAATGAAGTGATGATGATTTTGACGAAGCGAGTGCGGGTTGGGTAGCGATTATGCTCTGATGAGATATGAGACTCTCTTGAGCTGGGATTGTATCACGTGCAGCTAAAGCAGTTGCACGTGATACAAGATCCCCACCATGGGATCGTTAGGCAAAATTCTCCCCTTACCAAGGGGAGATGCTGCAGGCAGAGGGGGATTCGAGCATTGTCGCTTAGATGTCGAAACCCCTCCCCTGTAGTTTCCCTGTAGCCTTCCAGGCATACGCTAAAGCATAAAGCAAGGGGAACCAAGTACCTCAAGCCTCACAAAGGTATTTTATTTTCATGTACATTCCAGACGTACATGACATCCGTTCTTAGGGCTTCTCTCCAAACTCATCTAGGAGCTTGTACTTGAGTAGTACGTCGGATGCGCTGGGTTTAGTCTTATCAGACTTTTTCTCTTTAGGCTTTTCTTCTGCAAAAACGTCTTTAGAAAAGAACAAAAAGACGAGAGAAAATACGACAATTGCGGGAAAAAGTGTCATGGGAACTCCTTGAGTACACCGAGATCAACGAAATGACTCAGGTTGTCCTAAGTCATCCGAATACCAAACTCCTCGTGCCGGTCAGCGATGATGAATCGCCATTAAAGTGCTAATTATGTCCGCTTGATTTAATATTGACGTGTTTTTTGAGGAGTCAGTAAATACTCTTAGTTTTTCTTTACTTTGTGCTTGTCTTTTAGTAAGAACGTTGCGGGTATTGAGGTTTGAGTGGGTGCGATCGCACCGTCATATTCTTTTTAACAGACATTGCAATAGGTATCGAGTGCGACACTTCTCTCTTCAGACAGATGTATTACAACACCCGAGTCCAAACAATAAACAAGGCGTACAGCCGTCAAACTGTTCTATATTACTACCCACAAAATTTATGAGTGCTGAATCCTATATGCGTCTTGCCATCGAAGAAGCTCGCAAAAGCAAAACTCCCTTCGGTGCCGTTATTGTCAAAGACGATCAGGTTGTACAAAAATCTGGCAACACGGTTCAGCCCGATAACGACCCCACCTGCCACGCGGAAGTGAACGCTATCCGACAGCTCACACAGCGTCTGGGCAGTTCCTCACTGTCGGGAGACTATGTCCTGTACAGTACCTGCGAACCCTGCGCCATGTGTGCGGCTACCTGTCTATGGGCCGGTATTCAAACGATTGTCTACGGCGTTGGAGCAGATGACTTTACTGATACCAACCCCAATATGATTGATATTCGCTGCGAAGAGGTGCTCAAGAAGTCTCCGCAGTCTTATTCCCTAGAGAAAGGACTGCTCTTGGCCGACTGCAAACAGCTGCACGAAGACTTTCCCATAGAAGATCTTTAGGCAACCGTACAAAAATCCCAGCCAAAAAAACGCTACACAACCGTTCTCCCCTTACGAAGGGGAGATGTAGCAGGCAGAGGGGTCTTCGGTTGTTAGCGCCAGTACGCCCCTACGAGACCAAAGAGGGTTCCTTATCTTCAGCAACGCCGTCTAGGATTTCAGGAGCCACGTCAAAGTCTTCCGCCACCAGCCGCGCTGTCATTTTGGCCGACATCATAACGCTGGGGGTGCCTGCCCCCGGCTGTGTGCCTGCGCCTACCATGTACAGGTTTTTAATGTCCTCACTGCGGTTGTGGGGTCGGAACAGAGCCGACTGAACCAGCAGGGGCTCTGGACCAAAGGCGTTGCCAATATGGGCCTTCAAGGTATTTTCAAAGTAGTCAGGTGTAATGTAGCTCGAATGTACCAGCCGCTCTTTGATGTTGGGTAGAAAGCCCCGCTCATCCATATAGGTGAGCACTTTATCCTGGAGCTTGTCGCCCATTTCATCCCAGTTGATGCCAGAGCCATTGTGGGGAACTGGGACCAGAATGTAGGCGGCATGATGGCCCTCAGGAGCCAGAGACGGATCGGTGAGCGTGGGCAGGTGTACATACTGGGAGTAGTCCATGGGCATAATCTTGCGGCCAAAGATGTCCTTGAGCAGCTCTTCATACCGAGGACCAAGGATAATGCTGTGGTGTCGCAGTTTGGTGTTCTCACTGCCGTCGGCCTTAAAGCCCAGGTACATGACGAATACCGACATGGACTGCTGGGTGACCTTGACCCGCAAATTGCTGTTCCAGAAGCGATACTTGGGCTCAATCATTTTGCCGTAGGTAGTCGCCCAGTCCGCGTTGGAGACAACCGCATCGGCGCTCATTACCGTACCGTCAGCGAGGGTGATGCCCTTGACTGTTTTCTTGCCGCTTTCTTTTTCGACGTTGATCTTGCTGACTTCGGTGTTGTAGACGATTTTGCCGCCCAGCTCTTCAAACTTTTTGACAAAGCCGCTGACTAGAGCGCCTGTCCCCCCCATGGCAAAGTGAATCCCCCAGGTGCTTTCTACAAAGTGAATCATGGCATAGATGCCAGGCACTGAGAGGGGATTGCCACCCACCAGCAGCGGTTCAAAGCTAAAGACCTGTCGCAGCTTGTCGCTCTTGAAGTATTTGCTAGTAAAGCTAAACAAGTTGCGCACCGCGTCGAGCTTGAGCAGCTCAGGTACCACCCGCAGCATGGAGCCCACTGTGCCGAAGTGGGTATAGCCCAGTTCTAAAAAGCCTCGCTCAAAAACGGCCTTGGCCGCAGTATGAAACCGCTGGTAGCCTTCATAGTCTCCTGGTTCGCCCAATTCTAAAATCTGGCGGCGGGTATTCTCAGGATCGCTGTCGTAGTCAAAGAAGGTGCCGTCATCAAAGTAAATTCGGTAAAAGGGCAGCACCGGTACAATTTTGACGTAGCGGCTGGTGTTGGGACCGCCGGAGATACCCGACTTGATGCGCTTGCTTTCGTCAACAATTTCTTCTGGGAAGTCGGGGGGAGTGAGGGCAGCGCGATCGCGCTCTAAAGAAAACAGCTCTTCAATAAAGTGGGGCACCGTAATCACCGTGGGTCCCATGTCAAAGGTAAAGCCATCTGCTTTACGGACATAGGCACGACCACCGGGGGCGTCCAGCATTTCTACAATGGTGGTATCAAATCCTAAGCTTTGCAGGCGGATACCCATAGCCAATCCACCAATACCAGCCCCAATGACAATGGCCTGCTTTCGACCCATAACCAACTCCTGTTCCCAATGTAACGAACACTTAATATTTCTAATATTGTAGCGTTCTTAGACAACGGCCTAGCCTAATTCAAACGTAGTGATGCCAAAAATTCTGCCTAGCGGTAGTTCTGGATCTTTTTGTGTGTACATCCGGGCAGTTTCAAATACAGGCTGCATGCCATACTGTTCAGCCATTGCCACAGCATGAGGGTTGGGGGCCGGCACGTCTAAGTAGAAGGGTTCTCCTGGGGGGACTTGAGTAACGAGTGTCTGAAAAATTTGCTCGGCAATGGCGGTAGTATCGGCAAACAGCGGTCCAATTTTATAGCCGCTCTGACAGGGCCGCACCACACCGTAGCCCACCAGCGTTTGATCTTGGACCACGCCAACGGCATGGCTTTCTGGCTGAGCAATCCAACATTGAATAAAGCCAGCCCGGTCTTCAGGGAAAAACTGCTGGTCGTAGGCAGCTACCGTTTCGACCGCAACGCTAGATAGGGGCATGCAGTCTGTTTTAGCTAGCGTCCCTGTGCTCGTACCTTCATAGCGAATATTGCGGTGGGCCAGCTTAAACCCGGACTTGATATAGTTCGCCTGCTGGGCGACCACCCCATCTAGACCGATATTGCGCCCCTGCAGATAGGCCAGCGCCACCTGCCACAGGGCCAGACCGTAACCCTGACCCCGCATCGCGGGTTTGACAATGTAGAACCCGATAAAGCCAAACGACTGCCCGTATTTAACAGCAGTAATCGAGGCCACGGGCTCATCGTCTAAAAAACCCATGAGCAACCCGCTAGGGTCGGCACTATAAAAGCAGTCGGCATCGTAAAGACCCGGATTCCAGCCTTCAGCGGCGGCCCATGAGATCGCACTGTCTAGCTCGCGTCGCGTCATGGGCCGAATGTGATAGCGATTTGAGGCCACAGCGCTAGGCACCTAAGCTTTGTAAGGCCAGCCGAAACTGCTCTAGCCGACGGCGGTTGACCCCCAGGTCTGACTCGCCCAGTCGAGCGGCGGAGCGCATGGCAATGGTGTGGCCATCGGGTAGAAAATAAAATTCGGCGTCGTCTACAAAGCCCATCAGACGGCTGGTAAACTCCACCAAAATGTAATCGTCCGTCTGCTCTACGATTTCGGTACGGGGCTGATTGTTTAGAATCGCCACCAGCCGATCGCGGACGGCATCCGGCTCAGCGGTGTACTCAATGGGGTCGATACGGTGCTCGTCGTCGCTGGCGGTGGTGCTGACGCAGTTAGGCGAGGCCGGGCAGTCTAGTAGCTGGGAGTCATGGACACCAATATCGGCAGGCGGGGTGCCGGTAAAGACTCCATTGAGACCGGGCAGGGCAGCGATGGGAGCTGCGATCGCAGGAGAGCCGCACAGCAACAAGGACAATAAAGCAGACGTCAGTACTGAAAATAATTGCATGGGGACTAGGCTAAAAGTTTTGTAAGCTGCTATATCGTTGGTTCATTAGAACATCAACGTGCTAGCTCCTATTGATTGTAAGGGTGTTACCGGTTTAACGAATGATTCGGACATCTATCCCGTACCGTTCCGCACAGCGATTCCACAGCGCTCCCGCAGCGCTGCTCTTGCTGTTGAGTCTGAGCGCCTGTGGTCCCAAACGACCTGAAATTCCCAACGATGTAGAGGCCATTGCCCGACGCTGCTATCAAACCCTGGCGACTTCTGAACGGACTCCCAACCTCAATCCTGCTAAGCCGATGGAAAATGGAACATTTCTAATTCTTTGGTCGGTGGCTGAATTTCCCGATGAGCGCGGCTCCTGCACGGTGGACGGTAGCGGAGCCGTGTTGTTATTAACCAGCAATGTCGAGCAACAGCCGAGTCCGGCAGAGACTCCAGCTGAACCATCCCCGGAAAACCCGACTGAATAGCCGCTGCCATCGCTACCGACTAGGCCAACAAGATATTAAGCAGTCCCGCAATCTTTGAGCATAGGGCGAGTCTGGACGCTAGGATGCCACTGTGCATCCGTCGGATATTCAGGCTTTGTGTTGCTATGGTGGACTACTTGACCCTTAAAAAGGTTATTGAAAGTAAAATATTGGCCCGTGAATCCGAGCTGTCGCTAATCGACAGTCTTTGTCGGTCATACTTTCTATTCCATGAGCAGCCAGCTGATAAGGTCTGTCTATTCTTTCATGGGTTTACAGCTGGGCCGTATCAGTTTATCCCCATGGCTCAAACCCTCCACAAAGCGGGGTGCAATGTGCTGGTGCCTCTGATGCCAGGTCACGGCATGGCCGGTCAGTGGGGACCGGGGAACCCACCTCCCCTGACAGATGACCCGCGTCTATATCTAAAATTTGGACTGAAGTGGCTCAAGATCGCTAAAAAGATGGGCTCCAAAGTAATCGTCGGCGGTCTATCCGGTGGGGGGACCCTAGCCACCTGGCTGGCGATGGAAAAGGCTGACGAAATTTATCGAACTCTCTTGTTTGCCCCCTACTTTAGTGCTAGCAGCAAGGTGATCGATTTGTTTGTCAAACACATTGATACCTATTTTGAGTGGGAAGGTCTGATGGGACCTAGCTATCCAGGGTTTGAAATTTCTGCCTTGCGGGCGGTGCTGCGAATCGCTAAGTACAATTTTAAGCGGGTCAAGGAGTCTCCCATTGCCCCTATTTTTGTGATTTCTAGTGAAAGCGATCGCGCTGTTAACAACTACGACCACCAGCGCTTTTTTGAAGCAGCCTTAGAACATCAGCCCTACTGTTGGTACAACAGCTTTGACAGGGTGCTTGATATTCCCCACACGATGATGACGCAGCAGGAGGGCAATCGATATACAAACTTGTTAAACGTGATTACAAAAGCCTACATTGAAAGCAATTTGACCTGGCACGAGGTTGAGGAAATTGCTTACCGTATGACCAAACGGCGCACGTTTAATTCGGTTGTTGCCGAGCTGGGCTGGCAGGACAAGGTTTCACGGGATATGCCCGCCATGATGACTCTGGTGGACAAATGGGATATTGCAGTAAAACGAGAGTTAAAGAATCGTAAGCGGTTTCGCCGGGGTCGCCGCGATGATTAGCACAGAATAGTGAAGAGGCAGCAGCGAACGGCTTGGCTAATTTGAGGGACTTATTGTTTGTAAGATAGGGGGCAATCCATTGGTGTTAGGCGTGGTTGCTGAGGCAATACTGACACCCACAGAAACAGCAGTTTTGTGGGGATTGCATCATCCATATTGGTTAGGTGCGATCGCAATTAGCCTGGTCGTTTTTCTGCAGCTGAGTATCTCTATCGTCGGTCAGCTGCTACGCCACAGCCTGCAATGGCTGGGAAAATCGCCGTTTTTTCTAGGTCGCTGGCTGTTGACCCAAACATCTCTGACCTCTACAGACGCACAACAAGATCAGCAGCTCGTCATCATTCTCGCCAGATTAGAAAGTCTTCAACAAGAACAGGCGAGTCTCCTAGCCGAGCTACAGGCCGCTCTCAGGGGCGCTAACGAGTAGCGCCCCTGCCGCCGCTTAGGCGTGAAGTCTCAGACGCTTGCTAGGCGCTGCTTGGTTTGTCCCCAGCGTATTATTGGGGTTGGTTTGACCACTTAGATAGTGAAACGCGGGATAATGGGCAATCAGCACGGTTCTACTGCCGTCCGTCTGAGGATCTTTGAGTCGAGCCGGGGCCACATGGTGAAAGACTCGATTGTCTTGCCACAGCAGGGCATGGCCTTCCTTCAAAACAAACGGGTCTAAAACAGCATGCTGGCCACGCAGATCGCTAAAAATAGCACTCTCAGCCTGAACAACATTGTTGCGCTCTAAACAAACTAATATGGCTCGGTCAGCCCCATCGGAGTGAATTCCTTGACCGGTGAGACATTGATCGACACTGTTGTGATCCACATGACTGGTCTGGATCTGAACTAAAATTAGCTCTTTCTCCGGAAGGTTGTAGGTAGTCTTAAACGCAGAGAGAACTTTTTGTGTGGCCTGACACCCTAAAAAAGTCGCAGGAAGTTCCTGGTAAAACCGCTTATATCCTCCTGAAAAATCGTTGTACTGCTGGGGCTGACTAAAAAAGTCTGCCCTGAGTTGAAACCATTGGTCAGCAATACACATCACATAGGCAATACTCTTAGTCCGTTTGGTGAAATGTTGAGAGCTAGGATCTGGACCGAGAGAACCACAGGATGAGAGTATATCGGCTGTTTCAGATGGACTCAACAGCGGCTTTGATAGGGCCAGAGCATCTTTTAAACAAGCGGGTGCGGTCGGCGCTGTTGCCTGTGTCTTGAGCTTGAGACTTTGCATAAAATCCAGGGAGTAATTGTACAGAAATAGCGAAAATCGCTATATGACAATTGCGTTGAACCGTCATATCAATATTTTTTGATATATTTCAGACGGCTGGTGTGACCTGGGTTTCAACACCAAGACGGGCTTACGACAGTGTCGTTACTACACCAAGACGGGTTTACGACACTGTCGTTACTACAACAAGACAGAATTACGGCATCGTCGTTACTACGATGCCGAATACATTAGTCTCAATTTTCAGACATGATTAGCTGCGATCTAGCCTCTCAATCGGCCATTAAAGCTCTTGCTTTCTCAAAAATGTCACTGTGGCCTCACCAACTTTCTCAGCCCAATCTTCCTGAGCGTAGTGACCCACCTGGTCTAGTTCCACATAGTCACCGTCTGACAGTCTCTGGGCAAAGGCTTTGGCGCTATCAGCCGACAGCCAGGGGTCTGATGTGCCCCAGGCAACCAATGTGGGTCGTGTCCAGTCGGCAAATCCCTGGTCGATCTGAGCTACGACCTGAGGCAAATCCATCGATTGAATGGTCCACATCAGAGCGCGACCTACGTCGGAACTCTTTAGAAAGGGACGTCGATACACATCCAAATCATCCAGATCAACCTCATAGGGACCCCCGCCTTCTAGGGTGCGATCCACTAGTAACGGGTCCTGGGTCATCACCTGACCCAGCAGCGGCCAGCCCATCATGCTGATTTTGAGAGGCAGTTTGGCCTCAGGGGGCAGCGGGCTATTAAGGATGACTAGTTTTTCGATTTTGTCAGGATTTTGAGCCGCGTACAGCAGCCCCGTTACGCCTAAAAAGCCTTGTACCACTAGCGAAAGCCGCTCGATTTCTAACGCGTCAATATAGTCACCCAGAGCCTTGAGATAGGTGGCCGGATCGTAAGCAAACTGACGCTTGTCGGGTTTAGACGACGACCCGTGACCGATCCAGTCTGGGGCAATGCTGCGAAATCCATACTCGGCTAAGGCAGGCATAACGTCTCGCCAGCTGTAGCTTTGGGAGACCAGGCCATGGAGCATCAGCACAGGCGGCTTATCGTTAGGGCTGTCGGGCACCAGTTCGCGATAGGCCCACTGAAGATCCCCAATCTGCAAAGTTTTCGTCTCGCTCTTGGCCATGATATTTTTCTCCCGCCTGTGGGAAAAAGCTTACCGTATTATCGTGAGCCAGGGGGTGCTGCTCTTGATAGCTTTGGAAGTAGGGGCGGCAAGCGGATGAGATCTGCCAGAGATTAATGGACCAGCGCTCAGCATCAGGACAGATCACGCGGTGAGGGTTCTGGCTATTAAACATGATGATTGCCCCCGGTGGTAGGTGATAGATCTTCTCCGAGGCTCGTTTGGGGTAGCGTTTATCGTAGCCGGTATAGTTGGCAGTGTAACCCCACTGTGTCGGCATGGTGGAAAGGTTAATGCTGACGGCTGGACAGGCCGCATACGGATCGTCTCGATGTTCACGAATGCCGACATTTCCGTAGGCAACAAGACCGAGATCGGGCATGAGGAGTTCTTCATCGGGCAGGGCAATCCGACTGGCCCGCTGGTAAATTGTCTGGCAAAAGTGCCAGAACTGTGGATGCTGAGCGGCTGGGCGGTAGGACCTGCCTCCGCTGCCCAGGACTGGCTGATGCTCTAGCCAATAGCGCCGTCGACCGACGCCATAGCTGGAGGTGTCGTCTGTTAGTAGAGAACGATGCTGGTTGAGATGTTTGCGGATCCTATGCTGCTTGTCAGGTGGCAAGATGCTGATGATTTTAAGCATTGCAGCTTGAAAAAAATGTGTAGGCGTAAATGGTGAGTGGTTTAGACGATCGTCATTGAATTACTGTACAAAGCTGCTACAGAAATAAATGTAAATCTAGTCAAACGTAATGATCTAATCTGCTCGGTCATATTAAATCAGTCATATTGAGTCAGCGGTATCAGCAGAGACGGTCTGCCGCTGAGCATTAACCCAGCCGTATAGCGTATCTCGCTGCTGGCTAGGTCGATTTAAGGGTGCGATCGCACCCACCAAATCATCCACCGACTGACAGGTCCCCCCCTGAGCCCCCGCCATTGAGGTAATGTGTTCCTCCATTAGGGTGCCGCCAATATCATTGCAGCCCCAGCGCAGGGCTTCAGTCGCAGCGTCTAACCCTAGCTTAACCCAGCTAGGCTGATGGTTTTTGATCCAGCGGCCCAAATAAATCCGAGCCACCGCCGTCAGCAATAGCGCGTCGGCAATCACTGGCTGGTCGCGCCCCACCCGGTGACGCAGCGGCTTAGGAGCCTCCTGCCCAACAAACGGCAGCAAAATAAATTCTGTGATGCCCGTATCCCCTTGGGCTACAGCGGTCTGCTGCAGCCGCCGCAGCTGATCTAGATGGCCTATACGCTGCTCAATGGTTTCAATATGGCCCGACAGCAGGGTGCTGGTGGTGGGCATCCCCAGCCGATGGGCCTGGCCAACGATCTCTAGCCAGGTGGCCGTATCGATTTTTTCAGGGCAGAGCACTTTTCTGACCCGGTCATCTAACACTTCAGCCGCGGTGCCCGGTAGTGAGCCCACCCCTGCCTGAGCCAGCTCTTTGATCACCGTCGCAAAGTCTAACTTGTCTTCGCGGGCAATAAACTGCACCTCCTGGGGCGAAAACGCATGGATATGGAGCTGGGGAAACCGGTCTTTAAAGGTGGTGACCAGCTTTTGGTAATACTCCAGCGAAGTACCGTTGATCTTTGCTGTGGGGTTGAGTCCCCCCTGCATACAGATCTCGGTCGCGCCCTGGGCTACGGCAGCAGCGGCTTTTTCTGCCATGACCTCCCAGCTAAGCCAGTAGGCCCCAGCGTCTCCTTCATCTCGACGAAAGGCACAAAAGCTGCAGTGCTGCTCACATATATTGGTGTAATTGATATTGCGGTTAATGATAAAAGTAACCGTGTCCCCCACCTGCTGCTGGCGTAGCCGATCGGCGGTAGCTCGAATGGATTCTATGGGCTCCGGGTCGCGCTGGCTGAGCAGAGTTATCCCGTCTTCTAACGAAATATCTTGACCGTCTAAGGCCCGGTCTAAAATGTCGGCGATGGCGGTGGCTTGAGAGGGCATGACACTAACTGCGATAGCTATCGAACAAATATGAGAATTATCGTTGGCGTTGCTGAGCTTGGGGATGGCTTTAACTGTAAAGAATTGTCCAGCGGCTACAGAGCGGCCTATGTTCAGCGATTGCTTATTCCTTAAGAAAACGCGGATTTTGAGCGTCTATCTTTTAAAGTTTGTTTTGGACTAATTATCCTCTACTAGCCCCATCCAGATTGACTCAATTTCGAAACTACTATGCTTCAACTACTTGCTGGCGATATTGGCGGTACCAAAACTATCTTGCGGCTGGTGCAGGCCGACGGTGCCAAAGCTGATAGGCAAGAGGTTCTCTACGAGCAGCGGTTTGTCAGCGCCGACTATACGGATCTAGTCCCTATGGTAAAGGAGTTTCTAGCAGCAGCCCCGGTGTCGGCCCAACCTCAGGCAGCCTGTTTTGCCATTGCGGGTCCCGTTGTTGGCAATCGCTCTCAGCTAACAAATCTGGCCTGGCTGCTGAGCGGTGAGCGGCTAGCCGATGAGCTAACGATCCAGACAGTGGAGCTAATCAATGATTTTGCGGCAGTGGGCTACGGTGTCTTGGGGCTGAGGTCAGAAGATTTGGTCACGCTGCAGACAGGCAGTCTAAACTCTCAGGCCCCCATCGCCATTATCGGGGCAGGGACGGGGCTGGGTCAGGGGTTTTTGATTAACTGCGGTGGGCAGTATCAGGTTTTTCCATCCGAGGGTGGGCATGTTGATTTTGCCCCGCGCTCCGAGCTGGAATTTCAGCTGCGTCACTATCTGTTAGACAAGCATTCTATTTCGCGGGTATCTGTGGAGCGGGTAGTTTCAGGACAGGGGATTGTGTCTATCTATCAGTTTTTGCGCGATCGCGACTTTGCCGCCGAATCTGACGACCTGGCCCAGGTTGTTCGTAGCTGGGAGCAGGGGGCCGGTAAGCGCAGCGAGCTACCTGACCCCGCCGCCGCGATTTCTAAGGCGGCCACTACCGATCGCATTGCCGGTCGCGCAATGGAAATTTTTATTGATGCCTATGGTGCCGCAGCGGGTAACTTGGCGCTAAAACTGCTGCCCTATGGCGGGCTTTATGTAGCCGGGGGGGTCACGGCGAAGAATATGGCTCTGATTCGCGATGGTAGTTTTCTGTCGTCCTTTAGCCACAAGGGTCGAGTCAGCCCTTTGCTTAAAGATGTACCGGTGCATTTAGTCACTAATCAAAGCGTGGGGTTAATTGGTGCGGCTCTGCGGGCCGGCCAGATTCTCGGGATGGTTTGGGGGCGGAATGTCTGCTAGACCGGTGCATCTCGCTAACAACAGCAATAAAGTTTTCTAAAGCTTTTCAATTTTCCCGCCAAAAATTCTCGCTAGAATAGTGGGCCAGTGTACGACACGTAAAGCTCTATGGCAGGTCACAGTAAATGGGCAAATATTAAGCGTCAAAAGGCGCGGGTTGATGCGGTTAAAGGAAAAGTATTTGCTAAGCTGTCGCGGGAGATTATCGTGGCAGCGAGACAGGGCGGCGGTGACCCCGATGGGAACTTTCAGCTGCGTACGGCCATTGATAAAGCTAAGTCAGCTGGAGTGCCCAATGACAATATTGACCGTGCGATCGCAAAAGGTACCGGCAGCTTAGACAGCGATGGCAACCTGGAATCTATCCGTTACGAAGGCTACGGTCCTGGTGGTGTCGCCGTCCTGGTGGAGGCCCTCACCGACAATCGCAATCGCACAGCGGCAGATCTGCGAGCCGCCTTTAGTAAAAACGGTGGCAACCTCGGTGAAACCGGCTGTGTCGGCTGGATGTTTGACCAAAAGGGTGTTGTCGTTGTGATGGGCAACCTGGATGAAGATACTCTGCTAGAAGCCGCTATTGAAGGGGGTGCCGAATCCTATGAGCTGACCGATGTAGATGAAGATACTCCCGGTGCAGAAGTGTATTGTCCCCCCGGCGATCTAGAAACCCTGAGCGATTATCTCAAAGTCGAGAGCTATCAGATCAAGGATATTGAAATCCGCTGGATCCCTAGCAACACAGTTGACGTTACCGATACCGACCAGGCAAAGTCTCTGCTCAAAATGATGGATGCCCTAGAAGACCTTGACGATGTGCAGACGGTGACCGCTAACTTTGATATGGACGAAGAAATACTCTCAAACGTTTTCTAAATCGTGTTTATACTCCATCTCACTCTAGGTGATAGTCTTTTTTCTTAGACCTGCAGCCAGCTAAATATAGTGTTTGCTGTTAGTTGAAGGGATTTTGCGAATGCGGGAACTGGTAATATAGCGTCGGTATTTTCAAAGGACTGAACTGATTTGTCTGAATCATAGACAAAAAGGCAAAGCTCATCCGGGTCTATGAGCCAACCCATCGTGGTCCCACTATCGAGGCAGTGGAGAATATTACGGATGACTCTGGTATGGCTTTGGTTAGGAGACAAAATCTCTATTGTCCAGTCAGGATGGAGATTGAATACATTAGCAATGTCTCCATTCGGGTCTTTAGGAATGCGCTGGTTGAGAAAAACGGTGATATCAGGGACGATTGAACGTCCGCTAAACGTGCAGCGTAGTTCCGGAAATGCTTGAGCGATGCGCGCGCCTTTAAAGATAGCTGTTAGTGCAAAGGTTAACTCTCGCTGTAGGATGCTGTGCTTTCCTTGCGGCATTGGTTTTTGGAGGATCGTGCCATTAATATATTCACTAGCAGGTTTAGTCTCTGGTAGCTTTAGAAATTCTTCGAGTGTGATGGATTGGGCAGGTGCCTGAACCATAGGACTACCGTTTTGGGGTTATTTTATTCTGATTGTAGCTGCTCAGCGTAGAGGCCCTCACCGATAACTGCGATCGCACAGCGGCGGATCTGTAAGCCACTTTTAGTAGAAATGGTGGCAACCTGGGAGAAACCGTCTGTGTCGGCTGGATGCTTGACCAAAAGGGTGTTGTCGTTGGCGAGCTGGACGAAGATATTCTACTAGAGGCGGCCATCGAAGGGGGACTGACTCCTACGAGCTGACTGAATTAGATGAGGATACCCCCCGGTACAGAAGTGTATTGTCTCCCCAGCGATCTAGAAACCCTCAGCGATCATCTCAAAGTCGAAAGCTACCAGAGCAAAAACATTAAAACCTGCTGGATTCCCAGCAGTACAGTTGACGTCACCGATGCAGACCAGGTAAAGTTTCTACTCAAAATGATGGATGCCCTAGAAAATCTCGACGATGTGTAAACGGTGACCGCTAACTTTGACATGGACAAAGAAATACTCTCAAATGTTTTCTAAATCATGTTACGTGGGCATCACAGAATCTCTTACTATTCAAATAGTTGACAATCTTGACAAGGCTCAGTAGCTGAATGTAATAATTGTGTAAAGCTCGCCGAGCCACTAAATTTAGCTACTCTCGCAGAAGGAAATATTGGCTATGTAATAACCTTTGATCCTAAGCTCATGATTTAGAACTTCTGTAATCTTCAAGAAGATTTGGACGTGACCTCTCGAGATCTCCAAACTGAGGCTGGATTTCTTCAACTTGAATTTGAAATCTATCTGCTAATTGAAAAGTGTTGTTCAACAAATCAGCGGCAACAGCAACACCTCCGCCAAAATATAAAACAGCACTTAAAAGAGCAGCCAGTGTGTCCCTTACTTTTGAACGGCTAACTTCAGGGGCATTTTTTAACTCATTGCTGAGAGTAGAAATCTGTTCTTGAACATCATTTTTGGCCTTCTCGAATTCCTCTGGTAGGCTAGCTAGGTTTTCATGTAAAGCATTCAAGATATCACTTATATCGGAGACTTCTTCAGACTTGAGTGTAACTGAGTCGTCTTGAATGTTACCGACACTTATTGAAGTTCCATGAGGATTAACTCCTCCTGTAAATTTTGTTTGGCCACTAATATTTATATTGATGTTGGATTTGTCTGACTCCTTCATATAACCAATAGACTCCCAAGTACACTATGAGAAATTAACTGCAGGCATAGCCTTAGTTTACATCTTCCTTGCTATCAGTATCCTGTTCCTTTTGAAGAATGTTTTCAAAATTTCCAACGCTTCTAGATATGCCGCGTGGGTTAACTCCTCCTGTGACATTGGAGTCATTAACATTTACTGTATCAGAATTGTCATAATAGTTATTGACGACTAGCGTAGTAATTAATTCCTGTGCTGAAGCTCCACTGCTGCTATTAGAAATAGCACTTGCTGTATCTTCACGTCCGAGAACTCTTAAATTATCTAGCTTTTGGTTTATTCTATCTTTGTTATTGTTGAAGTTTTCTCTAAAAGAAGCTGTGATAGTAGAAGGATAAAAATCTGCCTTATCAAAGTCTGTTTTATATGAATCTAAATATAGATTTTCCGAAATATGGATTCCTCTAAAGCTCGTTTGATGCCTTCTCAGAAAAGCATCAACTATGAATCTCAATGCAACATATTTATCACCTAATGAATGATAAGAAACTGACACAGGCTGTTCGTCTTTCCGAGAAAGATCCTTTAGTTGTTGCAATATTTTATGATACTGGTTGTCAATCAAATGTTTCTTTTCATATCTAGCTAGATATCCAATTCTATGACCTGAAAAAATTAGTAAAGCTGCTATTGAGAAAGACCACGGAATAGAAGATCGAAAATAATCGCTCTGGAAAAAAACTGCACAGAAGCCGGAAGCCAAGGCAAACACGTCTAAGCAGACAAGTCTGAGGTCCAGTTTGTCAAGACGTGTATTCTTTTTTTTAGGAGTATCTATAGATAGCTTTATCAACTCATGAGCTAGATAAACAGACTGAGCCTGTGTCAAAACACTCGCTATAGCAGCTACATAGCAAGCTAAAGCCATCACAGAGGTGAAACCAATGGCTATATGCTGTTCTGAATTATTGCCAAGTACTGGAATCCAGAAGAGCAGAAGAATTAAGCATAAAAGAATACTTGCAAACCATACCTTCAGTCCTTCCTTCTCCATAAGAAGAACTGTAGCCCCTAAGGTGAATAGAACAAATATGCTAACAGCATTAGGGAAGTTTAGTGCAGGCTCATAAAGAATTAAGTTAATCAGGAAATCAATTGAATATGCAGAAATTGCTCCAGCTAGAAATGCAAGAAGAAAGCATAACCCCGTTAACCAAAAGATAAGAGATAGTTTGACTCCTAAATCAACCCTATTGAAGGTAACATTTTGCAGCGTCGCATCTTGAAAACTAGCGCCTCGGATATCAGAGTCTTGAAATGTAACGTTATCAAAGATTACTCCGTTGAAAATTGCATTCTTTAGGGATTTTCCATTGAAAGTATGTTCAGAGATTTCTAAGCCAGGTCTAAATTCTATATTATCCAGATTTTGGTCTTCTACATCAATGCCATCTATCTTCTTCATTATTTAAAGTTTCTCAATTACGAAAATAGAGTTCGGTATTTCCAACGCTGATAATGTATCCATTCTGGCAAAAGGCCAAATATTTTCGAATCAGGTATGCTAGTCAAATAATAATTTGAACTAGCTAAGGAGATTTGGCTACTGATTTCATTGCCGAGACCGTATTTGGCTTCTTGGCTGAGTCCTCCTTCCTCGCGCGTTTCTATTTTGGGAAGCATTTCTTTGTTGCTGTTCTCTTCTTTGTTCGGCTACTCTTGCGGCTCTTTGTCTAGCATATTCGGGAAATAAGGCTGGATTGGTACGAAGTTGATTTAAAATCAATACTAATACGGCATCTACTGAAGCAGAATCTAAAGCAGCTATTAAAGTAAAACTTCTTGTGGAAAATAGAACTTGTTCAACACTTCCTACTTGAGGAGCGCGTAAGCCTGAACGGAGTTCTTCAACAATGGCTAAGTTCTCAAATGTATTTGCAAATGCAACAGGTAAATTACCATTTTCAAGAGGATCTTGCGGACTATCTAAATCAGGTAAGTTGTTATTCTCTGAGAAGATTTCATTGTAATGCCCTGTTCCACTCTTACTCCAGATTGCTTGAATAGCCTCTCCTGCTGCTATTCGTACTGAGGGATATTCCCGTCCATTCCAAAAGGCATCGGATAGAGCATCTAAAATTTCTTCTTGATATTGCTCATTAGTTGTTTCTGATGGAAAATTAATCGGATGCCCTAATGCTAAAGCTGCATTTCTCCTTACTGTAATATCTCGATCGTCCGTTACCGCTTTTATTAGCGCCTGCGTCAATTGCTCATTCCATCTCGGTGATGATATACATTCATCACTTTCCTCTGTCGTCTCACACTTCATTAGCTCGCCAGCATAGGTAGCGGCAACGACTCGAACATTAAATGGCTGTTCAGGCTTCAGAGCATCGGCAAAAATATTTAATACCTGATTATTTTCAAATCCTAGCCGACCCATCGAATATAGCAGAACTGCCCTAAGTTCATCAGAGTCATTTGCCTGGTCACTTCGATACAGACCTATCAAAGCACCTAAAACCTGATTGGGATCAATATTGTCTGGCGTGCTATAGGCATTAATACCAATCTGAGATAAGGCATAAGCTGCAGCCGTCTGTACTTCTGGTGCTACTGTTCCGCTGGCATTAAGGGCAATTTGGCCGAGCGACTGCTGTATCTCTGCTCCCACACGTGGGTGAGCATTACCGATATTACCCAGAGCGTAGGCTGCTGCTGCACGTTCAGCATCGCTACCGCTGCTGTTCATAATAGTATCCAGTGCTTGCCATGTACCAATATCATCAGACCGTAGTTCACCTAGTGCATAAATAATCTCATTACGCAGTGTCGTAGTATTAGTTTGGGATAGTCTATTGACCAGTGCCTCAGCGATATTAGAGTCCTGTAATGCTGTTTGCCATGCTAGAAAGTTAGGGTCAGACTCTGCATCTACACCATAGGTTATCTGACCAATTAATCTAACTGCACGAGCAGTTTGTCGTACTCTGTCTTCGTCACCTATCTTTAAATTTAGCTCGATCCACTGCTGTAAAACTGCCTCAGGAGGAGCTTGCAACAAGCTTTCTATAGAACGAGCTTCAATTCGGGCTTCACTAGTACCTAGGCTGTCAAAAAATACTGAATAGTAGCTATTACTTTCACTGCCACGATTAATAGTGCCAAGTGCTCGAATTGCATTAGTTTGAATCACTGTACTACTTGAAGCATTATTACCAACTCCTGCTGTATTTTTAGCTAACTCAGCCAGATCTTTTAAGCTAGCCACCACATTGAAATCATCGTCCAGCTCGCTATCCCAAACACTAATAAGTAGATTGCTCAGGGCAATACACCGGCTTTCTCGCAATAGCAACTGCTCAGCTTCATCCAGCGTATTGTTGGGATCTCTGGATATCGTGGGCTCAAGACAAACTTTTGCTAGACTATCGATCTTTAGCCCAGAAGGTTGAAATCCTAATCCTTCGGTAATAAATGCTCTACGTTCTGCAAGGCTAAATTCCTTAAATGCAACGGGTCCCAATAGAGATAATGCTTCAACGGCAGCCTCATGTAGTCGGAGCTGTGGTCTATCAAACGCTAACGTGCTAACTCTTGTTGAGACTATGGGTAACAAATAACTATTGATGATTAGATCAAATTTTTCACGTTTTGTATTGTGGTCAAATCGGTTTGAACTCTCGGCATACAGAGCAATATCTTGCAGTATCTCTACTAAAGCAATGTAGTCTGGCGATTCTAGGGTGATTTCCTCATTTGATGCAGATGCATTACCTAGTTCCAATGGCGGTTTCAGGGTAACCAACTCCTTGAGTGCTCGGTTATCTGTCTCTCTCAGAGCGATTTGCCCTAGCGCTTCCATCGCTGGTCGCTGTAGCTCTCGTCGTAGGAAATAGTATTCAGATGCATTTAGCCCCCAGCCCTCGGCCTGATAAGCCGCTGGGAACTGTTCGGCGTCAGGCAAACGTTCAGGTAACTGGCCATTATCTAGCTCGTCTTTAGCAGGACACTCTGAGTCTGGAAGCTCATAATCCGATGTGTCTACATCCGATGTATCTATCTGTGAAGCTGTCAGTCGATCCTGTCGCCGATCGTGGGAAACAATTCCATACTCTAGCGAATCGAAATTTCTGTATCGTTCAAAGTAAGCATGATTTTCGAATTGCGCATACTGGCGCGGCGTCAGACACCATGCTTGCAATAGCCTTTCTTCTTCTGCTTCCGGATCTTGTGCAGCAACGAGTCGTGTCCTTTGAGCCTCTCCGTTTTCACCTGTTCTAGAAACATAGGTGGGTCGTCTGACAGGGCAATCTCCATCAGGCGTTAGATTTCTAGTCTGTGAGCCAGCTAAGTCTGCCAAACATTTAATTACAAAAGGTCGTCGCCCATAGTAAAGATCAACTTGTCCAAGGGCGGCTATAGCAGCACTCTTCATCAGCACCAGCTGATCGACTAAGGGATCTTCGTTTAAGGCAGGTTCTCTATTCCCCGGATTTTCTAAATTGGAAACAGGGCGGCGATTTGAAGCACAAAAATGTCTGTAGGGTTGAGGATAAACATAGATCCGCTTCATTAGCTCTTCGACAGCGCGATCGCTATCAACACCTGTTGCTTCTAAAGTGTAGCTAGAACCTGTACAGGCTACTAATGAGCTATGGGTAAAGGATAGAGTATTCCTAGCTTGGTTTAAGCTATCAACAACATCATAGTTAGCTTCAAGATCTGCTTTGAATCGCTGACGTAGGTTCTGGCTCAATCGTTTCGTAAACTCTTGTCTTAGATTTGTCAGACGTTCCGAATCAGGGGAGCCATAATAAATATTTCCAAGTTCTTCTTTGATTGCATCTCGCATGCTTTGGGTCAGCTGCATTAAGCGGCGCTGGTCAACCGTATTAAGCCACCGATCGCTGCCCTCGGTTTCTTGTTCATTTAGGTAATCTAAAGCGTTCCAAAGTTCTTGGATCTCTTGGTCTGCTCTGTCGTGAGCGCTAGCGATCGCACTCGTTACGGAGGCTTGTACACGATCGGTCGGATCAGGATCTGAGGATAATATCCGCCGAAACCGTCGAAACTCAGTACTACTGTCACTGTGGTCATACCCGATAAATGCCTGGAGCGATCCCCGCTCTAGGGCAACTTGATCTAAAGCTTCAATAACAGTTGCCCGTGTCACAGGATTCTGTAAATATTCTAGGTAGCTATCTTTAATAGATTCCGCACTTGTTTGTTGATTATTCGTATTGGCCAGAGTGACTCGCGCTAGAAGTTGCTCAATCAGCTCATGTTCCCTGGAGTCAACTTGAGCAAAAACGTAGTTAGCAATACTATCGCGCACGCTATCTGGGGTGAAGGTATTGGTATCTGTATCGACGGCAATGATATCTCTTACCTGTAAAACCCAGAGTAGAGAATCGATAGTATTTTTTTCTTCTTCGCTAATATTTTCGGTGATGCCGTCACTGATACCAATTTGTCCTAGAGCAAAGGTAGCCGCAATCGTAGCTCGATCGGTTTTACCAACAGCAGTATCAGGGATCGTTAGCGTGCATTTGCTATGTAATTCATTGCTTCTTCTATGCCAGCCGATAGTTTCGTCATCAAGGATCTCAGCAGCAATTACAGCGGCTTCTTCTCTAAAGTCGCTTAGCAGTTTTTCATAGACGGTTCTTCCGGTTGAGACTGCCTGCTTGACCTCTGCAGCCCGGGTGTCCTTAATTTTTTCAAATAGGACGTTCTCTAGTCTTGCTTGAGTATCAAACTCATCAAGGTCGTTAGATGTAGGTATCGTAATGGCTATTAAACAGGTTTTAAGCGCACTGAGCTGATGCTTCAAAACGTCTCTTTGATTGGGCTCAAGCAATAAATGCTTTTTGAGCTCAGCCTTTTTGAGCTCGTAGTCTAAAGCTCGTCCGTATTGGGACACAGCGAAAGCCATAGTAGCAATGACTTTTTCGGAGTTTTCTCTATCTTCATAGCCAGAGTCATTGAGCCCTAGGAGGAGTGCCTCTAAGATATTGACCTCGATCTTGCTATCGTTGCCCGGAACATCATGGTTAAACGTTTCGGATTGAAAGACGTTTGACCAATGAGGTGCCATTTGTCCTAAGGCATAGGCCGCCTGTTGTCGAATCTCCCAGCTATCAGAACTCAGACTCTTGCCTAAGAAAACAGCGAGCTTTTTTAGGGAACTTGTGTGGATGTAACCTACGTTCGATGTGATTTTTTGCGCAAGCTCACGCTTTCTTTCGGGGGCAATAGCTATTGAGCGGCTACTTATTAGTGTATTTAATTCATTAATAAGAGTTGGGTTGGGTGTAAACTCATCGACTCCTTTATCGACAACTATATTCCCGGCTCTATCAAAAATACGAATGTGATAGAAATTTCCAATTTTTGCGGCGACGATTAGGCTGTGACCCTCAGAAGGAAGATTATTAACGCTGTTGAGGGTAAGTAAACTGAGATCATACTCTGGAAACCGTAATCTTCGATAGTTGATTCCCCCCGCTGCTTTGACAGCTGATAGCTGTAGTCTCGGATTCCTGCTGCCATTTGTAATGGAACGTTCAGCCGTTCTAACTAGTTCGTTTAGAGCATAGCTGTCATCCGCAGTGTCGTCATTTAGCCGATCTGCATAGAATTGTCGGAAGGTAACTTCTGCTCGTTGTCGAAGTTCATCATTCTCATCTTCTCCGAAGCCTTGGGTAAGGATAGCAATTAGATTATCGGCCTGCTGTGAATAGGGTCTTGGTCTTAGCTGGGGATCAAACTCTATCGCATCTGCTGATTCTTGAGAGTATGCTCTAGATTCAAGTCGGCTAGCAATATCGATGGCAGATAGTTGCTGAGCAATAGGGTCAGGTAAATTTGAGTCTTCTCGTTCTATATATGGTCTATTGGAGTCTGGGTCACTTTGATCATCTTCTAGGTTTGGTGGATTTTGCGTGACGCTATATAAGTTGCTAACGACGAACGTGTAAAACTGATTTCCTCTGCTGCCAAGCCTTTCTATAGCTGCGATCGCGCTTGCCCGTACCTCGCCTGTTTCTTGCTTGTTGGCCGCAATCATATTGAGTAAACACAAGGATGGCGTCAAGGGGGCGTATCTGTCATCATCGTGCTGGTTATTGCGTTCTTCACCACTAGATGACGATGATATCGTGCAAACATTATCAGACGCAGTAGCGGCTGATGAATGTGGATAAAGAATCAGGGCTGCTACTGCATCAATTGTTGCAATCCGAATATCAATTAACAGAGCATCTGAGACAACGTCGCGATTTTCAACCTTTAAGACAGTTTCTAAATAACGCTTTAAATGATCATTGACATAGCTAAGTAACAACTCTAGCTGTGTTCTGCTAGGACTTTGATGACTAGCTGTTTCACTATCTGCTTCAGCATGTTCCAACTGCGTTTGGAGTTTCTGACCGATATCCTTGAGTGTCTTGAGGGCAGCTAAATGGAAAGCAACACTAGCACGGTATTGTGCAGCCTGATTCTTTGCCTCGTCTGAGGCGTTTCTACCGGCATTTAGGCGTTCCCGAAAAGCTTTTATATCCTCAATATCAGTGATAGCCAGCGGGATCAGTTGAGTATTATCATTCCTATCTGCAAAAAAGCTGATAAGTTTTTCTAGATGACGTTCCCCACTCGTGGATGTATCGATAGAGAAAAGTGTAATATCACTTAGTAGTGCCACAGCAGCCGTTTTTAACTGCCATGACTCCACTGAGTCTACGCTACTTTGACTATCTAAAATCTTATCGATTTGACTGAGCAAATTGTCTGTCTGCTCATGAGTTATATCAGCCTCAGGTGCCCGAATAATTGCCCCTAGCGTGTGTAGTATTAGAACCGTAAGGCTACCATCGTGGGGTGAGTTTAAAGTTTCTACCAACTGATCGAACAGTCTTGGTAGCTCTTCCGGGGAACAATTATCAATAAAGCTAATGGCGTTGTATAGCTGATTGCTGAAGCTTGGATCAGAGACTGGCCTATCTAAAAGATTTTGACAACCGTTTCCACTATTTTGAGCTAGCTGCAGCCCCTGATTTGGATAGATTTGACTGGATGAGATCGCAAGGCTAATATCAGCTGTCAATAACGGGAAAATACCAACACTCGCAGCTAATCGCTTGAACAGCTGCCTGAAAACCTTGTCCTTCATAGATGATAAATACCCAACTTTATCAATAACAAACACTTACTTGTTACATGCAAAGCTACTACTCAAGAGCTCCATGCATGCACTAACGCTACTACGATCTTTAAATATCTTTAGGATACACAATCTCAAAATATAGATGTGTAAAAACGGATAGCGTTGGTGCGTGAATTTGACTATAATCCTAAACGACTAAAAAGAGAACAACACGCGCAGATATTTGAGAAGTCTAAACATTGTGAGAGCCATAGGCCATTGCTCTGCAGCTATAAAGCTTTTCAGCTTTTACAAGCTGTATACTACTGCTCCAGTTGTTCTCAGCAATAAAACTGATTTGTTGAATTTTCGTAGTATTCTTCCAGCCTCGCGCTACCCATCCTCTATTAATCTCGTAGAAAGGTATTTCAATGGCATCAATAGGATTTAACCTGGTTCAGCAAATTGTAAAGAATACAACACTTTTATGTTTTGTATTATTGGCATTTGCTAGATCCGTTAATGCTAATCCGATACCTGCAAATGATGGAACAGGTACTATTGTTAATGTAGATGGAAATCAATTCAACATTGGTGGTGGCCAATTTTCCGGGGATCAGGCAAACCTCTTTCATAGTTTTCAGTCATTTGGGCTTACTCAAGAGCAAATTGCTAATTTCCTATCCAACCCACAAATTGATAATATTCTGGTCCGTGTAGGTGGTGGGCAGTCATCCCTGGTCGATGGCCTTTTACAGATAAGTGGGGGATCATCCAATCTGTTTTTAATGAATCCTTCTGGGATTACCTTTGGGCCAAATGCAGTTCTAAATTTACCCGCTGATTTTATAACCACGACTGCAAATGGCATCGAATTTGAAGAGGGTTGGTTTAGTTCATCGGGTGAGAATGCTTATACCTCGCTGCTAGGTTCTCCTCAAGGATTCGCATTCACAGGTAATCAGCCTGGTGCAATCTTGAATCTTGCTGATCTATCAGCTCAGTCAGGTCAAAACCTTGCCTTGATTGGCGGTACCGTTATTAGTTCAGGTACTTTATCTGCCCCTAATGGAGAGTTGGTAGTTACTTCTGTTCCAGGAAATCAGGCAGTTCGTATTGGTCAGCCTGGTAGTTTTTTACAGCTTGAAGTAAGGCTGTCTAGCGAAATAGAGTCCTTACCTCAAGACTGGACACTATCCGTTTTGTCTTTACCAGAGCTGTTGACCAGTGCACCAGCGGTTGCTGATACAGCCTTAGAAGTTGTGTCCGAACAAGTTCAAGTAGCTAATGGTGAATTTCAGATTTTGCCAGGAGATATTTATGTTCAGCAAGCTAATGCTGGTTCTCTGAGTCTTCTGTCAAGTAGTGATTTGACTTCGGTTGGCGGCGATTTTCAGGCAACTCAGGATTTACAGCTTGCTGCTAATAATGTTCTCAAGCTGCGGGATAACCTAGAAAACCCCTTCATTGCTGTTGCTGGCAATCAGTTGCAACTACAAGGAAATCAGGGCATCGATATCTTAGCACTGACCCACCCGGAAACAGCGTTTGCCAGCGGAGGGGATTTGCGTCTAGTCAGTAGTCAGCCTGTTTCTGCCGATACCCATTTCTCCACTGGAGGCAACTTTTCGATTCTTAATCTAAATGAAGCCCCTAGCGATTTTATAAGTTTGTACGACCCAATTATCAGTGCAGATGGTGATGTTGTTTTTGGTAACTATTCCGGAGCTTCGCTCAAGATTGAGTCACAAGGCAGTATTCAGGGTGGAAATATAACGATTACATCTCCGGATGTAGGACTTACAGGGGCTGATCCAGACATTGAACTTTTGACTAATTCTCGTACAGTTATTCTTCGAGCTGGGCTCGATGCTTTGACAAATCAAAATAATGTACCTACTTCGACTGGAGAAAGCTTATTTCCCACTCAATTCACACCTGCGGGTGGCCCTTCAGCGTTAGGGGATATATCAGTGGGTAATATTCAAACTGGTTTTGGTGAAACCGGTGGAAATATTATCTTCAGTGCAGATGGAGATATTACAGCTGGTAACCTCGATACGTCTACCTCTACTGCAAATGCGACGGGCGGTTTAGTTGATATTAATGCGAGTGGCGATATTACCGTCGGTAATGTCAGATCAACTGCACGGGAAAACAGAGGTGGTCAAGTCAATATTATCTCTACTGCAAGTGACGTATCTACGGGGAATGTTAACGCTTGGTCTTTCAACGGGCCTGGTGGAGAAATTAATATTTCTGCTGTCACATCTAGCGCGAGTGTCAACACAGGTAATCTGCGTGTTGAGAGCTTTGGGCAAGAAGGTACTGACGGCACTGTTAGTGTCTCTGGCGGTAGTAGCGTATCAACAGGGACAGTGAATTCTAACTTAGTTTCTACGACTTCCCCAACGCTTATTGAACCACCCCCTACTTCAACTTTTGTGTCTTCTCCAGAACTTGATGTAGAAATTGATACGGCAGAATTAGACACACAAAGGAGTGCAGAGTTTGAAGCGTACTTTGGTCGTGCGTTTACACGAAAAATTATAGATTCCGATACTATCCGATATGCTTTGCATGATATGGAGATGCAGGAAAAAAGTATCAAAGCGGCTGTAGTATATATATCTTCAGACGATGAGCGTGTCTTTATTCGTGTTGAAACGGCACAAGGTGTACCTATAGAAATTGAGAGTATTGCAGACTTTGATCAAAGTCTGCCTGAAGAACGGCAGTTCGATCCTGATGATCCCAATACTGATGATTCCGGTTTTATTCTGGAGAAATCGGTCTTAAATAATAAATCAGTGCGGCTTAACTCTATACACAGCGATAATGTTCATAAGGATCAGTTTCAATTAGCACAAGAATCAAATAACGAGAGTGTTACAGATCCTACGCCGTCTAGTCCTGAGGATGAGGATGAGGATGAGGCAAATCAATTCTCACTGGAGGAGAGCGATACGGTTTCTCGTAGTGGTCTAGTCGAAGAAGTCGAAAGCCTATGGCGAGAGATTCAAAGACCCGGTACGGATAGTCATTTGCAATATTCTGACCGTCTATATGATTTGCTTATACGTCCAATTGAGGCTGAATTTAGAGAACAGGGTATTGAGGGGATTAATACCCTCTTGTTTTCTATGGAAAACGGGTTAAGACTTATTCCTCTAGCTGCACTTTATGATTCAGAAACCGAACAATATTTAACTGAAAAGTACAAGATCAGTGTTATCCCAAACTTTGAATCTCTCGATATACGTCGTACCGATTTAACAGAAGCCAACGTTCTGGCTATGGGGATATCAGAATTTCAGAACTCTGATATCTATCCCCCGCTCAGTGCAGTTCCACTGGAGTTGAGCCTTATTGAGAGCATATGGGAGAGAGATGCTGGTGAAACAGAATCTCAATTTGGTGACTCTATGCCCCGCTCTGTTGAGGTGAAGCGTAACCAGGAGGTGACCTTAGATAATGTACGAAATGCTAGAAAAGATAAGCCATTTCAGATTGTTCACCTTGCTACTCATGCAAACTTTAGTGCCGGTAGCGTCAGCGACTCCAAAATTCAGCTATGGGATACTACGCTACCCCTAAATTCCCTTCAAATCGACACCCTTAATTGGCGTAAACCGCCCATTGATTTACTTATTTTGAGTGCCTGTCAAACAGCTTTAGGTGATTCAAACGCCGAATTGGGTTTTGCTGGACTTTCATTACAAGCAGAGGTCAAATCTACACTTGCAAGCCTTTGGTATGTAAGCGACCTAGCTACATTAATCTACATGATGGAGTTTTATCGCAACTTAGGTTCTTCTAAAACTAAAGCTGAGGCTGTTCAGAAAACTCAGTTAGCTATGTTAGATAGGCAGCGGCTTCGACAGAATATTCGAGTACTAGAGAATACTATAGATTCGCTATTATCTAGTCAGGATATTACCTGGAAAAATACGGAAACTGCAGTTCAAGGAATGATGAAAATTCGTGAGAGGCTGCGCAGAGACAGAGCCGAAGTAGTTGAGCAGCTTCGACATCCTTTTTATTGGTCTGCATTTACCCTAACGGGTAGTCCTTGGTAGGTGTCAGGGCAAACAGCCTGTTTTTGAGAAAAATGGCACATACGTAGATTTTATGCTTTTTGACGTTTTCTCCATATTTTTCCATGTCTCATAGCCGATGCTGTGTTCTGTCGTTTTTGACTGTATTTCTCACGTTAACTATTTCTAGCTCTGCAAAAGCGCAATCTTCTGAGACCCAAGCGTACGATTTCAAACGATCCGTATCAGAAGAACTTGATACACTGCCAAACCTTAGGTACAGTGTAGCTGGTCTTTATACAGAATCGATAATAGACACTATTATTGAGTCCGGTGAAGCTACGGCAGTCAATGATAATGGCTCGGACAGTACAGATGATTTTGCTTTTATCATACGTAGATCAGAGGTCCTGAGCAGCGCTTCCAATAATTTAACTGCAGATACAACCATAGATTTGGAAATACAGTCTTTTGTTTGCAGTCAGGGGGAAGACTTAAGTACCGTGACTGATCAATCGATCGAATACAATCAATATGAGAGTATTGTTGTTTTAGAATACTGTTTTAGTGATCAGTCCTTATATGCCAGAAGACATGAAGGTGCAAAGCAGGAAGAGTTTGCAGCAAAACTTGATGCTATTCTGACTCCTTATCTTGGGCAAACGATATTGCCTGAGCAGGTTAAGAGTATTCAAGATGCTATAACATTGCAGTATCTTAGTTCTGGTTATGTAACCTCGCGCGCAGAAGCTCCGAAAGTTTTGACCAATGGTGCTCTGCTGATTCCTGTAATCGAAGGTTTTATTCAAGATGTGAGAGTTACTAGCCAATATTCTTCCGAATATTATGAAGAAAAATCTGAAGACATTGGAGAATTCTCGTCTCAGGTATTGAGAGATTCAGCTCCATCAGATATTTCTAGCAATACAAGTAGCCCTGACAATTATGAGGAATCTAGACCCCTTGGAGAGCGAACTCCTATCGGTAATTATATTCGAGCGCAGCTAAGACCAGTAATAGGTGATATACCTACGCCAGAAGACACAGAAGTATTCGAGTTTGAACGGCCAGTTAATATTTCTGATTTAGAGAGTTATATTCGATTACTTGCGCTAGAGCCTCGTTTCGAAACAGAACGTACGTTATCTGTATTGCGTGCTCCAAACGAAGATGAAGCGATATCTATAAAAGGAGGAAGTATATTAGATATCACAGTACAGGAGCTTCTCTGGGATGTAGAAGCATCATTCAATAACTACTCTCCTCCCAGCGTAGGTGATTTTGGCCTTGACTGGAACGCAACTTACTTTACTGATTATGGAGAGTTAGCTATCAATGGCAGACTAAATTTAGATGAAGATACTGCTGGTTCTCTCTTTAGCTCTAGTGATGGAGATATCATAGATGATGATCTATTAACTTCGTGGCAAATTAACTATAGTCCACCTGCTATAAGACCCAGCCTAGGTCGTTTCAATTTTAGAGCTTCTCGGGATCAAAACGATGTTGTCCAAGGAGATTTTGCACCGTTCGGTTTTCGTTCCGAAACTGAGAGGTATGCCTTAAGCTATCGACATCCGATTATTAGATCGCTTCGACAAGAATTGGCTTTTGAGTTTGGATTTGTTTTAGAAGAAAATCAGACCTTTATTGGTGAAACTCAGCCGTTTAGAGTAAGCTCGGGGCCCGATGATTCTGGCATTAGTCGCACATCGGCTTTGTCTTTTGCTCAAGAATATATCACTCGCGACAGTAATGAACTATTGCTTTTACGTTCGCAATTTAATTTTGGCTTAGATATATTTGATGCTACCAGCAACATATCATCGATACCAGATGGTCAATTTTTTAGCTGGAATGCTCAAGCACAGTTCTTAAAGACGCTTGGAAACAAACACACTTTATTTACACGTGCGTCTCTTCAACTCACGCCGAATAGCTTATTACCGTTAAATCAGTTCGTGATGGGTGGAGCACGTTCTGTGAGAGGTTATCGAGAGAATTTTCGCTCTGGGGACAATGGAATGGTTCTTTCTATTGAAGACCGTATTGATTTTGATTTATTCGGCAGTGAAAATATAAAGTGGCTAGACTTAAAAATCATTCCATTTTTTGACGCAGGATGGGTTTGGAATAATGGCGGTAATCCTAATCAAACATTAGATCCCAATTTTATTGCTAGTCTTGGTGTAGGTCTACAGGCTAACCTTCTGGAGTCAGAACGATTACGGATTAGGCTAGACTACGGTATTCCATTAGTTAATAAGAAAGAGCTTGATAGTGGTTTGCAAGACCAAAGACTACATTTCAGTATTGGCTATAATCATCACTTTCATTAGATCGGTTTCTCAAATACTGAGAATAAGCTGTGGTTTCTAAGATTTTCAGAGTTTTAGTTTGTTGTTAGACATTCAGTTTACCCATTGTTATAAACTGAAAGAATTTAAAAAGAAAAATGTCTGACCCTATAAAGCCCCCAGGGTCAGACAGCTCACCTGTAAAAACGCATTTAACAAGGATTAAAACAATCACCCAAATGCCCCCTCGGATGATTAGCTGTCTTGTACGCGTTCTTCAGAGTTGGTTTAATTCTCCCTTGCTGCGCTATCAAAAAGCGTCCCCGTAAACACGTAAATTAGCTAGGCGATCGCTGAAATATGTAGATTATTCTGGGTGTATCTACGTTTTTCCTACGGCTGACGCTGTGCTGAATCGGTTACTTGGCAGAAGTGTTCAAGGTATTAAGCTGATTCATCTCTTCGTTAGATAGAGATATTGCAGCTGCTTTAACATTATCTTCTAAGTGGGCAATTGTTGTTGTCCCTGGAATCAATACAATATTGGGTGCATAGTGCAACAGCCAGGCTAAGGCGATCTGGGTAGGGTTGGCGCTGTGGGCCCGAGCGATTTGGGCAAGTATTCCTTCAGCCTGGGCCAAGGGTGCACCGCGGCGCAGAGGGTGAGCCCCTAAAGAACCATAGGGAATAAAGGCAATATTCTGCGCTGTTGCATACTCCAAAATATCTGCGTGGCTGCGGTCCATCAAACTAAAGCGATTTTGAACTGAGGCGATGGGAACGATAGCCTGGGCTGCCTTGATCTGTTCTAGGGTAACGTTTGAAATGCCAATATGTTGGATTTTGCCCTCTTGCTGCAGCGCGGCCAGTGCCTGGATTGATTCGGTAAAAGGAACCTTGGGGTCAGGACGATGCAGCTGGTAGAGATCGATAGTCTCTCGTCTGAGCCGCGCTAAACTGCCTTCTACACCGCGTCGTAGGCTCTCTGGACGACCATCGGCCTGAATATTGTCGGGAGCTGGTTTGTGGATACCGCCTTTGGTGGCAATGACTAAATCTGTTGGATACGGATACAGGGCATCGGCAATAATCTCTTCGTTGGCACCGGGTCCGTAGGCTTCTGCTGTATCCATAAAGTTAACGCCTAGTTCAACAGCCCGCTGTAGCAGGCGCTTACCGCCGTCCCAGTAGACGTAGGGACCAAAGTTTCCGGGCTGTCCGGTTAGGCGCATGGCTCCATAGCCGAGACGATTAATAGGAAGACGGCCGCCCAGTTTGAACAGACGGGAAAATGTTGAATCAGTCATGGGATTGATACGGTGTAGAAAAAACTGCGGTTAAAACAAAACTGAAAGCACAAAAAGCTCGTGACAGCAAGACAGCAGCGTCTCTGCCAACAACTCTGTATGCTGCTATGAAATATCTAGATGGAGCAATTTCTTTGTGCTCACATATCCACTATGACAAACGACTCTGATATTGTGTAGACGAGTAATAAAAATAGCTGTTATTCACAATGCGTATGAGCAAGTCCTTAGATCGCCTGACGCTATTAGAAACCTTTGTGCGCATTGCCGATGCGGGTAGCATCAGTGCTGCTGCCCGTGATTTAGGCCTGTCTCAGCCCTCTGCCAGTCGTCAGCTGGCAGAACTAGAGTCTCGATTTAAAACTCAGCTTATGCGACGAACTACCCACGATCTGTCTTTAACTGCTGCTGGAGCTGAGCTGCTGTTGGATGCGCGTCAGCTGCTAGACCAGTGGGAAGCCATAGAAGAGAACTATTTACAGGCGGAAACAATGCTTCAGGGAAAGCTTAGCGCGATCGCACCCATTGCCCTTGGTCAGCTGCATCTATTAGATATCGTTCTACGATTTCAGCAACGCTATCCTCTCATTGACCTATCCTGGCAGCTGCAGGACGAGCCGATTCGCTTTGCAGAGGTCGGCTGCGACTGCTGGATCAAGATTGGTCCAGTCCCTGACGAATCGCTGATTGTTGAATCTTTAGGACAGGTAGAACGGATAGTGGTGGCTGCCCCGACTCTTCTTGATAGCCACGGGACACTTGAGCAGCCGAGTGATCTAGAGCGGCTGCCGTTCGTGGCGCTTGCTCCTTTTGAAGGCGGGCGAATTCCGCTGACCAATACTCAGGGAAAAAAGGTCGTGGTGACTCCGCAGGCGCGGATGACGACTAACAGCATTACCGCATTGCATAAAGCAACGGTGGCTGGTCTTGGTGCGTCGGTGATGCCCCGTTGGTTTATTGAAGAGGATCTAGCTCAGCAGCGGCTAGCCGATCTTTTCCCTCAGTGGCGAGCACCTAGGCTCACGATCAATGTGGCTTCGCTGCCCGGACGCTATCGCCCCCGACGTTTGAAGGAGTTTCTCAATGTGCTTAGAAAAGAGGTCCCTCTCATTCCAGGGATTGAAGAGTGCTAATCTCGTGGGTGATTTTATAGTTCTGGTTCCACTACCTGGACAGGTTATATATCAACAACAACTTTACCAATGAGCTTTCCACTATTAACAGCATCATGGGCGATAGCTGTTTCATTTAAGGGATAGTGAGCGGCAATGAGATGTTGAACTGCGCCGTCGGTAATGGCCTGATTAATGTCTCGAATGGCGACCTGATGAGCTTCATCACTCATGGCATAGACTAGCACAGTGCGTAGGGTCGCATTTTTGTAGAGCAGGTCGTAAAAGGGAATTTCTACGTTGGCGGCATTACCCGATTCATAGGTGGCAATGGTGCCGTTGCGGGCGATCAGTTTGGCATTAATGGCGATGTTGGCAGCTAAGGCGACATCGACGATGCGATCGCATCCCTGCTTACCCACCCGTTCTCTCACCTGTGATACTACATCGTCTTGACGGTAGTTGATTGTAGCATCAGCCCCCATTTGCTTAGCTACAGCGGCTTTTTGATCGCTGCTTACGGTGGCCAGTACGGTCTTTGCGCCACCCCATTTGGCCAGCTGAATGGCATAGGCTCCGACCGCACCTGCGCCTCCATGGACAAGTACTGTTTTATCAGTAATGGGGCCATCGCTAAATATGGAAAAATGGGCCGTCATCGCTGGCACCCCCAGACTGGCACCGGCTGCAAAATCCAGAGATGCTGGCATGGGAACAGCTTTGTGGGCAGGAACGACCACATAGTCCGCCGCTGTACCAAAGGCCGTGCCACGCTGGGCTTCATAGATCCAGACACGCTCTCCGATCCGGCTGGCGGATACTCCCTCACCGACGGCGTCAATGACTCCGGCACCGTCATTGTGGGGAACCGTTTTAGCATAGGGCTGTTTGAGACCCATCCAGCCGCTGCGAAACTTGGTGTCAGACGGATTGATGCCAGAAACATGTACCCTAATACGCACATCTCCGGCTTTGGGCTCTGGCTGTTCTAGATCCCCATATTTCAGCACCTCGGCGGCCTTACCAGGCTGTTCGTACCAAATGGCTTTCATAATAGTTGTTCTGTTAGTTTTCAAAATGTTGGCTAAAGCAGGCTAAAACTCAATCACCTTGCGATCGCGCCAGAATTGACCGCTCTCACCCTCCGGGGACTCGGTCGCCAGCCAAATAGCTGTGTCGGCCCCCTGCTCGGGGGTACGCGGTGCAGAGGAACCACCCATATCGGTTTTGACCCATCCAGGACACATGGCATTTACAGTAATTCCTTTAGTGCGTAGCGACTGGTCCAGCATAATCGTGGCCCCGTTTAACGCCAGTTTAGAAAGACAGTAGCTAGGAGCTGTTGTTGTCAAACCATCCAGGGCTCCCATACTGCTAGAAACATTAATCACTCGGGCCTTCGGGGCGGCTTCTAAAAGTGGCAAAAAGGCTTGCACCATCTTGATCACCCCAAAGGTGTTGGTGTTAATAGCCACATTGAGCAGGTCACGAGAAATTGTTAGCACATCAGTGTGGCTATCTGGGTAAACTCCCGCATTGTTGATTAGCACCTCGAGCTGATGGATGTTTTGAGCCGTAAGTGTTTGGACGGCTTGCTCGATTGAGCGATCGTCACTGACGTCGAGTTCAAGGGGAATAACTGTACCGTTAAGTCTTTTGGCCGCTTGGTTAGCATCATCGATTGAACGTGAGGTCACAATGACGCGATACCCTTTGGCAAGCAGACCCTGGGCGATCGCAAATCCAATTCCACGATTTCCACCTGTGATTAATGCGGTTTTGCCGGTGGCATCTACCATTTGAAAATATCCTTTGTTCTACTAAATGGTACGGCTAAAAAACAACTATCAGCTCTAACAAAGCAGATAGTGCTACGGCGGCGGCTGTAATTCTAAGGATTTCGTATTCTTCTTTTCCTACCATGGGTCAAATCCAACTAGCTGCTGGAGCGGATAAAACACAAATTTCAAAACGATGCGTTTCGTATATTTATTTCTAAACGATCCGTATCGAAAATGTCAAGTCCTCGTCGTATATTTCTGTACGATTCGTATCGTATGTATAATGAGCCTGTACGTTGCTGCTGCCTAGGTCAACGGTCATGTCTCGTCAGAAAAGCGATGTCAAGCAAACTATCGGACGGCCTCGTTCGCTAGACTCAGAGCAGGCCATTTTAGCGGCTACCTGGAAACTACTGCAGCAGTGCAGCGTCCGTAAGCTATCTATAGAAGCCATTGCTCGTGAGGCGAAGGTGGGAAAAACGACGGTTTACCGCTGGTGGCCCAGTAAGGCTGCTGTGGTGGTAGATGCTTTTTTAGCCCAGGTAGAGGCTAGTTTGCCATTTCCAGAGAAGACGACTGCGGTGGTTGCTCTGACGTTGCAGATGCAGCAAGTGGTCAAAATTTTAAGCGGCGATGTGGGGCGGATTGTGGCACAGATTATTGCCGAAGGGCAGTGTGACGCGGAGGCGCTGGAGAGTTTTTGCGATCGCTTTCTCAACCCTCGACGAGAGGCCGCTCGACAGGTGATTGTTCAGGGAATAAAATCGGGTGAATTTAATCCAGCGACAGATCCAGATCTAGCCATGGATATTCTCTATGGTCCTATTTACTATCGTCTGCTAGTCCAGCATTTGCCGCTAGATGAAGCGTTTGCCGTTGCCCTTCCGCCCCAGGCGCTTGCTAGTATCCTTAATACGTGAGTGGCTTAAAACCTTAGTCAGCGGCCAGCTGACAAAGCAGAGAACGCTATATTCTCTCATTCGTGGTTTTTCTAAACTAATCGTCTAATCGCAAGATCTCTGCTAAAGCGTCTAGTTCATCGCGGGTTGGATGGGGCAGATATTTCTCACTAAACTTTACGTTGCCGTCCTCAATGTAAGCCAAATGCTTATAGGTAATATCGAGGGGATGATACTGAGGAATCAGGTTTAGATGGGCGTGACGGACGCCAAAACCGTGAACCACCATCCCCACCTTTAAGGGCTGATAGATTTTCATGATTTTACGACCGATGCGCTGACTCACCACCATCACCTGGGCGGCTAGCTCATCAGGGAGATCGGTAAAGTGATCGATATGCGCTTTGGGAATAACAATGCAGGCCCCTGGATAAATAGGCTGTAGAGGAATAAACGCGATGGTTAGCTCGTCTTCATGAACAAGACTGACGGGGCCAGTGCCATTAACAATGTCGCAAAAGGGGCAGGAGGTCATGGTGATTTGCTCGTTATGCAACACAGTCTATAATGCCCAGGGATTTTTAGCCGCAAGAAACGGGTGGCGCAGAGTCCTCGGGGCCGATACCTTAATGGAGATGTGATTTCTGATACTAGCGGCTCAACCTCATGCCCTCTACCGATGCTCCAGTCTCCAGTAGCGAAACCTATCAACGCATGGCAAAGGCGATCGCGTTTATTCGTCAACATCATTTGGAACAACCAAATCTAGCCACCGTTGCTCAGCATGTCAGTCTGAGCGAGTATCACTTTCAGCGGTTGTTTACCCAATGGGCAGGCATTAGTCCAAAGCGGTTCTCTCAGTATCTCACCCTGGACTATGCAAAGTCGAAAATTGTTGAAACAAACAGTCTTTTAGACCTGGCTATGGAGTCGGGTCTATCGAGTCCGGGGCGTCTCCACGATCTGTTTGTGACGCTAGAAGCCATGTCGCCAGGGGAGTATAAAACAGCGGCGGCTGGCTTAAAGATTCGCTACGGTCTTCACGATACTCCATTTGGCATCTGTCTGATTGCGGTTACCAGACGTGGTATCTGTAATTTGCACTTTCTCAACAGTAGCGATAAACAACATGCCCAGCAGATACTACAAACAGAATGGCCCAACGCTACGGTTGGCTATGAACCGCAGGCTACAGTAGATATTTGCGATCGCATTTTTCACAAACCCACCCGGTCTCCTCTGGCCGTCCACATCAAAGGAACCAACTTTCAAATCCAGGTATGGCAGGCTCTTTTAAATATTCCCTCAGGCGGGCTGACCACCTATCAGGGGTTGGCCAGATCCATTGGCAAGCCGACCGCAGCGCGCGCTATTGGCAATGCGGTCGGTCGTAACCCGGTAGGCTATCTAATCCCCTGTCATCGGGTTATTCGCGGTTCGGGAGAGATTGGCGGCTATCGCTGGGGTCTCGATCGTAAGGCGGCTCTAATCGGGTGGGAAGCGAGTCAGGTGCAAGCATGAAACTATCGGATATTTTTGAGCTGCTATTGCTGGCAGCTTTGTGGGGTGGCTCGTTTTTGTTTATGCGAATTGCTGCTCCCATACTAGGTCCCGTTTGGCTGATTGAGTTTCGGGTATTGCTCGCAGGGGTGGTCCTGCTGCCGGTCCTGGCTCGGACGGGTCAGCTAGGTGCGATACGTCGTCATCTACAGTCTCTTTTTGTCGTGGGCTGTCTTAATTCAGCCATTCCCTTTTTGCTGCTGGCCTTTGCCTCAGTCTCCTTACCTGCCGGGTTTACCTCCATCTTGAACGGTACGGCTCCTTTGTTCGGCACCGTTGTGGCCTCTGTGTGGCTGCATGAGAAACTCACATCGGCGCGGCTGGTGGGTTTTATATTGGGTTTTGTGGGAGTTGTGATTCTGGTTGGCTGGAAAACGGTGCAAACGACTCCTGGCTTTTGGGTTGCGATCGCAGCTGCCCTATCGGCCGCTCTGATGTATGCCATTGCCGCTCCCTACATCAGACAAAACCTAGCGGGCGTGCCATCTTTGGTAATAACAACCGGAAGTCAGCTAGGGGCTGCCTTGTTGATTGTGCCTGCGCTGCCATTTACGATTCCGCAGCAGGTGCCCTCGACTCGGGTCGTCCTATCAGTGCTGGCACTGGCTGTTTTATCTACGGCCTTTGCCTATATTCTTTACTTTAGACTGATTCAAAATGTGGGCTCCACCAAGGCGCTGACCGTGACCTACCTGATTCCCCTATTTGCCATGGTGTGGGGCGCAGTTGTTCTCACAGAAGCAATCACCACTGCAATGATCTTTGGCTGTGGATTAGTGCTATTAGGAACCGCAATTGCTAACGACATTCTTCCCATCTGGGGCCATCGTCAGAAACTACGCTAGGAGAGAATAGAATAGGGCCTGTTGTGTTAAACCAGCGAGCCATAAAGGGATTAGCGAAAAGCTTTCTATAGTCTACTGACGGGGCAGGTACTTTACCAATGCCCGCATGGATTCGCCGGGCTGGGGTTGGATGGGGCGATCGGTGGGTAAAAACTGGGTCCATTCAAAGGGTTCGGCGAAGTGGTGATGGTGGAGGCTGTGGATGATGGTGTTGACGGCGGCTTGGGAGCCGATGATCAGGATTTTGACGGGCTCGCGATCGGGTTTGGGGACCGAGTAGAGCTGCAGAGCTGGTTCCGGTGCCGGAACTTCAGCAGTTAGAGCTGGTGTAGCAAGAAAACTTGTGTACATAAAACGTCGTCCACTTGGATGCCTAAAATTAAATTAGACGACCATCGGGATGACTGTCAACCATTGGGCTGTTTACGGAGGTGAAAACCTCTGACAGGATGAGCCCATGGGAAAAGCGGGAAAGGCGCTCAAGCAGGTACTTGAGACGTATGAAATTAGTCAATATAGCCTGTCAGTTGCGATGGATGTAGAGCGCAATAATGTTTACCGTTGGGTAAATGAAAAGCGTGATCCAACAGCAGAAACGGTAGTTGAGATTATTAGGGCATTGAAGAGTCTGAATCCTGAATCAGCCAATGCTTTCATGCAAAGTTACTTAGGGGATGAGGTCTAGTAATTTAGCTGCTTTGAATAGCCAAACCTATAATTCAATAGATTTTGATGGGTAGTCTTTAAGTGGCTGTGTACACTTGCATAAGCACAAAGACTATTCATTCACACCAATGGCAGACGACTATATCTGGATTGTCACTGATACAGCTCCAGCCTCCGTACCCAAGCAGCCAGGAACGCGAGATGGTGGATTGCCCAATCCCTATGAAAGTTATTCACCCAGTGATGTGGACTCTGGGCGTCCTGGTGTAAGGGTTCCAGTGGAAAAGCTGGAACAAGGGATGGCAGACTTTTTGCGCACTATGGGGCCGAGTAGTCAAACAGGCTAAGCAGCGGGCTGTGGATCTAGGTGGTATGGAGTTGGATGAAATTGAGTTATCGGTTGAGGTAAATGGCGAAGGGCAATTGAGCTTGTTAGGATCAGGGGCAAAGGTAGGTAGCAGTGGTGCAATGACGCTGCATTTTAAGAAAATAAGCGCTAACGATACTTCTGCAAGCTGAAATGACGAAAAACTGGGCACTGGTCATTGGCATTAATGGATATAACCCACTGAACTTTACGCCACTGAAATATGCTAAGCGTGATGCAGAGCAGATCAAGGCATTTTTTGAAAAAGCTGGGTTTGAAGTGTGTCTTTTTACCGATGACTCGCCAGACCTGCCGTTACCCAGTGGTCAAAGTATTCCGACCAAACCTACCTATGGTAATTTGATCTCATTTTTGGAAGATCGGTTTGCCAGCCCCTTTCTCAAGGATGGAGACAACTGCTGGTTTTTCTTTGCGGGACATGGGGAGCGCCACCGGGACCGGGACTATCAGATGCCCATGGATGCAAACTCGCGGGGACCAGAGATAATCGCTGGGCTGACTGTGAACTATGTCCAGGAACGACTGAGCCGCTGCGGGGCCGATAATGTGGTGATGCTGTTGGATGCCTGTCGAAGTCAGGGCAGCCGCGATAGTGCTGGAATTGGTCGAGATTTGCAAAAGGGATTGATAACAATTTCCTCCTGTCAGCCAACACAAAAGTCTTGGGAAATTGATGAGTTGCAGCATGGGGTGTTTACCTATGCACTATTAGAGGCGTTGGATCTTCCGAGGGAACGGAGTTGTGCCACAGTGGAACGGTTGGGAAATCGTTTAAAACAGTGGGTGCCGGAGCTATGTAAGCGATATGGTAAGTCTCCGTCTCAGATGCCTCGCATTAGTGTTGACCCCATTGAGAAACAGCACTTTATTCTGATTCCAAAGTATGCGCGACAGGCAGATATTAATCAGTTGAAATTAGATGTTTATCGGCTACAGAGAACAAATCCTGTTTTGGCAGAAAAGATTTGCATTCGATTGAATGCATTGTCCATGGGGCAAGATTTAGAGGTGATTGATTTACTGACGGATATTCGTAATGTGGTGCGCAGTAGTCCCGTATCAGCGCCAGCAACCACAGATTCGACTCGGTCTGTTACAACGTCTATTACAGCAGAGACACTGTCGGTTGGTAAGGTTGCAGAGCAAGAGAAGCCTCCGGATTCTCAGAAAATCAATCAGCCAAAAACATCATCAGATGAGCCTGCACTAAAGTCAGAAAAGGGAGTTGACTATAGCCAATTGAGAGATCTCCTCAAAGCAGGCGACTGGAAATCCGCTGATAATGAAACCTATATGGTGATGGTCCAAGCCGTGGGTAAAAAGTCAGGGCATTGGTTCACCACATGGGAACTCCTGAACTTTCCCTGTGCAGACTTACTAACCATTGATCGACACTAACCATTGATCGACTTTGGGTGCACTATAGTCAGGGCAGATTTGGCTTTAGCGTACAAAAGAAAATCTATATCGAGTGTGGTGGTAAACTCGATGGGAAGTACCCAGGTGATAGTACAAGGAGGAGATTTGGAGATAAAGTTGGCTGGCGAATAAAAGGAGAATGGGTGATGTATAGCTCACTAACCTTTAGTACATCTGCACCCTCTGGCCACCTCCCATATGGGGGTGGGTTTCGTTTCGTGGGAGGTATGTTTGTGGTTTTTTTAAATTGTGTTAATTCTCTTTTCTCGCATCGAGACTTGTAAAGTGTAAGCCATATGCGATTTTACTATATCTATTCTTTTATTTCTAGAACGTCATTGACCAGGTAATGGAAGTTTAAGAAAGTTGTTATCTGGTACTTGGGCAATCAAGCACCGCCACTAAATTGCAACACTGCCATATCTAGAGAGTGATCTGAATTTTGTGTAAGCGGTCTAAGATCCAATTAATGAAGGAGA
>ERZ1740072.104-NODE-104-length-44847-cov-9.655005_pt1 | contig 44847 bp, 37 predicted proteins | sample MGYA00581733_ERZ1740072 | MGnify/ENA primary metagenome ERZ1740072 (study PRJEB43018, sample SAMN04849741) | marine metagenome | isolation source: floating plastic debris | place: Pacific Ocean | collected 2008-08-30 | study: EMG produced TPA metagenomics assembly...
CACAAATTGGACAGCTCACGAGTCTGCAATCGCTTGACCTTCGTGACAACCAACTAAGCAACCTACCGTCACAAATTGGACAGCTCACGAGTCTGCAATCGCTTGACCTTCGTGACAACCAACTAAGCAACCTACCGTCACAAATTGGACAGCTCACGAGTCTGCAATCGCTTGACCTTCGTGACAACCAACTAAGCAACCTACCGTCACAAATTGGACAGCTCACGAGTCTGCAATCGCTTGACCTTCGTGACAACCAACTGAGTAGCCTACCATCAAAAGTTGTTCAGCTCACGAGTCTACAATCACTCGACCTGCACGGCAATTTTTCTTTGATAGATCCGCCCCCAGAAATCATCGAGGAAGGTACAGCAGGAATACTAAATTACTTGAGACAGCAACTAGAACAGGGAAGAGATTTTATCTATGAGGCCAAGTTTTTGATTGTGGGCGAAGGCGGAGCTGGCAAAACATCCCTAGCAAAAAAAATTAAAGACGAACGTTACGAATTAGATTCCAATGAGGTGTCTACGGATGGGATTGATGTTATTCGGTGGGAGTTTGATTTTCAAAAAGATAGGTCGTTTCACGTCAACATCTGGGATTTTGGTGGCCAGGAAATCTATCATGCAACTCACCAGTTTTTCCTCACAAAGCGGTCTCTCTATGCGCTCGTCGTCGATACACGAGAAAACAACACAGATTTGTATTACTGGCTTAATATTGTACGCCTGTGCAGCAAAGGCAGCCCTGTTTTCATTGTCAAGAACGAGAAACAAGACCGCACCTGTCGAATGAATGAGCGTCAATTGCGAGGTGAATTTCTTAGCTTAAAAGAAATTTTAGCAACAAATCTCAAAACTAATCGAGGCCTTGGTGACATCAGAGCCATGATCCAGCACTATATTTCCGCTCTGCCCCATGTCGGGCAGGCGCTGCCAAAAAAGTGGGTTGATGTTCGTAAAGTGCTTGAAAGGGATTCGCGCAACTACATCTCTTTCAGCGAGTATAAAAAAATTTGCGAAGCAAACGATGTTTGGCAGCAGAGAAATCAGTTACAGCTCAGTGATTATCTGCATGACTTAGGTGTTTGCTTGCACTTTCATGAAGATGACTTATTAAGAAAAGTCCTCATTCTCAAACCGGAATGGGGCACTACCGCGGTCTACAAAGCACTAGACAACAAGGAAGTTAAAACTAATCTAGGACGTTTTAGCCGTGCTCAACTCAACAGCATTTGGAGCGACAGCGAATACGTCGATATGCAAGGTGAATTACTTCAACTGATGGTAAATTTCAAGCTCTGTTACAAAATTCCTGGTACAAAGGATGAATATATTGCGCCTCAATTGCTTGATGTCGAACAGCCTGCTTACGCCTGGAATGAAAGTAACAGTCTCTTACTACGCTATCAATATGATTTTATGCCCAAAGGTATTCTTACTCGACTCATCGTAGAAATGCACAAGTTCATTGAGGCCCAAACCCTGGTTTGGAAAAGTGGGGTTGTATTAACGAACGGTGTCGCTAGGGCTGAAGTGATCGAGCGGTATCATAGTCGAGAGATTCATCTACGGATCAGTGGTTTAAGACCGAAGGAACTACTGTCTGTCGTTACTCACGAAATCGATCAAATTAATAATTCTTTTGATCGTATTCGGGTACAAAAACTCATTCCTTGTAAATGTTCTGTTTGCAATGGTAGCGCATATCCCCACTTTTATCATTTAGATAAGCTACATGAGCGCATTGACAATCGCAAAGAAACTATCGAATGTAGTAAACCTCCCTATGAAGATGTTTATGTGCAAGGACTCATTGATGAAACTAGTCAGTTATTGCTCAATACTCAAAACCTCCCCAGTAACCCCAGTAAGGAATATTCCACTGCTTTTGGTGTAAAGAGAAACAACACAATTCCTGAATTACAAAAAGAATCCTGGCCAGCTCAAACTGAACCTAATATGACAACTCCCAAAATATTTATCAGCTACGCCCATGAAGATGAGCCGTTCAAAAACAAGCTCGATAAGATGATGGCGGGCATGAAGCGGCGTGAGGTTATTGAAACTTGGCAGGATCGTCTGATTGAGCCTGGGGATGATTGGTATGAATCTATTCAAGTGGCTATGGATGATGCTGATATTGCTTTGCTGCTGATTAGTGACGATTTCATTGAATCTCGCTTTATCAACGAGACAGAAGTACCCAAGTTGCTTGAACGTCGTCAGGCAGAGGGAATGCGGGTTATCCCGATTATTGTGCGGCCCTGTCTGTGGACGAGTGAGCCGATTCTTAAGAAGCTGCAGGCTCTGCCTAAGGACGGTAATCCCGTGATTACTTTTGATAGGGATAATGGAGCACGCGATCAGGCGTGGACCGACATTGCTAAGGCGATCGAGAAGATTGCTAAGGGATCTACAGTTTAGTGACACACCTACAACCATAAGTTTCTGCCTATGGCTCAGTCCAGGATTAGTCAGCTATCCATATCAAACTGGATCGAATAGACGCTGCAGAACGATTTATATTTCTATACAATGGCTTTTTAATAGGCATTAGTGCCTAGTCACCTGGTGCATTTGTACGCAGGTCGCTAGAGCACATATAGAACTCATTTTTATAGCAGCAAGGGGTAAGCATGTATATCGTACAAATCGCCTCCGAATGCGCTCCGGTCATCAAAGCCGGAGGTTTAGGGGATGTCGTATATGGTCTTAGTCGTGAGCTAGAGCTACGCGGCCATACGGTAGAGCTAATTCTGCCCAAATACGATTGCATGCGATACGACCACATCTGGGGTCTACACGATGCCTACAAAGACCTCAAGGTGCCCTGGTATGGCTCTGAGGTCAAGTGCGATGTCCACTGCGGCTGGGTTCACGGTCGTCTGTGCTTTTTTATCGAACCCCACGACAAAGACAACTGGTTCCGCCGGGGTAAGTACTATGGCTGTGATGATGACCCCATGCGCTTTGCCTTCTTTAGTAAGGCTGCTCTAGAGTTTTTACAGCAGAGCAATAAGCACCCTGACGTCCTTCATTGTCACGACTGGCAGACAGGGCTACTGCCGGTGATGCTCTTTGAGATTTACAAGTACCACGGGATGGAGCACCAGCGAGTGTGCTATACCATCCATAACTTTAAGCACCAGGGGAATGCCGGTACGGATGTCCTTTGGGCCACCGGGCTAAATCGTGAGCCTTACTACTTTGATAAGGCACGGCTGCAGGATAACTTTAATCCCTTTTCCCTCAACTATATGAAGGGGGGCATCACCTACTCTAATGCCGTCACTACTGTGTCCCCTCACCATGCGTGGGAAGCGCATCACGGAGATTTTGGCTACGGACTAGGCCATACGCTCCACGTGAATCAGCAAAAATTTAAGGGTGTCCTCAACGGAATTGATTACAACCTGTGGAATCCCAAGGTTGATACCTACATCCCTGAGCAGTATACGCCTGCAACGCTAGAACGTAAGCTCTACAATAAGAAAGCATTGCGCGAACGGCTGATGCTGGGACATGACGATAGACCCCTAGTAGCGTTTATTGGCCGTCTAGATGAGCAAAAAGGAGTGCATCTAGTCCACCATGCGATGTATCGTGCGCTCAATCGCGGGGCTCAGTTTGTCTTGTTAGGGTCAGCCACCAGCGCCAGCATTAACGACCATTTTCAATACGAAAAGGCCCACCAGAATGACAATCCTAACTGTCATCTAGAACTCGGGTTTGATGAGGAACTGTCCCATCTGATCTACGCTGGCGCAGACATCATGGTGGTGCCTAGTAACTTTGAACCCTGTGGTCTCACCCAGCTGATTAGCTTTAAGTACGGCACTGTTCCTGTAGTGCGTGGCGTCGGTGGTTTGGTAGACACCGTTTTTGACATCGACTACGACGAGGGCAGACCGCCTGAGAAGCGTAATGGCTTTGTGTTCTATCAGTCGGATAACTACGCATTGGAAACGGCCCTAGACCGGGCGCTAGACCTTTGGTACACCGACCGTAAAGGCTTCCAGCGGTTACAACGTCAGGGCATGGCCTGTGACTACTCTTGGAATATTCCAGGTGAGCAGTACATCAAGATCTACGATTCTATTCGTCATCGTTAGCGGATCGCGATCCTAACCTCAAGAGCATGTCTGGGCACTCTGAAAGCGTCAATGCATTTTCTTAAGGGGTATCGCCATGTCCAGCGCAGGTCTCAATAAATGGACCGTCAGCGGTAATTTAGCCGCTGACGCTGCTGTTAAAACCGTTGCTTTACGCAGCGGTCATCAGACTCAAGTGGCAGACGCTACGATCTATGTTCGCGGTATTAAAGATCGAAATGGATCCTTCACTATCAAATTGAGTATCTGGGAAGGATCTGCCGCTTGGCGTAAATTACCGTTTTTGAAAAAGGGCTCACTGATTATTTGTACTGGCAGTGTGGAGCCCACCCCCTATGTATCTAAAGCCGATGGCACGCCCAAAGCGGGGCTAACCATGAATGTACTAGATATTGATTTAGATGTGGTGCGAGACCCCGATGGGGAAACCAGAGATAACAATTCAATAGCTAATAACAAAACACCTGTAGCCGTCTAATACGGGTAGTTTTGCGGAGAGATTCGGTAGCTTTTGTAGGCATAGTCTGGTAGCTTTTTATGCTTGAGAAAATGTTAAGACACAAGCTTCAAATTAAGTTCAAAGTATCTTTGCAAAACTGTTATCTGATGGGTCTAATTTGGGATGAATGTATTTAATAGATAAACGAACTATATTTAACCCACCCCTTATTGGCTACACCATATACAGAAACCGGCCGAACTGTTGTTGATAACAGTTCGGCCTCTAACCTTTAAATGGGATCTTGCTACGGCTGCAGCGTAAGACCAACGGTATGAATTTGATACGGTCGCGCAGGGCAAGATACAAGCGGTTCTTCTAAAAGGTTTAGAGAACTTGTGACCGTTAACCCTAGGGCGTTAGTAATAGGCGGAGTCGGGATATCAGAGACCACACCGTAGGCATCATAGTAGCGCGCCACAAAATCCTGATCGCTAGTTTCGCTGGGTTTAAGGGCCGCAAGGATACAGTTCTCTGATTCAAGCGTTAGAAAACTATGGCTGGCTGGCATCTCTTGCGGTAACGCCTCTGATTTGGAAACTTGTGCAGGCGCTTGAGGCGAAACAGCGAGTAATGGAATATTTAATGCCTGGGCACAGTGAGGAGTTTTGGCGGCTTGCCAGTTGCCCGGGTGGGGGTAAATGGCGTAGGTAAAGTGATGATGGCCGCGATCGCATCTCGGATCTGGCCACAGCGGAGCCTTTAGCAACGTCAGGCGCAGCTGCCCCGGCTGCGCGTCAAAACCATGCTTACAGTCTGTCAGAATACTCAGCCCATAGGTAGCATCACTTAAATCAGCCCACCGTAGAGCTGGCACTTCCCACTTAGCTTTTTCATGGTCGGTCATAGGCTGAGTCGGTCGCTCAATGGCACCAAACGGCACCTCGTAGGTAGCATAGGCCGCCTCGACGGTTATCGGAAAATTTACCTTCAGCACCACTTGAGTTTCGTGCCAGTCTACCCAGGTTTCCACTTTAAGCACAGGAGAACCTGCTTCTAAGCAATAATCTTGAACAACAATCGATTTATTCAACCGACGAGTCACCCGCAGCCGCTGACAGACAGCATGACGTGAAAGCCACTCAATCGACACCAGCGATGCCGGATGACAGGGGTTATCAGCATAGTCTGGAGCAATATTCCAGGCATCCCAGTACTGACCGCTGTCTTCAAAACACTGCAGCTGATTGGCCGCACTGCTAAAGATCTCTTGCTCAGTCGCTCGATGGATACAAGAGGTAATTTCGCCTGTATCTGCACAAATCGTAGCTCGCAGATGCTCGTTTTCTAAAACAAAACTGTCGTCTTTAACTGATGAATCAGAGACAGATTCTGGAGATTCTTTTAGGCCATATACTCGATAGCCCACCGCAGGCACATCCTCAGCAACAAAGCTCAGAATTTGTTTTGCTTGAGTATTCTCAAATGGAGAGACTCTTTTGTCTAAGACAGTTTCGACCGGCTGCTGCGTTGCTACATCCACCACCTGCCACTGACCGGCAGGTATTTCCACATTCACTATTTCGGTTCTAGCCCAGCTCTGGCTATTAAAGACTACGATAGGCTGAGCAACGTTGGCAGCTACGTAGCCAACTAAGCTATCTAAAGCGGCTGTCAGCGCAGCCTGCCCTAATTTTTGCACCATTGCCCAGTCACGATTGGCATCTTCAAATACCTCCGGAATCGATGAGCCCGGCAAAATATCATGGAACTGATTAAACAACAGCGTTTTCCATGCAGTTTCTAATGCTTCGTATGGATAGGACTGCCTGATGACTAGCTGTGCCACCGTGGACCAGACTTCTGCCTGATATAGCAAATCTTCTCCTCGTCGATTCTGTTGCTTCTGGTCGCTGTGGGCCGTGTAACAGCCACGATGAAGTTCTAGATATAGTTCATCGGTCCACCGGGGTAGGCTATTGACAACTTGATTATCTGAGAGCACATGGTCGAAAGGTCGAGCCGCAACTGATGTTTGAGGGTTTTCACTCTCTAGCACCGCTGATAGAAACTCTTGTGGGGTGGAAAATTTCACCTGGGGGAAAAACGGTGACTCTTGCCAGCGTCGGGCTTTGAGCAGCATATCGCGGGTAGGTCCGCCGCCGTGATCACCCACGCCGGGTAGCCAGCAGATATGGGAGATTGCTGTTTTCTCTTCCCACTGGGCCGCATAGTCAGCAATTTTTACCGGGTCAAAGTCGGTACCAATCGGAGGCAGCGTCCAGCCTAAAATCTCGCTGCCGTCTGGAGCCTGCCAACAAAACAGCTCATGGGGAAACTGAGTGGTGTCGTTCCAGCGCAACTTTTGAGTGGCAAAGACTTTTACACCTCCTAACTTGAGTAGCTGTGGCAGCTGTGAACAAAAGCCAAAGGTGTCAGGCAGCCAGGCAATGACGCTATGGTGACCAAATTTCTCTTTACAGTAGCGCTGTCCATAGAGAATTTGTCTGGCAATGGCTTCTCCACTAGCAATATTTAGCTCTGGCTCTACCCAAAGACCGGCATCAATGGACCATTTACCAGCTTTCACCTGCTGCTGGATTTGGCCAAAAAGCTCTGGGCGATGGTGTTCTAACCAGGCAAATAACGCGGGGCTTGAATGGGTGTAGGTGAGTTCAGGAAAGTCTTGCTGTAGCGAGAGAACTGATTGAAACGTACGCTCTGCCGCCTGCCAGGTATCGGCCACGGGCCACAGCCAGGCTAGATCTAAATGAGCATGACCGACGCAGTGCAGCTGCCGCTGCTTGATCCAGTCTCCATAGGGGTACAGACTTTGACGCAGACTAGCTAGGCGCTGATGTAGGTCACCACAGCTAGTCTGCCACTCTTGAGTAATGAGAGCATCAACTGTGTCTAACTCTTCAGGTTTCAGCGTTTTTAGATAGTACTGCAGAACGCTGAGTTCATCGGCCACAAAGCCGGGTTCGGGACTGACGGGATGGTTTAGGGCTTCGTAGACTAGCTGAGATCGCACCAACGCCCCCGCATCATGCTTAGGACTTTCCAACCGCAGCACCACCTCAAAAGACTGCCCCGGTATCACCGATTCACTTAAACAAAGCCGGGTAAAAAAGTCGAACAGATCCCCAGACTGCACCAGCGCCCCATCTACATACAGCTGAGCATCTTCTGCCCACCAGGCAATATCCAACCGCAGCGTGAGTCCCACTAGGGCATAGCCGTTGAGATGCTCGGGTACCGTAAAGCGTTGATAGAGCCATAGGGTGCGATCGCAAGGCCAAGCAATATGCTGTCGCTCATTGAGCAATTTCGGCTCCCAGCGATGGCCTTGAGTCATCGCCCGGTCCAACCCACCCGCTTCCGTCTCATACTGTCCGCGCCAGCCAGGCTGCACATCTTGCCGACTGTAGCCATGTAATTCTTGAATAAGGTTCGTTAGAAATGAAGTAGAGGCGTTCATGTATTCCGCTAAGATCGGGTTGGGTGCAATGCCAATACTCTAATATCCAGCGTCCTCAGCCGCGTGTCGTTCTATGCCGTCTCGCCCCTATCAAAGCAAAGTCCTTAGGTTTGTGCTGAGACAGTGGCAGCAGGGACTCACTCGACAAGACAGAGCCTGGCGGCAGCTACAGTCCACAGCAACATGGGGAACCCAGGTAGCAGTATTGCCCATCTACGCCATCCTCCGCTCGGTGGAACGCGCCCGCTTTACCCTAAGCAGCGGCAGCCAGCAGTCCCAATCGACCGACACCAGCATCACAGCCAAACGTCATATTACCGACCTAGACCACTCACTTACGGCCATCCTTAGTCACACCCAACAGCTGCTAGCCCCCAAACAGATGGAGCAGCTAGCAATCCGCCCTAAACCTGGTCGCAAAGCGCAGTCTTTTCTCTCCAGAGGTCTGCCCCAAATCGTCAAACGATTATCTGCGCGTCTATTTAAAGAACGTTCAACGGCTGTAGCCCACGGAACAGACCTAAAACAACATGGGCAGTTATCTCCACGGCGAGAACAGGGTATCACCACATCTAGGTCCGCCGGAATTGATCGCCAAGAAACGTCTGCACTACTGCAGCACGGCACCACGCTGGCATCGTCGCTCAAAAATCGACACCTGATACTCGTCAACGCCAAAAACGAAACGTTTGACATCCTTACTCCCGAGCAACAGATAGACCTAAAGCATTACATCGCCTGTATTATGAATGCGTACCAACGCTCGCGTACGTTAGCTCGCAGGCAGACTAAGCAACTATCAGTTAAGACCGTTTTAGCAATTAGTGCCGTTTTTGTGAGATCGCTGCCTGCAGAATTTAGCAAAGCCTGGCTACAGGTAGCGCCCAAAACAGAGCCGACACTACCGCCTGTCAATAGTCCGCAACCACGTTCACGCATTTTATACCCGAATTCTTCATCCGTTAGAACAGTCAAGGCTAGGCAGCTAACAGCGAGAGAATCGACTTATCAGCTACCTAGCCGATCTCCTGACGCATTTGAAGCCAGGGTAAACGACACAAGGTATCTAGAGCACCCTCTAGAGAAAATTCTCCGCTTGATCGATCGAGTTCTAACCTGGTGCGAAAATCGCTGGCAGCAGTGGCGTAGAGCATAGATTCCACAATCCCTTTACAGGGTAGGCTACATTCACAGGATAAGCTTTCAGAACTTCAGCTTTGTCCTTCATTACCTCACCTAAGTAGCTGACTCCCCAGCAATTTACAAATCCGTAAAATAGGCATTCTGAAACCATGCCTCAAGCTTTCTCGTTAATGAGCTCACTAACGGCGATGCTTGGCTCTCGCATGTGCTGGTAATCTGCAGCTGACATTTGGTTTATGTGTGCAGGACTTAAGCTTTTCATATCTGGAAAGGTATTCATTCATATAATAGCTTTACAGTATTATTAATTTTTAGATGGTGGTAGGGCGGACATAGGTATAGAGGCAAACAGAATAATGTGGAGTTTGGCTAAAAATCCGATGCTACAGGCATTACCCCCTAAACAGCTCAACTCCAATTTCACTTTCTCCAAAGTAACCAGTTGAATGTTTAGTTGATTTAAGACAGTAATATGAACCAGTCTCTTCCAAAAATATTTATCGGCTCTTCTTCCGAGGGGCTGGATGTAGCACAAACGATCCAAATAGCGTTAGATCCAATATGTGAATCTACTATTTGGACTCAAGGTGTTTTTGGTTTAGGCGATGGATATCTTGAATCACTTCTTAACGCTCTTGAAGATTTTGATTTTGCCATCTTAGTTCTTACTCCAGATGATTTAATCACTAGCCGAGATCAAACATCACATGCACCACGTGACAATATACTTTTTGAACTCGGTCTATTTATGGGCCGCATAGGACGGAACAGAACATTCATAGTACATGACCGAGAAAAGAGGCTAAAAATCCCCTCAGACTTAGCAGGAATTAATACGGCAAATTATCGTCTTCATGAGGATGGCAATCTTCAAGCCTCACTTGGTCCAGCAACAACAAAAATCAGTAATCAGATCAAGAGACTGGGCACTTTTTCGAATCTACAAAATAGTCAAATGATAGAACAGTACTCATGCCAAGCCGATTGGCAAATTTCTGAAAAACGTGCTAGGAAAATCGGGGTGGGTACGAAGGCAAAGGATGCATCAAATCTATTTTTTGTTCTATTGTGCGTAGCTGATTGCCATAAGAGCAGGATAGCCATAGCAGATTTAAAAGCAGAAAAATTTGCCCATGTTACTATCGAAGCTGCGTATGATCTTATGGGTGCATGGGACTTGTTGATAAAGTATCGCGTAGACTCAGATTCTATCGCTAGTGAATTTTACCAACAAGTTGTCAGAACGCTGATTGCGAAGCGAATGATGGAGGATGATGAAATTGATCCATTTGGCAAAAAAACACAAATAAATGTGTTAGGGCAATCTAAAACAATACGTTCGTTAATGGAGCCAATTCCCGACGAGATAATTAGCTACGTATTACTTCCTAGTAGTTCAGACTATGATAAGTTTCGGGCAAGTAGATCGTTTATTATAGTTGAAGCAAGAGGGAGTAAGGGAAGCGCTCAGAGGATGGTTTTCCTAAGAGAACTTGACAACTCAATTAATCAAGGATTAGGGAAAAATATTATTGAATCAGTCTGTGAAGGGGAAAATGAATTAATAATTGAGACTCTTTCAACATGTTCTCAGTCAAATTTAATTAAACATCTAAATCGTGAGATTGAGCCAATTTTAGCCATCCATAATCTTCAGAAATACACTTTATCTTGCTATTACAACGATGAAACGGGTCTATTAATTAATGCTCAAAGAACTCAAGAGGATTTGTCATGAATGGTTTTTTTAGAAATACAGATAGATTGATCTGCGGCTTACCCTTTTACACCTGGACCGATCAATGGGCTAAGACACTTAATCTACTCGGAAGAGAATTATCTGAGTTAGAAACAATAATAATAAATATCGACCCTGATGAACCTTATGGCCTTACATATAGCATCCCCAAAAAAAATAAGATCAGCAGAGAACTGAACAAAGCCGTTGATAATTTGGCTGAGATGCTTCTCAAAATATCCTCCCAGAGAGGGATCATCATGTTTGAAAATCTACTATCGGAGAAATTTACTTCAAAGTCTCTACACAGCTTATTTTCCTTATTATCAAAGCGAATCAATGATAAACAAGGGTTAACTAACTCAATATCACTTCATTCACCTATCAAATCAGAATCACATGACAGAGGCTTTCCTATTCATGCTGACCTCTTTAAGGCTAGAGCAATTCTGAATATCATCTCGCAAGTCGATCAGGTAGAGGGTGGCGATATAATCTTAATTTCTTTTGAGGAACTTTTAGATGCCATGCATGAAACCTCTTCTATGCCTACATCGGTTATAAATTTTGTCCAAAATATAGTCAGCAAGCGAACATCTTGTGACAGGTTTCATTCAATTTTTGATCTCATGCATGGAAACTATCCATGGGTAAGTCATCTTGAAGCAGCAATTGAGACAAGACAAATATGTATACCATCTTCATATGGAGTGGGTTATTTTATCGTAGATGGTCAGTGGCTCCATGGTAGAACGAAAATAAACGGACCAGTATTTGAAACTAGGCTGGAGCGACTGGTATTCGATACTGAAGATACGATATCTCTACAACCACTTTCACCTAATGTTGATATAGAGAGTAGTCAGCATCCAATATATGCGGACAACACTTTATTCTTCAAAGCTGAAAAGAGCTTTCTCAATAAGCACCTTTCTAAAAAATCGCTCGATCAGAGCAAAGCTAGCACAGTCAATTAGGTTGCATGATTTTATTTTCACTTTATGTGATCTATCGTTCAGTTATTTCTACTATAACTACAGGTAAAGAACTGCTCTCTATGACTGCTCGTGAAATGGAACCAACAAACAAGTCTTCTAAAGAGCGACGACCTCGCTTACCTATGACAATTTCTGCAGCACCATAGTCTTGGGCAACGCGCAGGATTTCTGTAGAGATAGCTCCAGATGTGATGATCAACTGGTGGCGGATGTCAGCTAAATGCTGCTTGGTCTGCTGTTTTAGTTTTTTCATGCTTTGAGGATCGTTCATCTGTTTCACATGTAAAACCACTACATGGCCATCACATCGCCGCGCCAGCTCAGCAGTCTTTGTGAGAACTCTCTCAGTCATGGGAGACGTGTCAACCGCCGCGAGTAGAACAATGCGACGATTTATAGAAACCTTGGTTGGGTCTATCTCACCACGTTTTAACAGCTTGGGCGCAAAGGTGGGGATTGCCCAAGCGCCCAAGGGTGCAGTGACCAGGATTGAGAGCGCAGCAAGAGCCAAAATAGTATCTCCTCCGCTAACGCCTTGGGCTAGGGGGATAGCTCCAATCGCTGCTTGAACCGTGGCTTTTGCAGAATTGCCTGAGAGCAAAAACAGGCGTTCCTTACTTGTCCAGTTGCTGCCCGCTGTGGCAAGATACCAGCCAAGGGAGCGTCCTACTAATGTGCCGATCGCTAAGAGCAGCAAACCGACTAAAAGAGTATCGCCCAAAACATGGAGCTGAATACTGGCTCCCAACAAAACAAATAGGATAATCTCGGCAATAATCCATAAACTGTTGAATCCTTCTCTCAGCCGTCTTGCTAAGGGAGCATCAAACTCAATGAGAAAGAATCCGATGGCCATGACGGCTAGATACCCAGAGAAAACAGGGATATGATCTGCAGCCACAACAAGTAATAATGCAACGCTGGCGGCAACGAGGGCATCCTGAACCGCATGCTGAGTCCAGTTTTGCTTTGTTAGAAGTACTACTAATAAACGAGCGGTGAGCCAGCCTAGCAGGACTCCTAAACTCACCTGTAGGATCACCTGCAGCGGTAGAAGTTGTACGGGGCTAAGGCTGAAGCTACCCACTGTAATGCCTGTGGCGGTTCCTTGGGTTAGGAAGGCTAACAGCAGACTAAAAACCAGTAGCAGCAGCACATCTGACAGAGCGCTGCCGGTCAAAATCGCGTCAGGGATACCTTTTTTGACGCCCCAGCCCAGACTCTTGAGCCGTAGCATGCCGGGTACGATGACTGCTGGGGATTCTGCCCCTAGGATGCAGCCGAGCAGGAGTCCGGTGGCTAAATCAAAATTGAAGAGCCAGACGGCCGCGATCGCAACGGCAATCGCTTCACAGGTGGCAGGCAAGAATCCAAGACGCAAGGCGACGGTACCTTGCTGGGCCAGCTTATCGCGATCTAGCCCCAGTCCCGCTTTCATCAGGATCACCATAACGGCAATGGTACGCAGCGAGTCGGCAGCCCCCAGCACGTCGGGACTGAGCACATTGGCTACTTGCGGACCGAGAAAGATGCCTGCCAGGATCATGCCAACCAGAGCTGGGACTCTAATACGTCGGGCCAGTTGTCCGGCAAAGAAGCCTATGAGCAAAATCCAGATAATACTTTCTAGCATTGAGGCGAATAGATGACGAGAAAACTTTTATTTAATCTATTGTTCTTCTAAGTCAACAAAGTCTCGAGCAGAGATGATGCTTACATAAGAGCCTGATAATCAATTATTTAATTGGGTAATATTACCTTGTCAAAATCCTTAGTTAAAAATAAGAGTTGAGAATTTTCTAAAATAGCTGCCTGTAGGTGACTGAGAACGGTACATTGAGTATGATGCTTTTCCTTCAGTTACACCCATGGTAGGCATAAACTTGTCACAAGAATATATTGACCTAGAGAATGCTGTAACTCAATATGAGACGGCATTAACTGTGGTGCTGACAAAAGTCGATAAGCCATCGCCAATACCATCTCAAGCAATATTAGATATGTTAATGGCCAGAGATGTTGTTGAGACTCTTCGCAAACAGCAGGCCAATCATCGCTCATCTCAACATACAGCTATATTCCTACGATTAGTTGAGCTAGATCAGGAATTACGCAAACAAGCTGGTACTTTGGCAAAAAAAGCAGATTTTGCAAGCTATCAGCAGAGCATTAAGCCTGATCAAAACTCATGGTGGTGGTTCTTAGAATCTACTCCTGAAAAGTCGAAATTGCACAAGCATGATCGATTTGACTGGATATGGAATGGCATTACTGTTGTTTTTTTAGTCGGCGCTACCAGTTTTGCCACAACAACTGCTAAGGCGTTTTCTACCCAAGGGTTCGATTTAATAGGCTTAGCTAGCAGCTTTACCCAGGGGGCAGGGCTAGCTCTTCTAGCGGGAGGAACATTCACTGACAGAGGTAGAAAGGTATTCAAATCTGCCTTGGATAGTGTCTCTATTCCTAGCCATTATCACGCTGAAGTGACATGCTTATTTTCGGCTACGTTATTTTTAACGTCAGGGGTAATTCATCATCGACTCACGTGGTTTGGAGAACAATACTATCTGGCAGGCAAAGAACATCGACAAAAAGGAAACAATTTGCGAGCCTTCGAATCATTTCAGAGGGCTTTAAATTTTCAACCTGAGCACATATACGCTTATTCTGGCCTAGGCAATGTATCGGAAAGAATGGGGCAATTAGACGAAGCTGCAACTTACTATGAACAAGGAATTGCATTATCTCGTGTATCGTCGTCTTTTTCCGCTCTGGGCTTGGGGCGAATCACCTTACTGCGCGAGCTAACAGACAATGGCTGGACTTCTCAATTATCAAGTTCAAAAATCCGAGAAATAGATTTCTTGCTAGAGCTTGCCTCGTATTTCAATACAACTTCTGATGGACCTGGTCTAGGGACCTACAGCAGATATATGGATGTTGTGATTGAGAAACATACCCATCTTGGATTACTGGAATTAACTAAACTGGATCTTAAAAGTCTTCCATATGGGCAACATCTAGACCCAGATGATTCAGTCATTAAAGAGGATACAATTAGCATTGAAGCTGGCTTAAAAGTGGCACTAGACTACTTTGAGAAGGCTCAGTCAGTTGAGCTGCTCATGATTATCTTTATTTCCCATACCTACGACTATCACAATGATACCGATATGATTAATCTGCTGAAAAAACTAAATCAGCGATTGGAAGTAGAAAACCTAGATACAGAAGCCGTGTCTGAGCGTGTTCGTTCTATCAGTGAACTATCTCAATTGGATGAGCAGAGCTTAAAGGAATTGAAGAGTCTATTAATGAACACCTCTTCTATGCTGGAAAGCCGAGACAGTATTGAGATCTTTGAAGACTTTATTGATGAACATCTATCCTCTACAGAAGCTTCAATCATGGAAAATCGTCAAAGCATAGATGATTTTAGAAATGACTTATCTGTTGAACTTACCTTTGATGTAGGTAAACCAAGATGTTACTTTGAGATTACAAAATTCATTGAATTCTCAGCTTTTGAGCGTTTAGCAGAATCTTTAGATGAAAATCTGCTGCAGCTTGCTCAGATCTTGAACGAACAGAAACAAGCTGTCAACAGCGCTTGTGGTATTGCTCCAGAAACTAGATTTGCAACTGTCGATTTGAGAACACTGAGCATCTATGACAGGATTCTTATGGATAAACTATTAATGCTTCCCAAGGAATTTTTGCCAGAACCAGTTTATCCTGACTAATGTAAGAAGGTTTTGACATGTCAATTATTCTAACCCTTGAAAATACAGTTCAAAACTGTCAAATGCATTCCATGTAGAGAGTAAACAGAAGAGTCGCAAGATGAAATACGGTATTAGAATCGCTATGAAAAAGCCTGTCTAATTTTTCGTACAAGCTGGCAGATATGACTATTAGGCTTGCGTGAACATCCTCGGCCTTTGTTATTGTAAGTTGACCATTGCTTGCCTAATAATTTTCCTCTTGACTCTGAATCAGAGTACATATGCTCATCTTTAGTGTTGTGTATAGTTCTGGTAGAAGACCGGCGAGGGGGAGTCATACTAATGGAGCGGTTGTTTGATTCACAAAGATCAACTTCAAACTCTTCGGCAGGAGGTAATTTGCTACGTGAGTTAGGATCAATAAATACAGCACGAAGGTCATAAATACAGGCCAATGTATTTCTTGATAAAGAGAGTGGAGCATTCTTATTAGCTAGGAGCACATTGCTCCCTAGCTGATCATATCCCCAATTATCAGAAAATGTAGGGGTAGCATAGAACTCCCATAGGATGAGGTCATTTGTTGGATTTTTCACGTTCAAGCTCAGATTGGTAAATTGACGTGATTCACCAAAAGTAATAGTGTTTTGTGCACATAAATCAACGATTTTTGTCTCTTGTCGCTTCTGTCTATTAGCGCCTTCAAAAGTAGCGATAATTTCGTACTCTTGGATATTGTCACAGCTTGCCGATGTAATACCTGTAGTAATCCAAAATTCTTGCTGTGGGGGAAGTAGTTCATTGCCGAACAAAGATTCTTCATAGCTACCACTCCTAACCGTAGAGCTAGCCCCACCGCTACTGCTTGTTTGGGTACTACTACTACTACTACTACTACTGCTGCTGCTGCTGCTGCTTGTTTGGGTACTACTACTACTGCTACTGCTGCTACTACTTGTTTGGGTACTACTACTGCTACTGCTGCTACTGCTGATGGTTTGACTACCGCTACTGTTTAAGTCTTCACAGAAAAAGCTTGCTATGTCGTCAGAAAAAAAGCTATATGATTCTAAACATCGCTCATAGCTTCTGTTCAATTCTAGGGCAGGATTACCCTCTTCAATAAAGAACTCTCCCTTTATAGTCAGCCCTATTAAATCGTCATTTGTTCCGTTAAAGACTAAAAAGTCTTGAGTCTCGTTTGCTGCATTAAGGAATGTGTAAGTGCCTCCGTCTAATGCACAAACGTCAACTGCATAATCCACTAATTCGAAGTTATTACCAAAGACACCTAGAAAATCATAGTAACAATTTTGTCTGTTCCTATTGTTACTGTTTAATTGAAAACGACCAGAGTTTCCTGGTTGAATATTCTGGTTGAGCCGGTTGCCTCCAAAGCTTGTAGAGGTTGAGGGAGTTACATAAAACTCGGTTAGGGAGTTGGGAGTTTGGTTTTCAAGTTCCCAACTCCAGCCATATGCTGATTGACTACCTAGTATCAGGGTAATAACAGAACCAAACGTAGCAAATACCAACCGATTTTGACTCATAGGTGGATGTTTCTTTGAGAGAGCGTAGATATTCTCAGATTATTATGGAAATATTGCAGCTAAACAGAGCTAACGAAGTATTTATATCAGGATAGTCCTCGTGAGGCAAGAATCCCCATAAGATTCTTGCCTCACAAGGGCATAAAACTTTGTAGTTAGCCAGAGATCGAGATTTTGAACATCTCTGGATTGAACTCGCATCGTCAATAGGTTACGAAACAAGAATTCGGGTGATACAAAAGTTTATTATGTAGCACAGATATTTATAAGTGATAGCGACCGCCAGCCATCATCAGATCTACGAGGCCATCGACCATGCGATCGCACTCCAACGGCATAATTTCTTTCCCATTCATAATCTCCTGCACGATCAAGTAGTGAACCATCGCTCCCGAAAACACCCGAGCTGCAATCTCTGGATCGGAGAATTCCAGCTGAGGATGGTTAGCCAGATAGGCCGTCAGCCGTTCTAGCATGGGTTTGGTCAACACCCGCACAAAGGTTTGAGCCAGCTGGGGAAACTTCTCAGACTCGCCAATAATCAACCGCATCAGCGTCAAGAATGGCTTATTGTTCGCCGCTTCACTAAGGAAAGAGGTGGCCATGGCCCGCAACAATGCCTCCGGGGATGTGGGCGTCTCGGCCCCTGTAGGTAGGCCCAATGCCATGTGATTGCTTTTGTGCATCAGCTGTTGCACTAATGCAACGAATAATCCTTCTTTGTCTTGAAAGTAGCTGTAGAGCGTTGGTTTCGATACCCCGGCGGCCTTGGCAATGCGGGCCATACTCGCCGCTGCAAATCCCTGGCTGGTAAATATTTCAAAAGCCCCTGCCAAGATGGCATTGGCTTTATCAACTTTGGGATCTGAATCTGCAGGCGGGACAGTGGGGTTCACTCAAACAGCTCCGGGGATAGCATCTCATTCTACTAAATCGCGAAATTCGAGTTGACTTTACTAAACGGTTTAGTAAAATAAAAGATATAGCGAGCGGCAAAACCTCTATGAATCTAACGGTGTTACGTCATCAAGCTACGGCTAGGCGCTGGTGGGTGGTTGTCGGAGTGGTAGTTATAGGTGTTATGGGTGTGGCCGTATGGCGCAGTATCCAGATAGCCGAGCGCTCCGAAGATCCGGTGGCTGTCTTGCCAGAAATTACTACTGTGACTGCCCTGGGTCGCCTAGAGCCAAAAGGAGAGATTATCCAGCTGACGGCTCCCACATCTGCGCAAGAAAGTCGAATTCAGGAGCTTTTGGTGGCGGAGGGAGATGTGGTGGAGCAGGGGCAGGTGATTGCAATTTTAGATAATCGCGATCTCATGCAGGCGGCGCTGCAGAAGGCTGAGCAGCAGGTAGAGATTGTGCGGGCTCAGCTGGCCCAGGTCAAGGCCGGTGCTCAAACTGGCGATCTGCAGGCCCAGCGAGCCGAGATTGCGCGGCTTGAAGCGGATCAGGCTGGCAATATAAGCACCCAGCGAGCCACCATCGCTCGATTAGAGGCTGAGGTGCAAAATGCTCAGATCGAGGCTCAGCGGTATGAATCGCTATATCAGCAGGGGGCCGTATCTGAATCTGAGCGTGATGCCAAACAGCTGACTTACACCACGACTCAGCGGCAGTTGCAAGAAGCCCAGGCATCTCTCAGTCGAATTGAGTCGGCCGGACAAGAGCAAATTATCCAGGCACGCGCCAGATTGGATAGCTTAGCCGAGGTGCGCCCGGTAGATGTGACGACAGCCGAGGCAGAGGTGCAATCTGCGATCGCAACCGTGGCCGAAGCCAAAGCTAATCTGGATAAAACCTATGTCCGAGCGCCTTCATCTGGCCAGCTGCTCAAAATTCATACCCGCTCTGGTGAGACCATCGGCAGTGAAGGGATTGCCATTCTTGGTCAAACTCAGCAAATGCTCGTGGTGGCCGATGTTTATCAAGACGATATTGCCAAGGTGAACATTGGTCAGCCAGTGGAGATAACAACGCCTGTCATTGATGAGACTTTGCAGGGAACGGTGCAGCGTATTGGCCTGCAGGTGGAGGCGCAGGAGGTAATCAATGAAGACCCGGCAGCCAACATTGATGCCAAGGTAATCGAGGTGCATATTCAGCTTGATGATGCGGCTAGCGAGACGGTGGCCGCGCTGACAAATTTGCAGGTGACGACAACAATTCAAATTCAATAATTTGGCTATTGCCGACGTCTGGTAGGGACGTTCCATGGAACGTCCCTACCGATGAATTCCCAATTGCGTAAATATTATGAATCCTCTTAAAATTGTCAAATCTCTCCAAGAACGAACGGCGTTGGGATTGTTGCAGCTAAAGCATGATCCTGTCAGGCTGCTGACTGCGATCGCAGGGATTACCTTTGCTGATGTGCTGATCTTTATGCAGCTGGGGTTCTCCGATGCACTGTATAAGACCAATACCCAGTATCCTCGGACGCTCCAAGCAGACATTGTTTTGATTAGTACCCAGGCTAAAAACTTTGGCCAGCTGCGCACCTTTCCACGCCGACGGCTATACCAGGCTCAGGATGTGCCAGGGGTGAGTGACTCTGAGGCTCTCTATATCGGTTCTGTTCAATGGCGAAACCCTCAGACCCGTAAAAAGACATCCATGATGATTGTGGGGCAAAACCCCAATCGGCCTGCGTTTGATCTGCCTGAAGTTAATGAAAAACTAGAGAAAACCCACATGCCCTATCATGTGTTGTTTGATCAGGCCTCGCGGGGTGATTATCAAGAGATGATTGCCAAGGTAGAAGCAGGACAGCGTGCCACAACCGAGATAGGTGTGAATACGGTCAATGTCTCTGGTCTATTTACGGTTGGCGCTTCGTTTTCTGATGACGGTGCCTTAATTACCAGCGATCAAAACTTCTTACGATTCTTTCCAAAACGTCAGCCGGGGGCAGTCAGTCTGGGATTAGTGAATGTAGAGTCAGGGTATGACATTGAGCAGGTGAGAGAACAGCTGGTTACGCGGTTGTCCGACGATGTATTGGTGCTCACCCATGAAGACTATATCGAGTTTGAGCTGGCGGAGATTCAATCCAACTCTCCCATTGGCTTTGTGTTTGGCTTGGGAACGGCCATGGGCTTTGTCGTTGGCGTGGTAATTGTCTATCAGGTACTCTCCACTGATGTGAACAGCCACCTGGCGGAGTATGCCACCTTTAAGGCGATGGGGTATCGCAACAGTTATCTCTTGGGTGTTGTGTTTGAAGAAGCCTTGATTCTCTCATTTTTAGGATTCTTTCCTAGCTTGGCCATTGCCTTGGGAGCCTATCAGCTAACGGCAGCGGCAACAGCATTACCCATTGCAATGCCACTGAGTCGAACATTCGTCGTATTTTTGCTGACGCTGGTGATGTGTACGATGTCGGGTGCGATCGCAACTCGCCGTCTCCAAGCCGCTGACCCTGCTGATATTTTCTAGTCTTTGCAGACACCTACTATGACAACTACAACCGCCATTGCCGTCCATAAACTGGACCACTATTTTGGCTCTGGAAAACTGCGTAAACAGGCTCTGTTCGATATCAATCTAGACATCGCAGCCGGGGAGATTGTGATTATGACCGGTCCCTCTGGCTCTGGTAAAACAACGCTGCTGACTCTCATCGGCGGTCTACGTTCAGCCCAAACCGGCAGTTTGAACGTGGTGGGCCATGAGCTATGTCAGGCAAATGAAGCTGCTTTGGTTAAAGCCCGCCGCAACAACGGTTATATTTTTCAGGCCCACAATCTCCACGGTAGCCTCACGGCTTTAGAGAACGTGCAAATGGGTCTAGAAGTGCAGGGGACATTTACTAAGCACGACCGGCATCGTCGAGCAACAGACATGCTCAAGCATGTGGGTCTTGAAGAGAGAGTTAATTACTATCCGGCGGATCTATCGGGTGGTCAGAAACAGAGAGTTGCCATTGCCCGCGCCTTGGTCAGCCATCCTAAGATTGTCCTGGCCGACGAACCCACCGCTGCATTGGATAAAAAATCAGGCCGCGATGTCGTGGATATCATGTATCGACTAGCCAAAGAACAAGGCTGCACTATTCTCCTCGTCACCCACGACAATCGCATTTTAGACATCGCCGACCGCATCATCTACATGGAAGACGGTCGTCTATCCAAACAACCAGAAGATTAGATGACATGGACTAGCTTTCTAAGAATCGTATCCCAGCGTTATTAAAACGACTTCTTCTAGTTCGCTAATTGTCCTATTGCTTAAACGTCCTAATCTCCGAATTAGGCGACTTTTATCTATTGCCCGGAGTTGAAAGCATAAGGCAACAGAGTCTTTAGCTAAGCCACCGTCACCTTGCTTTATGAGTACACAAACGGGGAGAGATGCACGGCGTAGATTGGTTGTAAGTGGGATAGCGATAGTTGTTGTAGAAAAACGAGAAACAATATCATCTTGAAAAACGATGATAGGGCGGATGCCTGCTTGTTCAGAACCTTGGGTTGGATTAAGGTTAGCCAACCAGACTTCGCCGCGATTGAGCTCCATGCTCATCTCTCATCTTCCTGACAGAGCATCGCAGCATAATCATCCATACCTGCTTCAGCTAATGCTCGATCCTCTTCCGCAAATTCAGTGGCTAGTGGAGCCAATTGCTCAGGAGCAAGTAAGAGACGACGACGTTTCGACTGAAACTTTAAGAATGCAATGAAGTCAACGACCTGCTGTAGCTGGTCGGTCGTGAGTTCGTCAAGATCCTGCTTAATTGTCTCAGTACTGATTAGCATAATAGTTTATTGGCTAGAAGAAATGCATTAAAGCGCATTTTGCTTTTCATATAGTAGCTCAGACGGAAAGTCAGCCTGATGCTTTATTCCTGGTGTTGCCTTAAATACGGTAAGGCTGACTGTTCTTTAGTTTACCAACTCAAGCTGTTCTAAAAAATGGCTGATATCCTGTGAAATTAGTTTGGCGGCTTGCAAAGCGATGTCTACATTAGGTTCTAGCTGTCTTAGCTGAATATCTGTGCCATAGGCATGACGAAACATATGCCTGAAGCTTCGCAGTTGATTCAACAGATCGAACGTTTCTTCAGACAAGAACGCTGGTCGTATTCCCTCTACTGGCTGGCTGAGTCTCAGGAGCAAAACGCGATGCCATTCTCCGGTTGTGCCAATCTGATTTTCAAAGGCACTGGCGATCAGCTTTAGCAAATCTTCGATGGAGCAACACAGGTTGTGAATCTGATAGGCTACGCTGTCCAGCTGTGCTGGGGTTTCCAGACCGTCATTTATCCTTGCTTGCAACCGGTCGCTGACTTTTTGGATCAGTCGCCACTGGCCATTGATTTCTGCGGTGAGTCCGGCGAGTCGTTCACGCTCCATGGTGTTCCTAGGAGACGAATCTTGTCAGAAAAGTGACATTGGTCTAAGGGTACTATATCCACATCCCGGTTCACGTGCAGCGACAGATAACCCATCAAACCGCAAATATTCCCTGTCTCCCAGGTATCAACGGCAATATCAATATCCGATGTCCGAGTAAAACGTCCTGACTGGGTAACTGAGCCAAAGATATAGCCATGGGTGATGCCGTATGTGCCCCCGTTGCGATATAACCACTCCAGCGCTAGTTGGAGCAGCTTTACTCGATCCGCTTCGTTCTGTTTTTTCTCTCTAGCGAGTCGAGCATCTAGCAATGGTGTGGGAAATGTCATACGCAAACCTGGATGGCTTATTTTCTATGGTAGCTCAAGTGGTAGGCAAGACTGTTGCTCGGTTACTGGTGGTCAACCCCAAGAGTGGCTGGCATTTACGGGCAAGTTTTATAACGCCCAAGTCGGCTAAAACATAGCAGGCAAATGCACCTACCGGTGGATTTGTAGCATGCAGCCATTGGAGACCAAACGGATGGGGCGTCCAGGCCCAGCAGCCCCAGTGGGTGCCCACTAGCTCAACAAAGAGCACCAGCAAACCCATAATAAAATAGAGGCTTTGATAGCCTTTACGTCGAAGAACCCATAGAAAGACCAGTCCAAAAATCGCGCTGAGAGAATCGTGCAATAGTAAGATTGCACCGCTAAAAAGAAGACAGAAAATCGTGATGAATGCAGGCTTTAGCTGTTGCTCACGCTGGCGAATACAGGAGAGTTCGGCGACGAGTAACCCCATGCTAAACAAAACCCCATGGCCAAAGGGAACATACAGCGGCACCATCTCCAAACGATAGATGTAAAGACCAAATAAAAGACTAAAAATACATTCCCCAAGGGCGGCAAAGGGAACAAAAATGAGCGCCATTAGCCGCTGCTCTGGGCTCAGACCAAACAGCAATAGTAGAAAATAGCTAATGATGAACACATCGGCAAAGGGCTGGCCGTCAATCCCATAGGTGGTAACTAACTGTTGGGAGTCGATGGCTAGCACCAGGGCAGTGAGTGGAAGAAAACTAATGAGAATAAACCGTCTGACCCAATTTGATGGCTCAAACGTCAGGATTTTATTAAGTAAATTCATATAATCGAGTTCAGTTGCTCTCGCCATCAGCTTGCCCGCAAATCATGTCCGTAGGTAAGTTTTTTAGGTAAAGTTTTTAAGACAGCATTATGCCCGATCTTGTTCAAGCTGGATCGGCTCTGCAGGAATAAGATGCTGATACCGTCAGACAATCAGGCAATATAAGAGTGCGGTCATGCCCAGGGTGAGCCCGTGGAGAGGCAACACTTTTAGCCAAGGCTGGCGGGCAATGCGCTGGGTTAGCAGCACACTGAGAAATGCCCCCACGATCAAACAGACTCCTTGAAGAAAGGCAATCACCGCCGGATGGGCCACAATCACTGGCCCCGTACTGGCCAGACCAAAACTGGCTAGGGAGACAGGAATAATGCGACCGGCTTCGGTTAGCCCCATGGTGAGATAGTGGGCCAGGCTGCTCAATAGCACAATGGGCAGCCAGCCATAGGCAACCTGGGTGAGGGACCGGGCTTTGAGCCGAGGGTAGATTAGCCGGGTGAGCTGGTGGACGGCCCAGGCTATGGGCAATGGAGCAAATAGTAGAATGGTGGTTGCGATCGCATGCCCCCCAAATCCCTCTGCTCTCTCTGAAATCCCCAACAAATCTGCTACTTCCGGTAGTCGATGCACCAGTACCGCTCCCCACAGTAACAATAGCAGCGCCACTTCATGATTGACGGGCGTGTGGGTCGTCCATAGCTCAATCCCTGGCGGACGCAGATTAAACTCCACCGAGCGATGGGGGCACGCCTTGAGGCAGGTCATACATAGCACACAGTTACGATTGTCTACCAGCTGGGCTGGATGAGAATAGACCGGACAGCCCTCGGTCTCTTGACCTTCTCCTTTAGCAGGGCCTCCTTTATAACATTGGTAGGTGCTACAGCTAGCGGAGCACACCCCCCGCTGCCCTCGCAGTTCGGTTATAGAGAGCTTGGCAAACAGTCCGTTCATCCCACCAATAGGGCACAGATAGCGACACCAAAACCGTCGCTCAAAGAGCGCCGAGCAAATCATCGCGCCAGCGGTAATAATTAACAACAGCCAGGCCGAGAGATAGGCCGTATTTTCTAGATTCCACAATTCTTCCCACAGCAAAATTGCAGCAAAGCCCCCATATAAGATCCAGCCACCCCAGCGCTCGGCCCACTGTCTAGGCCACTCTCCTAGCTGTCTAGGCCATAGCCACAGAGATAGCTTTTGGGTAATCTCGCCATAGATCATAAACGGACACACTGCACACCACAGCCGCCCTACAAAGGGAAACAACAACAGAATCAACGGCCACCACCAGGCCCAAAAGAAATTGAGGGCAATGTTGGCATCGCGGGTTTGCGGACCTAAAAACAGCAACGCCACTACCAGAACATAGAACCAGCTGGTAAAGCCAAAATTAATTCGGTCTGGCCACCAGGGGCTACGCAAGAACTGTCGCAGCTTTGGATAAGCATTAAGCAGGTTTAAGCGAAACCGGCTTTCTTGTTCACTGGCCGACCAGAAAACTTCTTCATTTAATCGGGTCGCACAGTCTGATTGTTGAATTGCCCTTTGAACGAGATTATCAAGCTCACGCAAATTACCTGGAAAATCATAGGTCTGTAGATGCCGTAGCGCTTCTGGGGTGAGGCTGGGTTTATTAAGCCCCCGTTTACGACAATACAGCTGAATATAATAATTAATCTGAGGCTCTAAATCAGCTCTACGCACTCGCAGCGGCGGGGTTTTGATCGTCTGTCTGGCCAGATTAGCAAAAGGAGTCAGAGTCTTTTCTGAGATCATCATGATCCAGGCGGCACTATTTTTGATGGCAGCTGGAGCGTGCCCTGGCTGAGTAACGGGCTGATACTGTCCCGTTTTTATTAGCCTGAGAATGGCTGGGCGCAGTTCAGGGTCAAGGTCTTGAATATTATTGAGCAGCAGCGTACCTCGATCTAGCCAGTCCAGCAAACCGAGACGGCTTTCGCCACGACCAAACAGGTCAACACCGCGCAGTGTTTCACAGTCAACTTTGATCATGGGCTCTTTTTTAGCCGCTGAGCCAAAATGAATCAATGCCGCCAGATTGTCTTTTTCTAAGCCGGGTTCACCAAAAATGAGTACGGGGTCTCGCTGATCGTTTTCATCAGGGACAACGCTGGAGGCATCCCGGACAGACTGCCGGAGGCGCTGGGCATAGCGGCTGGCTCCGACAACACCCCGACTGACCCTGGGAACCAAATAGGGGCGCAGTTCCTGCTGCCGCTCTTGTTCGTACAGCAGCTGCGCTGAGAGCTGGTCAACCTCTTCGGCCAATAGTTCTGAAAGGTCTTGGGTCAGGCTGGGATACTCGTCAGCAATGTGTCTAAGCCGGTCGGCAGACAGCTGCCATAGCTGGCAATCATCCAGAGTGATCACTGTGTAGTCTGTGGGCTGATTGAGTAAAATCTCTTGGAGATGTAAAACAACGCCCGGCATTAGATCCACCGTTTGGGCCATGGAGGTGCGCTGGGTGCGGTAGCGCTCCAATCGTCCTGATTTGAGGATGTACAGAGTATCTGGCTGGGTGTCTTCTAAAATTAAACGGCGGTTGGCTGCAAATACGACCGGGGTGAGATCGGCTGCGATCGCAACCACCACATCCTCAGATAGCAGCCTTAGGCACGTCGTTTCCTGTAGCCACGCGACTCGCTCTGCTACTGAGGGCATCTCTGCTGAGTTTTTCACCATGGGTCTGCATCCTGACTAGTCGGACGGTGGAGCTGATGACACGATCACCCGCCACACTACAAATACCAAAAAGCTGAGATACGTGATGGTGAATACCCAGTTCTGCCAGCTATCGCCCGCCTGAATAAAGTCAATATCTCTCATAGATCAGCGTTTATATGAGGGTGTCTGCCGGTTAAAGTAGGGATCATGTAACCAGCTTAGTTGAGATGAAGTCACACCCTACAAGATCGGCGGACTGGCTGCCCTGACCCGGCATCCTCCTGAAGCGTTGTGCATGGTTACTGAGGATTTGTTAAGTAACCCTCACAAAGTTTCGATAAACCGTACGGTACGGCACTAACAGCGCCTGAAGTAATCGCTAGGATTAAGTCAGCTTAGGAAGCTATCTATGATTAACAAGGGCCTAACAACTGAAAACACCCCAGATAGCTGGCTGCAAAAACCGCTAAAAAAGCTGAGTCGTCGCACCCTGCAAACGTCTCATCCCCATTGGAGCGACAGTGAGTTAAACCAGGCAATTTTGATGCTAGATCTCAGACAGGACAATCCCTGTGGCGATTTGGGTCTTATCCTGACATAGGCATGATTATGCCCTACAAACCAAGCCGGTTTATACAGTTGCCACACGTCAGATTTCTCAGATTTTATCCCTAGGGCATGGCACGGCCAAAATTTTTATATCAAGCCTTCCTCACAAGTCGTCTAGACAACGATAACCACCCAAATTTCTGTGTTAATCTGGCCCTGGAAGAGCAGTCCATTTTCGCTAGAAAGCTTGCCTAGACGTGTCTAGACTCAGTTATCTTCGAAATTGCTCTCACCAGAGTTTTATTTCAACTGTTTGGAGAAGGTCCATGTCGATTTATGTAGGGAATATCGCCTACAGCGTTTCAGAGGACGATATCAAAGAAGTATTCGCTGATTACGGCACCGTTAAGCGAGTCACTGTGCCAATGGATCGCGAAACTAACCGTCCTCGCGGATTTGCATTTGTGGAAATGTCCGCAGACGCTGAAGAAAATGCCGCCATTGAAGCATTGGACGGTGCTGAGTGGCTCGGTCGTGAGATTCGAGTCAACAAAGCTCGTCCCCGTGAGGAACGCCCCAAACGTTAGGTCATCAGCAATCCCCTAAACGTGCCTATTGAAAGAGCACCGCGCTAGTTGAAATCATGCGGTGCTTTTTGTCTTCGAAAGAACATCACAGCAATAGCCGTGACTGATTTGTAAAGATGCATCAGTCTGTTAGAAATCTTGCCTACCAGCATCTTGCCAATAGAATCAGCCCGAAAAGCGGCAGCGCCCAGACATTTACTGTAAAAAGTAGGTGCCAAAGAAGACGGCTGCCGTACCTCCAAACAGGGCTGCCCAGAGCAGCATCTCGGTAGTCGAAATATTTTTGGGATCAAATTTAAACTTAAACCGATTGGAGTTAGGCCGTTTTTGGGCTACCTTGCCATAGTTTGGATCGCTGGCCTGACGACGCTTAGATTCTCCCATTAACTTTCTCCTACTTTACGTTCTGTTGCAGTTAGACAGCCAGAGTTTCCTGCAGCTTGGCTTCACTGGCTCGAAATCCTACCAGCACGGCTTTATCATCTTTTACAAAAAGAGGGCGCTTAATCAGCATGGCATCCTCTGCAAAAGCATCGATCCACTGTTCATCGCTCCACGTTTTCTTTTCTTCACCTAGAGCGCGATAAGACATGCCGGAGGTATTGCGCATGGGTCTGGCGGTGAGGGCTTCTACCCAGGCGGTCAACTGCTCACGGTTGGGCGGCTGTTCTTTAGTATTAATAAATTCGTAGTCAATACCGTTATTGTCTAACCATTTCAAGGCTTTTTTACAGGTACCGCAGTTGGGAATGCCATAGACCTGGAGCGCCATAGTACTGTTTAGTGACTGTGCTGTGATTCGTAGACGAATGGTAGCACGGCTAGTTTGCAATCCGCCTTTGCAGGCGTCGGCCCAGACAGATCCCAGACAGATCGTATAGTGTGGGAGACAGCTGCTAAGTTGTTAGACTGCGCTCCACCTGTTGAGAGACTATGAGCTATAAGCTGGTTATTGGTAATAAGAACTATTCGTCTTGGTCTTTACGCGCCTGGCTATTTTTGACAGAAAGCCGTTTGCCATTTGAGGAAGTGCGTCTGCCATTATTTACTGACGCCTGGCAGCAGATCGCTCAGTATAGTCCGGCCCAACGAGTCCCTGTTTTATTAGATGGGGATATTGCTGTTTGGGACAGCAGCGCTATCTATGGCTATGTGCGATCGCGTCATTCCAAGACCGCCGTCGGCTGGCCGACCACATCCCCACAGGCAGAAGCCACCGCCCGGTCGATTACCGCCGAAATGCACAGCGGCTTTCTCGGAATTCGAGCACAGCTGCCTCAAAATATTCGAGCCCGGGTGCCTGTAGAAAGAACCTCCCTAGCCGTAGCAACTCAGCAAGAAATAGACCGAGTAGAACAGATGTGGGCCAGTGCCTATGACAGCTATGGCGGTCCTTGGCTGTTTGGAGACTTTTCTCTAGCAGATGTAGTTTATGCCCCTGTGGCCCTTAGATTTGTCACCTACCAAATTCAGTTAAACAGCGCCGCACAGACATTCGTAGAGACCGTCCAAAGCCTCCCCTCGGTCCAGGAATGGGCCACCGCTTCAGCGGCCGAACCAGAAGCTATTAGCGCTATCGACCAGCTGTATTAGCTGACATCGATACTTAACAAAGTTAACGATTTCCATACAGAAAAAAACCCTCAAAGCTTTGATTTCCCATAAAGTATATTGAGCATTCTTTACAGAATTACAATCATTACCGTCGATCCGTTGCAAGCACAAAAAGGTAAGCTACGATTGGAAAATTCATTAGGTTGCTTAGTTCAGATGTGAACTCATAGAGAGTAGCCAGTCTACTGTCTGATCTTATCTCTTAGCTAAGCAACAGCCCTGTCCACCTACACCTGTCGCGTTCTAAGTAAAGAGGGAAAGACTCATCGCACAGAAACATCGGATCAATCGTCAGATAAAAGCCCCGCAGGTATTGCTTATTGACCACGAGAATAACAATCGTGGCTTGACCGAGACTCGCGATGCACTCAAGCTGGCCGAAGAGGTGCAGCTAGATTTGGTTCTGGTCTCTGAAAGTAAGCAAGCTCCTGTGGCAAAGATATTGGACTATGGTAAGTTCCAGTATCAGCAAAAGAAACGCCAGAAGCAAAGCGCCCGCACTACGGTTAAAGAGGTGAAGTTTCGCCCCAACGTAGGTGAGTCTGATTATCAACTGCGCATCAACCAGGCTGTCCAATGGTTGGGCAAAGGAGATTCCGTAAAGTTTCGCGTACGTCTAAGAGGCCGCGAACATCAGCATCGAGATCGAGCACTTGAGCTGTTAGAGAGAATTGTCACCGATCTCAAAGAGACCGGTAAGATTCAATCCTTTGATCGGCGTGCCCTTGTACTGCAGCTGATGCCGACCTAAGACTGCCCTGAGTTCTCTTTATATTAGGCCGATAGGTGTTGTACAGTTCACCCATCGGCCTGACTAGGCAGTGCGCCTGATTCATACTGGCTCACCATGGTTTTAATCGCTTGAGTCGCGAGACCAATATCATGGGGACTCAAACGGGTAACCGTAGGGTAGTGACGCGCCCCGAGCTGGGTATATATAGTCATGGTTCCTGGCGATTTATCGCCCTGACTAGCGAGAGACTCTGCTATGGTAGACGCTACGTTGGTCAGTACTTCTAGAACATTAGATCGATAGACCTGCATGGTAAATATGCCAGGCTCCCACTGGGCAATTTCGTCATCGGTTAAGGTATTTGACTGGGTAAAACGCTTAATTTGATTGACAGCCGGATGCGCCATCAGGGTTAGAAAAAGCTGCGGAGTAATGCCGTCTGCGCTACCAGATAGACAGTCTGAGAAATCGCACGTAAGCCAAAGAGTGCGCATAGGGTAGTCATTTTTGGCTAAAGATTTCGCTACTCTAGCAACATTTCTAGTAGTTTGTATACCGTCAGGCAGACTTCAGCCCAGCAGACATCAAAGCGGCTCCACCAGCAGCGTATTCCCATCTCGCCCCAAGATTTTGACAGACGAGTGCTGAGGTATGGATGGTTGCCCAGCATTCATCATCCGGGCGAACCAGAGGACACCATGAAGATTCACTCTTCCTCGCTGGTGGGGACGGATCTTTTCGACAACAGTTGCTTCAAGACTTTTAGAAGACTCTATATAAGATCCGTCCCATTGCACGGGGCGTAACCGGGTGTAAAGGGTATTAAGCCTGACAAACGCTCTCTCTTTCATTGGACTGCTCCTAAAGGAATAATGCTCTGCCCAGCAAAACGTTAAGGAATAAGGATTGTATAAGACCCAAAATTAATACTGGCGAGACGTCCACTAGTGGACGTCTGATTAATCTTGTGTCCTAAGTGAGCTTATCAATCAAGTTTTACCGGTATATCAATTTATACATAATACACGCAAAACAAACATTACACATTTATACAGGTATATCAAGTTATGCAAGTATATGCTACGCTCATTCTTGTACACCACTTGTAAAGGGTTACGGATAGATGGCTAAAAAAGCTGGAGATGACGGCATCGTGCTCTCTGCTTTGGAAGAGGATCTGCTGACGCTAATCCAAAGATACGTGGATGGTATCTACGGACTCGATATCCTCGATCACATCAATACCGCCAACAAAAAAATTAAGCGTCGCCAGATAGGTGTCGGGAGTTTGTATCCGGCACTTAAGCGTATGGAAAAGCAAGGTCTCCTAAAAAGCCGCTGGGGAGATGAACAAGAGGTTTCTGGAGGAGCACGCCGTCGATACTACACAATTACAGCCTTAGGCCAGCGAGCTTTAGAAGATACTTGGATCTATCGTCAGCAGCTAGGTGCTCCTTGGGTGCTTCAGCCTGCTGGTGTGCAGTCCTCTATATAAGTTTTTGAACTAATTCAGATTAGTCAGACAGTTTATACATATGCCTATTCCACCTCACTAATGCTTAGCCTTACTGACTGTCATAGCAGCTATTGGCAACAGTCAACTTGTTTGTAAGAGGGATTCAACCCATGGCTCGACCTTCTAGAAAGAAGCGGAAAAAACCATTCTTCAAGCCTCGGCCTCACAGTCAATCGTCTAATACGATTACAGCCCGAGAGGCGTTGTGTGCAGTGCTAGCAGGTCTGGGGATAGGGATAATTGCAATGGCGAGTGCAGTTTTGTTCTTCTCGTCATCATTGTTACGAGTAGCCATAGCAATTACGATCTTTGGGCTCCGGACTTACAGACTACTCATGGCTGCGCTGAAGAGAAACGCTCCGATGCGGCCAGCCTATCGATATGTCAAAACTAAGCTACTGAATGAGGAGCTATGGCGTTACTTCCTAGATAGCCGTCTTCATTGGAAAGACCGAGACTGTTATCGTCCCTGGCGTATCCAATTTAATAGTTTCTGCTTTTTGTTGGGGGCTGTATTTGCAGCCATGGTAGAGACTCTGCAGTCTAGCTCTCGCATAAGTCTCTGAGCTTTCTTTATATAAAAAAAGGACGGTGTTGACCGCCCTTTTTATTGGCTTCTAGCTATCTGTACCAGCGCTATGCTGGCGCTAGTTCTTTCTCAATTTCTAGCAGACGCTCCACTCGCTGATCCGTCGCCGGATGGGTCGAGAATAATCCGCTAAACATTTGCTTGGGAACTGCGTGCATGATCATCAGCGGCTCGTAGGCAGGATTGCCGGTCATGGGCATTTTTTTAGCGCTGGCTTCAAGGCGCTGTAGAGCACTCGCCAGAGCGCGAGGATTACCGGTGAGTTCAGCTGCACCAGCATCGGCTGCAAATTCACGAGTTCGGCTAATACCTAGTTGGATTACAGTAGCCGCCATAGGAGCTAAAAACAAAGTAGCTAGCAAGGCAATGGGGTTGGGGCCGTCTTCATCACGGTTGCCCATGCCGCCAAACCACATGGAGTACTGCAGCATCTGAGCCAGGAAGGAAATTGCACCGGCAATGGTAGCGGCTACGGCCTGGGTCAGAGTGTCACGATTAATGATGTGGCTAAGCTCATGGGCAATTACGCCCTCTAGCTCCTCGGCGCTTAGCATTTGCATGATGCCCTGGGTGACGGCAACAGCAGCATGCTCGGGGTCACGACCGGTGGCGAAGGCGTTGGCGGCCTGGGTGGGAAGCAGGTATACCCCTGGGACTGGAATGTCTGCTTTTTGCGCTAGTTTCTCAACCATGGCGTACAGCTCGGGAGCTTCCGCTTTGGTGACGGGCTGTGCCTGATGGGCAGCCAGGGCAATTTTATCGGAGTAAAACCATGAGCCCAGGTTGGTGATGGCTGCGATCGCAATACCTATGACAATACCCCCCGTACCACCAAGGGTGTAGTAGCTAATGCTAATCAGTAGAGCGCTAAGTACGCTCAGCAGTGCGAGAGTTTTAAACTGATTCATATTATCTCAACTCTTTGATTTCGCTATTACGTTTATAGTACTGAGAAACGCAAAACGTAATTAGGGATGGCATCCGAACCTGTAGCCGAACCGATCGAAACCTATAGGAACATTTACAGGTCATTTCGTAAGTAAATCTGCTCGTGGATAACGCAAACATCTACACAAAGTTAGAAATTCTACCGATACCAGACAAGGGGGCAGCTGTTGTAAACGTCCAGATTCATGGGCCTCGTGTCCTTACAGAAGCAAATCATAGCAAGTCTGTCATGACTGATTTGGGGAATTGACCGATGTACTAGTGATGCAAATCATTAGGGATGCTGGCAGCGCGGAGCCTCTCAATACAGGCAATAGAAAAGAGTACGTTTAGGAGTATTTATTTGTGGTGAAACGATGGGGCACAGCAGTTTTAGCACTCGCAGTTTTTGCAACACCGCTGGCTGCTCAGGAGCCATCACCGGATAGTTCAGAACCGTCTGAAGACGTAGCTCCGGTCACACTTTCAGAAGAGGAGGACGACCTGACAGAGGATAGCCAGCAAGACGACGACCCGCCCGTAGAAGATAGCCTGCCAGCAGCAGAAACCGAAGCAACCGACTCATCGGCAACCACTGAAGGCGCTGCAGAGGAGGCCACAGAGGAATTTCCGACTGACGAATTTCCCGGCGAACCCACGGTTGATGTGACCGAGCTGCGGGCAGCGGTGGCAGAAATTTTACCAACGACGGCACCGGCACCGCCGAGGATCACCAATATCCTGCCGGTCAATACTCCGGCTGCGGTGATTGTGGATACCCGACAGACGTCGTGGTCAGAGCTGAAGCAGTATGCTCTCTTTGCCCAGCTGGCAGAATCCTTTGGTGTAGACCCCAGCCCTCAGGCGCTACCACTGCTGCCCTACACCATTGACTATGTGGAGGACGTGCAGCCCTGGGTCGGCGATAGAGTTGCGATCGCGCTACTCCCTGTCCCCAGCATTCGCACCATTGCCCCGGTAGAGCGCTCCGTCACCATCATTCCCATCATTGATGCCGAGGCTTTTGTAGACTTTATCCCCACCCTGGCCGAGGCGCGCAACGCTCTACCCGAGCAGCTATCCTATCGCACATTTCCCATGTGGAGCTGGCCTTCAGAGTTTGTCTCCTATGACTTTTCCTGGGATGAGTATCCCGAAGAAGAACCTGAACTCAAAGAATTTCCACCTGTACCTCCACCCAGCGGACTCAACAGCTATCAACGCGAGCCTGAGCCTCCCTACATTTACTTTCCAGACGGCAGCTACTCCCCCGACGGCTATACGATACCCGGCTATGCCGTGGCCCACCTGGGTAACTACATTGTCATGTCCGAGAATGTCGATACCCTGCGCCAGTGGATTGAGTACCAAACCCAGGCAGGCCCAAAACTCAGCAGCAATGCCAGTTTTGCCAAAACCCAGAGCCATCCCCAGGCCCAAAATAGTCTAGCCACCGTATATGGCAACGTGGGGGAGCTGCTTAATTTCGAATTTAGCAATCCGTTTCAGGGCTTTGGCCTGCCGCCAATTCCGCAGCCCAGCCTGAGCGATCGAGCCACCATGTCAGCGCTGTTTAGCAACGTTACCTTTGACGCGCTGGTCTTCCCCCAAGAGCAAGGAATCCACCTAGAGGCTCACCTATATACAGAAGGAGCGCTGCCTCCCCTGCCTCCGTCACCCAATGCCGATCAGTCTATTTTTGGTCTGATCCCAGCAGCTACCTACTTCTTGGGCAGCGGCTACGACATCAGCGGTTTCTGGAACGATGTGTCGTCCGCTTTTTCCCTAAGCGATGTGACCGGAGGACTGTTAGAAACGGCTCGCTCGATGGTGTCGCTGACGACGGGGCTAGACTTAGACACTGATATTTTGAGCTGGATGGACGGAGAATATAGCCTGTTTTTGTTTCCTAGCAGCTCGGGGCTGATAAATTCAGTCTTTCCCGGCGTTGGGTTAGAGGCTGGTGTCATTCTAGAAACCAGCAACCGCTCCGCAGCAGAGACCGCCTTGACAGCGTTGGATGAAGTCGTCGGTGATGAGGTGGCACTACCGATGACGCTCGCGAACTATCCGGTCGTAAACTGGACCTATGACATCAATACCGATGGCCAAGCAGAAAGTGTGCTGGCCCATGCCTGGGTTACAGAAGATACCCTAGCTTTTACCAGTGGCAGCGGTGCGATGGAGCGTCTGGTCGTGCCCGCAGGCTTTAATGCCATTAGCGGTCACAGCACGTTTCGCAATGCTACGGCTAGTTTTCCAACCCCCAATAACGGATATTTCTATGTCAATGCCAGCTCTACGCTGTCGTTTTTCTATAATCTACTGGGCTTCAATCAGGCGACCGATCCTTGGAGCGTGGATCTAAAGCGCTATTTTGGCTCTGTCCGTAGTCTGAGTCTGACGACATCCAGCAGCGCCCAAGAATTTCAGATCGATGCTCTGCTAGGGCTAGCGGCCAGTGAGCCCAGCGCATCGTCAGAAGCTGACGCGGAAACTGAAGAAGCTGACAATAGCGAAGCCGAGACTACTGAGGAAGAGATACCAGCAGCCCCACAGACAACAGAAGAGACGACAGCAGAATAGAGCACAGGCTGCCAAACTATTCTGGCAGCCTGTTTTGAAAGATTCAATCTCAAAATTAAGAACTTAATCAGCCCTACCTTTCATCGTAGAGGTGTCCCATAGAACACCTCTGCCCTTTTATCGTACAGATGCTCCGTAGAACGTCTCTGCCCCTATTTCCCTGTTCAATAACTCTCATCCCCCTCTACGCTCTTTAGAGCTAGCAGGTGATTGGCCTGCTGCAGCCTTTCCGCAATGTTTTGTCGTAGGGTTTCACTCACGCTAGGGTCCGCCAATATCGCCTGGGCCTGCTGCCGATAGCGCGCACTGGTAACAACATCAACTTTCTCTAAATCGTTCAAGCTCTCATAGATGGTTTTAGGAGAAGGCTGTTCCATGAGACTCCTTTTGAGGGTTAACAATTACCGACTTGTAGCCAGCAATACTATTGTGATGCAGGTTTCTCAAAGAAATAAGAGAACATCGTCAGACCAAAGAAAACAATACGAAAGGATCTAATTTGTATCAAAACTTCAATCTTTGGCAGTCATAGGCTCAGAGATTGCAGGCTATTGTCAGCTATTCAACAACAATTCTGAGGGAGATTTACAAAAAGCTTCAGTAGATTTTGTTTGCACACTAGAACTCAAGGCACTTAGAGACAAACTGTGCAATGCGATACCAGATTAAAAACTGACGGAAGAATTTGACAGTTTTATTAAGGAATCGTGCAAAATTGCTTTTGCCGATAGAGAATTAAGACTCATCAGAATTGTTTTGGGTATACAGAAGAGTCACTAGCTTGTATCACTCTGGCGTTTCCTGTAAGCTGAGGTCCCTTTCGCTGCTCTCAAGAATTCTTGTTTACAATCGCGCGTTCGTCAACATATGTCTATGACTAGTCACCAATTGCCTCCCAAGCAGGGTCTGTACGATCCCCAGTTTGAGCACGATGCGTGTGGAGTCGGGTTCGTTGTGCAAATGAAGGGGCTGGCCTCCCATGACATCGTGCGGCAGGGACTTCAGATTCTCTGTAACTTAGAACATCGCGGGGCCTGTGGCAGTGAAGTTAATACGGGCGATGGTGCCGGTATCTTGGTGCAGATTCCTCACCGGTTCTTAAAAAAGGCCGCCGCCGAGAATATTCAGCTACCTGAAGCGGGTCACTATGGCACTGGTCTAATTTTTACCTCACCTGACGCGGCGGTTCGAGCTGAAAGCCGTCGTCGGTTTGAAGCGGTAGCCGACCAGATGGGGCAGCCCGTTTTAGGGTGGCGCGATGTCCCCACAGACGACAGTACCTTGGGAAAAACAGCTCGGACAAGCGAGCCGTTTATGCAGCAAGTTTTTATCAAGCGAGCGGCCGGTCTAGAAGATGACCTAGCGTTTGAGAGAAAGCTCTATGTGATTCGTAAGCTGGCCTATGACACCATTGGCAAACCCGGCCACGACACCTACTGGTATCCAGCCAGTTTGTCGTGTCGCACCATGGTGTATAAGGGCATGCTGACGCCGCCCCAGGTGAGAGACTTTTTTCCTGACCTTAGCGATCCTGATTTTGAGAGTGCCCTAGCGCTGGTACATTCTCGCTTTAGTACCAATACATTTCCTAGCTGGGAGCGATCTCACCCCTATCGCTACATTGCCCACAACGGCGAGATCAATACGCTGCGCGGCAACATCAACTGGATGATTGCGCGGCAGTCCATGTTTGAGTCGGAGCTGTTTGGCGACGACATGGCCAAAATCAAACCGGCGATCAACATCAACGGTAGCGACTCCACCATTTTTGATAATGCGCTAGAGCTGCTGGTGCTGGCCGGTCGTTCACTGCCCCACGCGGTCATGATGATGATCCCTGAACCGTGGACAGGGCATGAATCCATGGACGATGCCAGTAAAGCCTTCTATGAATATCACGCCTGTTTGATGGAGCCCTGGGACGGGCCAGCATCAGTAGCATTTACCGACGGTTCGATGATTGGTGCCATCCTGGATCGCAACGGGCTGCGGCCATCGCGTTACTACGTCACAAAAGACGACCGGGTGATCATGGCGTCAGAAGCGGGAGTCCTCCCGGTGGAGCCTGAGCAAGTCTTGAAAAAAGGGCGACTGCAGCCGGGACGGATGTTCCTAGTTGATATGGCAGCAGGCCGGATCGTGGATGACGAAGAAGTTAAGTCTGATATCGTTCATGCCCAGCCCTACCGACAGTGGCTAGACGATAACCAGGTGCCGCTAGCGTCTTTGGCCTCTAAGCCACCGCAAACTCATGGGTCCGGTGGCAGTCTACGTCAGCGGCAGATGGCCTTTGGCTATACTTTTGAAGAGCTGCGGATGCTGCTCACCCCCATGGCTCAAAATGGTGTAGAAGCCATTGGATCAATGGGAACCGACACGCCGCTAGCGGTGCTGTCAAACAAGCCCAAGCTACTGTATGACTATTTTCAGCAGCTGTTTGCCCAGGTGACCAATCCGCCGATTGACTCAATCCGTGAGGCGATTGTTACGTCAGCGATCACAACGTTGGGGTCAGAACGCAATTTGCTCGACCCGCAACCTGAAAGCTGTCAGTTAATTCAGCTACAGACGCCCATTATCGATAACAACGAGCTGGCAAAGCTGCAGCAGATTGAGCGGTCTGGATTTGCTTCGCTGACGCTGCCCATCTTGTTTGATCCGAAATCTGGAGTACAGGGTCTGGAATCGGCGATGGAGTCGATTTTTCAGCAGGTGGACAGCGCGATCGCAAACGGGACCAATCTGCTGATCCTCTCCGACCGAGGCATGGACGCCGAGCACGCGCCGATCCCAGCACTGCTCGCGGTGGCGGGACTGCACCACCACCTGATCCGCACAGGCGCTCGTACCCGTGTGGGCATCATCCTCGAATCAGGTGAGCCCAGAGAAGTCCATCACTTTGCGGTTCTACTGGGCTACGGCTGTAGTGCCATCAATCCCTATCTTGCCTTTGAAACTCTCGAAGACATGATTGCCGATGGCATGCTGGTGGATATTACCCCGGCAGAAGCCCACAAAAACTACGTTAAAGCCGTGACCAAAGGCACCATCAAGATCGCGTCGAAGATTGGTATCTCTACGCTGCAAAGCTATCGCGGGGCCCAGATTTTTGAAGCCATTGGTCTAAACCACAGCGTTATTGACAAGTACTTTACCTGGACCGCATCTCGGATTGAAGGCATTGACCTAGACGTAATTGCGAAAGAAGCGATCATGCGTCACGGTCACGGGTTTGCCGAGCGGGGCGATATTCCTGTCCTAGACGTGGGAGGCAACTATCAGTGGCGTAAAGACGGTGAGGCCCATCTGTTTAACCCAGATACAATTCACTCGCTGCAGCAGGCCGTACGCTCCGGTGACTACGACACTTATAAGCACTATGCCAACCTGGTCAACGATCAGGGTAAGCAGCACTTCACCCTGCGGGGACTGTTAGAGTTCAAGACGCGTCAGTCCATCCCCATTGATGAAGTAGAGCCGATTGAAGCCATTACCCGTCGCTTTAAGACCGGGGCCATGAGCTACGGGTCAATTTCCAAAGAGGCCCATGAGTCTTTGGCCATTGCCATGAACCGCATTGGCGGCAAATCTAATACCGGTGAAGGGGGCGAAGACCCCGAGCGCTTTACCTGGACCAACGAGCGCGGCGACTCCAAAAATAGCGCTATCAAACAAGTGGCCTCTGGCCGCTTTGGTGTCACCAGTCTTTACCTTTCCCAGGCCAAAGAAATCCAGATCAAAATGGCCCAGGGAGCCAAGCCCGGTGAAGGCGGGCAGCTGCCGGGTAAAAAGGTCTATCCGTGGATTGCCAAGGTGCGCCACTCCACCCCTGGTGTGGGTCTGATTTCGCCACCGCCCCACCACGATATTTACTCCATTGAAGACCTGGCCGAGCTGATTCACGATCTCAAAAATGCCAATCGTGCTGCCCGCATCAACGTCAAGCTAGTATCCGAGGTGGGTGTCGGCACCATTGCGGCAGGTGTAGCCAAGGCCCACGCCGATGTAGTACTAGTTTCCGGGTTTGACGGCGGTACCGGTGCTTCGCCGCAAACCTCGATCAAACATGCAGGACTGCCCTGGGAGCTAGGTCTAGCCGAAACTCATCAAACACTGGTACTCAACAACTTGCGCAGTCGGATCGTGGTTGAAACCGACGGTCAGATGAAAACCGGTCGCGACGTGGTGATGGCCGCGCTGCTGGGGGCAGAAGAGTTTGGCTTTTCCACCGCACCCCTGGTATCTCTGGGCTGCATCATGATGCGCGTCTGCCAAAAGAATACCTGCCCGGCCGGAATTGCCACCCAAGACCCCGTTCTAAGAAAGAGCTTTATCGGCGACCCTGAGCATGTGGTGAACTTTATGCAGTTTATCGCCCAGGATGTGCGCGAGATTATGGCAGAGCTGGGCGTGCGCACCTTTGATGAGCTGGTGGGTCATACTGACTGGCTAGATGTAAAATCAGCGGTCAACCACTGGAAAGCCAAAGGTGTAGATCTCTCCAAGATTTTGCAGCAGCCCGCCGTAGACGACAGCGTCGGTCGCTACTGTCAGATCCCGCAGGACCACGGGTTGGATAAGTCGCTAGATATCACGACTCTGCTGGATCTTTGTCAGCCCGCTATCGAAAAAGGAGAACCGGTTAAAGCAACGCTGCCTATCTGTAATATCAACCGAGTTGTCGGCACCATTCTCGGTAATGAGATTACTAAAAAGAACTGGGAGGGCCTGCCAGAAGACACCGTACAGCTTACCTTCCAGGGCAGCGCTGGTCAGAGCTTTGGGGCTTTTGTCCCAGCGGGAGTTACCCTACAGCTAGAAGGGGATGGCAACGACTACCTGGGTAAAGGTCTAAGCGGCGGTAAGATTGTTGTCTATCCGCCCAAGCAGTCTACGTTTGTCCCCAGCGACAACATTATTATTGGCAATGTTGCTTTCTATGGGGCCACTGGTGGCGAAGCCTATATCTACGGTATGGCTGGAGAACGTTTCGGCGTGCGCAATTCCGGCGTTCATGCCGTTGTTGAGGCGGTGGGTGATCATGGCTGTGAGTATATGACCGGGGGCAAAGTTGTCGTACTGGGAACAACGGGACGCAACTTTGCAGCGGGAATGAGCGGCGGTATTGCCTATGTCCTTGACGAAGCTAATGATTTTGCCACCCGCTGTAATACCGAAATGGTGGATTTAGAAACGGTGGTAGAAGCCGAAGAGATTGCTGACCTGTGCGAGATGATTGCTAAACACCATCAGTACACTGGCAGCCTCAAAGCCAAGGAAGTGCTGGACAGCTGGGAAGCGAGCCTACCTAAGTTTGTCAAAGTGATCCCCCGCGATTACAAGCGGGTAATTCAGTCGCTGCGTCAGGCGCTACAGGATGGTCTGAGCGGTGACGATGCCCTATCGGCAGCATTTGAGGCCAATATCAAAGACGTTGCTCGGGTTGCAGGCAATTAGCAACGCCCATCGCTTCTCGATATCTTTGGTGGGCATTGCCCGCCCTTTTTAATCACTTAACTTACACGTTCTTCCATGGGCAAACCAACCGGCTTTCTCGAATATACTCGCGAAATCGCACCCGATGTCTCACCGCTGATGCGGATTCATCACTGGCAAGAGTTTCATACGCCTTTGCCAGAGGACAAGCTGCGCAATCAAACCGCTCGCTGTATGGACTGCGGTACACCCTTTTGCCATACGGGGAATACCATTAACCGGATGGCGAGCGGCTGCCCCATCAACAACCTGATTCCTGAATGGAACGATCTGGTGTATCGGGGGCTATGGAAAGAGGCGCTTGACCGTCTACATAAGACCAACAACTTTCCTGAATTTACTGGTCGCGTGTGTCCCGCACCCTGCGAAGGGGCCTGTGTTTTAGGCATCCATAATCCGCCAGTCACAATTAAAAATATTGAGCACGCCATTATTGACAAAGGCTGGGAAGAAGGCTGGGTTGTCGCCGAGCCGCCAGCAAAGCGTACCGGCAAGACCGTTGCTGTTGTGGGTTCTGGTCCAGCCGGGCTCTCAGCCGCCGCCCAGCTCAATAAAGCCGGTCATTTAGTGACGGTCTATGAGCGCGCCGATCGTCCCGGTGGTCTGCTCATGTACGGCATTCCCAACATGAAGCTGGACAAAGAAGCCGTGGTGATGCGCCGTCTCAAGCTGCTAGAGCAGGAAGGCGTTCGGTTTATCTGCAATACCGAAATCGGCAAAGACCTGCCTGCCAAGGATTTGGTCAAAGAGTATGACGCGGTCGTGCTCTGTACGGGCTCTACCCGTCCTAGAGATTTACCCCTTGAGGGTCGAAACTCCCAGGGGATTCACTTTGCCATGGAGTTTCTGACCAAAAATACCCAGGCCGTCATCGATCCTACTCAGAATGAGCAGGTGATTTCTGCTGAAGGTAAAGATGTGGTCATTATTGGCGGTGGAGATACCGGCACCGACTGTGTGGGCACCTCGATCCGTCACGGCTGCACTAGTCTGACCCAGCTAGAGATTATGCCCAAACCTCCCGAGGAGCGGGCGGCCAATAATCCCTGGCCCGAATGGCCCAAGGTCTATCGCATGGACTATGGTCAAGAAGAGGCCGCCGCTAAGTTTGGAGGCGATCCGCGCGCCTATCTATCCACGGCGACCAAATTTGAATCTGACGAGAACGGTCATGTCAAAGCGGTCCACGTTGTAGATGTAGCCTGGGAAAAGGATGACAGCGGTCGGTTTCAGATGAAGCCGGTGGCTGGGTCAGAGCGGGTAATTCCGACACAGCTGGTGCTGCTGGCTATGGGTTTTCTGGGTCCAGAGCAGCCACTGATCGACGCGCTGGGGCTTGACCAAGACGGTCGCAGCAATATTCAAGCCGAATACGAACAGTACACGACCAGCATTCCTGGAGTATTTGCTGCGGGCGACTGTCGGCGAGGGCAAAGCCTGGTGGTATGGGCATTTAATGAAGGTCGCGGAGTGGCGCGGGAGTGCGATCGCTACTTAATGGGTCATACCGATCTCCCTTAGGCTCGCTGAGCGCGTTTTTGACTAACCCGAATCCAGCGTCGTACCACCTGCTGCCAGGCATCTAGCTCGTCATCACTAGGGCTAGACATCTGCCAGGCAGATCGTGCCCTAATGGTTTGGCACCACTGACTTAGTGCTGGGTAGGGCTGTACCGTAAATCCTAACCGTTGGAACAGGGGAATAGTTGCGCCTACAACAATATCTGCCAGGTTCAGAACTTCGCCACCAAAGTAGGGCTGATCTGTTAGATGAGCCGATAGAAATATCATGACTTGATCCAGCTGATGGGCCATGTCCTTCGAGAGCGGTCTATCTGCCAGCATGATCACCTGGGAAATTTTGGGCATCAGCTCGTTGGTAACGACTAGCTGCAGCATTTTTGTAGTTGCGATCGCATCAGGCAATAACGGCATCAAAGCCGGTTGCGGATACGTCAGCTCCAAATAGTCCAAAATAGCCAGGGACTCGATCAGCCGAAAATCACCCTCCTGAATCACCGGCACGTGATGAAACGGGTTTAAAGCTAGAAACTCCGGCTGCAGATGTTCTTTATTCGGCAAATCAATCACAACCGGATTAAAGTCAATCTCTTTTTCCAACAAGGCTAGCCAGACCCGGCGTGAAATCGGCGAGAGCGGATGATAGTAAAACGTCAGCATTGCTGTCTCCTTAAAGAATAAAAAGACCGATCGGTCTTTTTATGATCAAAAAAATACGCACTATTGAAGAAACCGGAGTCTCTAGATTTTTAGGGTTTCAATATAGTCCAGTAAATGCTGTCTAGCCTGGAGCAGATGGTCAGGTTTTCCGTATAGCTGAGTCATCATTAGTCCTCCCTCTAAGGTTGAAATTATCACGGTGGCTGCGGCCTGAGCGTCAGTAGATGACGTAACTTGCCGATGCTCAATGCCTAGGGTAATAATTTTGCCTAGCAGTCTGTACCAATCGTCCATGGCCTGACGTGCTTTACGTCTGAGGCTAGGATGGGTATCGTCACTGTCAATCGCTGTATTCAAAATTGGGCAGCCTCCTTTAATTGTTGAAGGATTTGCCATTAAAGAGCAAAACGCTTCCACCACAGTCTGTAAACGGTCAATGGCATGGTGCTTTCCTCTCAGAGCATCTGCGTAATGGGTCTGCACTAGACCCACTGAAAAATCAAATGCAGCTATGGCCAATTCATCCTTACTTTTGAAATGGTTATAAATCCCCCCTTTCTTTAGACCTGTTGCCCGCATAATGTCGGACATAGATGTCCCAGCGTAGCCCTGTTGATTAAAAACTGCTGCCGCCTGCTGAATAATATGCTCTTTGGTAATCTGGGCTTTTGACATCAAGCATTAAACAAATAGCTAAAAAGACCGATCGGTCTCTCCAGAGAGTATCAAATTCAGAGCAGTGCTACAAGCATATCTATCCATCTCGCCGAACGGTATACAATTCTAGGGGCAACCCTAGCCCTTCAGATTCAATGACATTACAAGTTGGCGATCCGGCCCCGGATTTTAGTTTGGCAGATGCTGATGGGAATACTGTGAGCCTGGCAGAACTCAAAGGTAAACGTGTAGTGCTGTATTTTTATCCGCGCGATAATACGCCTGGGTGCACAAAAGAAGCCTGCGCTTTCCGCGATAACTACGATGCCTATCAGGCAAAGGATGTAGTTATCTTAGGAGTGAGTGCAGATGATGCCAAATCCCATCAAAAGTTTATTACCAAACACGAGCTGCCATTCCCATTGCTAGTGGATGAAGACGCAAAAGTAGCCACCGCCTATGGTAGCTACGGTCTCAAAAAGTTTATGGGCAAAGAATACATGGGCATTAGCCGCAGTACCTTTGTGATTGGCCCCGATGGGACACTAGAAAAAATCTACCGCAAAGTAAAAGCCGAAAAGCATCCGGCTGAGCTGCTTGCTGACCTTGATACCCTCTAAACCATGCCGCAATTCTGGCGACCGGTACGAACTCTGTTAGGACTGCTATTGCGACGACCGCTGGTGGGCACCTGTGTAATTCCAATTCTTCCAGACGGTCGCATTGTTCTGATTCAGCGTCGCGATAGCGGCTGCTGGGGTCTGCCTGGTGGCTTAGTAGACTGGGGCGAAGACATTATCACCGCAGCCAAACGAGAGCTTTTTGAAGAAACTGGTTTAGATTTGCTGAATGTGGGTCGCCTGGTGGGCGTGTATTCTGCCCCCGAGCGCGACCCCCGTTTTCATTCAGCCTGTGTCGCGCTAGAAATGTATGTAGACGGCAGATTCTTCATACGTGATAAAGCTGAGGTCATAAAAATCGAGGCATTTACAGTAGACGCTATTCCCCGTGGTAACCTAGCCCACGATCACGATCAGCAGCTACAGGACTACTTTA
>ERZ1740072.105-NODE-105-length-44124-cov-8.916495_pt1 | contig 44124 bp, 54 predicted proteins | sample MGYA00581733_ERZ1740072 | MGnify/ENA primary metagenome ERZ1740072 (study PRJEB43018, sample SAMN04849741) | marine metagenome | isolation source: floating plastic debris | place: Pacific Ocean | collected 2008-08-30 | study: EMG produced TPA metagenomics assembly...
TTGGACTATTCTCTGGTCAGCCTGTTGCTCTCGTTCCTCAGCCTAAGTAGTTACTGATTTTCATTAATACATACATCAGGTGCTGCATGTGATGATAGTCTATGGTATAAGCTACGGTAATTCCTATGGCAAAAGACTCGAAGTCTAAGACTCGTCGTATTAGTGTCGATATTGGCGGCATTGAGAAAGAGCTGGAGGAGTTTGCTGAGCTGGCTGGTATTCCAAATGATGTTTGGGAGCAGATGCCGGATAGCCAGAAATTATTGATTTTGGCGAAACGCGGTATTCAGGCAACGAGAGAAGCTTTGGCAAAGGATGCTGAGCAGGATGGATAATGAAACTCAGCAGGCAATTAATCAGCTGCGCGGCAGAATTGATAGCGTTAACGAATCGTTAGGCGTTACCACTGAAGCTCTTGGTAAGTTCATGGAGGAGTGCAATAGTCGCTTCTCTGGCATTGATGAGATTCTTGAAATTCTTATTAATGAGACGACTGTGGGGCGAAAACGGATTATGGATGAGTTAGAGGCAATTAATAGGAGGCTCGATGAGTAATCTTAGTAATATGCGCAAAAAAATTGACGCTATGCGTATGGATCGAGAGGCTTGGACTGCGCGTATGCGGCAAATTGATGCGGATCGTGAAGCTAGGAAGCTTAAGGCAAAAAAATCTGTTTTGAATCGACTTAAAGTTTGGCTGTCTAAGCTGTTGCAAGCAATTAAGGTAAAATTTACACGCTAATTAGGAGTGATTAGATAACGTATATCAGTACACTGCAAACGTCAATCTAGCTGCTGATATCAAGCGTTGGCTTAAAGCGTCACCAAACATTGCTGCTGGGGTCCAAAATCCTCCCGCTTTGGCTGGAAAATCCTTCGCCAAACATAGCCCTGCCTGGCCTAAAATCTTGGCTGTGGACCCATAGCATGAATCGCGGTCGCCCATCATTGTAGCTAGGAGTTTGATGAACCATAAAGATTTCTGCCGTCGATTGTTTCAGAATTACCAACTTGGAGTATATACAAAGTACCAAAGGTGATGATGCCTGAGAGACTGGCAATCCAGTTGGTTAATAACAGTTCTTGCGCAATCACCCAAAGCCAGATTGCTGCGTACATGGGATGGCGCATAGTTTGATAAATACCGTTAGTAATCAAGGTATGGTCTTCTCGGACCTGTAAGGTGGGGGACCAGTTTTGACCAAGATCGTGGTGGGAGCGCCAAAATAGATAGAGTGCGATGCTCCCCTGGAGCGACTCCGCCAACGCAAATGTCATAATCCCCAATCCATTCGCCCAGAGCGGCAATGAATAATTAGCAAAATTGAACAGCAGCGTAACAATATAAATCAGCGGCAAAACAAACATACCCAGAAAGACAAACGCCAGCAGGCCGTTGAATATGAAACAACCCTGCCTCCGGGGAGGGACTCCAGGGTGGGTCGATCGCTGATGTTAACGATCGAGACTCACCCTGTCTGCAGTATTCTTCCGAGGGGGAAAGAGTTGGCCTGTTATTGGTTCTTAGTCTTCATCCAAAGCTGGAAACGACTCTTCGATTTCCCACAGACTACTTTTACTAGCCAGAAACCAGCTGCGGGTTTCTGGAGTCAGGTCCTCCCAAACCAGGTCTAGATCCACGTGGGGTGATTCGTATTGATACTTTTTGCCCAGCGATCGCAAATTAGCCGCCACTGACTCAGAGATACCAAACTCCAGCCAGTTAACCCTGACCGTACGGCTGGCCACACCACCGCTAGGGTCATATACCAGCTGAGCTACGCGAATTAGATCGGCAAAATGGGTAGGTCGCAGTCCGGTGATTTGTTGAATCTTACGAGCTTGATTTCGTTGAATATTCATGAGCCCACCGCCTGATAGTTTTTAACTCGCTTGTCGGCCCCGACGCCCAAGATTTTGGCTAACCAGGGTGGCGGAGACGTTGCGATCGCACGCTGCAGGTCTGCAAAAATCTCTCGAATCGCGCCGCCGGACTCTACCTTCATCGGATAGATATTGGCCTGAATCACCTTGGCAGCAGCGGGTCCACCGATAGAAGCCACATAGAGAACAGGACAGTCTTTGATTAAATTTACGCGAAACTGGTTTTTGTTGTCGCTAAGATCAGCCTCTAAGGCTGAGCGCACCTCAACCAGCTTAATGTCGTCTGCCGATAGCTGATAGATCAAATATCGATGACAGGAGCCAAAATGTCCGTCTAATTGTTCTCCCGTATTAGACGCCACCGCGATCCGAATTGAGTTGGGCATGTCGCTGTATTCAGGTTCTACCGGCAGCGGATGTTCACACTCGGCCTGTTCTCCCCAAAGAATGCGAACGGCATCCTTAAAAGCGGCAATATCCTGATTATCGGCATCTTCGCCTTCCCATTCGCCTTCATCAACATCGTAAATGTTGCCAAAGGAACGTTTAAGCTGGGTGACGGTTAGGGCTCCTAGAGATTCTTCAGTGATGTCCTCGTCTAGCTGTGTTTGTAGGACACCGATTAAATCTTTGACCGATACATCGGGGAGTACTCTGGCAGCCAGAGCAATCCTTAGGGCAACTTCGTTGGAAATAGGTTGAACACTCATGGGGGTCTCCTTAGGACTCGCTAAAATTTGCGATCCTATAAAATAAAGTCAGTAGATAGGAAATTTGATTTTCGTTCTCTCACAATGTCGTTGATGATGGCTTTATTCAGCGGCTGTTCTTTCGCGGCTACCAGGGTACGAATTGAAAATGACCGCAGCGCATCGGACACCGATAGGGTACCGACCGCCGAGTCCTTACGTCCGGTAAAGGGAAACGTGTCAGGGCCTCGCTGGCACTGGCTATTGAGGTTAACTCGACACACTTGGTTGACTAGGGGATCGATGAGATCTGCGATCGCATCGGTATCTTGCCCAAAAATACTCACCTGCTGCCCGTGGTCAGAGTGCACCAGGTAGTCAATGGGAGTTTCAATATCATCGTAGGGCACCACTGGAATCACCGGCCCAAACTGTTCTTCCGAATAAAGCCGCATCGCTGGAGTCACTGGATACAAAACAGCCGGATAGAAAACAGACCCCTCGACGCGACCGCCGCCCGAGTTCACAATAGACGCCCCGTGCCCGGTAGCATCATTGACCAATTCAGTAAAATACCGAGTTTTGTCAACATCCGGTAGGGGAGTGATGGTCACATCTTGTTCCCAGGGCATTCCTACAGTTAACTGAGAGATCGCCGCTGAGAGTTTTTCTAGAAACGCTTCAACAATCTGCTGATGAACAAACAGAACCTTGAGGGCAGTACACCGCTGTCCATTGTAGGACAGTGTGCCTAAAACACATTCTTTTACAGTGAGATCCAGATCGGCGCTGGGCAAAACAATTCCAGGATTTTTTGCCTCTAGACCGTAAATGGTCCGTAGGCGATTTAGCTTGGGATGTTGTTTCTTTAGCTCATTGGCCGCTCGACTCGACCCGATAAAGGCAAGCGCATCTACCTGACCCGAGGTCATCAAAGGCGGTGTAACAACTCGACCGCTGCCGTATACCGTATTGATTACACCGGCCGGAAACGCTTGCTGAAAGGCTTCTAACAGCGGATTACAAAACAACACGCCCGGTCGCGGCAGTTTCATGATCACCGTATTACCCATAATCAACGCCGGAATCAAGAGGGTAAAGGTTTCATTTAATGGATAGTTAGAAGGCCCCATACAAAGGACAACACCCAAAGGTGCCCGTCGAATCTGGCCAATCACCCCTTCTGTAATTTCAAACCGAGACGATACTCGATCTAAATCCTTTAACGCCTCAATCGTATCTTTGATATAGCTAACGGTGCGGTCAAACTCTTTTTGTGAATCTTTATAAGATTTACCAATTTCCCACATCAGGAGTTTGACAACCCGATCGCGCTTGGCTTCCATGCGCTGGGCAAAGTCTCGCATGTGCTCAATTCGTTGAGCAACAGACATCGTAGGCCAGGGACCACAGCCGCGATCGTAGGCAGCAACGGCAGCATTCAGTGCAGCTAAAGATTCTTGTTCATCTAATAGAGGAAAATGACCTACTACAGCAGGTTCAAGCCCCTCAGTGGTACGTATATGAACTGGAGACAGTACCGTTTCCACCTCACCTTCCCAGTATCGCAGTTCTCCATTAATGAGATACTTGCACTGGTTAACAGGCATTTGCAGTCGAAACGATTCTGGAATTGTGTCAACAGTTGGAAATACAGACTTTACCGGATACTGTTGAGTAACGGGCTGAAAAGGGATAGTGCTAGTCATAAGCCTAATAACGGTAGAGAAAATGCTAGTAGCCGCGCTCAAAGCTCTACAAACCAATCGACGGCACGCCTATCAAACCTCGAATAGTTTTCTTTGACTTTGAATCTTACACACTCTCTCTGTGATCTATTAGGGAAGATCAGAAACAAATATTCCGTATCATTCGATACAAAAGCTGTCGTTGTTTTGATAACAAATGTTACCAAATAACAAGCTCTTAGCTGCTGAGCTTTAAAGCTTTTTGCAGACGGGTAGCATCCTCAGCACTAATGCCAAACCGACCTTTTTCTACATCTCGCACCCAACTTTGGCTCTTACCTAGACGTTCAGCCAGCGCTCGCTGGGTTAAACTGTGACGCTGACGGGCTGCCTTGATAGCGCTACCGGAAAGGGCATCAGGTTTGGGCTGAGACTGTTTGCGCCTCCGCTTAGGGCTACGACGACGCACCGTCTGTTGCCACTCTTCTGACAGTTCAAATCCTAAAAGTCGACCATTGATCAGCCGCTGCCATTTATCTCGAGGAGCCGTATCGGTCAAACTTTGATTTTGATTGGCATCATTTACCCAAAACTCCAGCGCCTCATCGACGTCGTCGGGGATATCAACAACTTTGGCCCACAGAGGTTGAATATCGTGGGGATAGGTTTCAGGATCAAAGACGGGTTTAAGACCGTAGTAGTGAATTGTTTCTAAATCGCCTTCAAATGTTTTGAGCAATCGCTTATGGGCTCCTCGTATCGTAGTTGCCTCCATCAGTCGATCCGCACCGTAGGCAATGCGCAGCAGCGTGCGCACGGTCAGCCGATGGTCTCCTCCTAGTCGCAGCTTAAATAACAGCCATAGCAACAGTCGGACTTCGCCTTCGTGCTGCTGCCAGTTACTCATCACTTCTGTTAGCAAAGACTTGGGCAGCGTACCATACTGATAAAAGGCAGTGTGATGACGGTAGTCGCGTTTGTTGAGAAAATGTTTGGCCCAGATACCTGCTCGGATCGTAAAGCCCAGCCCAATCAGATGGCGGCCTCCCTGGGCATCTTCTTCAAAGTAATATTCAGTCTTGAGCAGATGCCAGATGGGGTGCTCATCTAAGGAGAATGCCCTAACTTTTCCCTGACGGGGCCATTCAAGAGCGGCCAGCAGCTGACAGGACTGATAGACCAGCCCTTTAATTAGAATCAGTTTATCCAGCTTGGTCAGATCTTTGCGTTTATCCAGCTCCAAATATTGTTCAATGTGCTGATCATTGAGCACAAACGACTCTTCCCAGGGAGCATCCAGGGTGACCGCATAGGCGGCAAAAATCAGATGGAGACAGGTGGCCCGAATATCAAACTGTGCGATCGCAGCGGTGGCCTCTTGCGCAGGCATGGGAACAAGCACATCGCTTTCAGGATCTGCAGCCAGCCGAAAACGCATTTCTCCTCGACCCCGATGGACGGGACGGCGATAGCATAGCTTGTTTTCACCATCAGTTTGCCAGGATAGATGCTGACGCTGAGCTAGGATATTACACGCCTCCCACACCACCATAGAAGAGGCAAAGGGTGTCGTTTTTCCGCCTAGAAAAATTTCTGCGATCGCAGCCGGTAGCAACGTACTCTTACGACGTCCTTTTTTCGGCACTAGGGGCGATAGAGAACCCACATCGCAGGCATCTAAACACCGAGGGGTTTCAAGATCCTGACAATTGTCACATAGGGTCGGATCAATCCAGTAACCCTCCTGTTGAATTTGAGGTTTGACAGCACCCGTCGGGCATTCGGGCCGACAGCTATCGCAGGATATACAGCCGTCTTTGATAGTGTAAGCCATGGATAAAAAGGACCTATCATATTACCGATAGGTAGCAAAACGTAAGCGATTTTAATTCGGGTGTAAAAATCTCTCCTATTCTTAATAAATAAGCAGAGACCTCAGCTAAAAAGAGGATTTTAGGCTATCTACAGAGAAAATTGAGCAGTGACGCCTCAGAGTAAAACGCAAAAATTATTAATGAATAAATTATTGCAAAATCACACTATTACAAATAACAACTCACTTTTTTATATTTAATGTCATCTGATACAGTTTAATATTCTCTTTAGAGCCTATCAAAAATAATGTTCACAATGGACCACAAGGGACAGGATTGTGTTTCTGAAATAACGATTTGTTAGACTAATGTCGTCATTCTCTCAACTTGTCACGGTACTGTCACTTTCAGTAAAAATTCTACATTTGCCTTTTTCTTATATGTTTTTCAGTTAATAGTATTCATAGACTAAGCGAAGTCTACAGGGAATGACAGGGCGATCAATTACGGAGTTTGTCAACAATTTTCTCTACAGAAAATTTGGTCTTTTTTGAAGGATTTAGTGTCAGATGATACGGAAGATTTTTGTCAAATCTTTCGTAATAGAAAGTAGAGAGTGTGCAGCCAACTTTACTCGCTTAGGAATTTAACACTGTGCCGATTTCACCCCTTATCAGCAAGGGTGACGATTGACTATGGCAATTATTGACTTTTACGAGAAACCAGGCTGTATTGGTAACACCAAACAAAAAGCACTGCTGCAAGCAGCTGGTCACACCGTACGAAGACACAATCTGTTAGCAGAATCCTGGACGCCAGAAAGATTACGCCCTTTCTTTGGCGAGCAGCCGGTGAATCGATGGTTTAATCCCACAGCTCCAGCTATTACAGCAGGTGAGATCGACCCTGACCAGCTCAATGCTGACGAGGCACTGGCGCTCATGGTAAAACAGCCCATCCTCATCCGACGACCGCTGCTGCAGGTGGACGAACGCTATGCAGCTGGGTTTGATATGACCACAGTAGATGCCTGGATTGGATTGGCTCCCAATAGCGATCTCACCCAGGATGTGCAAACTTGTCCAAAGAATAATCAAGAATATTAATCGAGAATATAAAGGAGATCTTTGACAATGATCGGTCTATCAGTGGCAGATGCTAATATATCTGCGATGGATTTCTTAATGGATGATTTGGCCATTCCAGCCCTAGATCAAGAGTTTTTCTCGATTCTTGCTACCCGTGAAACGGGCAGTGAATGGTATGTCGTTGAAATTGGTGTAGAAGGACTGCCTGATAAGTGGGTGTTACAGGTATTTGATACGGGTCAGTGCGATCCCTGCTACACCTTTGTATCCCCCATGCCAAAAGGAGAAGATTCTGATTTAGAAGAGTTTCCAGAGCGGATTGCTCAAGTGATTGCCATGGAGCGCACAGGCGCATAGTCGATTAAATACGATTTAGCACTGAGGATAGTTAATGACTCATTTACTTCCACCGGAAGATCTACCACCAGAGACCACAACGGATATAGATGTGGAACTAGCAGACCAGCTAGAGCAGTCTCTGCGCGAGTATTTCTTCGAAGCATGTGATGGGTCTACTCAGTCTTTATTGATGCTATGCACATGGAGTATCACCATTGCTGAGGTCGTTATTCTCAATATCTATTGTTCTGATCAAGAAAAGAACTGGCGAGTGTTAAATCGTATGAACACCCTGGCCAAATATTTATCCCAGTTTAGTTCCTACGCAAAGATTAGAGTGCATCCCCCAGCCGATATGGGGTCACCCTTTGATATGCGCGTCGATGAACGCTCGGTATAGAAGCATTGAACAGCAGCTCTAAATTCGCATCCAGGTGTTTAATCGAGGATCGAGCGCAGTCGAAGTCCCCGACTCAGGTGGAATTTATTTAATTGCTATGGGTCAGGATGCTCAAATCTGACAGTAGCTGACAGCTATTGAGGCTGTGGTTTGCTCTTTTAGATATTCGCTATAGTCCGCCAGGTTATCTAAACCCACATAGTTAAGAACAACCTCAGCGACACACCAGGTTAATAGCTTAATCAACAGCTGGCGGTACTTTATTTTCATTATGGGTCTGGTACGGGGTCTGATGTTAAACATGGTTTAGCAGGGTAAAAGTGTTTTTCAACCAGGTGGGGCAGGCTTTTTAGAGCTACACCGTCATAGCGGTGTTTGCCAGGCATAATGGTCAGCGTGGGTGCTTTTGAACAGCGTTTTTGACACCCTGTACTTTGAATCTCGACTCGATCTTGTAGCTGATGCTCGCGTAAAAGTTTTTCTAACACTGCCACCAGCTGACGGCCCCCTCGCTTGCGACAGCCTGATTTTCGACAGATCAAAATTTTAGCCTGCTGCTGCTTAACAGAGACCGGTGGGGTTAATACTCTCGGAGATGTAACAATTGTAGATATGGGGGCTTCAGGTGGCGCTGGAATCTGCGTGTCCTCGGTCGAGGGGGGCAGCCGCAGCACTTGATAGGCTCTGAGTTTAATCATCCCCGTTTTAAAATCCACTCGGCTACGCCCAATACAGCGGATAGGCTCCCCTGGCTGGAGCTGATAGCTTTGTAAAGCTGCCCGCACCTCTTTAGGCAGCTTAATCACACACTGCTCTTGGTCCACTGCTAGAATCAGGGCTTTTATCTTTTTCTTTTTAGGACTGAGATATCCTAAAAATAGACCCTCCAGGACAAACATATTAGGAGGAAGCTGTTGAGTACTTGGCATCTTTTTATCTCCTAAGCACTCCCTGAGCAAAGTCGAAGAGAGTGCTAATTTAATAATTGTTAGCTCAATCGTTTTGCTTTTACCGTCTGAGGGGTTTTAATCGGATCTTCTAAGCCTGTGATCGATAGTTCCCAACCGTTGGCCAGGGTTAAAATCTGAGCATCGTCAACCTGTGCCTGCTGAACTACCTCTTCTTCTAAATCTTTTTTAGCAACGTAGACCATCAGCTTGCCAGCGCGGTCAGTGTGAAGCATGACTTTCATAGTGGGTCCTTTTGATATGGGTAAAGGGGATAAAGGAGAGTAGAAGGCAGTAAAGATATAGGAGAGACCTATCGGGGCCGATTCCATGTTCGCAGACAGACTAGGTAGCCGCTATCTCGGTATTTTCCTGAGTTGCTAGGGCCAACAGCTCATCGACGGTTAGATTCCGTTTTAGCTGTGTGGACAGGTCTCGGACAGCATTGAGTAATGACTGGCTGCTGTTAGCATCAAGCTGGAGGCCATAATTCTGCAACACCTGTCTCAACAAATGACGACCGGAATGTTTGCCCACAACAAACCGCCGCTGCCAGCCTACCTCTTTTGGGTCAAATGGCTCGTAAGTACTCGGGTCATGAAGAACACCGTGGGCGTGGATGCCAGACTCATGGGCAAAGGTATTTGCGCCGACAATCGCTTTCCAAGGGGGGACCGGACAGTCAATTGTGTTTGCCACCAGGCGAGACAGTTCTAGAAAGCGCTCAGTCTGGATGTTGGTTTTGAGACCATAAATCTGTCGGAGGGCCATGACAACTTCTTCTAAAGCGGCATTGCCAGCCCGCTCACCCAAACCATTGACAGTCGTGTTAATAGAGACTGCTCCGGCCCGCACACCGGCTAAGGCATTGGCCGTTGCTAGCCCTAAATCATTGTGGGTGTGCATCTCCACTGGAATCTCTAGGGCAGCCACCAGCTTTTGGACCTTTTCAAAGGTGGTAAACGGATCGAGAATGCCAACGGTGTCGCAAAAGCGAAAGCGAAAGGCTCCCCACTCTTGGGCAAATTGAGCGGCATCGAGTAAAAATGTCTCGTCAGCACGGGAGCTATCTTCCCCGCCGACACTGACCTCTAGACCGTGGTCACGGGCAAAGCTAATTGCGTCTCGCAGCTGATCGAGCATTTTGGACCATTGGCCCTGGAACTTGACCTGAATCTGGATATCTGAGACTGGAACTGAAATGTGGATACGCTTGAGGCCACAGTGAATAGACGCCTGGATATCTGATAGGATGGCGCGATTCCAGCCTAGGATCCGGGCATTTAAACCTAGATTTGAGATCGCACTAATCGCCCGAGCTTCATCTCGGCCCATAGCCGGGATACCCACTTCCATTTCCTGAACACCAATGGCGTCGAGAAAAGTTGCGATCGCAACCTTCTCTTCTAAGCCAAAGACGACACCTGCGGCTTGTTCACCATCTCTTAGGGTCGTATCATTGATATATAGCTGGGGTGGAGTTGTCACTGTAGTCGCCTCCATCATTACTGCAATACAAAAGAGAAAAGAGGGTGAGAGAGGGTCCTACACAATCTCACCCCCAAGCTTGGTTAAACGGGCTGTCAGCGATCTGACTGACGTCAGGTCAGAGAAGCATCCGATTGAGATCGATCGCCGTCAAAGGATTTACGATCTTCTTCAATCAGCTGATTGAGAAAATATTGCAAAACCCAGGCAAAGATAATAAAGGGGCCAATCATCATCAGCGTAGTTAGCATGGGAGGATACTCCTTAAACGTAGAATGGGTAACCTATCGGAGAAAAGCAAACGTAAGACTGTCTTCAGACACAAAGTGGTCTAGGTGAAAGGCTCGCTCTTCAGTCTTTAACAAAATTTGTTCATAGAGATAGCGAGTGGCGCGATCGCCAATGCTTTCAGCCTGGGTTGCCAAGCGGCGTAGAAGAGCGATCACCGCCTGCTCGGCCGCTATGTCGTGCTGAATCATCTGCCGACAGGTATAGGCCCCTTCTGGCTCTGGTGTAAAGCAGCACAGGTCTGCTAGCTTAGCAAAGCTGCCAGCAGGGATTCCTCCTAAACCATTAAGACGTTCGGCAGCATCATGGGCAGCTTCCTGGGTCTGTTCATAGCTTTCTTGAAAAAACTCATGAACAGAATAGAATTCTGCTCCCTCAATGACAAAATGATGCTTCTGGTACTGTAGGTAAAGCGCTTGAAAATTGGCATAGACCAAGTTGAGTCCTTCGCAGACAGACAGGGTCACGTCTTTATCAAGACCAACGGGGTTTTCACCCACTTCACCAAAGGCACGTACGGGAGTTTGAGTAGTCATGTAATTTCTCCAATCTGTTTAAGTAAATGAGAACTTGAAATCAGTGGCTACTAAGAGACACAATAGCCTCTTAACAACAACAATTTAGTGGTCTGTGGTACAAGCTATCTGAGTTTTCCAACAGCGTTCTAGCCAGGCTATACCCCCCTGACGGGGAACCGTAAACTGACGAACAACGCTGTGTACTAGCATCAGCTCTACAGGGTGATTGATATCGACTCGAAGGGTGCCATCAGCCGGGCACGCACAGGCGATGTGAAGTTCCTGCAAGCGACGATTGATCGACCATCGTTCGCCACAGGGTACAGCAACAACCTGTCCCCAGTTAAGGGTATTTGATAAAGACTTATCCATGGGTTTGATACTCCAGGTTAGAAAGAGGTGAATAGGTAAGATTGTTTAGTGATTTTTGCTCTAGATGAGCCGATCTATAGCTGCTTCGATCTGACGGTCTCTCACGGCTAATGTCAGATCGAAGATCGGCAATGCCATGGTTTAATTTATTTTCTAATGCTTCAATGCGCGCCAGTAGATGTCGTACGGTCTTAGCTTCAATGTCGGGGAGCTGACCATGTTCTAGAGGCGTTGCCGTCGTGTTGCATTCACAGACGTTGCGACTCGGAATACCCACGGCGGTGCAGTCAGCAGGTACGCTTCGCAAGACAACAGACCCTGCTCCAATCCGGGCGTGGTCACCAATGGTAATGTTGCCTAGGACTTTGGCCCCGCTGCCAATCACCACACAGCTGCCGACGGTAGGGTGTCGTTTGCCGGTTTCTTTACCGGTACCCCCCAGCGTTACTCCTTGATAAATCAGACTGTAGTCTCCAACAATGGCGGTCTCTCCAATCACCACACCCATACCGTGGTCGATAAACACGCCTCGGCCTAAGATGGCACCCGGATGAATTTCGATACCGGTAAAGAAACGAGCCAGATGAGAAAGAAAACGAGGAAAAAAGGGCACGCTACGCTGGCGTAGCCAGTGGGCTAAACGATAGGTCACGAGCGCATGTAGACCTGGGTAACAGCACAGCACTTCTAACCAATTACGAGCGGCCGGGTCGCGCTCAAAAATAATGGCAAAGTCTGCCCAGTAGGGAAACGTTTTTGCAGTAGACAACAGACGCCGGATTGAGAGGTGCTGCAGAGGTAGGGACATGACTCTGGTGGGGCTTTGTTTTTCTGCTTATAACAGTTGCAAACTGAAGGGTGCGATCGCAGCTGCTCAATCCAGATTTACTATAACTATTACGACTGTACTCAGGCCCTTAAATGAGGGCAGAGCAGGGAATTAGAACTTCTTTTAGGACAGGGTACAAGTATTTTAGCCCTCAGGAGTGAGTATTTTTGAGTATGGGTACGAGTATTTTGCACTCAAGCCAGTGCCTTGACAGACAAGGCTTGGAGCCATATTTGCGATTTCTAAAAAGATAGCGTCCGATGTACTCAAAGTACGATGTTCTACCGTTTGACATCATGATTCAACCATAGAAACGGTAACAAATGATGCAAAATTTCCTCCATTAACTTCAGCAATCCTTAACAACCTTAAAAACAGGTATGAGCAGACAGTGGGAAGTCGTGGCTAAACAATATGTCTGAGCAACTCCGCTCAATCTTCCATGTTTAAGAGTTGAGAAAGAGCTGAGACTTTGACGGTAGGACTTCAGCGTGAGCGCAGTCGAACGCCCAGATAAATCGCCAAGTCGATACTCGATCTGCGGGTTATTTCACTTTTGAGCGGGTTCCTTAGTCCTGATTCAGAATCCCTTTTCCTCAGACAGAAGAATCTTGAGGCTATCTTCCTTTCACACTAAAGAAGACAAGACTCAACACCGTGAAGTCACTCTGTGCCTTGTATATAGACAGCGGCCTTCGTCAAAAAAGGGCTTTCTCAACTACTACGATTGGCATTTATCTATAGGCGCTAGCCTCGTTGCCTACCTGCAAAACACGACAGAATCAAAAAACTCTTCTGGTCACTTTTACATTATTTAACGTAAAATAGTAAAATCTGTTACTTCAAATGGGTTAAAACTGCAAAGAACACTACAGACATCCTTTTTGTCGATTGAGCATCGCGTTGGTTTTGGTAACAAATTTAGCAAAACTGCTGGGTTTGAGTACTCAAATAAACCCTGCTTTTAGTCCAGCCAAAAGAGGCTTTAACCCTTGCTATACAAGGAACCTAGCTGAGTACAGTAATGACCGTACGGGGCGGGTAAAATACCAGCCCACCGGCTAATAAATACCAGTACCCTGATCTAGAAAAAAATAAATTTCCCGTATTTTCAAGGGCTGTAGCGCTTGAGTACAGCGTTAATCATTCAATAAACCCTATCGACGCATTTTCTAAGCTTGGTTCCAGAGCAGTTGCTATAACTCTTTCATCGCTGAACACCCGGTCCAACTGAATGCAGCGGCGGTCACAAAAACAGGTCTAGTGAAAGCTAATTTAGATTTCCCAGATGTTGTTTTTAGATCTCAATCATTCAGTTACTAACGATCCGATTCATTTCAGATGTATTCACCCTAACTGGATGTCCCCGTTATCTCATATAGACAAACGAGCACATCTCTATCTATGCATCCTGGAAATGACTGTTCGTCTAAACCTAAGTTCTGCGGCTCACACTCTCTCTGGCGCTGCATTAGCTATCATCCACACCTGATTCTTCGGCCCAACTGCCAAGAACAACCACACACCTGATGTCACCTATGCAGCACCGCTCTTTCTTAGTAGCTTACTTTGCTCCCTAACCCACCTTAAACCAATGACGCCTCCGCCCCCTACTGCCCTTGCTTCCGCGCCCACAATGACGCCCGAGCTGGACATTACCCTAACCAAAACCAAAACAACGGTCAAGTCCGGCGGCGGCTGTGGCTGTAGCACCAAAAACGATGCGCCTAAAGGCATGAGCGACACGCTCAAAGCCCGCATTGAAAAACATCCCTGCTACAGCGAAGAAGCTCACCATCACTATGCCCGGATGCACGTTGCTGTGGCACCTGCGTGCAATATCCAGTGCAACTACTGCAATCGTAAGTATGACTGTGCCAATGAAAGCCGTCCCGGTGTCGTGAGTGAATTGCTCACTCCCGAAGAAGCGGCCCACAAAGTATTAGTGGTCGCTGGCAAAATTCCCCAAATGACAGTTTTAGGCATTGCCGGACCTGGTGATCCGTTAGCTAATCCAGAAAAAACATTCCGCACCTTTGAGCTAATTGCCGACAAGGCCCCCGATATTAAACTGTGTCTTTCCACTAACGGCCTAATGCTGCCAGACCACGTGGAGCGCATCAAACAGCTGAATGTGGATCACGTCACCATCACTATTAATATGGTGGACCCCAGCGTAGGAGAGAAAATATATCCCTGGGTTCACTATCGCCGTCGTCGCTATCGCGGCATTGAAGGGGTAAAAATCCTACATGAGCGGCAGATGGAAGGTCTACAGGCCCTGCAGGAAGCCGATATTCTATGCAAAGTGAATTCGGTACTGATTCCGGGCGTCAACGACGAGCATCTGCCAGAGGTGAATAAGGCGATTCGCGATCGCGGTGCTTTTCTCCACAATATTATGCCGCTGATTTCGGCTCCGGAACACGGCACCTACTTCGGTCTCAACGGTCAGCGGGGTCCTAATCCTAAAGAGTTAAAGAGCGTACAGGACAAATGCTCTGGCAACATGAAGATGATGCGTCACTGCCGTCAGTGCCGAGCCGATGCGGTAGGTCTGCTCGGTGAAGACCGCAGCCAGGAATTCACCAAAGAGAAATTTATGGAAATGCCAGCAGACTATAGTCTGCAGCAGCGTCAGGCCGTCCATCTCAGCATTGAACAAACAAAAGCAGCCGTCGCTGAAAAGAAAGAGGCCGCTGTTAGTCACAAGCGTCCCATCAATTCTCCCAAGGTTCTAGTGGCGGTAGCCACTAAAGGGGGTGGTTTGGTCAACCAACACTTTGGCCATGCTAAAGAATTTATGATTTACGAAGTGGATGCTAATGAAGCTAAGTTTATCGGTCACCGTAAAGTCGCTGACTATTGCCAGGGTGGTTACGGTGAAGAAGCAGCCCTAGAAGGCATTATTAGTACGGTTTCTGACTGCAAAGCCGTGCTGGCATCCAAAGTGGGTCCCTGTCCCCAAAAAGAGCTGAAAAAAGCCGGACTAACTGTTGTTGAAGCCTACGATGTGATTGAAACAGTGGCTCGACAGTTTTATGACGAACATGTTCTAGAGAACTAGGTGCCAAGAGCGGGTGAGAAAACGCAAATCACCCGCTCCACCATCAACTCTCCTATCCCTCACATCTCACAGCGAGGACCAACCCATGCCTTATACCATTACCGATAGCTGTATTAGCTGCCAGCGCTGTCTCTCAGGCTGTCCTACAAATGCTATTCAGACCGATGGCTCAAGCTTTTGGATTGACGCAAATCTCTGTAACCAGTGTGAGGGGTCTCACGGGGTCGCTCAATGCTGGTCGGTGTGTCCCACTAATGAGGGCTGTGTACCTTTATTCACCGGTACAGCGGCGGTTTCTCTCACGGCTGAAACCTCAACAGACTACTGGGACAACTGGTTTACAAACTATAGCCGCATGGTGGCTCGTCTCAAAGGTATAGAACAGTCTAGCTACTGGCGGCAATGGTTCGATGCCTACGCTCACACGCTGCAAAATGTTCGCACCCAGGGTGCTACTAGCGCGCCTTTGACACCGTAACTCTCACTTATTCCACACTTATTGCCCCTTATTCGAAGCGGAGACGACGTAATGGTCATTTATTTAGATAACAACGCGACCACTCGGGTTGACCCCGATGTTTTGGACGCAATGCTGCCCTACTTGAGCGACTTCTACGGTAATCCCTCGTCGATGCACAGTTTTGGTGGGCAGGTCGGTGCAGCCGTTCAAGCAGCTAGGGTTCAAGTAGCTAACCTGCTGGGTGCAGAAGATACAGAAATTATCTTTAATAGCTGCGGTAGTGAAGGCAACAACACTGCCATCCACGCTGCTCTAGCAGCTCAGCCAGAAAAGCGCCACATTGTGACAACAGCCGTGGAGCACCCAGCCATTCTCAATGTGTGTAAGCATTTGGAGAAAAGGGGATACACCGTTACTTACTTGTCAGTAGACAGCCGTGGTCAGCTGGACCTGATGGAAGTGGAAGCCGCGATGACTGGAGGAACGGCCCTAGTCACCACCATGTACGCCAACAATGAAACTGGTGTTATCTTTCCAATAGAACAGATTGGTGCGATCGCAAAAGAATACGAGGCCACCTTCCATGTAGACGCGGTCCAGGCGGTGGGTAAGGTACCCATCGACCTCAAGAACAGCACCATTGACCTACTGACTCTCTCTGGACATAAGCTCCATGCTCCCAAAGGGGTGGGCGCGCTCTACGTGCGTCGCGGTTTCCGCTTCCGTCCATTCCTCTTAGGCGGACATCAAGAGCGCGGACGGCGGGCGGGCACCCACAATGTCCCCGGCATTATCGCCCTGGGTAAAGCTGCCGAACAGGCCCGCGAGCATCTGGTTAATGTCCAAAAAGAACAGCAGCTACGGGACTCTCTAGAGACTCAGCTGCTGACCCTGATTCCTGATTGTCAGGTTAACGGCGGTGGCACCACACGTCTGCCCAACACCACCAACATTGGCTTTAAGTACATTGAAGGTGAAGCGATTCTGTTTATGCTCAATCAGCATGGCATCTGCGCCTCTTCCGGGTCGGCCTGCACCTCTGGCTCTCTCGATCCGTCCCACGTGCTCACAGCCATGGGTCTGCCCTACACCATTCTCCACGGCTCCATCCGCTTTAGTCTGTCGCGATTCACCACCGAGGAAGATATCCAACAGGTTGTGAACGTCATGCCCGGCATTGTGGAAAAACTGCGCGCCATTTCACCCTTTAACAGCGATGAAGCTGGCTGGCTGCAGGATCGTGATTTAGTCCACAGCGCCTAGCTATCCCCCCTACCCCTTACCCCTTACCCCCAAAACCTGTCATGTGGGACTATTCCGAAAAAGTACTCGAACTGTTTTATAACCCGATCAATCAGGGTGCGATCGCAGATCCTCAAGAGCCCGATATTGCTGTTGTCTATGGTGAAGTCGGCAGTATTGCCTGCGGTGACGCGCTGCGGCTACATCTAAAGATTCAAGAATCTACAGAGACAATTCTGGATTCTCAGTTTCAAACCTTTGGCTGTACCAGTGCGATCGCCTCCTCCTCTGCTCTCACCGAAATCATTAAAGGTAAAACTCTCGATCAGGCCCTCAATATCACCAACCAAGATATTGCTGAGTTCTTAGGAGGGTTACCCGAAGCCAAAATGCACTGCTCTGTCATGGGGCAAGAAGCTCTCGAAGCCGCCATCTACAAATATCGCGGTATTGAAGTTGAGCATCATGACGATGACGAAGGCACCTTAATCTGTTCTTGCTTCGGTATCACTGAACCCCGTATTCGACGGGTGATTATCGAAAACGACCTCACCACAGTCGAGCAAGTTACTAACTATGTTAAAGCGGGCGGCGGCTGTGGCTCTTGCCTGGCAGGTATCGAAGATGTTCTCATTGAGGTACAGCGAGACAGAACTGCAGTGGCTGCCAGAGTAGAAGCAGAAGTGACCGCTGCCCCCCTCACTCCTATTCAAAAGATCAATTTGATTCAACAAGTCCTCACTGAAGACGTGCGCCCTATGCTCATGGCCGACGGCGGTGATGTTGAACTCTACGATGTCAGCGGCGATGTGGTGCAAGTGCAGCTCAAGGGGGCCTGTGGCTCCTGTGATAGCAGCACTGCCACCCTCAAGGGCGCAATTGAAACCCGCCTGCAGGCACAGGTTTCACCTGAATTAACCGTCGTTGCTGTATAAGTTTCCTCCTATTCTCTCCCCTGCCCTATGAAATCCCTTCACCACACACTTATAGTCGAGCGTTCCCCCCCGTCAACCACAACAGATCAGAGCCTCTGACGGACCCTCGACAAACCGCACCGCTCTGTATCGCTACATCTAGACCTAGCGTTTACTAACATCCTAAGGAGAATTCAACTCATGAGACAGATTGCATTTTACGGAAAAGGCGGTATTGGTAAGTCCACGACTTCCCAAAACACAATTGCAGGTATGGCCGATCGCCAGCGCATCATGATTGTCGGCTGTGACCCCAAAGCAGATTCCACCCGTCTGATGCTCCACAGTAAGGCTCAAACAACCATTCTGCACCTAGCCGCCGAGCGTGGTGCCGTAGAAGATCTTGAACTCGACGAAGTCCTACTTACCGGCTACAAAGACGTCAAGTGCGTTGAGTCCGGCGGTCCTGAGCCGGGTGTAGGCTGCGCCGGTCGGGGCATCATCACCGCCATCAACTTCCTAGAAGAAGAAGGCGCGTATGAAGATCTCGACTTTGTTTCCTACGACGTATTAGGCGACGTTGTTTGCGGTGGTTTTGCCATGCCCATTCGGGAAGGTAAAGCTCAAGAGATTTACATTGTCACCTCTGGTGAAATGATGGCCATGTATGCGGCCAACAACATTGCTCGAGGCATTCTCAAGTATGCCCACTCTGGTGGTGTACGTCTAGGTGGCCTCATCTGCAACAGCCGTAATGTTGACCGGGAAGTTGAGCTGATTGAAACTCTGGCTGAACGTCTCGGCACCCACATGATCCACTATGTACCTCGTGACAACATCGTTCAGCATGCTGAGCTGCGCCGGATGACGGTTATTGAGTACGCCCCTGATAGCAATCAAGCCAACGAATACCGCACATTGGCTAGAAAAATCGAGGAAAACAAGAATTTGGTGATTCCTACACCCATCTCCATGGACGAGCTGGAAGAATTGCTAGTTGAGTTCGGTCTATTAGGTGGCGACGAAGAGTACCAGAAGGCACTTGAAGCAGACAAATCTACTGGCAAAGCTCCCGCTACGGTTTAGTGCTTAGCTTGTCTGATCCTGGTCGGCATAGGCCCAAATCACTAGCGAGCAAGCTACCTGGGGTATCTCCCGCATTGGATCAGACATCTTTTTTCACCTGCCCATCCCCCTTATCGTAAACACCAGAGGACACCATGACCACTGTAGAAGATAGAAAAGGGCTCATCCAGGAGGTTCTGGACGCATATCCGGAGAAAGCCTACAAAAAACGCTCCAAGCACCTCAATGTTAAAGAAGAAGGTGCTTCCGACTGCGGTGTTAAGTCAAACAAGAAATCTGTTCCCGGCGTTATGACAACTCGTGGCTGTGCCTATGCAGGGGCCAAAGGGGTGGTCTGGGGACCGGTCAAAGATATGATTCACGTCAGCCATGGGCCGGTGGGCTGCGGCTACTATTCCTGGTCAGGTCGTCGTAACTACTACGTGGGTACTACCGGTGTAGACACCTTTGGTACCATGCAGTTTACCTCCGATTTCCAAGAACGCGATATTGTCTTTGGCGGTGACAAAAAGCTCGACAAGCTGATTGACGAATTAGAAGTGCTTTTCCCCCTCAGCAAAGGCACCACCATTGAATCAGAATGTCCCGTTGGTCTAATTGGGGACGATATTGAAGCCGTTGCCAAAAAGCAAGCCAAAAAGACCGGTAAACCTGTTGTTCCTGTTCGTTGTGAAGGATTTAGAGGGGTATCTCAATCCCTAGGTCACCACATTGCCAACGACACCGTGCGAGACTGGGTACTACCCAAGGCCGACGAGTATCGCCAACTGCCCGAAGGGTATGAAGTGGGTCCCTATGATGTCAATATCATTGGTGACTATAACATCGGTGGTGATGCCTGGCCTAGCCGCTTGTTACTTGAGGCCATTGGCTTACGGGTGATCTGCCAGTTCTCCGGAGACGGCACCTTTAATGAGGTAGTGATGACGCCTCTGGCCAAAATGAATCTCATCCACTGCTACCGGTCGATGAACTACATCTGCCGCTTTATGGAAGAGAAGTACGGCATTGGCTGGCTAGAATACAATTTCTTTGGTCCTACCCAGATTGCTAAATCTCTGCGTAAGATTGCCGAACAGTTTGACGAGACGATTCAAGCCAAGGCTGAAGAGGTAATCGCCGCCAATCAGGCTCGGATGGATGCCATCATTGCCAAGTATCGTCCCCGGTTGGAAGGCAAGACTGTGATGATGATGGTCGGCGGTCTGCGCCCCCGTCACGTTATCCCAGCCTTTGAAGACTTGGGTATGAACGTGATTGGTACTGGCTATGAGTTTGGTCACGGCGATGACTACAAGCGTACTGCTGACTATGTCAAAGAAGGCACCGTCATCTATGACGACGTCAGCGGCTACGAGTTTGAAGAACTGGCCAAACAGCTGAATCCTGACCTGATCGCTGCAGGTATTAAAGAGAAGTACGTCTTCCAGAAGATGGCTCTGCCCTTCCGCCAGATGCACTCCTGGGATTATTCCGGTCCCTATCACGGCTATGAAGGCTTTGAAGTCTTTGCTCGTGACATGGATTTAGCGATTAACAATCCTACCTGGGGCCTGGTCAAGACTCCATGGGCAGCGTAAAGGAACAGAGGAGGACGGAGAGAGCAGGGGAGGTGAATCGCTGATCGCTTAGCCCACACTCTTAATCTCTTCGTTCCCCTCTAACTCCTTTGCTTCCCCTGCCTTCTCTATATTCAAGCCTTATCTCTTTTCAAGAATTCCCTTACTCCCCTCCCCCACAACAAAGGAGACCACCATGACTGAGAACACTAATCCTCAAGTACCGGAGAACGCTCCAGACCCTGGCAGAATTAAAGACCATTTCGAACTCTTCCAAGAAGATACCTACCAGGACCTGTTTGAGTATAAGCGCCAGTTTGAAGGTGCCCATAGTCCCGAGAAAGTCGCTGAGATGGCCGAGTGGACTAAGTCGTGGGACTATCGCGAAAAGAATTTTGAGCGGACGGCGCTTACCGTTAACCCAGCCAAAGCCTGTCAGCCTTTGGGGTCACTCTTCGTAGCCTCTGGTTTTGAAGGCACCTTACCCTATAGCCACGGTTCTCAAGGTTGTGTGGCCTACTTCCGTACCCACCTCACTCGTAACTATAAAGAACCGTTTCAAGCCGTGTCGTCTTCGATGACGGAAGATGCGGCAGTCTTTGGGGGACTAAACAACCTCAAGCAGGGGCTGGAAAACTCCTACAAGCTGTACAATCCCAAGATGATTGCGCTGTGCACCACCTGCATGGCCGAGGTGATTGGAGATGACATCGGAGCCTTTATTCAAACGGCTAAAAATGAGGATCTGATTCCTCAGGATCTACCGGTGCCATCGGCCCACACCCCCAGCTTTGTCGGTTCCCACATTACCGGCTATGACAATATGCTTAAGAGCATTTTGTCTACGCTAACCGCCGGGAAAAAGGCCGACACCACCAACGGTAAGTTTAACTTTAACCTAGGCTTTGACCCCTACATCGGCAACCTGCGTGAATTAAAGCGAATTCTAGGATTGTTTGGGGTTGACTACACGATTCTGTCTGACAATTCCGACACGTTTGATTCCCCCAATACGGGCGAATTTAAAATGTATAACGGGCTAACTACCCTGGAAGATGCGGCCGATTCGATTAATGCTGAGGGTACGTTCTTCTTCCAGAAGTACACTACGCCTAAAACCCAGGAACTAGTTACCAAAGAGTGGGAACAGAAAACCTATAATTTCCGCCCCTTTGGTATCAAGGGTACAGACGAGTTCTTGATGAATCTGTCTGCCATTACCGGCAAGCCCATTCCTCTAGAGCTACAGCAGGAGCGGGGACGCGCTGTGGATGCGCTGACCGACTCTCAAGCCTGGATTCATGGCAAGCGTGTCGCCCTCTATGGTGACCCCGACCATGTATTTGGCATCACTCAGTTTCTGTTAGAAATGGGCGCTGAGCCGGTGCATATCGTAGTCACTAACACCAACAAGGAGTTTGAAGCAGAACTGCGTGAGGTGCTGACCAACAACCCCTATGGCCAAGAGGCAACTGTTTGGGGCAAGAAGGATCTGTGGCACTTGCGATCGCTACTCTTCACCGAGCCCGTCGATCTGCTAATCGGCAACTCCTACGGTAAGTACCTGTGGCGCGATACCGGCACTCCCCTAGTGCGCATTGGCTATCCCATCTTCGATCGTCACCACATGCACCGCTATGCCACCCTGGGCTATCAGGGCGCGATCAACCAGTTCAACTGGATTATTAACACCATCCTAGATGAGCTCGATCGTCAAACCATTGTCCCCGCGAAGACAGACATCTCCTTCGATCTGATTCGCTAGGACACAGCAGGAGGGTCGGGGAAGCAACGAGAGAAACACACACCTAGCCTCCTCTCAAATCTCTCCCTTCCCCCTTCCCCTGCTTCCTTTTCCTTATCGAGCTGTGCCCACCCTACAGCTCTTCTCTTGCTCCTCCCACCGCTCCCCACTCCATGAAACTCAGCGAAGAAATCGAAATCGACTCTCCCCCTTTCTTTGACATGGGCGACCGTGTCCGCGTTCGCAAAGTTATCCGTAATGATGGCACCTTTCCCGGCAAAGATATTGGTTTTCATCTCGCTAAAAAAGGGGATATTGGCTATATCGTCGGCATTGGCACCTATCTGCAGCGAGCTTACATCTATTCCGTACATTTTCTAGAAACTAACTATGTCGTGGGCTGTCTCAAAAAAGAATTAGATCTGGCTGAAGATCGTCCACCCCTGATCGAACAACCAGACTGGTAACATCCCATGGCTATCCTCACGTCCCACCCCGCAACAACTTCTGATCAAAAAACTCAAGGTCAACGCCCTAAACCGCTTGAGCCGCTAAGGCGTTGGATTAATCAGACGCCAGTTACAAAACCTTGGATCGCTCATCTGATTTGCCGAATTATCCCCAGCCACTGCCCGTTTGAGCGAGATATTTCCCTTTTAGGATACACCGTTCATATTCCGCCGCTTTGCAGACTTAACCCAGTTTATGAAGAAGTTGTCGAACTGCGGCTGCGAGCCTTGACCTACTTGACTGATACCTGTAGCGAAGATGTCACTAAGTACATTCGCTAAGAGATAGCAAAGTATTGTAACTTCCTCCCCCGTATCGCCATGAAAATGACCTCTGGCAAAATTAATGAACTCCTGACCCAGCCCGGCTGTGAGCACAACCATAAGAAAGATGGCAAAGGTCAGAAAAAAGCCTGTCAGCAGCAGGCTCAGCCCGGCGCGGCCCAAGGAGGATGTGCCTTTGATGGAGCCAGCATTGCCCTAGTGCCCATTACCGACGTGGCGCATTTAGTTCATGGCCCTATTGCCTGTTCAGGCAATTCCTGGGGCAGTCGCGGCAGCCTCTCCTCTGGTCCCATGATTTATAAAATGGGATTCACCACCGACCTGAGTGAAAACGACATTATCTTTGGCGGTGAGAAGAAGCTTTACAAGGCGATTCACGATGTTAAAGAGCGCTACAGTCCAGCCGCCGTTTTTGTTTATCTCACCTGTGTGACGGCGCTGATCGGAGACGATCTAGATGCGGTCTGTCAGGCGGCCAGTGAAAAATTTGGTATCCCGGTAATACCGGTCAGCTCACCTGGGTTTGTGGGCAGCAAGAATCTGGGCAATCGGATTGGAGGAGAAGCTCTCCTAGAGCACGTGGTTGGTACCCGCGAGCCAGAATATACTACACCCTATGATATTAACCTGATCGGCGAGTACAACATTGCGGGCGAAATGTGGGGTATGCTGCCGCTGCTAGAGAAGCTCGGAATTCGCGTGCTAGCCAAAATCACAGGCGATGCCCGCTATCACGATGTAGCCTGTGCCCATCGGGCCAAGCTCAACGTGATGATTTGTTCTAAAGCCTTGATCAATATGGCTCATAAGATGGAGGAACGCTATGGGATTCCCTACATCGAAGAGTCGATCTACGGCATTGAAGATATGAATCGGTTACTGCGAGACATTGCAGCCAAATTAGGGGACGCTGACCTGCAGGCTCGGGTTGAAGCCCTAATCAAGGAAGAAACCGCCAAGCTAGACATCGCCCTCGCGCCTTATCGTCAGCGGCTCAAAGGCAAGCGAGTAGTTCTCTACACGGGCGGAGTAAAAAGCTGGTCCATTATCTCTGCGGCTAAAGACTTGGGTATTGATGTCGTTGCCACCAGTACCAAAAAGAGCACCGAAGAAGACAAAGCCCGCATCAAAAATCTTTTGGGTAAAGACGGCATCATGATGAAAAAGGGCAATGCCCAGGAGCTTTTGCGGGTCATTGCTAAAACGAAAGCCGATATGTTAATTGCCGGTGGTCGTAACCAGTACACGGCTCTCAAGGCAAGAGTTCCCTTTCTAGATATCAACCAGGAACGTCACCATCCCTATGCGGGCTATCTCGGCATGATCGAGATGGCCAAAGAACTCGATGAGGCTCTCCATAGCCCAATTTGGGCACTGGTTCGTCATGAGGCTCCGTGGGAAGGTATTGGCTGGAGCCCGGAGTATCGAGGAGACAAGTCCAACTCGTCTGGGACTAAAGTTGTCTCTCGCAGAAAACCCGTCGCCGTCAACCCGCTCAAGCAAAGTCAGCCTCTAGGAGCAGCTCTCGCCTACCTAGGCGTCAAGGGGATTATGCCCCTATTCCACGGCTCCCAGGGCTGTACGGCCTTTGCTAAGGTGATGCTTGTACGACATTTCCGAGAGGCGGTACCCCTAGCTACCACGGCAATGACAGAAGTCACCACTATTTTGGGTGGGGAAGACAATGTGGAGAAGGCGATGGTGACGCTGGTGGAAAAATCAAATCCCCAAATTATCGGTCTATGTACAACTGGGCTGACCGAGACTCGGGGTGACGATATGAAAGGGATTTTAAAAGATCTGCGTCAGCATAACCCCCAGCTTGCATCGCTGCCGGTTGCCTTTGCTTCTACGCCAGACTTTAAAGGAGCCCTACAAGACGGCTACGCCGCTGCTGTAGAGGCACTGGTACGAGACATCCCTGACAACGGCTGGGATGATGCCAAACAGCAGGACAGCTCCTTCTACAGCTATGCCATGCCAGGGATGCCGTCCCAGGTGACCGTTTTAGCCGGTCCCTCGCTAGCACCTGGCGATGTGCAAGCGATTAAGGAGATGGTTAAGGCCTTTGGTTTAAACCCAGTCATGGTACCTGATCTGTCCACCTCTTTAGATGGACAGCTATCAAAAAGCTACACCGGTCTCACCAACGGGGGGACTACCCTCAGCCAGCTTAAATCATTAGGGTATTCAGCGTTTACCCTGGCCATTGGGCATACCATGAAGCTGGCTGCCGAGATTTTGCAACAGCGGTTTGGCACAGAGTATAGACTGTTTGATAGTCTCACTGGTCTTGGTGCCGTAGATGATTTTCTGCATACTCTTTCAGAGTTTAGCGGACGACCTGTACCAGAACGGTTCCGTCACCAGCGTCGCCAGCTGCAGGATGCGATTCTAGATACTCACTTTTTCTTTGGTCGCAAACGGGTGGCGCTGGCGCTAGAACCGGACTTGCTCTATACCGTTGCCTGGTGGCTAAAAACTACGGGGGCTGAAGTTCATGCGGCAGTCACGACTACAAAATCTAAACTGCTTAAGAATCTGCCTGTTGATACGGTGACTATTGGCGATCTAGAAGACTTTGAAGAACTGGCCCAGGGCGCAGATCTGTTGATTTCTAACTCGAACGCCAAGACAATTGCCAAACATCTTGACATTCCCCTCTATCGCCTTGGTTTTCCAGTGTTTGACCGTTTGGGTAACGGTCAGCGCTGTACGGTGGGCTACAGCGGCACAACTCAGCTGCTATTTGATATTGGCAACATTTTTATGGAGGCCGACGAAGCCAGTGCCCACGCCCAGGTGCATAGCTGGCGAGCAGGTGACCTGTAGAGAGGTATTTATGTAAACGGAGGTTGAACCATGAGAATTGCCTTTGCTACTCAAGATTCTGTTCATATCAACGCTCACTTTGGCTGGGCCAGACAGCTTGATATTTATGACGTTGATACGACAGGCTACACCTTTTTAGAAGTATTGAAATTTGGAGGCGATCTTAAAGAAGACGGTAATGAAGATAAGCTCGAGCCCAAGGTTAGGGCGCTTGAGAACTGCACCATTGTCTATGTTTCTGCCATTGGAGGCAGCGCCGCCGCTCGTCTGATTCGTCAGAATGTTACGCCGATTAAGGCAGACTCTGGAGCTGATGAAATTCAGACTGTGCTCACGCGTCTGGTGCAGTCTCTTAAAGGCAGCCCCCCTCCATGGCTGCGTAAGGCTTTAAGCCAAAGCCGGCCTGCTCAACTGTTTGAAGATGACTTTGAAACCATTGAAGAGGAAGTAATCGTATGAGTCCTGTTGCTACTGAAACAAAAACTGCTGAACTCCGTGATGCACTGGTGGTTGATAGTGCCCCATTTCTCAAGGCCATTGTCCAGCAGATTCGAGCCAATGATGCCTATGGCACCTACCGAAACTGGGCCGATGAGATTTTGCTAAAGCCCTATATTCTTTCTAAGAAAAAGCGTCGGGAGATTCCGGTTGAAGGAGAAGTTGATCCGATTACGATGGGGCGGATATTAGCATTTTATCGTGCGATCGCAGCCCGCATCGAAGAAGAAACCGGTCAGCTCTCCCAGGTTGTGATTGACCTGAGTCACGAAGGCTTTGGCTGGGCTCTGATCTTCTCCGGTCGTCTGATCCTGGTATCCAAAACCCTCCGCGATGCCCAGCGCTTTGGTTTTGATTCCCTTGAAAAACTCAATGCCGACGGTGAAAAGCTAGTGCAAAAAGGGATCGACCTAGCGCAGCGTTTTCCTGAGGTTTGTAATCTTTAGGGCAGGCTGTAGCCAAACTGTCGTTTCTTCATTTTTCATCCAAAGCTATGACACAAACTGCAGCATCCACTCCCCTAAGCGACCTCAAAAAGCAAGTCAGAAAACTCAATAGCAAAGCCGGTCAGATGAAAATGGACCTGCATGACATTGCTGAAGGACTACCTACGGATTTAGAGCAACTCCCAGCCGTCGCCGCTCGCACCTATGAAATCTACTGCCAGCTGCGAGAGCTTAAACAACAACTTCAAACCCTGGAGGCTAACCAATGACCACATTACCCCGTACCCTAGCCCAGTTTAACCAGCTCAAAGATGCTGAAGATTACTTCCAGTTCTTTGGACTGAACTATGATCCCCAAGTTGTTAACGTCAATCGCCTCCACATTTTACGAAAGTTTTCCCAGCTTGTTCAAGACCAGGATAAGTCTCAGTCTGAAGAACAGAAGTTAAATGCCTACCGCCAGGCTCTACAAACGTCCTATGACCTGTTTTTGACGTCGTCTTCAGTGGAACAAAAGCTGTTCAAAGTGTTTAAAGACAGACCGAAAAATGTGGTGATGCTTTCAGATATCGCTGTGGAATAACGTCGGACACCCTCTCTCTACCCTATCCCCACCATGCTGCCATCCTTGACCCCCACTGAAGTTGAACGCTACCGCCGTCAGATGATGCTGCCAGGGCTGGGTGAAACTGGACAGCGTCAGCTAAAAAACACCACAGCATTGGTCACAGGCGTGGGTGGATTAGGCGGAACCGCGGCCCTATATCTGGCTGTAGCTGGAGTTGGTAAGCTGATTCTGGTACGCGGCGGTAATTTACAGCGAGACGACCTCAATCGGCAAATTCTCATGACCGATGACTGGGTCGGTAATCCCCGAGTCTTTAAAGCTCAAGAAACTTTGAGCAAGCTCAATCCGGACATCGACATTGAGGCCGTATGCGAATACGTTAGTCCCGACAATATTGACACTCTTGTGCAGCAGGCAGATATTGCCCTGGACTGTGCCTTCGACTTTAATGAGCGAGACTTGCTCAACGCGGCCTGTGTACGCTGGGGCAAACCGATGGTAGAAGCTGCCATGAACAGTATGGAGGCCTACCTCACTACCATTGTTCCTGGAAAAACTCCCTGTCTAACCTGTCTATTTCCTGAAAAGCCAGACTGGGATCGCTGGGGGTTTGGGGTTCTCGGTGCTGTATCTGGTACCCTGGCCTGCCTAGCGGCGCTAGAAGCTATCAAGCTTATCACCGGGTTGGGTACTCCTCTGTTGGGACAGCTGTTGACCATGGATTTGGCCCATGCCGAATTTGCTAAGCGCCGCCCCTATCATGACCCTAACTGTTCTGTATGTGGCGCTGCAGGCAGTCAAATATCTCAGCTGTCTGATTCTCTAGCAAATATTGCCCCGGTGTCTCTTCGTTAAATTCTTCTCTGAACTATGTCTTTGACTGCCTTGCTTTTTCTTGGGCTTGTACTCACCTTCTGGCGGCTCACCCAAATCTACTCCGATGAAGTTATGCGCTTTTTGAGTAGTCTCGCTGCTGTTACCTGTCTCATCATCGGGTTAGCGACTGCCCCCATTCTTTTAAAGAGCCTGATTCTTCTATTTCTGTTGCTAACGCCCCCGATGCTGTTTCAAAATCGAAATTTTAGCTAAGTCTGTCCACCTACTACCCACCTATCATGACTGTTACCCTCACCGAACTTGCTGAACTCCGTCTGCGTACGTTTGTGCGCGGCACCCCCAACTACACACCTACTCGCGGGGTACGCCTGGCCGTTAAAGATGGCGGCTGCAACGGCTACGAATATGACATTAAAGTTGTCAATGCTCCTAGCCCCGATGATGAGATTACAGAAGCCGGTAGTCTCAAGGTGTTTGTCGATCCTCAAAGCGCTCCTCTACTGGACGGCGTCGTTGTGGACTATATCGATAGCTTGTTGGAAAGTGGCTTTAAGTTTACCAACCCTAACGCTACTGATACCTGTGGCTGTGGCAAGTCTTTCCAGGCAGCAGGGGACTGTAGCCCTGCGGGTGTTCCTTGCTCGTAAGCGCTGCAGCCTTTTCCTCTCAACAATCATTTATACTCAAAAGGAGAATCCGTCATGACTACTTACCAGGTTCGTCTCATTAACAAAAAGCGTAAGATCGATGTCACTATTCCCGTCGATGATGATGAGTATATTATTGACGCAGCTGAAGAGAATGACATTGAGCTACCCTTTTCCTGTCGTTCTGGTGCCTGTTCTAGCTGTGTTGGCAAGCTGGTTGACGGCGAAATCGATCAAGAAGATCAGTCTTTCTTGGAAGATGAGCAGATTGCTAAGGGATTTGTGGTGTTGTGTTCTACCTATCCGCGTTCGGACTGCACAATTAAGACCCATATGGAGGCGTATTTGGTTTGAGGGGGGATTGTCAGGTGGCAGAACCGGCTGTGTGGGGTCCCTCTGAGTTCCCCACACCCCCCTTCAGACTATTAGAGTATTTCCTGGTCTCGGTCAGTCAATTTCATTTAAATATTGAGTCACTGTTCACTGGGTTAGAGATTGTTTATGCTTGATAGTTTTACTGCGTCTGGATCTTCGCTTAGGGTGTTAAAGGTTGGCGAGCGAGGGGTTATTGCTAGAATCAGAGGACCTAATCCAACCGTTACTGACCAGCTGAGCAAGCTGGGGCTGTCTCCTGGAACATCTATTACGTTAGAACAACGATTTCCTCGATTTATAGTGCGTACAGGTCGAGGACCGCTGGCGTTAACTCAGTCGATGATTCAATCGATCTGTGTGCGTGTCTGAGGTTTTTAGAACGGTAGCGTTTTGTAATCTTTGGAGTTAGAACAATGGCAAAAATTGGAATTTTCTACGGCAGCACATCAGGAACGACAGAAGAAATCGCTGAGAAAATTAGCCAGGAACTCGGTGAAGATCTCTGTGAGCTGTACAACATGGAAGAAGACTTTGACGATGTTGACGATCTCTTAAAATATGACTACTTGCTCATTGGCTGTTCCACGTGGGGGGCTGGAGAAGTCCAAAATGATTGGCGCGATCCTCTATTTGATATGGAGGTTGAAAAGCCTGATTTTTCTGGCAAGACCATTGCGCTTTTTGGCCCAGGTGACTGCACCGGACATGGCAAACACTTTGTCGGGGCCTTGGGAACGCTATATGACGTGTTTCAATCTTTGGGTGCCAAGATCGTAGGTGCTGTTTCAACAGAAGACTATTCTTTTGAGCAGTCTACGGCAATTCGGGATGGTAAATTCGCTGGACTGCCTTTAGATGAGGTGAATGAAAGCGACAAAACCGATCGGCGCATTGCTGATTGGCTAGAATTACTTAAACCCGATTTTCCAATTTTAGCCTCCTAATACGGTTTCTCGGGATACCGGATCATGTGTGACTTTTTTAAGCGATGGCCCATAGCCAATGAGTCATCATCATCAACGGACTTACAACAGTTTCAGCGTCGATGGACTGATTATTATGAAGCGGTGGCAGGCCGTCCTCCCCGGGCAACTCTGTTGATGGCGCTTGAAAATTTTGCAGCAGAATCATGTTCTAATTCAAGTAGAACTGCGGTAGACCTAGGCTGTGGTGACGGGCGAGATACGGTGGCGCTACTGCATCATAAGTGGCGAGTCATTGCCATTGATGGAGAGCCTGATGCCATTACTCGACTACGGCGGCGCTCTGATATCAATCGTACCTATTTAGAAACACGCGTACAGCGGTTTGAAGAGCTGACGCTGCCCCCCGATGTTGATCTGGTAAATGCCAGCTTTTGCCTGCCTTTTTGTTCACCCACTTCTTTTTTAGTCCTTTGGGACGAAATTGTTAGAGCGCTCAGATCCGGTGGTCGATTTTGCGGACATTTGTTTGGTGAACGCGATTCTTGGACGGCCTATGGCGATCTTAATTTTCATACACGTTCTCAGATTGAACAGCTTTTAACTCCTTTTGAAATCGAACTTTTAGACGAAGAAGAGCATCCTGGTACGACGGCACTGGGCGAGGAAAAACGCTGGCATTTATACAACATTGTTGCTCGTAAGTGTTAGTGTTTCTTTGAAAAAAGAATTAGTTTGTAGGAGAAACGTTGATGAAGGTTGCTAAGGATGTTACTCAGCTCATCGGTCACACACCGCTGGTGCAGCTAAACCGTATTCCCCAGGCAGAAGGCTGTGGCGCTCAGATTTTGCTGAAGCTAGAGGGTATGAACCCGGCGGCTTCGGTCAAAGATCGGATTGGGGCCAATATGGTTCATGCGGCCGAATCTGCGGGCGCGATCGCACCGGACCGTACGGTCTTAGTAGAACCCACCTCCGGCAATACCGGCATTGCCCTGGCCATGGTAGCGGCGGCTAAAGGGTACCGGCTGATTCTCACCATGCCCGATACCATGAGTCTGGAGCGTCGCGCCATGCTCAACGCCTATGGAGCCGAGCTGGTGCTAACGCCGGGGAGTCAGGGGATGAACGGCGCGATCGCAAAAGCCGAGGAGATCGTCACCCAGCTGCCCAACGCTTTTATGCCCCAGCAGTTTAAAAATCCGGCCAACCCGCAGATCCATCAAGCCACGACCGCAGAAGAAATTTGGAACGATACCGATGGTCAGGTGGATATGGTCATCGCCGGTGTAGGTACAGGCGGTACCATTACCGGCATTGCCCAGTCGCTAAAGCAAAAGAAAGAGAGTTTTCGTGCGATCGCAGTAGAGCCCACCGGCAGTCCCGTGCTCTCAGGCGGCCAGGCTGGCCCTCACAAAATCCAGGGTATCGGTGCTGGTTTCGTACCAGCGGTACTACAAGTTGACCTGATCGATGAAGTTGTTACCGTCACCAATGAGGCCGCTATTGCCTTTGGTCGCCGCCTAGCCCGAGAAGAGGGACTCCTCTCAGGCATTTCAGCGGGAGCCGCCGTGGCCGCCGCCGTCCAGGTTGGTCAGCGACCTGAAAACAAGGACAGGCTGATTGTTGTCATTCAGCCCAGCTTTGGCGAACGCTATCTAAGCACCGTGCTGTTTAAGGATCTAGGGCCGGCCTATCCGCCTCTCGTCTCAAATAGCCAGTCAGCCAAGCAAATTCCGAGTCCTGTCGCTTAGCTAACTGAGATACAGACGTGGAACGTCTCGTCAGCACTAATTTTTGGACCTGATAAAATCCTTATCCCTTGAAACCCATGAGTACTCCACCCAATTCGACTCCCCTTGATCCTCGTCAGGCCCTTTATTTTGGCCTGATTGATCGGCTACTAGCCTGTCCCAATGGAGAAGAGCCTGAGATTCTCAACGCTGAACCCGATCTGCTAGATGCTGGCTTTGTTCAGACGCTGATGCAAACTGCCAGCTACTTTGCCCATCAGGATAATTCTGAGGCGGCTAAGTTTCTTGTCTTTATTGCCCGAGAGCTGGCCCATCAGCTCGGGCTTTATTCCCAGCCTCAGACATAACCCCTTCGCCACCATGCAACGCCGTCAATGTCTCACGTTTATTTTAATTTGGTTAATGACCGTGGGCTGTGCTCCTAGAGCCCCCCTGGCGTTGTCTGGTGCCGAGAGCAGTGAGGCAACAATTACCGTATCGGCGGCGGCCAGTTTACAAGATGCGCTAGATGCGATCGCACCTGAATTTGGCAAAGCCTATCCCAATATCACCGTAGACTACAATTTTGCCTCTTCTGGTGCGCTGCAGCGACAGATTGAACAGGGAGCCCCCGCCGATATTTTCTTCTCTGCTGCGTCTAAACAAATGGACGCGCTAGAGGATCTGATTGTCTCTGATTCACGTCAGGATGTGGTGGCCAACAGCTTAGTATTGATTGCTCCGAGCGCCTCAACCCTAAGCCTTACTGATATTGCTCAAATTAAAGATGCTGACGTTGGTCAAATTGCCGTTGGTGAATTTCGCAGCGTTCCTGCGGGACAGTATGCCCAGCAGGTGTTTCAAAACCTAAAGCTATTGGATGCGCTAGCCCCTAAATTTGTATTTGGCAACAATGTTCGCAGCGTTCTCTCGGCGGTCGAGAGCGGCAATGTTGACCTCGGTATTGTATATGCCACCGATGCAGCGCTTTCTGAACGAGTCAAGGTGCTAACAACTGTACCAGCCGATGTTCATCAGCCGATTGTGTATCCAGCGGCGGTGATACAGGGCAGCGCCTATGGTGAAGCGGCTCAAACATTTATTGATTTTCTTATAACAGAGCCTGCCCAGACAGTTTTTGCAGAATTTGGCTTTGATCCAGCGTTCTTATGATAGACCTCTCTCCCCTGTGGATCTCTCTACGCATTGCGACAATTGCCACCGTCGTCACATTCTTTATCGGCACGGCGGCGGCCCACTTTATGCATCACTATCGAGGACGCGGACGGGCTCTGTTGGACAGCATTTTTCTCGCGCCTATGGTGCTACCGCCAACGGTGCTGGGATTTTTACTTCTGCTCCTGCTGGGAAGAAATGGACCGCTGGGGGGCTTATTCTCTTTTGCTGGCATTAGCGTTGTCTTTACCTGGTACGCCGCTGTGATGACAGCAACGGTAGTGGCCCTACCGCTAATGTATAAGACAACATTGGGCGCATTTGAGCAAATTGACAGCAGCCTTCAGCAGGCCGCCCGTACCCTGGGTGCTTCAGAACTAACGGTATTCTGGCGTATTACGCTACCCTTAGCGCTACCCGGTCTGATTGCCGGTGCTACCCTAGCCTTTGCCCGAGCGTTAGGAGAGTTCGGCGCTACGCTGATGCTGGCAGGCAATATTCCAGGCCGCACCCAAACGTTGCCCATGGCCATCTATTTTGCTGTCGAAGGAGGAGACTTTTCTGAAGCCGCCATCTGGACGGGCGTTATTTTAGCCGTTGCCCTGGGCGGGCTAGCGCTAGTACATCGGTGGCAGCCGCAGCGGCTATACAAAAGAGAAAGTAAACGAAAGCCAAAGCTTAGAGCAGTCTCGGACACAGGCAGAAATAAAGTTCTGCCTTACTCCATTCACCCGGTTAACCCGCCACCAGCCAAGACTCCCTCCCTATCGGTTACCCTGACAAAACATTTACCCAGTTTTACCTTAGACGTCTCTTTCTCTACAGACCATCAGCCTCTAGGACTCTTGGGTGCCTCAGGCGCGGGCAAAAGTCTGATTTTGCGCTGTCTGGCCGGTCTTGAAACCCCTGACGCTGGTCGCATTGTGCTCAACGGTCGGGTACTGTTTGATTCAGACGCGGGGATCAACGTGCCGATTTGCGATCGCAAGATTGGCATCCTTTTCCAAAACTACGCCCTCTTCCCTCACCTCACCATTGCCCAAAATGTGGCCTTTGGTCTACATCGCAGGCTGCCCCCCGACGAGATCCAGACAGTGGTTGCCCAGCAGCTAGCGGCGGTTCACCTCGAAACCTTAGCCCAGCGCTATCCCCACGAACTGTCAGGTGGACAGCAGCAGCGCGTTGCTTTGGCGCGGGCCTTAGCCAGTCAGCCTGAAGTATTGCTGCTGGATGAGCCCTTTTCCGCCCTTGACACCCACTTGCGCGATCAGATTGAGCGCCAGCTCACCGACTGTCTGCAAAGCTATCAGGGCATCACGTTACTCGTCACCCACAACTTAGAAGAAGCCTACCGCGTTTGTCACCAGCTGCTGGTGTTGGACGGGGGCACCGCCGTCGGCCATGGCCCTAAGCATCACATTTTTGAACAGCCCCGTAACGTTAGCGTGGCTCAGCTCACCGGCTGCAAGAACTTTTCTCCAGCCTTAGCCCACGGCACCAATCAGGTTGAAGCCCGTCACTGGCAGTGCCTGCTTCAAACCGTTGAACCTATCCCTAAAAATCTGACTCAAATTGGCATTCGTGCCCACCAGATTAATTTTCTTGAGCATCCCCCAGACGGGTCGACACCCAATACCTTCCCCTGCTGGCTAGCAACCACTAGCGAAACGCCCCATCGCATGACCTTATATCTCAAACTTCACCGTCCCCCCAGCAGCGAGCGAGACTATCACCTGCAGGCAGAAGTATTTAAAGACAAATGGGCTGTCTTAAAAGATCGGCCTCTACCCTGGACAGTTTATTTAGATCCTCTACGACTAATCCTCTTAGCAGACGCTTAGATATCATCGACTACTGGGAAACAGCAACCATGGAAATTACCGATTGGCTAGTGACAGAAACAGGGCAGTGTCAGCCTCGTCCTGCAGCTAAAACGTGGAATCTGATTCGCGATCGCTACTACTTTCATCGGTTTTTGACAGAGATTGTTGACCTGCTCGATCGGGCCCCTAGCGAGCAAGACGAGTGGAACTTTTTACCCCAAATTCGCATGCGCGTTCGGCAGTTAGTCACCAACTCCTACTGGCTGCAAACCCAGATACCAACTTTAGAGCAGCACAATGATGTTGCGATCGCGACACTCTACGATGAGATTGGCTATCCCCTAACGGTTCAAAATGTCGTTGCCAAACCAACCATGGTGTCCCCAATTCACAATCACGGTACCTGGGGAGTCATCTACATCCTTAAAGGACAAGAACGTCATACGTTTTGGCGACGGGTCGATGAAGACCAGCAGTCGTTTCATATAGAAGCTACTGAAGAGAAAACGTTTGGCCCCGGCGAAATCGTTAGCTTTATGCCCCAAGCAATCCATCAGGTCAGTAATCCCGAGAATATGCCAACGCTCACATTTCAACTCTACGGAGATACTCAGCCCGCTTCTCGATATGAATTTCAGCCTGATCAGGCAACCGCTAAACCCTTCTAACAAGCGTAAAAACACTACAGGCTAGATACAATCGGCCAGGTTGTCAGGATAAAGACAACCACCGCCAAAATTGCCAGAAGTCCGTCGATTAGGTTGCCCACCACCGACCCCACCACGGTTCCTACGCTCGCCCTTAGGGCTGTCTGCACTTTTGACTCTCCCGGCACCGGCTGGCGGGATACATATTCGCCAATAAACGCGCCGATAAACGGACCAACTAAAACCCCCAAAATAGGTCCGCCCACGGGCAGCGCTGGCAGCAGCCCTAAAAAGCCAACAACAAGTCCAATAATGGCTCCAAACTGGCCCCACCTGCTGGCCCCAAACTGTTTTGCGCCCCAGTAGGCGGCCAGAAATTCGACAGCGGCACTCAGGATCAAAATGCCGAATACGATAATAATCGGCCAGCCGATACCGGCAAACCCGGTTGCCACTGACCACACTAGAATTGCGCCTAAAATAATGCTAGCGCCAGGCGAGCCTGGGATCAGTTCCCCGACCGCACCGAGCAGCATAATAGCAACTAATATCCAGTATAAAAGAGTAAGATCCATGGGACTTGTTGGATTCTAGATTAGGTTTGGAGAGTTTTAGCCTGGACATGGTGGATAGAGCCCCAGCATACTACGGCAGCTCGGGGTCTACCGTCTGAGCAAATTCCTGTTCTCCTTCAGTTAGCTGGGCGGGCACTCCGTTTGGGTAGGTTGCCTGAATGATTTCCTCTAGACGCGCGATGCGATTTCCCGGATTCGGGTGGGTGCTCAAAAATTCGGGCGGACGGCCCCTGGACTCTGCCGCTTCAAAGATTTGCATCAGTTCTACCAACCCCTCCGGGTTATAGCTAGCATCAGTCATAAATTCAAAGCCCAGCCGATCGCTTTCTAGCTCGTCTTCACGACCATAGCTTAGCCCCACCAGCTGATTGACGGCCTGGGCAATAACGGCGGCCTGCTGTCCGCTGCCCTGACGATCGTCGCTAGCAGCAATTCCAATGGCGTTTACTAGCATCGCCCCTAGCTGCCGACGGGCCAGATGCTCTGCACCGTGGCGGGCGACGACGTGACCAATTTCATGCCCCAAGACCCCGGCCAGCTGTGATTCAGTATCTAGGGCCTCCAGCAGACCGGTTGTGATAAAGATTTGCCCTCCGGGCAGGGCAAAGGCATTGATCGTATCAAGAGCATCTAAAACATGAAACTCGAAGGGATAGGGAGACTGAGCAGCGTCTGAGCGCTCTAACACCTGCTGACCGATTTGGTTCACATATGCCTGCAGCTCCGGGCTGCGATAGAGACCACCCATTTGAGCGATGACGTCCTGGCGACCCTGCTGTCCTAGGACGATCTCTTGCTCTGGCGATAAGGAGATGCGCTGCTGTTCACCTGTAACCGGATTGTCTGAAACATTGCCCCAGTAGTTGAGCAGTCCAAAAACAGCAAACAAAAAGCCTAAAAAGAGACGTACGAGTAGACTACCCACCCTCAAATGCTCCCAAATCGCTAGAGAGGAGATTAGTATACTTTAAATTAAACCGGCATCTTACCGGAGAGTGAGATCATGTTGAGCCAATCCAACCCTGACTGACGGCATGTTCAGCCACTGTAGCTATAGCAAATCGCGTTTGGCCCGATCTAAAACAACAGTGACTTTCCCTATAGACAGCTTTAAAGGAGAGTGGAGAGTCCTCGGATAGAGTCTCTAATTCTATGGGTGGTCAGGAAAAAATATGATGCGAACACTGGTGTATTTTTAGCAGTAAGTCTACCTATCTGCCTATGGCTACTCGACGACCTCACCCGCTGCGGTTACATCTTGGCAAGGACCGCGAGTCAGACCGCCACGCTACCTGGCTAGAGCTATTTTTTGACCTGGTGTTTGTATTTGCGATCGCAGAGCTGGCCCATCTGCTCCACAGCGATCTCAGCTGGGCTGGCATCGCTGGATTTGCCGCTCTTTTTATTCCGGTGTGGTGGCTGTGGATCGACTTTAGCTACTACGCCGACCAATTTGATATTGACAGCGGCCCCTATCGGTTGGTGATGCTAGGCGTTATGTTTGGTCTGGTGGTGATGGCTTTGACCATTCACGATACCTGGCAGGGGGGCTCGGCTGAATTTGCCGTTATTTACTCCATACTGCGGCTGGTGATCATTTTTCTCTATGTTCAAGCCTGGCGCTTTGTCCCCCAGTCGCGAGAGCTAACGGCCCGCTATACGATAAGTTTTTCAATCGCCTGTTTGCTCTGGCTGTGCTCTATCTGGGTGCCAGAACCGGCTCGATTTTGGCTCTGGGCCATTGCCTTAGCCATCGAAATCAGTAACGGTCCCATTACCTATCTCACAATTCGTCAGGTGCCGGTGCAAAAGTCTCATATGGACGAGCGGTTTGGGCTGTTTGTCATTATCGTCCTGGGGGAGGCCATTATTGCTGTAGCCACTGGTGTATCGCAAACCGACTGGCAGTGGCGCAGCATTCTCACCGGTATGGGCGGATTTTTAACTGCCATTAGCCTCTGGTGGATGTATTTTGAGCGGGCAGATGAATCGACCATCAACCAGGCACTACGGGGTGGTAAACGGGCGCTGCTGCGGTCATTTATCTATGGCTACAGCCACGTGCTGGCATTTATGGGCATTGTCGCCACCGGAGTGGGAATTCAGTTTGCCATTGAGGCCGCAGGCGACCACGCCTTTACAGCTGAAGCGCGGACTGTCCTGTGCGGCGGCATTACGCTCTTTTTAACCGGGGTAACCCTGCTGCAGTGGGCGTCTCCTAGCTCCTTACCCAAGGGTGTGATTGGGTTGCGATCGCTCTTAGCGCTGGTTTCTCTTTGCCTAATTCCGCTGGGGTCGGCCATTTCTCCATTAGCCATAGTCCTGGTGCTCAGTCTGTCGCTTGCTGCGCTCAATCGAGCTGACGGCATCCCCCTGTCTACAACCTGATATTAATACCCTCAAAGATGCCCTCAGATATTATTCTTATTGGTCCACAAAGTGTCGGAAAGTCAACCGTTGGCGCGCTTCTAGCCGCTCAACTGGGACTGCCACAGTGCTCTATGGACGACCAGCGCTGGGGCTACTACAGCGAGATTGGCTATGACGAGGAGATCGCTAAGCGGAAAAAAGAAACAGAAGGAGCCTGGGGCATCATCCGCTACTGGAAGCCCTTTGAAGCCTATGCCGTCGAGAGACTGCTGACAGAGCATCAAAACTGTGTGATCGATTTTGGAGCCGGTCACTCAGTCTATGACGATCCGGTCTTATTCCAGCGGGTACAGACGGCCTTAGCCCCCTATCCTAACGTTGTTTTGTTGCTACCGTCACCGGACTTGGATGAGTCGATTCGGATTCTAGACGAGCGTAATCAGCAGCTGCCCGAGGATATCCGTAGTACCAATCAATACTTTGTCAGACACCCCTCAAACTATCAGCTGGCCAAGTTTACGGTCTACACAAAAGCCAAGACACCCGATGAAACCTGTCGTGAGATTTTGGCGACTGTCAGCTTATAGAACAACTTAGCTGAAGAAGCATGGCATAATAGCGGCTTACAGGTCGGTTCAAAAAAGAAGCGACAATCTACCCATAGCGAACTTTACTGTCTCTACCACCAGCGAAATGCGTTAGCTGTTTACATTGTTATCAGGGTGACATCGTGATTAATATCCTCATTTCTCTGGGGTACGCTTTTTGTTGGGGTGTGGGACTAACGCTGACAAAAATAGCGCTCTCAGAGATTTCTGCACCGACGCTGCTGGTGATCCAGCTGCTAGCCAGCGTTATATTTTTGGCCATCATTTGCTATATAAAAAATCGCCAGTTTCCCTTTTCCTTTCAAGGCATTAGACAGGGCTATGCCGGTATCTTTGAACCGGCTCTAGCCTACATGATCAGCATCTTTGGGATACAAATGACCTCTGCTAGCAATGCCACCATGATTGGCGCATCAGAGGTTATTATCACCATCGTGCTAGCCGCCGTCTTTCTCGGTGAGCGCTTGAGCGGGGCCAAACTATTGCTGGCGGGTATCAGTTTTTCAGGGATACTGCTGCTGTTGCAAAGCGACATTTTAGATGCTGGTAACGCTTCGGCCTTGGGCAACGTGCTGGTTCTGCTGGGTACAGTTTTTGCAGTGCTATATGTGCTGGTCAGTAAGCAGCAGCTAGAGTCAGCGGAACCTACCCAGCTGACGCTATCACAGCAGTTTGTCGGTCTCATCGTATCGGTCATCTGTTTTGCCATACTGTCGCTGATTAGCCCGGTGTATGAAGTGAATGCCACCGGCATCTCGCTGCCGTTTTGGCTATTGGCCGTTGTCTCAGGACTGATGCAGTATGCTCTGGCATTTTTGCTATATCTGATTGCTCTGCAAAAGGTACCGGCTAGCCACGCGGCATTCTATATCGCGCTGGTTCCGATCTTTGGGGTGATTAGCGCGGTTGCCATTATCGGAGAACAGCTTACCTTGGTCCAATGCGCGGGCGGTCTGCTGATTATCGTGGCATCCTACTGTGCCAACAGGCTGATGCCAGCATAATACCGCTGGTTTGTCTGCTGTCTTATCGCTGTTGACTAATAACGGCAATGGGTCCACCGCCGGGTGGGCCTTGATGTTCGCTACCTCCAGAGACATATATCATCGGATCTTGGACTGCCGCTGCGATCACGCTACCGACAACGGCTCGGGCCATGCGGGTGTGGCTGATATCAGAATCGTCCAGCATGGTATGACGACGGCCTAAAATTTCTCCCGACGGAGAAGCTTCTGCCTTAGCCAAGACGTTTACAATCGAGTCACCTCGGGCACTGTCAATGGCTCGGGCTACCGCATCGATATCAAGGGCATGTTCCATGACGCTGTGACCAATCCGATAGTGGCTATGGGTGTTAGGAGCATTGCCCAACACTAGAATCTCACAGTTTTTTAGCTCCACACCGGCTGAGGTGGACGCCACTGAAGAGTAGAGACCGTAGTTGGAGCAGATATCGGCGGCGGTGAGCCGATCTGGGTCAATCTCTCCTAGGGCTAAGGCTACTCCTAAAGCGGAGGCTCCACGGGAGTAGGCCATGGACTTATAGCTGTCTTGAACCACGGTGATTTGACTCTCAGCACTGCGAGAGGCGGTGATTAAAGGACACTTAATTTGGACAAAATGTACGTCTTGGGGAGAGATATTAGCAGTTGCGATCGCACGCCTCACCCCCTCAGCCACAACATCCACCATGGTCAAGGTACCAATCTCATCCACCCAAAAATCTCGCGTATGAAACACCCCTAGGGCTAAGCCAAGCTGAGTAGGCCCTGCCAGATTCTTCAACTGACGAGTAAATACTGTCATATGAGGGCTCAAAACACCCTCCGTCCCACCGGACATGACATAGACAATTTGATCTGTTAAAGTCTGACCGATTAGCGGCTGCAGATAGCCTTTCACTGTGGCCACCGCAAATCCTCGGGTAAAGTCATTGACGCAGCCATTGCCTTCAGTTTTACCCATAATGGCAACAATCTCTTTAGGGTCAATCACCCGCTGCTCCACTAGCGCGATTAGCCCCGACAGATCGTCTGGCCCCGCCTGAGAGATTTTAAATACGTCTACTTTCATCAATGATGTTTTAGGCGATCCTAGTTTGGGTGCTCATGCTCTGAAGTACTCTCTCGCTCAGCCAAAATTTCTTGAATCCGCCGATCAATCATCAGCGGGTCTAAAATCCCTTTCGCCGTCAAAAGTTTCTCACAGGCCCGCACCCAACGCTCGTAGTAAGAGCTGGTATCGGTCGCCTCGACTTCAGCAGCGGCGATCTCCTCTGAAAATTGTTCCGTCCATTCAGCCCAGCTATATTCATGTCCCATAGCGAGCTGATTGACAATGGCAAACGCTCTGGCTTCCCAGGGAGACTGAAAAACAGGTTCGCTGTCTGCTTGAGGCGAGTTCTGTGAAAAAAGAGACATCGTGAATCTGTAGATTAGAGAACGTCTAAATGATCGTCAAATAGATCAATATACAGAGCATCCTTAGGAGACGCCTCCGGCCCCCAAAGGTCTTGAGCCAAAAACCGCACGCTGTAAACATGCTGAGGCTTTGGCGATAGCCGCTGCCCCATGGTATCTGGAAAGATATAAACCCCATGGTCTTTGACAATTTCTCCCACCTTGCCTCGGACATAGCGAGGTAAGCGCGTGTAGGTCTTGGGGTGCGTCACCTTGGCCTTGACCCGATCGCCCACCTGAAACTGGGCTGGCACATCACTATCCACCTGACAGCTCATCCCCTGATTGAGGAGAGTAATAGCATCTTTGGCCGTCATGCATTGATTGGGTGTTTCGATAGCCATGAGTTACCAAATTCCAGCGAGAAACAGAAGTAGGAAAAATCAGAGACCTGATTGACTGAGTTCAGCAATTCTAGCTTCGATCTCAGCTGGAGTCACCAGATCGTGCTTAGTGAGCAACAGCTCCAGGGCATAGAGCCAACGCTCATAATAGCTGGAGCTTAAATAGTCTCCAGGAGGCATTAGCTCAGAAGCATGGCGGGTTTCATCCACCGGGAAATAGTTAATAAATGTGGCAAAGCTCATGGCAAATACCTTAGCTTCCCAGTCGCTGTGAAAGACCGGCTCATTTTCCTCAATGGGGATGGGGCCCATACCGTGCATACCACCTAGATCGTGGGGACCGTTCATGGCACTAACTCCTAAGCAGCAACAGGTGAAGATTCAGCGGGCAGCTGCACCTTAGCCGTGCCGATCATAGCGTTGCGGGTTACCAACGCTGCCAGGTTTTCTTCTGACCAGCCCTCGGTCCCAGCCGGTCGTTCTGGCAAAACGAGATAGCGCAGATCCGCATTACTGTCCCACACCCGTACTTCAACCTGGTTAGACATCTCTAAGCCAAATTCTTGCAAAACGTTTCGAGGTTCGATCACAGCCCGAGAACGGTAGGAGAAAGACTTATACCAGGTGGGGGGCAGTCCTAAAATGGCCCAGGGATAGCAGGAACACAGGGTACAAACAATTAAATTGTGGACCTCAGGGGTATTTTCCACCACCACCATATGCTCACTGGAGAACCCGGTCAGCCCCAGCTCTGAAATCGCGCTGGGGCCGTCCGCTAGGAGCCGCTGCTTAAATTCAGGGTCGGTCCAGGCTTTGGCAACAATTTGAGCACCAATGTGGGGGCCTACTTTATGTTCATAGGTATCGATGATGGCATCAAGGGCCGCCGGATCGACAATTCCTTTCTCCACTAAAAGCGATTCAATGGCTTTAACCCGCAGGGCGATCTCAGATTCAGGTCGATGATGATGAGATGTCATGGCTTTAATCCCATGGCTGTGTTTACTCTAGATAGAGAGGTCTGGTAAGACGATGTCTATGTAAACAGACTTGAAAATGATTCTATCAGGATTACATTAAATCTCAAGCAGCACTTTTGAGAACAGTTTTTACAACAGCACTGATTTAGGATGAGCCAGTTCGATCGTAATCCTATACATCAGAATCTTCCACAAAAACAATCCCAAGGATCAGCAACGTCCGTTTAATGACAAAATAGCATCCCCATCGCATTTGAGGTGTTCCCATGAGGTACCTATGGCTATAGTCAATACCTATACCCATCCATTTAATCTGCCGCTCGACCAAACGGCGCTGCTAGTCATTGATATGCAAAATGACTTTTGTCATCCCCATGGCTTTAATGGCAGCGAGCTAGGTCTAGAGATGACCGCCGTTCGAGCGATTATACCGGCGGTTCAAACATTAGTGAGCTGGGCAAGACAAACCGGGATGAAGATCACCTTTACCCGTGAAAGCCACGCTCCAGACCTATCCGATCTGTCTCCCAGCAAAAAAACACGCTACACTAATGCAGGGTCTCCCATTGGACAAACCGGGAAAATGGGACGCTTTCTGGTGCAAGGGGAGCCAGGGGCAGCCATCATCGATGAGCTACAGCCGGTGTCTGCAGAGGAATGTCTTGATAAACCCGCCCACTCTTGCTTTGTCGATACGGACCTCGATCAGCAATTACAGGCTGACAACATTACCCACCTCTTGATTGTCGGTGTGACGACACAATGTTGCGTTTTGGCCACATATCGCCATGCCAGCGACTTGGGGTATTACTGCCTGCTGCTGGACGACTGCTGCGCCACCTTTGACCCTAGGGATCATGATGCCACGGTACATATTCTCCAATCAGAAGGGGGGGTTCTAGGCTGGGTAGCTCACTCGTCCAGTCTCCTTAGTATCGCTGGCCGTTGACGGCAGCTAGAGCAACAATTCTATAAAAAAGGACGAAAGACTTAATTTATCCGTAGCAAGTAGCCATTTATTTACGGATTGAGCAAGCCTGTGACCGTATTTTTACTGATATTGTTTCATCGGC
>ERZ1740072.106-NODE-106-length-42302-cov-5.263853_pt1 | contig 42302 bp, 38 predicted proteins | sample MGYA00581733_ERZ1740072 | MGnify/ENA primary metagenome ERZ1740072 (study PRJEB43018, sample SAMN04849741) | marine metagenome | isolation source: floating plastic debris | place: Pacific Ocean | collected 2008-08-30 | study: EMG produced TPA metagenomics assembly...
ACTTTGGTGGTGGAAAATTCCATTATAGGCAAAAAATTATCCCATTCAGAAAACCTTCTTTTGCATGAGTTAAAAAAAGAACAAGAGCAAAAAAGGCGGCAGCTACAATCTTTTTTACAAAAATCTGTTTTGGACAAACAAGCGGAGATGCAGGCGATTTTTTACGATCTTTCTACAATCGATTTTGCCAGCCGCAGCAACTTCTCAGAAGAAAATCTATGGGATTTTTCTGCAGGGATGTTAGCGAAGCATGCTTGGCTTGACTTTATACAGACGGGGACGAAAATGGGCAAAAAAAAGGTCCACTTTACCCTCACACCATTTGCAGTAGAACCTAAAAAAACATCTGTTTATGAGATTGATGAAACGCTTTCTTGGGTGTATGTAAAAGATCGTCTTTACATCAGTATCTTGATTCCATCTAAGGTTTTGGAGAATTTGATGGGAGAAAACGCATCGGGGCTAGCAAAAGAAGATGTACATGTAGCCTATGATTGGAAAACTCTTTTATATATATCGCCAAAAAACTGGTCTGATCAAGACAAAAAAACGCCTTTTGTAAAGCAGCTTCTTTACGCTAAAGAATACTTAAAAACGCATGAAAAAAAGCTACTACAAGGCGATTTTCGAGCGCTTTTAAAACAGTCGACTAGGAAAAAAAATGTGCGGCGCTATCACGACTCCTCTGGCTCTTCTTTAGAAAAAGCTGGAGAAAAACGATTCCGCTACTTTGTCAAAAGAAATCAAATCCTTGCTATTGGACTTTTTGCAACCCATCTATCTTTTGAGGGTCTTGTGCAAGAAGGGCCTTTATCTCCCTACGCTCCTGCAGGGGTGATTTTTACCCCTTTTCCTAGGGAAAAACCCGTCTTTTTTCCGTTTTCTGGTTTATTTCGGAAAACAGCTTTTCTTACCATCGGAGATGGCGCTGCTAAAAATAGCTCTTCTTTTCAGAAAAAAAATATTGAGCTTCTTTCTACAGGTTACGGCTCTGAGGCGTTTTTGGTATCTACACAAAGCATTTTATGGGAAGCCCATCGCAATAATACACTAGAACTAATGCTTGGTGCATCGGTCGATCCTATCATGCGTAAGGTAGCTATAGCTTCAGGTCAGATGGTCCTTTTAACAGAAGGTAAAAGAGTCCTTGCTCTTTACCGTCCTAACGGTGAAAAACTCGACCGCTCGCCTATTTTGCAGGCAAAAGTAGAACACTTCGATCAACCTATTGGACGCATCTCGATTGGCGGTATTTCGTATATTTATGCGCAGCTAAGCCCGTTTCACCATGCTGATATCAATATATTTACTCTACAAGAAGAGAGCAAGGCCTACGCTTTAATCAATCATACAAATAGAGAGATCCATCGGATTGTATCGAGTATTTCTTCAAAAATCATGGTTGCAGCGTTTTTCATGTTAGTCGTTGCTTTAATTCTTTTGGAAAATATCGCGAGAAAAATCACGAGACCTATTGCCCGCCTTGCTGCTGCTTCTACAAAAATCAAAGAGGGGCACATGCACGATGTACCTTTTCTAGATAGTGAAAAAGGCGCATCAAAAGAGGTGGTGTCCCTGGTGCATTCTTTTAATGCGATGGTAAAAGATCTTTCAGAAAAAGAAAAAGTCCGCAGTATTCTAAATAAAATGGTATCGAAAGAAGTAGCGGCAGAGCTGTTAAAAAAAGAGCTGCACCTAGGTGGTCAAATCGTAGATGCGGTCGTGTTATTTGCAGATATCCGCGGATTTACTAAACTGACAGAACACATGCAACCAGAACAGGTGATCGAAATGCTCAACACCTGCATGACAAAAATCACATCTATTGTAGAAAAAAAACGGGGTGTAATCGATAAATACGTAGGCGATCAGGCAATGGCTCTTTTTGGAGCGCCTTTTCCCATTGAAGATCCCTACCAAGCTGCTGTAGAAAGCGCTATTTCTATTCAGCAGGCATTTAGCCTATGGAATCAAGAGCGTCTAAGAAAAAAAGAGCCTCTCATTGAGTTGGGAATTGGGATCAATGGAGGGAAGGTGCTGGCGGGAAATATGGGCGCAGAAGATCGCCTCAACTATACTGTACTAGGCGCCGAAGTTAATTTGGCAGCGCGCCTTTGTAAAGAAGCAAAAGGCGGAGAGATTTTACTTTCTTCAAAGATGTTAGAAAAAGGTAGATTATCTACCAGCATCGAAACAGAAAATAGAGGTAGTAAATCGTTTAAAGGATTTTCTGATTCTTTTACCGTCCATGCAGTACAGGGTTTGCGTTCTAAATCTTAAGGTATAGATGGAACAACATAGAAAAGATTCTCTATTGGAAAATGAACTTTTTTCTCTCATTTCTCATGAGATCAAAACGCCCATCACCATTATACGCGGCTTTGCAGAGATTTTAGAGGGGTCTACAGTAGATCCGTCTATGCAAGAAAAAATAGCCAAAGCAATCCTTGGCGCCTGCGGGAAAATGGAGCGCCTCTTCTTCCATTTGGAAAAAATATTTTCTTATGGAAAAATCGAGGCGTCGTTTTCCTCTATTGCTGTGCAGCCTTTACTAGAAAAGATCTATCTGAAGGCAAAAAACAAGTACCCTTGCGCAGAAATCACTTTGGTCAACCGAGTAAACAATCGTCTCCATACAATTTGGGCAGAGCCTTTTTTACTAGAAATTGCCATCATGAACCTCATCGATAATGCCATCCATTTTAGCGATGAAAAAAAATGCGTTACGTTAGTGATGCGTGCATCTGCAAAGAGTTATATGCTATCGGTAGAAGATCGAGGTATCGGAATCTCTTCTTCTTTTCAGAACAAGGTGTTTCAGCCGTTTTTTTCTGCGCATCCCAAAAGGTCTAAAGAAAAAGGAGGCAGCGGGCTCGGGCTGTATCTCGTACAGCGTATTTTGCAGCAGCATCAAGCCTCTTTAGAGCTGGTTTCAAAGAAGGGAAAAGGCTCATGCTTTACTATAACGCTGCCTTTAGAAAAACAATAACGGATCTACTTTAAGAAGAATATTTCGGCAGCTCTGTACGCAAGGATTTTCCTCCTTCTTCTACCGCAATTTGTAAAGAGCTGCTTTTTGTTTGTTTATGACGAAAAGAAAGACGAGAGAGCACTTCCTCATCTACTTTCTCTCCATGTTGATGTAAAAGGGTAATGAGGTCTTCTTTACTGATCTGCAAACGCTCTTCAGGAAAGTTTTTTCTACGCATTAATGCTTTAGCTACATTTTTCCCGAATAAAGCAGATAGCAGCGTTTCATCTGCACAAGGAAGGCAGATATACGGCATATGAGCTGAAGTATGCCAGTAGCGTAAAAGAGAGGATCCTTCATCACCTTTAAGAGCGAGGTAGTAGATGCGCCTTAATATCGGGTCTTTAAAGTAGATTTTTTCTAGATGAAGAGGATGTTTCACTGAGCTTTTTTCCAATTCTTCCAGCACTTTTTGAAAGATCTCTTCTGTAAGTCTATTGATAGTAGAGGTATCTTCAATAAAAGAAAGGGTCTTTATTTGCATCCTCAAAAGCTTTTTGGCAACTTTTTTGAAAGGGCTATCTACCTGTTTTTTTATCAGGTGTAAATTGCATTTAGAGCAGCTTTTACAGCGGGCGATTTTGGCTGTAGAAAAAGGGTCTTTTTTTTGCTTCGAAGATTTTACAGGGTCTTTTTTCACCAGTTTCTCAAAGGTGGTATGCTGGATTTTCCGGTGGGTTTTTTTGACTAAACGGAGCTCTCTTTGCTCAAATGAACAGATCCGCTGAAAGGCGTAAGAATCTTCTGAAATGCTTGCGGTGAGAAACGCAAAAAGGAGTAAGAAAATGCTTACAAGGCTAAGTATATTCATGAGAAATAAGCTAGATGTGGTTTGGGAAAAAAGCAGACAAAAGCATGGACTACCCCCTTTTTTTTATACGAGATCCGCATCATAACAGGTAACTTTTGCTCTACTGTTTGCGCGTCCATTCGATGTGTCCAATAGCCACTTTTACCCTCTTGGATGAAGTAGGCAATCGATAGATCAGAGGCGCCCTTAAGTAAAATTTCTTTGCGCATTTTTTTAGAGTTTTTTTCTATAGGCCAAGAGTAAAGTACAATTTGTTTTTCTTTATCGAGCTGCAGACTTGCCCAAACAGCTCCGCTAAATGCAGGAGTAGGAGATATACCTGCATCAAATAAAAAATACAGGGTTTCTTGTCCTACAGGTCCTTGGGTGTACATTCCAGGATAGATGGAGGCGTGATCGATTGCTTTTGGGATGGATAAGACAATTTTCTGCATACGGGAGAAAAAAATAGATTTTTCTATCGCCTCTTTTTTCTGCCGATACAACACGTTTTCTACCTTGGATAAAGAGATATAAGAAGAAAGTAAGATACTTAAAAGAGCGCCTGTTAAGCTAAGAGCAATCAAAAGCTCCAGTAAAATCACAGGAGATTTTTTTACGCGCATAGAATGAAGTTATGCTTTTTTGCTTTTATGATACGTGTATATTCCAATAAAAGCAGCAAGAAAAACGTAGGCAATAACCGAGAATACGTTCGGTAAAATGCCCTCATCTTCTGGGCTGATGATGCCGAATACTGCCAGCGCTGCCAGCAGAATGCCCATGCAAGCATCACCTCCGATGATGCCAGAAGAAAGAAGTAAACCCGCCTCAGCACCTTCTTCTTTTGTTTCGACAATTTTTTTAACAATGCCTCCAACCATTGTAGCGCTTGTCAAAGAAAGAGGTAGATAGACGCCTAGCGCAAAAGGTAGAATCGGAATACGCAAAAACTCCAATAAAATCCCAATCACTATACCTATAGCAAACAAAGTATAGGGAAGCTTTTGGTTGATGACGCCGTTTGCGATCATTGCTATCATGCTCGCTTGTGGCGCCGGCATATTAGTTGAGCCGATCGTATAGGCGCCATTGAGAATATAGATGACAAAACCGAGTGCAAGCGCAGGTATAATCGTTGCAATGATTTCTACTAGCTGCTGTTTTAATGGGGTTGCTCCCAGTAAAAAACCTGTTTTTAGGTCCTGTGAAGTGGTAGAGGCCATACAAATCGTAATGTTCGCAACAGAGCTCATCGTAATAGCAGAAAGAAGGTACATTCTTTCTGTCCATCCGAGAAAAACAAAGAGAAGGCTGGTGATTAAAAGAGTGGTAATAACCATACCCGATACCGGGTTCGAGGTGCTTCCTACAATGCCTACTGTGATCGAGGTAACTGCAGAAAAGAAAAATCCGAGTAGAGAAAGAAGAATAATTGTGAATGCATTCATAGGGAAAATCGGAATCATCCATAGCGCAAGCATGATGCCAAGGCTGCCGAAAAGTAATATGGGCAAGGGGATATCTAGATCGGTCCGTTTTTTTTCTCTATGGAGAGCCCACCCTTGGGTCATTTCCCGAAAACCTTCTTTCAGGGTTTTTCCAAGTACCGGCAGAATATGGATCAAGCTCATGATCCCGCCAAAAGCGATTGTTCCCGCTCCAATATAACGGACGTAAGAGCTCCAAATATCTTGCGCGCTCATCGCTGCAATCAGAGTTTCTGATGGGAAGATGGGCTCTTGACCTCCACCAAAAAAACGGATGAGAGGAATGATCACAAACCACGCAAGAATACTACCAGAAAAGATTAAGGAAGAGACCCGAAAGCCGATGATGTAGCCAATGGCTAAAAGAGCAGGACTTGTATCCAGCGATATACGGGTGTTTTCATAAAAACGAAGGGTCCAAGAAGGCGTTTCTTTCCAAAGGCGCAGTATACCTGATAGAACTTTGTAAAAAATACCTGCGATAAAACCCCAGCCAGCTGACATGGCAGATGAGCTATTATCTTCCCCTGCTTTTAAGATTTCTGCGCAGGCGGTGCCTTCGGGAAAAGGCAGTTTTTTATCTTCTTCTACAATGATGAACCTTCGAAGAGGGATCATACAAAGCACCCCTAACACTCCTCCGAGTAAAGAAAGAAGAAAAATTGCTCCAATACTTGGAGGCGCGCCTAGTAAAAATAATGCGGGAATAGTAAAAGCAACGCCTGCTGCAATACCTTCACCTACAGTTGCTGTGGTTTGCACAATATTATTTTCTAATAGACTCGCCTTTCTCCTCGATAATCGAAAAATCGCCATCGATAAAATCGCTGCAGGAATCGATGCAGAAATCGTCGTTCCGATTTTTAGAGCAAGATACGCATTCGATACGGCAAAAAGAAGACTGAGAATCATTCCGAGAAAAACCGCTTGAAACGACGCTTCTTTTGGCATAGATGTTTTGCAGGAGGGAAAAAACGAGAACAAGGGCATACTTTATTTGTATAGGCCCTCTTGCTATTTTTATGAAATAACTTTTCTCTACCCTTTCAGCAAGAACTTTGCTACACCTCTTTTTTTCTAAGAAAGATAAAAGAGGAGCGGTGCGAGCCGCTGGCGTCTTTTAACTGCATTTGGATCGACAATTTTTGATAGATGCCTCCTTTTTTACCCGGTTTTTCTACCGATTTGGTCACCGAAAAAGAGCATGTGGCAAGCGATTTTTCTCCCGACGGCGATACGGTCCAACGCTTTTTTAACTTATAGGGAGAAGGCTTCATAGTCCAAGGGTATCGGTTTAGGTAGAAGTTTTCGGAGATCTCTGCTTGCATCAGGGAAAATATCTGTTCTTGTGCAAATGTCTGGATCATTGCAGCGTCTTTTTGACACATTTTAATGGGAATACGCAGAAGGTAGCCGCTAAATGCGGTCAATAGCAAAATACCTAAAAGAACTTCTAACAGGATGAAAGGTTGTTTTCTTCGGTGCATCTTATGCATAGGCGCGGGTAGTTTATCTCCTTTAGAAAAACTCGATCTAGTATAGCAAAACTCGGTTTTTCTATTCTGGAGATATCCTGATCCATAGGCAAGCTGCAAACATTGGTAAAGTAATTTTTGACGAGATATCTTGCGCTCGATATAGTTTGAGAAAAGTGGGCTAAACGTAATTAAAGATGCAATTAAAGACAAAAGCGGTAAATAACCTTTTTTTATTTAACGTATACCATCCCGATGATGCAAGCGCTGAGGCCTATGCCAATGCTCTTTTGCCTAAACCAACTGTTGAAGACCTACGAAGGTTAGAAGAAAAGGAGTTATTTTCCCGGCTGAAAGCGTTAGATATGCCTCTTGAAAAAGAAGAATTTTTCCAGCTTACGCATATGGTAGATACACCAGAAGAAGCAGCTACTCTTCTCATCGATACGGCGAAAATTCCCCCTCTTTATGAAACGCTATACCTACTCGTTTTTGAACTATGGCGTAGGCTCGTTCCCGAAAGAAAAACCCTATCGATTTTTTGCGATGAGCTTGATCGTCAAATTTTTTTCTACAATCAAGGAAGCTTGAAAAGTGATGAATCCCTACAAAAAGCTCTTTCTACTTTAGAACAAATCCTACAAGAAAGCGCCGATCGCGGTAAGGGAAAAGAGGAAATTCGTAGTTATTTTGATGCGTATCTTGCCCACGATATCGAACATTTTTTGTATGAGTACATTACAGATCATATTGGGTCTGATGCGCATTTGTATGCAGAAGAGCTGCTCGATAGCTTTTATTTTTATATGAGGGATTTCCGTTGGTTTGATTTTTTGTATAGCAAACTGATCTATCCAGAAAATCCTTCTGCTGCTAATGAAGCTCTTCGTATGCTTATGCAAGAGCTTGTAGAGCATCCCGATTTAGATTTACAACTGGAAATACTACATTTTATGATCGAGTCTTGCGATCGAAAATCGTTCATCTATCTTGTAGAAAAAACCGTACGGTTGATCCAGCTAGAAGAAGACTTTCTAGAACTTTTAGATCTAGCCTCTGAATACTACCTAAGATTAGATGAGGAAGAAGTGCAAGAACAAATTGATGAGATATTGGTTGCAAGAGAAAAAAGATCGCCCCAAAGATTTTCTAAGGATGATCCTGATGTACAAGAATTTCTACGGATCATCCAGCTAGATAGATAAAAGAAGTACAGGCGAAAAATCTCTATAATCTGCAGCAGCAAATACGTAGCGGACGCCATTTTTCTCTCCAAAAGGTAGAGCAGCTTTGTGCACATTATGCAGATGACCAAAAACGCAGATCGAAACGCCATATTGTTCTAGTAATTTAGATGCTCTTGACGAGGCTAAATCTGCTCCAATAGGAGGGTAGTGGGTCATCGCAATTCTTGTTTTTATATGGTCAGGTACGCTTTGTAGACTTAATTCTAATCGGTTGAGCTCTTTAACAAAAATTTCCTCATCATGCGCTTCATCTACAACTTTTTCTTTGACGCAAGCAGCTTTTCTAAAGGTAATGTAGTTTGTAAAATGGTACTCTTTTGTATCCCAAAGCCGTGATCCGCAAATTGCTATATCATCTACTACAACCGAGCTATTTTGGATGATTGCACAAGATGGTGGCAGTATGTTTTCCACTTTTGCTTTTGAGGTCCACCAGTGGTCGTGATTGCCTTTAAGCAAGATTTTTTTTCCGGGAAGATGATCGATCCAAAGAAGGTCTTTTTCTGCATCTTGCGTTTTAAGAGCCCAAGAAATATCTCCTGGTACAAGAACAATATCTTCTTGCTCTACAAGGGAAAGCCAGTGGCTTTGGAGCCTTTCTGTATAATTTTCCCAATTTGGACCGAATACCTCCATGTTTTTTTCTGGAGCGCCAAAAGGAAGATGTAAGTCGGCAAGAGCCCAAATTTTCATAAAGGTAAGGATCGAGTGATATGTGCATTTTTCGTTGCAATGATGATTCCTTCACGTATGTACACATCTTTGCTGTCAAACGACTCTTTCAGTGATGCGTTTTGTAAAGATACACCATCTTCTATGCACACATGTTCGTCAATAATTGCGTTTTCAATCAAGCAATTTTTCCCAATAGTTGCGATCAAAGGCTGTTCTTGTGCTAGATGCGATGAGGGCTGTACGCCCATGATGATGCTATTTTTTATAATCGTTCCTTCACCGATATGTACTTTCGGTCCAATAATAGAATGGATGAGTTTTTCTCCTTGAATCACACATCCATCAGATAACATGCTTTGATGTACTGTGGTATTTTCTACTATAGGGCCTGGTAAATAGCTTGTACTGGAAAAAATGGGGTGTTTTTCATCATAAGCATATAGGCTTTTTTCTCCTCGGAGAAAGGCTAAGTTCGCTTCGTAAAAAGAGCGGATTGTTCCAATATCTTCCCAGTATCCTTCGTAGATATAAGCGTATGTTTTGCCTTGAGTAATCTCTTTTGGAATTAAATGTTTGCCAAAATCTTCCCTATCATCTTCTAAAAGAAGCTTTTCTAAAGCGTTTCTCTTGAAAATATAGATCCCCATCGAGGCTAAAAACACCTCTTCTTGCATGCAGCCAAGCATATCTTTATAACGTTTAGGTAGAATAAAGCCGTTTAACTCTTCTTTTTTCTCCGGCTTTTCTATGAAATGGAGCACTTTTGCTGCAGCATCTATCTCTAAAATTCCCAAACGATGGGCAGACTCTTTTTGTACAGGTAAAGAAGCAATCGTTAAATCGGCATCTGTTTTTTGCGCAAAGAGAAACATCTCTTGAAAATCGATATTATATAGTTGATCTCCAGATAAAATCAGGAAATACTCGGCTCCTGTTGCAAGAAGTGTGGAAAGATTTTTCCTAACAGCATCCGCTGTTCCTTCAAACCAGATTTTTTCTCCTCCAGTAGTTTCTTGCGGTGTAAGGAAATTGACCTGCCCATCTAATAAAGGACCAAAATGGTAGGTTTGATGGATATGATGCTGCAACTCTGCGGTTAAAAACTGCGCAATCACAAAGATTTCACGCATATTAGAGTTGATTGAATTGGATAGAGGGATATCGATCAATCGGTATTTTCCCGCAAAGGGAACAGCGGGTTTTGCATGATGATTGGTTAAAGGAAACAGCCTTGTTCCTTTACCTCCTGCCAAAATAACCGACGCAATCGTTCTACCCGACATGCAGAAATATCCCCCTTTATTCTGCAACATAAGGATTCTAGGATTCTAGATCAACCAGAATGGGGAAATTTCTACCACTGGCGGGGAAAGCTTTCGCTTCTTGTTCTTGAAGAAGAGCGAGATCGGAATCTGCGATTTCTCTTTTCATCGTCTTTTGTATCACGCTCTAATTGCTTTCTTAGGTTCTCCTCACCGGCTAAGTACTTTTCTAGATCTTCGCGATAATACTTTTCGAAAGCGCTTACTTCTTTGCCAAAACGAATTGTCTGTAATTCCTTTATACCGAAACGAGGAAAGTACAGCGTTGTAGAAACGTTTTTATTTTGAGGCTTGAAGTGTTTACGAGTCTCTTTTGTTGAAAATACAAACGTAAATCCGGTATCAGGGATACTCTTTTCAGAGTTAACTGCTGTGGTAAAGTCTGTGATATTAGACGAACCTCCTTCAGGGTCGAGCTTATATCTGTCTGTAGAAGATAGCTGATTTATTTCTTCACTTAAGTTGTGGTCTTATCAAACCTCTCCTTCACGCGATATGAAAACTCCTTCTTTTTGTATCTTTTTTGATAAGTTTTCTATTGGGTAAATATCACCCTTTGTATCTATGAAAAAGGGATTCATCCAGGTTTTAATCTGGTGAAATTTTAGAGTGGTAATATTCCTTTTTCGACCGCGGTTCTCTTTTTCATCAGGTAGGTTTGCCAATGCTAAGTTTTGTAAAAGATGAACTGCAAAGTCGACATTAAGGGTTTTGTTTTGTTCATCAAGAAAATGGATAGTTTGATCCTTATTTGGAACAATCCAATCGCCGTTGTAAAGTATAACACGTAATTTTTCAACCTGATTATCTGGTAAAGGAATTAAACATCCCGAATGAGGATCATAAAAATGGGAACGTTTTTTATAAGGAATCTCGTCGCCGGGAGTAATAATATTCTGAACATTAATCGTACTTTTAGAATTGTAAACTCTCCCCACGAAGAATACTTGTACGCTTTTTTGTAAATCTGCACTTTTCCCTTCTGTTGATGAAATATCGCGTGCGGAGGTTGAAAGCCCTTGTAGAAAATTTGCGAAAGATATCGTCCGGTGTTTTGGAATTTTAGCTATTTGTTTACCTGGTTGATAGTAACTAGGAGGTGTTTTTTGTCTATCTGGGCTATAAAAAATTCCTAAAGGAATTTTAGGCTTCTTCTTGTGCAAAGGAACAATCAAATTATGTGTGGGATCTATGAACAGATTCTTTTCTCCTATCTGGCGCTCTTTATCTACCTCTTCTTGTTTTTCAGCATAGAAAATAGAGCCGTCTGCTTTTAAGAAGACAGAAGCAGATGTCATCTTATGGAGACTGTAAATTTTTGATGTATGGAAAGATCTGTTGCCTGCCGCTATTAGAAACAAACCGTTTTTTTCCTTTTTTAATGCTCGGAATCCGATGGAATTTTTATTTTCACTTGCTATAAAGCAGTTTCCATTGTAGTAGAAAAGGCTGTTATCCACAGCTTTTACAGGAAATAAAAGTCCGTTCTCTGCATCGTAAACACTTGAGGAGGTATAAGCTGATAAATTGTCTTTAACTACTATGCTTTTTCTGAGCGCTGTATACTCAAAAGAGGACGGCGTCATATGCACTTGTTCAAGTGTATCCTGAGCTTTTCCTTTATTTCTTGCTTTTTCTAATATGCTTTGCCAAAGATTGCCTTTCCTTCGTATTTTAAACCGGGCAGGTAATGTACATACATATGTTGTTGAAAAGAACACAGTTCCACCGCTTATTACATAAGGAGCGTCGTTTCCTGGTATAGTTGGTATGGCTATTTCTCCATCATTTTTTTGATGTACAAAATAGGGAGCCTCGCTTGAGCTAAGAATCTTTGGTCCTGTAGAGCTGCGAAGATCTACGCTACTTTTTTGGGCCTTATAATCCTCTTGCGTTTGTTGTGTAAGGCAGTCGGAATATCTATACTTTGCGCTAGACTGTGGGTATATTAAGGGAGCTAATTTATCGACTGTACATGAAGATGCAATGTGGAAGAATAGATTTTGTAGATTTTTTCTAGCCTTATTTTGACGCATATTTTCAGTTTGTCGCAGTGATTGGATGTTTTCTACAATGCCTATGAATTGACGAAATGCATGTACGGTAGCTTCTAGATTTACTGTTAGCGTGGTATCTTTTTCTTTTTCCAACTCTGTTATTAATGATTCTTTGTAACTTTCTATCAGTTGTTTGCATTTCTGAAGGGGCGCTTGTAACGCCTGCTACGCAATCGTTATTTCTTTGCAAATCTCTTGCAGTTGCTTTGGCGGTGGCTCATTTTGTGGAATCTCTATCCATCGCCTTTTAGGATCAATATGTTTTTTTAAAGCTTTGTATATCGTGTCGAGCTTTTGTCGGTAATAAGAACTGGTCGTCTGTTCTTTAGACTCTTGGGCGCAGTCTGTAATGCTTTTAGACAATGCTTGTATATATGTTTTTTGTTGATCTAAATATTTTCGTACTTCTTCCCATGTATCTGATGCTGTGGAGTCTTCGGGTGTGTCAATAGCGGATTGTGTTACGGACAAAATTTGTGTATTTAACATGCTCCATGTAGATGGGTCTAGTTTGTCCAGCTGCTTTTTTAAACTATTTATGAATTCATACTCTAGATGCAGTATACTTTCGATTAGTACCGGATTGTTTAATAGGTACAATTCTCTATTTACCCTGCAAAAAAGTCTAGGAAAGTGGTGTTGTGTCTGCTGAAAGAAAGGGTGTTCGTACATCTTCATCCACTGCTGTTCAGCTGATTTCGATTCGTCAAGGGGGTATACGCATGGTTGAAATACTTGAGCAGGTGGGTTTGTACAGAGAGGTCCGAAAATTAGCTCTTTTGGTTTAGAAGAATGGTTAGCTTTTTTCGCGTTTATCTTCTTCCAATCGAGTTGAGCAGCTAAAGAGATAGTAGATGTGGCTGTGAAGCTTGTCTGAGCAGTGTTTTTTGTAGCAACGGAACCACTGTCTGCATATCTAACTGAGGTAGGCGAGTCACGATGAGCTTCTAGAAACGGATAGCTATTTCTGAAATAGACCTTGAGAGCAAGCATGATAATAGGAATAAACAGAAGTAGAGGATAAACGATGCTTATGACTTTTGTGGTGAGCTTAACGAGGTACTCTAAGCAAGAAACGGGGCTTTTTCCCGGTGTTAATTCATTCAATTTTCTAGTTCGAAGGGGCTTATTAATGCAAAGTATGTCCTGTGAATACTGAAAGTAACGCTCTGCTATGTAACACAGTTTAAATAAGCACCATTCGAATATACTGCGAGGCTTGGGCGCTTTAGGGGCGTTGGGGTCGGGAAGAACTGGACTAAAAAAAGGTACAGTTGGAAGTTGGTTAAGCCCTGAAATATTCATAAAATCCAATTTTAATTAAGGATTCTAAAAACATTTTTCTAACGAATCAATAAAAATTTGTATTTTTTTTCGATAATAGAGCGTGGACTTCTTTTGCGTTGAGGCTAGATCGGACAAAAGGTCCTGCGTAAACGTAGAGAAGTCCAATCGATTTTCCGTAATCTTCGTAGCGGTCGAACATAGATGGGGGGATAAACTGTTTTACTCGGATTTTTTTTCTGCTGGCTTGTAAATACTGCCCGATGGTAACTACGGTAACGCCTACTTCCTTCATGTCGCGCATTGTTTTTAACACCTCTTCTGGCGACTCACCGAGACCTAACATAAGGCCTGATTTGATGTATTTTGCTTTGTACATATGGGACGCTTTTTTAAGCAGGTCGAGGCTGCGTTTGTAACTTGCTTTATGTCGTATTTTAGGAGAAAGGCGCTCTACAGTTTCTACATTGTGGTTGAAGATTTCTGGTTTTTCATTGAGAACGGTTTTTAGCGCATCGGCATTTCCAGAAAAATCAGACGTGAGGATTTCTAGGGTTGCCTTTGGATTGTGCTCGCGCACTTTTCGCATAATCTGCACGAGTTGATCTGCCCCCCCATCGTCTAGATCATCTCTTGCTACCATAGTGATCACTATATGTTTTAAACCCAGTTCTTTAGCAGATAATGCAATACGAAGAGGTTCATCTTTTTCTAAAGCTTTTGGAGTTTTAGTAAAGTCGATATCGCAAAAAGCGCAGCTTCTAGTACAAGATTTGCCCAGAGCTAAAAAAGTAGCTGTTTTTTTTGCGTAACAGCTAAAGCGATTGGGGCATTTCGCCTCTTCACAGACGGTATTGATTTGGTATTTTTTTACAATCGAGCCTGTTTTATAAAGCTGGCCTCCTTTCGGAAGAGATCTTCTAAGCCAGGCAGGAAAGGTGGGTTTTTTCGGCTCGTTTTCTACAACGTGTAATGGGTTTTTTTTCAGAGTCATCCAAGAAGTCTACTTTTTTGGGGGAAAATTGACGGGGAGGTTTTTTGCAATTAGCGCAGCTTCTAACCAGACTTCAGCAAGGCTTGGGTGAGCATGTATCGTATCTATGATGCAGTCTAAAGTCAGTTCATTTTTGATGGCTAAAGCAATTTCTGCGATGAGATTTGCCGAATCGTAACCGATCGACTGCGCGCCTAATACAGCGCCTGTTTTTGCATCGGCAATAATTTCTGCAAATCCTTCTGTTTCTGTAAGGGTAATGGATTTGCCGAGAGCGCTATAGGGATATCTTCCAGAAATGACGTTGTAACCTTTTTCTAAAGCCTCTTCTTTAGAAAGGCCGACTACTCCAATTTCTGGGTAGGTGTAGACTACAGCTGGAATCACATGGTACTCCATTTTGGCAGGCAGATTGGATATATGATCTGCTGCAACAAGCGCTTGATGTGAAGCTACATGAGCTAGCATCCCTTTTGCTGTAACGTCTCCTACTGCATAAATGCCGTCTACAGACGTTTGCATATGATCATCTACCAGAATTTCTCCTCTCGGCCCCGTCATAACTCCTGATTTTTCTAGTCCGATACTTTGCGATAAAACAGAGCGTCCCACAGCTACAAGTGCGTATTCTGCTTGGAGGGATTTTCCTCCTTTGAGATGGACAGTTACTCCTGTTTTTTCTGTAGTAATTGAGCTGACTGCAGTAGAACAGTGGATTTGTATATTTTCTCTCAAAAAATAGGCTTGTAGCTCAGAGGCTACATTTTGGGGCAGACCTGGTAAAATATGGTCCATCATCTCAATGATGGTGACGTCAACGCCCATTTCCCGAAATAATGAGGAGAACTCACAGCCGATGTAGCCTCCTCCTATAATAATCAGGTTTTTCGGCAGTTTTTGCAGCTGCAACATCGACGTAGAGTCTAAAATCCGTTGATGGTCGCAGGGAAAAGCGGCAATATCTGTTGGTTTTGATCCAGAGGCGATGATGGTATGTTCTGTAGAGATAAGCGCTGCATCTTTACCAAGTACTTTGATTTCGTTGGGCGCAGTAAAAGATCCTCTTCCTTGAAAGATAGTAATCTGATTTTTTTTGATGAGCGTTGCAAGCGATTTTCGCATATCCTGAATAATCCGGTCTTTTCTTCCGACCATTGCACCAAAGTCAAACGAGGCAATATCTGCTTTAATCGCATATTTACTTGCTTCTTTGATATGCCTTAGCCTACTTGCTCCAGCAACAAAAGCTTTTGTAGGGATGCATCCTACGTTAAGACAAACGCCTCCAAGCTCTTTTTCTTCAATCAGAGCGGTTTTTTTTCCACGCTGCGCTGCCCGGATTGCTGCTGTATATCCTCCAGGACCTGCTCCAATTACAACTACATCAAAAACCTTTTTTTCCATGAATACCACCTAAATGCAATTGTAGCCGATGGATTTTTTTAAATCTATACGCGGGCTTTTTGCCTACTTCGCTTTTGTAAAAAAAATCGAAATGCGTCTACACTATCGAGTAGAGAAAAGGTATCGGTATGACCACAAAAAAACGGCAAAAGCTCTGTCAAAATTGCGAGGGAGAAGTCGACTTTGATGTAATTTTTTGCCCATTTTGTGGACATGACTTATTAGAAGAAAAAGATCAGGATCTTTTATCCCGATCAGAAGAGTCCATAAAGGCTCTTTCTCCTCAAGAATCTGTCGCTTCTCTATACCCTCCTCCTTATGGCGCTTCTTCTGTAGAAGAGGAGCCTGTAGTAGAAAAAACAAACGACAGCTTGTTTTTACCTCTTTTGCTGTTATCTCTATCAGGTTGGTTTTTTAGCTTAAGTCTTCTTTTATTTGTATTTTCTGATGGAGGTAAGCTGGTTTTGCAGTTTGATGCAACCATGTGGTTTTTCTATTTGATTGCTTCTCTTTTTCTAGGTTTTTTTGGTTGGAAGACGCTTTACAAAGAGGGAGATTGATGTTTGATTATCCTGCACATGGGAAGATGGGGACTTTACTAGCCGATCCTGGTATTTCTTTTACGTATGTGGGAACAGCGTAGCCAGGCAAATGCTCTCGCAGCTTTTCAATAAGATGTGTACCTACGTTTTCTGTAACGAAAAACCGCTCACTTCCTTCTACAGGATCTAAATGGTGTAGGTAATAAGGTACTATCCCTGCATCGCTTAACTGAGTATATAAAGAAAACAAAGTAGAAAAGGCGTCGTTTACTCCTTTGAGTAGTACAGACTGGGTGAAAACAGGTATACCTAGCCTTTGGATAAGAAGGAGTTTTTCTCTAAGATCTTCCCCCCACTCTAAGGGGTGGTTGATGTGCAGTACAAATACTACCTGTTTTATAGATCGTGCAAAAATGCTGCAGAGTTTTCGGGAAATTCTACTCGGAAACCCTATCGGAAATCTCGTATGGATCCGGATTTTTTTCACATGGGAGATCTTGTGTAGATGAGAAAATATCTGATCTAATCTGCTATCGCTAGCCGACAAAGGATCACCGCCACTTAAAATCACCTCTTGAATAGAAGGGTTTGCTGCGATGTAGGCAAATTCTTCAGAAAAATCCTCCACTTCTTTTTCGTAGGGAAAATTTTGCCGAAAGCAGTATCTACAGTGCATAGCGCAGTTTGCGCTGACCAGAAGAAGCGCTCTACCAAAGTATTTATGCAGCAGCTTTTTTTTCGGGGAACATAAGGCTTCTTGCAAAGGCTCTTTTGAAAAACTCACGGGTAAAGAAGGGCGCTTTTGCAGCGGCACAAACTGGAGAAATAAAGGGTCTTCTAGGCAGTTTTTCCTCATTTTTTCTGCTAGGCGAAAAGGAACATTGAGCCGAAAAGGGTGGGCTTTTTCTACTAAAGCCCGGTTTTCCTCAGAAAGCTCTAAAAACTGACTTAGCTTTTTTATGCAAGAAAAGGTGCTGTTCATGGAACGAATATAGCAAAAAGCAGGCTTTATTCATAGGGAGGCTACTACAGGCTCTTTTTCTTCAACTGTAACTCTTTTAATATCCGCGCCAAGCGATTGTAAATTTTGATCAATATCTTGATAGCCTCTATCTAAATAATCGACGTTTTTAATTTCAGATATGTCTTCTGCAATCAACGCTGCCATGACGTAAGCAAAGCCTGCTCGAAGGTCAGGAACAGCAATTTGTTTACCATGTAAAGGAGTTTTACCTTTTACAATTAAGCTATGTGGATGGTTCGAAAGCGCAAATCTACAGGGAGAAGGTCCAAGGCATTGGTGGAAAAGATGCACATCTGCGCCCATTTCACGAAGGATGTAGGTGTAGCCAAATCGATTTTCATAGACCGTTTCATGGATCACAGAAACCCCTTCTACTTGCGTTAGAAGAACGCAAAAGGGCTGCTGCCAGTCGGTCATGAACCCAGGATGCACGTCTGTTTCAATATGCACGTTTCCCTTGAGCTCTTTTTCGTAGAAAAATGCAATCCCATTTTCTTCAATTGAGTAGCCGCCTCCCACTTGTCTTAAGGGGTTTAAAAAAGAAACTAGCATATGTTGAAGGGCTCCTTCAATAAAGACATGTCCCTTTGTTGCAACGGCGGCAAGGGCGTAAGAAGCGATTTCATTGCGATCGGGCATGATCGTATGAGTCGCTTCGAAAAACTCTTTTGTTTCTTCTATTTTTATCGAGCGGTCAGGCTGTATTGCTACGCTTACTCCCATTTTTTGCATAAACAAAATGATGTCTAAGACTTCTGGTTCAAGGGCTGCATTTTTGATGATTGTGGTGCCCTTTGCTTTTGCTGCAGCAAAAAGGATGTTTTCTGTTGCGCCTACAGAGGGATAGGAAAGGGTGATGATAGCGCCTTTAAGGCCGTTATGGGCTCTTGCAAAATAGGCCCCTTCTTGTTTCATCTCCCGGTATTCAATCGATGCCCCGAGTTTTTCTAATGCTTGAATATGAAAATCTACAGGGCGCTTTCCTAAATCATCGCCTCCCAAAGTAGGTACAATAATATCGTGATCGGTTCTACCAAGTAGAGCTCCAATCATCAGAATCGGGATGCGGTTTGCTCCAGAAAAGCGCTGGGGCACATACGTTGTTCGCAACTCTTTTGTCTCTACTTCAATGATTTGGTTTTCTTTATCCCAAGAAATGTTCATACCAATTTCTTTGCAGAGATTTACTGTGATGGATACATCGCCTATATTAGGTACATTTTTAAAGACGCATTTTTTATCAGAAAGAAGAGAGGCTACTAATAGTTTTGTAGTCGCATTTTTTGCACCGCTTGCTCTAATAGAGCCCTTCAGAGGTTTTCCTCCTTGGATTTTCAGTAATTCTGCTGACATAATTTTTAGTACCCTCTATTTGCTGCTATCATGTATATCGAAATAAAAAAAGAATTGCCATAAGCTATGCAAAAAATTTTCTTACTGCGTCTTTTTTCTTGTGCATTATACGTCCTTTTAGGTGGATCGATCGCCTTTTTTTTCTTATCTTTTCTATACCAAGAAACGGTATTTTCTTTGACCTACCATCACTGGGCGATGCAGACAAGCCTTCTTGTCATCGCAATTTTTTTGGTGCAGATCTATCTCATTAAATGGGATAAACAAAAGGAAAAAATTCTACAGGAAAAAACAGAAGAGCAACAAGAAAAATCTTTGCTTTCCACGAACAATATACGAGAGGATTTTGAGAATTTTAAACGGGAGTCTTTACACGCATTTAAAGGGACAATTAAAATCTCTTCTCTTTTTTGGATTTATTCTATCAAAAAAGAAAAGGTGCTCTCTTTTGAAGAGGCAAAAAAAGAGGTGTTTCGTTCGTTAAAAAAGCAGTATACAGCCGTTCCTTGGATGGGCGATCTTTTAGAAGACATCAGAAAAGATTTGAACAAATACGATAAATCGATCAAAAACGATTGCTTAAAGCCCTCAGAGCTTGATCCAGACAAATAGGATTTTCTTTCTATCAACCGCAAAACTTGTATATACTGATTCTACATATGACAAGTTATCGATATAAAACTGGTTTAGGCCAGGACAGTCACCGTTTTTTACCTGAAGGCTCTGCCAAACCCTGTATTATTGGTGGGGTGATCTTTTCAGATGCACCTGGCTTATCAGCGCATTCTGATGGGGATGTGGTGTTTCATGCGCTTTGCAATGCGATCACATCGATTACCACAGTACCGATTTTAGGAGGCATTGCAAACGAGCTATGCTTAAAAGATGGGATCACAGATTCTCTTGTCTATCTACAAAAAGCGCTGGATACTCTAAAAGAAACAGAAGTGGTCCATATCGCCTTATCACTCGAGGCAAAGCGGCCTAGATTAGAAAAAAGGCTTCCAGAAATCCGAAAAAATGTAGCAGCAGCCGCGCGCATCTCAATACAATCGGTAGGGGCTACCGCGACTTCTGGAGATGGCCTCACCGATTTTGGCTGCGGCGATGGGATTCAGTGTTTTTGTATTCTTACGGTTCGGGAAAAAATCGATTAATATACGTCTAGCAGCAGCCGCTTAGTTTTTTTTAGATCCCGGATGTAGCTTGAAGATTGTTCTTCAGAAAGCCCTTTTTCCTTTGACGCAATCTGTTTTAGCATTTCCAAGACATCTTTTGCCATGTTTTTTGCATCGCCGCAAATGTACAAAATAGCCCCTTTTTCCATCCAAGAGATCAGCTTTTTTCTATTGGCAAAAAGAGCGTCTTGTACATACCGTTTTTCTTCTTGATCACGGGAAAAAACAGAAGTTATTTGTAAGGGGATTTTTTTAGAAAGCTCTTCCCAGTCATTTTGGTAATAAAAATCATAAGCTTTTTGCCTTTCTCCAAAGATCAACCAGTTGTTACCCTCGCTTTGATGGAAGGCGCGTTCTTCTAAAAATGCTCTAAAAGGGGCAATGCCTGTTCCAGGCCCGATCATAACAATCGGTGCATTGGGATCTTTCGGTAAATGAAAATCTTTTGCGGCTTGTATATATCCTTGCACAAGATCCCCTTTTTGTAAGCTATGGCAAAGATAGGAACTTCCCAGTCCATAACGGATATTTCCTTTTACTTCATAGGAAGCTAGCGCAACCGTCAAATGGATTTCAAAGGGTCTGTACAAAGAAGAGCTAGCAATAGAATAAAACCTAGGAGTCATTGGAAGAAGGCTATCTGTTAGCGTTTGTACATCTATTTTACATGCTTTTTTCGGAAGTAGATCGATCAAATCTACTGCAGTTGACGCATCTTTTGAAAACGCGAGATCTAAGCAGGCGCAAAAACGCCTTGTCGCTTTTTGTAGATTTGCTTTTTCCTTTAAAAAGGTCTTAAAAGAAATCTTTTGTCCACTTTTTTTGGGGAAAACCAGTTCTTTTCCCGAAAAGCCCGTTTTTTCCAAAAAAAGGTCCACTACAGCATCGGAGTTTTTTGGGTAAACCGCAATGCTATCACCTGGAACAAAAAGCGCAGGTTTTTCTGTTTTTAAGACGACATGAAAAGTGCTTTTACTCGACCCTTTTTGATTCAGGAGCTCTTTTTTTTCAAATACAGCATCTACTTGGATTTTTGTGGACTGATCTACCGTTTGCATAAAATTCTAGACAAAAGAAAAGGAAACATTTTACTTTAAGGTTATGATACGTTACCTAAGTATACTACTTATCCTCTCCTCATGCAATAGCGGCTATCATAACCGGGCCTATATTCTGTCTCATAGACAAGATCCTCTTCCTATTCCACAAGAAGAGTGGAATGAGGAAGAATCTGAGGAATAAAGATATCTTTCCTCTATGGTTAGAAATGGCGCAGGTTACGATTGAGAACCCTGCTTTTTTCCTCCCAAAGTGTTAGCTAGTCTACGCTTAACGCTATCCATATCCATTTCTCCGATCTGTCCCGTCTTCAGACGTACTTTGGCGAATGCTATAATATCTGCATCAAGGGATTTATATTCAGGGTTTTGTTTTTCTTCAGGAACGTTCACAAAACCGTATTGACTAGGGTCCAGATATGCCGTTATTGCGCTTCTATGGTGCAGGCTCAGATTATCAGGCAGCTTTTTTCTCGGGCCCTCTGGCAGTAAGAGCTCTTTTAGTTTTGGCAAGCGATTCAGCTTGGGAAGATCATCTTATTCTAATGATAAAGCGGTTTTTAAATAAGTATTTAACTTTTTTTGTTTGAATCTAGAGCTAGGATCTCTTCGCTTTCCCAGAACTTTTTCATAGAGAGGAGTTTTTTATTTGAAATGCCTCCTAAAAATTGGATGGCTCGTAAAAAGCGGGCTCTTGCACGTTCTTTACCCAGAATAGCTACTGATGCGAATAATGGAGGACCTTTGCGTTTGCCCATGATTGTGGCAAAAAGAATGGGTATAATGATTTTCTTATGGTGCAGGTTGCATCGTTTAGCTACTTCATGAGAGGCTTTTTCGATGTTTTCTTTTGACCAATCTTCCTGTAGAAAAAATAGTAGGTACTGCAAGACTTGCTTGATGGTATCTTGATCTACTCCCTTGATTGTGAATAAAGATTCAGTGAGATCTAAGCGGTCTGCAAAGAAAAAATCACAAAGGGGGATGAAATCACTGAAAGTTTTCATCCGGGTATGGGCAAGAGACATCAGCTTTTGCATGAACTCTTCTTGAAAAGACCACTCCTGGATTCTTTTCCAAAGGTCTTTTTCTTCGATGGTTTCTATGATGTATTTCTGGTTGATCCAGTCGAGTTTTTTTTGATCAAAAAAAGCGCCTGATTTCCCAATCCTTGTAGGATCAAAGGTAGAGATGATTTTTTCTAAAGGGTAGATTTCTTCAGCATCTTCCATGCTGTAGCCCATTAAGGTTAGAAAATTTACAAGGGCTTCAGGAAGGTAGCCACTTTTTTGGAAGTAAAATACAGAGGTGGGATTCTTTCTTTTGGAGAGCTTTTTTCCATCGTCTCCTAAAAGAAGAGGCATATGCATGAATGTGGGTTTAGAAAATCCAAAGGCTTCATATAGAAATATATGCTTGGCGGTAGATGAAATCCATTCATCTCCACGGATCACATGGGTGATTTTCATTAAATGATCATCTACCACATTGGCTAGGTGGTAGGTAGGAAATCCGTCGGATTTGATCAAAATCTGGTCGTCGATGTCTTGCCAAGGGGTGGTGATGCGCCCTTTAATTGCGTCTTCAAAAACGCATTCTCCTTGTAGGGGAATTTTTAAGCGGATGACATACGGCTCACCTTTTGCTTCTTTTTCTGCGACTTCTTCTTTTGATAAGCTGCGGTATCTGCGATCGTAACCTATTCTATGGCCCATTTTTTTCGCAAGCTCGCGCATTTCTAAAAGCTCTTCAGCTGTAGCAAAGCATTTATATGCATAGCCTTTGTCTAGTAGCATTTGCGCGTATTCTTGGTAGATGGAAAAACGCTCTGATTGTCTGTAAGGGCCGTAAGGGCCTCCAATATCTGGGCCTTCATCCCATGTGATATTGCACCACTTAAGGGCTTTATAAATGTTTTCTTCAAACTCTTTAGTAGATCTAGACTGATCTGTATCTTCGATCCTTAACACAAACGTGCCTTTAAAATGGCGGGCAAAAATCATGTTAAAAAGAGCGATGAATGCAGTGCCTACATGAGGATCACCAGAAGGAGAGGGAGCTATACGAACGCGAACATTTTCCATGGACAATACTATGCCGGGTTTTCTCTTAAGAATCAATATGGATCAAGACAAGAAGGTCTTTCATAATGTGTATACACTCTTCTAATTGGAGGTCTTGTAGAGCAAATTTTTCTAGATCTTCTGCAGGTGCGGTATCTTTTATTGCGGCTAAAAACTGCTGGTAGCGTGGGTTTTCTGCGATTCTTTGTGAGGAATTTTGTTGCAGCTGGCTTTGGTAGGCTTGGTATAAAGGCTCTGCTTTTTGTAGGTGTTTGCGGTATAAAGCGCCTAGTCGTTTTCTTTGTAGTAAAGGGATATCTGATAAATCGTCTACGAAACGGGGGGAAATAGCGTCTTCTTGTATGGGAAATGTTCCAAAGCTTTCACCAATATCGGCTTCTTCAAATAAGCCAGGTACGATAAGATCGGGTTTCACTCCAACAAGCTGGGGGCTTTTCCCTGAAACGGTATAATACATCCCTCTTGTGACTTTAAATTCTCCTTCAGGATTGACTGTTCCAGTAGAGCTTGCATCTAATGTAAAGCCTTGAAACGTTCCTTTACCAAATGTTCTAGAATCGCCGACGGTTAACGACCTTCCATAGTCTTGCAAAGACCCTGTTACGATTTCAGAAGAAGAAGCGGAAAGTTTGTTGGTAAGTACAATTAACGGCCCTTGCCAAAATGCTTTGCCGTTTTGCGCTCTGGAGTGGTATATCCGGTGGAGGCTATCTTTAACAGAGACGACAATACCATTTTCAATGAAAAGGCTGGTGACTTTTACCGCTTCGTCTAGCATGCCTCCTGAGTTGTTCCGAAGGTCTAAAATCACGCCTTTAAGGTGGTGATTTTTTTGCACTTCTTGTAGCGCATTTTTAATGTCTTTAGATGAAGAGGTGTTTTCATCTCTGTAAAAAGAAAAAAGCCGCACATGTGCAATGACCCCATCTCCAAAAGGGTGGGTCTCTGTGCGTATTCTAGAATCTTCTAGTACGATTTCATCTCGGGTAAGCTCTACATCGATGGTTTCTAAAGAAGCCGTTTCGTTTTTTGTGACTTCTCTTAATACAGTCAAGGTGACTTTAGAGCCTTGTTCTCCGCGGATTTTTTCTACCGCTTCAAATACATTTAAACCAGCTACAGGCTGATTGTCGACGGCGATGATCCTATCACCCATTTTTAATGTAGATTTTTCTGCGGGGCTGCCCTCTAAAATCCTCATTACGCTAAAGCCATCTAAGGTATCTTTTAACTGCGCTCCAATCCCAAAAAGCCTTTGCTGCACTTGAATCATGAACTGGACAGCCTCTCGGGGGGTAAAATAACTTGTGTTGGAATCTAACGACTGACAAAAAGCCTTTAGAACGTTCACAAGGATCCATTTTTCCTGCTCTTTAGGATCTTTTTGATCCATGGCTTTTTCCCTAATGGAGCGGTTTTTTTGGATCATTTTGAGATACAAAGAGCGGGTCTTTTCATCAAGCTTGCTAGCGGTGTTTTCGTGTAAATAGCGGAGCTTCATCCACCGGTTTTTTAATTCAGATGGCGTTTTGGCCCAGCCTCTTTTTTCCCAAGTTTTCCAAGAATCTACCGATATATCTGCAGAAGGCGCCTTTTCTTCCAACGTAGACTCAGCGGCATTTCTTCGAGAAATGGCTACTGGTAGCTGTTTTTGTATTTCATGAAATGCAGCGTATTTTCCGTAGCGCAGTCCATCTGCTACGTCGGATAGCGTTTTTTCAGAGGGGCTGAGCCAGCGCTCTACTTCTTCTTCGAGAAAATAAAGCTTTGCAGGGTCAATCTCTGTTAGGAAATTTTTGAGGGTTCTTTTTGCAAGTTCTTGATTGATCGATTGATAAGAGAAATGCACATCTAAAATATGCTGCATTTTTTCCCGAACAACTCGAGGAGTCAGGTTCGGTGAAGAGCTATATAAGCAAGAACTTAGGCATAGAATCCAAAAAAGTAGAGCTCTTGCCACAGGGATCTCCTCATCTTCTATTGATCAATTTGTAACTATACGGGATCGTCTGATTAGATCCAAAATAAAAAGAATTTCTTCTCAAACTATTTATTTAGAATTGTTTATATGAATTAAGCAACTAATGAGGCTTTTTTAACAAACTATCTAGGATAGCTCTTGCTTTCAAGTCTTTATTATGTAATAATGATTATTCAATAATGACAAAGTAATTGAGATAATGCATTAATCGCACTAGCGTTATCACCCAATTATTTGAATGTAAAAAGATTTTTTAACAAAAACCCCAAACGAAGGAAAAAAACCATGGTAGAGGAAAAAGATTGGGACCAACCGAGAGAGGCGATTATTCAAGAAGATCGACCTACATCGGATATTAAGGTGGTCTCTATAACAGAAGCTGCGAGAATTAATAATGTCACTCGCCAAGCGATTTATGTTGCGATCAAACAACGCAAGTTGAAAGCGACAAAAAGCTCCACAAGATGGACAATTCATTTAGATGATTTAGAAGAGTATCGCAAAAATAAATACTCAAGAACAAAATCTACATATGAAGGGGAGCTTCTTTTTGACAACAATAAAGGGTTTTATTCTGTCAATCAAGCAGCGCAAATTTTAAATGTTCCTGCGCAAAAAGTCTATTATGCGACTAGAATTGGGCATTTAAAAGCGCACCGTAAAGGAGCTGCTTGGGTCGTCCATTCGGAGGATATTGAAGCCTATAAACACGGCTACTTGCAAAAGAAAGTAACTGAGCAAGAAGCAAGTTAAATGAAAAAGCAGATGGCGCGCCATCTGCTTTTTTTATTTAAAAGTCTTTGATGTGCAGTTGAATCGTTGCTTTATTGTAGTAGTGATTGACTGTAGGTGTAAAAATCACCCGAAAGGTTCCTTTTTTTTCTTGTAAGGCTTCTAGCCTTTCGGCCATACCAAAACCAATACCATCCAGTACCCTATCTCCCTGTTCTAAATGCATTTTCAGATGAGATCTCCCTACGATTTTTGCAGGTCGATGTAATTTGACATCTGTATAGAAAAAGGGAGCGGGATTTTCATTCCCAAAAGGCTCTAAGAGTTTCAGCGATTCCATGAAGTCAAAAGTAATATCTTGAAAATCAATCCGCGCATCGAGATACAGTTTTTTGACAACGTCCATATCACCAAGCGCTGCATTTGCTTCGTCGATAAAAGCTTTTTTCAGCTCTTCAATACGCTCTTTTTTGATGGTGAGCCCTGCTGCGTAGTCGTGGCCTCCAAAATTTTCTACAAGGTGACGGTGTTTTTTTAATACAGGTATAAGAGCAAAAGGTGGAATCGTTCTAATGGAGCCTTTGCCCAATGCAGAACCTACAGCAATAACCATCGCAGGGCGGTTATATTGCCTAGAAATTTTCGATGCAATGATGGGTACAACGCCTGGATGCCATGCATCTGAATGAAACACAAGCGCTTTATCTTCGAGTAGCTCTGGCCCATTTTCTAGTATGTTTTCGACATCATCGGAACCCCGTTTATCAATTATCTGCCGCTGGGTTTTATACGCATAGCGCACAGATGCCAATTTTTCTGCTTATTTTTCATCGTTTGCAAGAAGCAGTTCAATTCCTTTTTGTGGGTTTGCGATTCTGCCTAAGCTATTGAGCCGTGGAGCAATTTTCAATGCGATATCGATGGGGGAAATTTCTCCTACATCTAAACCGCAAATTCTAAAGAGTTTTTTTAATCCAATGCGGGCATTTTTTTTCAGTACCTCAAGGCCGTAGCGCACTAAGATCCGGTTTTCTCCTATCAACGCGCCCATATCCGCAATCGTTCCTAATGCGACAAGATCAAGGTAATCTTTTAGATCCACTCGATTGGCAATCAATGCCCCTTTTTCTGTGAGTGCATTGAGTAAAGCGTGCGCTAATTTGAATGCAACACCAACGCCTGTTAACTCCCGATTGGGATAGGTGCTTTGGATTAATTTCGGGTTTAGGGTGGCTACCGAGTGGGGTAGTTTTTTCGTAGGCTCGTGGTGATCGGTGATAATGATATCGATTTGCTTGCGGTCGATTGCAGATAGCTCTTTGCTAGAGCCGATACTACAGTCTACTGTAATCAAAAGAGAGCAGTTTTTTTCTTTAGCATACTGGAACGCATTTTCTGAAAGGTTTTGACTGAGCTCTGCTGTATTGGGTATATAACAAAGTACGTTGACGCCAATTTTTTGTAAAAATTCGGTCAGAAGGGCGCCTCCACTCATGCCATCTACATCGTTATCTGCATAGACAAGTACCCGTTCTCGTTTTTTTAAAGCGGCAAGAACTCTTTTGACCGCTTTATCCATATCGGCAAAAAGGTGTGGGGAATGTAGCTGTGGTAATTTCCCGTAGAGAAAAGAATGAATCGCTTCTAAATCATCAACACCTCTAGATACAAAAATCTGCGCTGTTGCTGGATGGATGTGAAATTCTCGTATGATATTTTGTAAGAGAACCGGGTTGTTTTCAGGATAAATCCAAAGGTGGGAAGAAGGGCTCATCTAGAAAGACCTAATGCAATGGAAAATACTTGCGAAAACATGATGCGCTCAAGTTAGGTCAGGTGGGTTATACCTGAAAAACCAAAAATATACTATTGCTTGTATTTTCGCAATTAAGATGCAAAAAAATCTCTTTACGCTTCCTTAATAGTTTTTTTAATAACCCCTTTTTTTGGGGAAAATAGCAGAAGAAAAGGCCCAGCTAAGAAAAGAGACGAGGCAGTGCCAAATAAAACGCCCATAGCCATAATGAACGAGAAGTTGAAAATAGCAGCTCCTCCAAAGCATACGAGCGTGCTTAAAGAAAGTAGGGTCGTAAGCGAAGTCATGAGAGTTCGGGATAAAGTACCATTGATGGCTTGTTCAATCAGATCGGAAAAAGAAGCTTTTTCTGTACGGAGAAGATCTTCTCGCATCCGGTCAAATACAATGATGGTATCGTTTAAAGAATAACCAATGATGGTCATAAGAGCGGCTACTGCATGTAGGTCGAGTTGTAAAGGCATTCCGAAAAAGCGCAGCAGACTGATTGCTCCTAAAGAGACCAGTACATCGTGCAATAAACAAAGGATCGCTGCGGCTGCATAGGAGAATTCAAAACGAAGGGTTAGGTAGCAAAAGATCCCTACAAATGCAAGTAAAAGACCAATAAGCGCCTGCGTTTTCACATGGGAAGAAAACTGCGCACTGACAGAAGAAAACGACTCATGAAGATGTGCAAGGCTCTCTTCTTTGATGGATAGATCATCTGCTTGTAATGCCTCGATGATCCAACGAATCGACGGGTTTTTTTCAAAAGGGTAGGCGTTTTTAGCAACATTTGCAATAGACCGGGTTTTTTCTTCTAGAGAAGATCCCAGTAAAATCCGTAAATGATTGGGTTGATTTAACTCCCGTATCTGAATAGCAGAGGGGTGCATTCCTGCTTTGATGAGAGCAGTGCGTACCTCTTTTCTATAAGAAACAGTTTCTTTTGGGGTTAGCTCCACTGTCAAAGAATAGCCTCCTTGAAACTCCAACCCTAAAAGAGACTGTTTCTGGAGGAGCGCAGCGCCCCCTCCCGAAATGATTAAGGTTGTGCTTAACAAAAAGAGGTATTTTGCCTTTGTTAGAAAGGCAAAAGAGGGCTTATAAAAAGAGCGTTTGGTAAAAAGCTGGCATTTTCTAGAGCGTTCGAGCCACCAATTGAAAAAGACTCTTGTGACAAAAAGCGCAGAAAATAAAGAGGAAAGCGTTCCGATAATGAGGGTAATCGCAAAAGCTTTGATAGGCCCTGCATCAAAGTTGAAAAGAATTATTCCTGCAATGACAGTGGTGATGTTTGCATCAAAAATCGCGCTATATGCCTTTTCATAGCCTGAAAATAGCGCCCGTTTTAAAGAGACATTTTTTGTGAGCTCTTCTTTGATTCTTTCAAATACAATGACGTTGGCGTCAACGGCCATCCCTAAGGTCAAGATAATTCCTGCAATACCTGGTAGGGTCAGGGCGGCGCCTATACTTTGTAAAGAGGCCCACATGATGAGTAAATTTAAGATAAGAGCAAAAGATGCAATGATCCCTGCAAAACCGTAGTAGCCGCTCATAAACACCATTACAAGAGCAAGCGCTGATACCATAGCAATAATGCCTTGGAATTTTTCTTTTGCGCCTAATTCAGGGCTCACGTTGGTTTCTGATACGATTTTTGGTGTGTAAGATAAAGAGCCTGCTTTTAAATCAAATGCAAGTGCAGCTACTTCTTTTTGCGAAAAATTTCCTGAAATCATCGCTTGATCGCGTATCGCAGCCTCTAGTTTTGGCGCGCTGATCAGCTCATCATTGAGAAGTACGCACATACGAAACCCTTCGCCGCCTGTGTATTTTTCAAGGGGAGATCCGACAACAGAGTCTCTACAAAAGCGTTTTGTCCAAGCATGTAACGCACCTTTTGGATCGATGCTTTTTCCTTTTTCATTGGTATGAGATCCTTGCACGGCAAAGCGCAAAAAATTGCCTTGTACAGGGTCATAAGAAGGCGCAATTTTTGTGAGGTGCGCTCCTTTCAAAGCGTAGTTATGAAATGCAATTAAAAGAGGGGGATAGCCGTCTTGTTTTGCTGCATCTTTTCGATACACCGCAATTTTCGAGAAGGTTTCGTCATAATCAGACTGGCTACTGGTTTTTCCAGGAACAGCAAGGCGAAGGCCTTTAGCGAAGAGTGTATTTGCTGCTGCAGACTTCGGTAGCGCTTTTTCTGGATCAGAGGCGTCGCCGTATAAGTGTTTACAGGCGATTTCCTGAATTTCTTCTGGATGGGTTTTTCCATGGATACTCGCTTCGTTCCAAACAGCTTCTAAAAAGGAAAAAACATCTTCTCTTAATTCGGGGTTTCTATAGGAAAATTTTTCATTTGCGATATGAAAAAACATGGAGGAGCCTTTGATCAGCTCTTCTGCAGAAAAATTTTGGGACCCTGGAAAATCGATGACAATATGATCTGCTTCTTTTCTGATTTGGACTTCAGAGACACCTAATCTGTTCACTCTTTTTTCCAGCTCGCTCATGCCTTTATCTAATTCCAGCGGGTCGGTGACTTTTTCCCCTTTTGGATCATGCAAAGAGACGGTAACGGTTTTTCCCCCTGATAAGTCGAGGCCCCAGCGTAATATTTTCCGTTCATCTCCTCGAAAATATTTCGTAGCGCTTAGCGTCATATTGCTCCAAAAAGCGCTTTTAGTTGGAGCGGGGTGAAAGGAGTGCTCGTTTGCATAAAGCGCGGTTTGCGCTTTATGATACGCATCTTTTTCTTGCAGGAGCCTTTCATGTTTTGCGGTATCGATCTGGTTTTGCGTTAAGATCCGGTGCTCTACGTCTTTGAGCTCTAAGTAGGCATAGCGTTTTGATCCTCGCACAGAAAATGCTTCTTCTGTCGCGCGTAAAAATGGATGAAAATACTGGGGTTTTTCAAAAATTAGATCGCCAGAAAAGTTGCGATCGTCTGTCAACATCTTTGCAGGGAAGCATACAAAGCCTCTGGATCGGAAAAACCGCTGCATTGTTTGTATATCTTGTAAAAGGTCGGATGCACCTTCTGATTTTTCAGAGCCTTCGTATTTTTCTAACAAGCTTCCCAGCCCTTTTGCTACGACGTAAAGAGAGGGTTTTTGTAAAAAAGGAAAAAGCGTTTCTTGTTTTTCTGGGTGAACAAGGACTATTCCTAAGCGCTTCTCTGGGTAAGAGGCGTTTATATAAGATTTTGTAGAGAAAATAGGAAACGCATCTTGTTGCAGTTCAGGATGCTCTACTTTCCAGTTCAATAGCCCATCTTTCAGCAAAGAAAGCTCATCTTCTGCTATTTTCCAAAGATCGAGAGCAAGCAGACTTTTGCTGTTTTCTATATCGTATAAGGTAATGGAAAACCCTTCTTTATCCCGGCTGATTTTTTCTGAGGAAATATTTGCAATGCGCGAGATTTCTTCTAAAATCAGATGGGTAGAAGATGAGCCCTTTTTTTCGTTGATAAAAGCTTGCACATCTTCATGCAGTTTAAACGCAATTTTTTCTTCTTTCCAATCGAGCACCACTTCTTTTATGAAGGGGTGCGTTTTTCCTAAAGATAAATGGAAAATATCGCTTTGGTCTGATCGGATTTTACGCAGAAGATTGCCTACAAAATCCTCGCAGGAAATCGGTTTTTTTGGCTGGTACATATCGAGTAGGTTATGCGATTTCTTGATAAATGAAAGAGTGGCGTTTACCTGCTTTTTCTCTAGGCTCTTTTTTTCTTTGGAAAGCGCCTTTTTTTTCACATCAAGTGCATCTTCTAAAGCTTTGAAAGAGCTTTTTAGCCTCGCAATACAAGGCGCGTTTTCTTTAGATAATAAGCTGGTAAAATATCTCTTTGTAATAGGAGAATTTTTGCCAAAAATGCTTTGGTATTCTTGGAGGGACTGCGCTAATCGGATGAGCTCTTCTTCTTTTTTCTGCTTTTCTGGAAGAGATAGAATATGGGTGATTTTTTGTCTTTGATCAAAAGGGGCAAAGATTGCAGATGTGATCGTAGACAGCCGGTCCAATACGATATTGCGGTATAAGGCAGAAGATTTTGGTATACCTCTTTGCTTGTCGCTAAATGTTAAGTAGCCTTCAAGATTTTTATTTGTCGCAAAAGAGCGCTCTAAAATGCACTCTTTATTGGAAAAAGATTCTTTTGCAGGAGCCCTTAAATGCAAAGATGCAGGGTTAAGCTGCATAGATCTTTTGGCAAGAGGCCACTTGTCTCTGAAGGTCGAAGCGTCCGCTTCTTTATAAAATACAACGCGGATTTTTCCAGGAATATCTGGGTCTTCCTCAAGGCTTTTTGGTTTAATCGATAGCGTGCGGCAAAAAGAGCGCAGGACTTGAAGCGCGTTCTCCTGTTTTTCCGCTACGCGAAAGGCGATTTCTTTTTGAATATACGTCGCATCTTTTGCATCAATTGTTTTGCCTAACGGCTTTGTATAGTAAAAAATTGTTGGTAAAATGTTATAAATCGTTAAAAACATAACGAAAATAATTAAACTTACTTGCCATTTTTTTACTTTTTCCATTGATAGTTACGCCTTATAAGGTAATTATCCTTATAAAATAATCAAAATCTTTGATTCCGTCTATCAAAATTCCTGAGTTGATCCAATTTTTTTTGAATACAATCTCCAAACAGCTTATGCTATGTAAGAGATCAAATGGAGATCTACTTAATGTATCTGGTTTCATCCTACAATTTTTTTCCACGCTACATTTTTCCCATTACTTTATGAACAAGATACAACCAGAAATGCCTTCTTCAACGTATAGCCTGTCGTCTCCAGAGCATGTTGCGATCATCATGGATGGTAACCGCAGATGGGCAAAACTAAGGGGAAAAAACTCGATAGAAGGGCATTATCAAGGTGCAGAAAAGCTGCGTGAAATGGTCCGTTTTGCCGCTTCTTTAGGCATCAAATTTCTTACTGTTTACGCTTTTTCTACAGAAAATTGGCATAGATCCAAAGAAGAAGTCGACTCGTTGATGGAGCTTTTTGGACTCTATTTGCAGCAGGAAAAAGCAGGGATTGTAAAAGAAGGTGTGCGATTAGAGACCATTGGGAATCTATCAGAGCTTCCTCTGCCGCTACAAGCTACATTTCATGAAGTGAAAGAGGCGTCTAAAGAAGGGGAAAACATCACTTTAATCATCGCTATGAACTATGGTGGAAGAAACGAGCTGATCCGAGGGATGAAAAAAATGTTTTGCGATCTAAAAAAAGGCAAGTTAGACGCAGAAGCAGTTGATGAAAAACGGTTTTCTTCTTATTTAGATACAGCGAGCTATCCCGATCCCGATCTGATTATTCGTAGTTCGGGAGAGTGCAGAATGAGTAACTTTTTACTTTGGCAAAGCTCGTATGCAGAAATTGTGGTGATCGATACGCTTTGGCCCGATTTTTCTACAGAAGACTTTTCCTCAGCTATAGAAGAATACCAAACTAGAATACGAAGAGGTGGACAGTGAAAGAATTTGGGCAAAGGGTGATCAGTACAACAATTTCCCTAACCTTGCTTCTTTTATTGATCTACTATGCAAATACTTCTTTAGGATCTCTTTTTGTTTTGGCAGCTCTTTCTTTGCTTTCTGTATGGGCTTTGCAAGAATATGATGCGCTTTTGCACACAAAAGCAACTTCGATCATTTTCTTTTTTTCTGCCAGTATTTCCGTAGTTTGGATCAATCTTAACTACGCGTTTTTACAAGGGATATTTCCATCGAAGCTCTATTTTTCACTGCTTCTTGGACTCATGCCTATCTACTTTGTCTGTTTAGTGGCAGCGGCAAAACCTGCAAAGGGCTTTTTATTGAAAACAGCTTCTTCTGGATTTTCTTTGCTCTACATTACCGCGCCGCTGAGTCTCATGCTTTGGATCTTATATAGCCCAGAGTTTTCAGGTAGAATTTGGTTTTTGTATCTAATTTTTGTCACAAAAATTTCCGATGTTGCAGGCTACTTAGGCGGCAAGCTTCTTGGCAGAGTGCCTCTTGCTCCAAAAATTAGCCCTAGAAAAACATGGGAAGGCAGTATTTTAGGGGTGTTTTTTTCTATTGTCTGCAGTCTTTTGTTTGCTTATCTACAACAAAAGTATGCTTGGTCTAATTTTTCGCTTTCTTATACAAGCGCTCTATTTTTAGGCGCCTTTCTTTCTTGTATTGGTCAGATAGGCGATCTTTTTGAGTCGTTATGCAAAAGGGATGCGGGTAAAAAAGATAGTAGCAAGCTGCCAGGATTTGGCGGCGTATTAGATCTACTTGACTCGCTTTTATTTACTACACCTTTTCTTACATGTTTTCTTTTGGGGTGATATAGATGATCATTACTATTGATGGACCTTCGGGTACAGGAAAATCGACAACAGCTAAACGCTTAGCTTCTGCATTGCAGATTGCTTATCTAGATACAGGAGCGATTTACCGCTCTCTTGCTTGGTTTTTTTTAGAGGAAAAAATCGATCCTGCAAATGAAGCTGAAGGTAAAAAAGCGCTGAAACGGTTTCATCTTGAAATCACGGAAGACGAGAATTACATCGTTTCTGGAAAAAATATAACGAAAGAGCTGCGCAAAGAAAAAATTTCTACGTTAAGCTCTACTGTCTCTGCTTTTCCCTACATTCGTAAACACCTTCGGAAAATTCAGCGTGGGTGCATGAGTAAGCGCTCTGGTGTTGTAGAAGGAAGAGATATAGGCAGCGCTGTTTTTCCTAAAGCAGATGTGAAAATTTTTCTCACAGCCAGCTTAGCAAGTAGAGCAAAAAGACGGCATTTACAGCTAAAAGAGCAGTTTCCAGATCAAGATTTTTCCCTGAAAGATATCGAAGAAAAACTCGATCAAAGAGATCAAGCAGATAGCACAAGAGCTTCTTGTCCGCTGAAAAAAACAAGCGATATGTATGTGATTGATACCACAAATCTTTCGTTGGAAGAGGTGTTGATTGCTATTTTGCATAGGATTCCGAGAAAGAAAATGCGCTTTTTCTACAGGATGATTTTTCAAATTGCCTGGGGTATATTTCGCTGTTTTTACCGCTTTCGGGTGTATGGTAAACAGCATCTTTTTGCAGGGCCTGCTCTTGTTATTGCCAACCATACCTCATATTTCGATCCCCATATGACTGTTCTTGCGATGAAAGAAGAGCTCCATATTCTTGCTAGAAATACCCTATTTCGGCAAAAGCTCTTAGCTTCTTTGATTTTATAACTAAAAGCCCATCCCCAACATCAAGGAAAAAAAGATGTCACTGCGATGAAAACGACCTTTTCTTTGCTAAAACAAGGGGAAAAAGTGCTCCTTTTCCCTGAAGGGGGTAGGTACTCAGGAAAAACCCTGCATCCGTTAGAACCAGGCATTGGATTTTTAGCTTATAAAAGTCTTGCGCCAATCATCCCCATCTATATTTCTGGGGCTTGTGATGTATGGGGGAAAACGCGGAAATTTCCTAAGCTATTTGGTAAAGTTACCTGCCATATAGGCCCTCCTATTTTGCCTGCAACGTACAGCCCTATGGATAAAAAAGCTTTTATGAAAAAAGTGGTGCAAGATGCAGAAGCATCTCTCACCAATTTACAGAATAAAGCGCGTTTATAAGATCCTACTTAGAGTAAAAGATCGTTTCCTGGAATTGCTTTTTTTGCGTATACCGCATACTATTGTAGGTAAATGAGGTGCATATGAGTGAAGAACAGATCAAAAAACTATCGGACGAAAATTTTACTAGCGAAATTGCAACTGGAGTTACTCTAGTAGACTTTTATGCTGAGTGGTGCGGCCCTTGTCGTATGCTAAATCCTGTTTTGCAAGAGCTTGCATCAGAAATGCAGGAAGTAGCGTTTGGTAAAGTCGATATTGACGTAGCTGAATCAGTTTCTCAGCAATTTCAAATCACTACAGTACCTACCATGATTTTGTTTCAAGAGGGAAAAGAAATCGGCCGGATTGCAGGGCTACAAAGTAAATCTGCTATCCGATCTTTTATAGAAACCACCCGTTCTTGATATGATCAAACGCTTTCTTTTTTGGGTGTTTTTTTTCACCATTTTAGGAGGCATTTTTATCCATTTTCATACGAAATTTCCCCCGTTTCTTTCCTGGTTTGGCAGGCTGCCGGGGGATATGGTGATCATGAGAAAAAAGTCTTATGTGGACTTGCCTGTCGTATCTTCTAGTATTATCTCGGGCATTATTGTCTTACTTACCTCGATTTTTACAAGAAAACGGTAGTACTTGCCGCCGCATTTCATAAGCAGCGATAGCGCATGCGTTGGATAAATTTAAGCACCTGCACTCTTGTTCCATTGGGATGGTGACAAGGCGGTCTGCCCATTTTTCCATGATTTTTTCTGGTATACCTGTTGTTTCACTACCGAAAATCAGCATGCTGTCTTTTTGATAGGTAACGTCGGTATACGCTACTTTTCCCTTCGAAGAAAATAGAAAAAAAGAAGAGGAGTTTTCTAAATACTTTTCTATATCATCGATTTCTTCTATGGGAAAAGAAGGTACGTAGTCTAGTCCTGCCCTTTTCATATAGCGGTCGCTTATAGAAAAACCGTAGGGCGGTACTAAAGCTAAAGATGCACCTACAGCCACACATGTGCGGATGATATTGCCTGTATTTTGGGGAATTTGTGGATGGACTAAAACGATTTTCAAGGCGATATGTGTTTTAGACAAAGTTCTTGTAAATGTTCAGGATTTGCACGAGAAGGAGCCTGCATCATCAAGTCTTTTGCATGGAGAGTTTTCGGAAAAGCGATCACATCGCGGATGCTTTTTGCGTTGCATAAAATCATCATGAGCCGATCTAATCCAAGAGCGATGCCTAAATGAGGCGGCGTACCATACTGTAGTGCATTTAAGAAAAATCCAAATTTTTCATGCATCTGCTCTTCATCTAACTCTAAGATAGCAAATATCTCTTGTTGAAGAGCCGAATCATGAATCCTCATCGATCCCGAACCCATTTCATATCCGTCAATAACTAGATCATAAGCCAAAGAGCGGACGTTTTCTGGATTAGAGCGAAGAAAAGAAAGGTCTTCTGGGTGGGGAGCTGTAAACGGGTGATGCGCGCTTTCTATGCGATTTGTATCGGGATCTTTTGTAAACAGGGGAAAATCGGTTACCCATAAAACGGCGTGCTTATTGGGATCGATTAAGCCCTCTATATCTCCAATATGCCTTCTTAAATGGTCCATTGCTTGGTAAAGCCGCAGCTTTTCTCCTATACCGATAAGAAGAAGATCGTCTTCTTGCATCTCTGCTTTTGTTGCAATTTCTGTAAGGATTTCTTTAGACAAAATCTTAAGAGCGTTTGAAGAAAAATCGCCGTCTTTTCTTTTGATCCATGTAAGGGTAGAAAGTCCAAAGTTTTGCACAATCTGGATGAAAGCATCGATTTCTTTACGCGATTTTTTTGCGCCTCCTTTTACAAGAAGCGCTTTACTTATGGATCCTTTAGAGAAAAGATCTTGTATAAAAGAAGCGGGTACAGTTTGTAAGATAGAGGAAAGCTCAATAAAGGGCATAGCAAAGCGCAGATCAGGTTTGTCGGTGCCGTATAGATCCAACGCTTTTGCGTAAGACAGCCTTGGAAAAGGGGCGCTAAGGGTTTTTCCAGTGAGCGCAAATACTTTTTGCATCAGCTCTTCAATGATGGGGAAAAAGTCTTCTAAACGAGTAAAACTCATTTCTATATCGATCTGGGTGAACTCTGGCTGGCGGTCTTTTCGAAGGTCTTCATCGCGAAAACAAGGTGCAATCTGAAAATACCTATCCATACCGCTCATCATCAATAACTGCTTGAATAATTGAGGGGACTGGGGAAGGGCGTAAAAACTTTTGGGATGAACTCTTGAAGGCACAAGGTAGTCTCTAGCTCCCTCTGGTGTGGTTTTCCCTAAAATGGGGGTGTTGATTTCAAAAAATCCTATCGAGGAAAGAGTAGACCTTACCGCAAGCATTACTTGATGGCGTAGGATCAAATTCTGAGCAATAGCTCCTTTTCGAATATCTAAAAAGCGGTATCTTAAGCGGAGATCTTCTTGCACATCTTCCTCTTGAAAAACAGAAAATGGCGGGGTTTTCGACGAGGATAAGACCTGTAGATCTGTTACAGAAATTTCAATTTCCCCGGTAGATAATTTGGGATTGGGATCTTTTCTTTTTTTAACAGTGCCTGTAATAGAAATGACCCATTCAAGACGAATAGAAGAAAGAGCTTCGCTGAGTTCAGGGTGCTTTTTGGGATCAATCACCAGCTGCGCTTTTCCATAAAGATCGCGAAGATCGAGAAATACAACCGATCCCAAATCTCTTCTTTTATGGACCCACCCCGCTAACGATACGGTTTTTCCTACATCAGAGCTTCTAAGTTCACCGCAGTTGTGCGTGCGTTTTGTGTTCATGAGCGGTTTTTCCATTTTTCTTCGATCACCTTGCAAGCATCTTGGAGCGTAATCACTTCTTGCGTTCGCGTCTTCATATGTTTGCATTGCAGAGTTCCTTGTTTTTTTTCATCTTCTCCCAAAAGGAGCGTGTAGGTGGCTTCCAATTGATTGGCTCTTTTCAACTGCTCTTGGATCTTTTTTCCTGTAAGGTCAATTTCTGCGGGGATCTTTAGATCCCTAAGCGCTTTTGTCAGCAGGAAAAGCGGTTTGATGCAAGAGCTGTGTAAAGGGGCAAAAAATACAAAAGGAGCTTTTTTAGGGGGAAATAGACAGTTTTGAGCAAGCATCGTTTGAATCACCCGCTCTATTCCTGTGCCAAATCCTGTCCCTGGTAGATCTTGTCCTGAGAAAAGCTTGGGAAATCCATCGTATCTTCCCCCTGCGCCAATCGCATTTTGCGAGCCTATACCGGGTGCTGTGATCTCAAACACAGTTTTTTGGTAGTAATCTAAACCGCGCACAATGCGGGGGTTGATCTCGTAGGAGATGCCTAAAGCTTCTAAATGGGACTGCACGCCCATAAAGTGGGCTTTTGCATCGGGAGATAAATAATCTAAAATTGAAGGGGCGTTTTTTAAAATCTCTTGATCTTCTTCCGCTTTTGTATCCAAAATGCGGAGGATGTTTTCAGAAAATCGGATTGTACTTTCCTTAGACAGTTTCGGTAGATAAGGCTCTAGATACGACTTTAACGCCTTTTTATATGCCTCTCTTGAGGGGATGTCTCCTACAGAATTGAGGTGTAAAGAAAGGCCCTTTAGTCCTAAGTCTTGGTAGAAAGAGAGCAAAAGATCGATGATCTCTACATCTTGTTCTGCGCTACTGCTGCCCAAAACTTCAACGCCAAACTGGTGGTGCTGGCGGTACCTACCCGCTTGGGGTTTTTCATACCGAAACATAGGAGCAAAATAAAAGAGCTTATGCACCTTTCTTTCTTGAAATAAACTTTTTTCAAAAAAAGCGCGAAGTAGCGCCGAAGTGCCTTCAGGCCTTAAGGCAAGAAGCCGCTTTTTTTTATCTTCAAAGGTGTACATTTCTTTTGAAACAATATCGCTTGTCGAGCCGATGCCTACAGAAAAAACGCCTGCATGTTCAAAGATGGGCGTGCGTATTTCTTCAAAGCCGTATAGTTCCGCCTTAGATCGAAGGGCATTTTCTACATAACTCCACAAATGAGAATGCGCCCACGGCTCCTTTGCTCCGTAGGGTAAAATGTCGAATAGTCCTTTTGCAATAGTGTATTTCTTCATAGGAAGTTTAGTATATCTCTCTAAGTGGAAAACCGCAAGAAGAGCCTATGTAAAATCTACTGCTACATGTACGCAAAAAACCCTTGTGTAGAGATTGCATATAATAGGCGAATTCAGCGAAAATAGGCTAATTATCTTAACTAGAAACAGCGATTTATCCCCATTTTTTATGAAAACTCCGAAAAAACACCTGAATATTTTTTTACTTTCTATGATCAATATATCGGCGATTTGCAGTATCCGCAATTGGCCTGTAGCTGCTGAATATGGATTTTCGTCTCTTTTTCTCATTGTTCTTGCCGCGTTGATCTTTTTTATTCCCGTTGCCTTAGTATCCGCAGAACTTGCGACAGGTTGGCCTGAAGAGGGGGGCATTTTCGTCTGGGTAAAAGAGGCCTTTGGTCATAAAATGGGGTTTTTATCCATTTGGTATCTATGGATGACGAACATCCCATGGTACCCTACTTTGCTGTCGTTTATTGCGACAACCATCGCTTTTGTAATTGCTCCAAGCTGGGTCAACCATCCCTATTATATTTTTGGGACAACGCTGATCTTGTTTTGGTCTGCTACTGCGTTAAATCTTTGTGGGATGAAAATCTCTGGCTGGCTTAGCACAATTGCTGTCCTTGTAGGCACAATTTTGCCAGGTATTGTGATGATTGCTTTGGCAAGCCACTACTGGATGTCTGGAGCTCCTTTACAAATTACTGTTTCTTGGAGCGCATTTTTCCCCAAAGTACATAGCGTTCAAGATCTTGTGTTTTTAACAGGAATTCTATTTTCTTTTGCAGGTATTGAAATGTCTTCTGTACATGCAAATGACGTGGAAAATCCGCAAAGATCCTATCCAAGGGCGATTTTTTTATCCGCTTCGATGATTCTACTGATATCGGCTCTTGGCGCTTTATCCATAGCGATGGTGATTCCGCAAGAAAAAATCCATTTTACTTCAGGAGCGCTCGATAGTTTGTCCTATTTTTTCGAGGCCTACCATATCTCTTTTTTACTGCCTTTATTCGCTGCATGTATTGCGATAGGCTCTTTTGGTCAGATGAGTACATGGATTGCAGGTCCAAGTAAAGGGCTTTTAGCTGCAGCAAAACAGGAAGATCTTCCTGCAGTTTTACTCAAAACTAATGCTAAAGGTATGCCAGTTGGACTTTTAGTAGCGCAGGGCCTTGTCGTCTCTTTTTTAGCCTTAGTATTTGTTTTTATGCCCTCAATCAACAGCTCTTTTTGGCTTTTAACCGCGCTGACTGCTCAGTATTACCTTCTTCTTTACATCTTGATGTTTGCAGCAGCAATTTACCTTCGCTACAAAAAAAACGATGTACCGAGAAGCTACCGAGTACCAGGAGGCAAAACGGGATTGACGCTCATATCTGCCTTGGGAATGCTCAGCTCAACTATCTTTTTTCTTGTAGGGTTTATTCCTCCCTCTCAAATTGAGACGGGAAGCGTTTTTTTCTATGAAATGTTTCTAGTTCTCGGAATGATCATAGGGAGTTTGATTCCAAGCCTTCTGATGTTTTTCAAAAAGTCTTCTATGAAAACAGCTGCAAATGCGAATGTATTGTAGATCTACGTAGCCGCTAGCTTATGAAAAAGCCTATGCAGTACAAATGCATAGGCTAAATTGAATTCTTAAATATCTCAAAATTAACATCTTAAAATTTTACTTGAAAGTTCTGTATCCTTAAAGATACAATAAGTTTGCATGGAAGAGATCGCAATTACAGTTTACGAAACAGCGACAGGTAAGCGACCTTTTCAAAGTTGGTTGGAGCGGTTCAAACGATGGCAAGAAGTAAAAAATATCAAGATTTTCTTTTAGAGCAACTTCAGGATCATGATTTTGCTGTGGCTTATTTAAATGAAGCATTAAATGAGAGCTTAAAAGGAGATGCAGAATCTCAACAGCTTTTTCTTATGGCTCTTCGCAATGTTGCGGATGCACAAGGCGGGATTAGTGTTCTGGCTAAAAAGGCTCATCTTGGCCGAGAGAGCCTTTACAAGACTCTTTCAGGTACAGGCAATCCTAAATGGCACACCCTTGTTTCTTTGGTGATTGCTTTAGGATTGAATCTACGATTAACCTAAGACCCGCATCCTTTAAGTTCCTTCAGCCTGGATATTTTTTCAGTTTCTGATTGATGCGAAAGTAGATGCAGTACATGTGGGAGAGAGGAGGGAGATAGAAAAGTCCATGTAAAGCTGTTTTACCAGTCTCTAGAGATTTTCTTTAGCAGGTCTTTGAGTAGTCTTGTCCATCTGGCTAGATGGGAGTTTATCGGATTTTTTTTGTGCTCTAGATGCAGGTCTTGCAACATATCCATGAAGGGAAAAGGGATCCAATCAGCTCCTGCGTATTCAATAAGGTAGTAGCCAAGAGTATGCTCGATATCTTCGGGGTATTCATGGATTTTGGCGATAAAAGATTCAATGGCCTTATATAATCGAACGTGTTTTTTAAATTGTCCGGAGTGTTCTAAAAATTGATGCCACCAAGTAGAGATCTTATTGAGATAAGCTACGTCTTGACTGTAGTCTTCTACTTTGAGTTTTTCAAATGCGGATAGAAGCTGCTTTAAGTCGAATTCTATCGAGTTTTCTGTAATCTGATGAGAGATTGTATGCTCGTTTTTGGATTGGAGATAAAAAGTGGCGATGTTTTCTAATGTAGTAAAAAAATGGGCAAAGAGCGCTTTCTTTTTTTCTTCAGGCTGCTCTTCAAATAGGTTCGGTTTTTTTTGTCTAGATTCATCTTTTTCAATAGGACTAATGCGGATATCTTCGTAAGGGTCATGTGGAGGGGGAGGGCCAGATACCATAGAGTCACCGATTTTTCCCCTTGTTTACTATAAGCGGTTATTTAAGGAAATGATAACTTGGCTTACAATGAGACAATTTTTTTTGGGCTTAGAGCTTTTTTCAAATTGAGCTATTTTCTAGCGAAGCGCTCCAGATATATGTTCTATTGTTACGAATGATTGACAAAAGCCGCTAGGATCGATCATTATTAAAGATTAAAGAATCCTTAAAGGTATTTCCGTGAG